>JAEEGI010017189.1_pt1 | contig 14869 bp, 11 predicted proteins | sample 8958751 | NCBI WGS metagenome assembly JAEEGI01 (sample SAMN16246545, study PRJNA631951) | gut metagenome | biome: gut microbiome; feature: rumen; material: KS-attached | host: Bos | place: Iran: Karaj | collected 2018-10
GGAGTTCAACGTGGTCTTCCTGATTATAAATATGAAGTGATTAGTAAAAATGAAGGTGAGGAAGTAGGTATAAAGGGATGCGTATTACTTGTTAAAGGATATTATCCATATGGATATCTTAAAGGAGAAACCGGTGTTCACAGACTAGTAAGAATTAGTCCTTTTGATAGTAATAAGAGAAGGCATACTTCATTTGCATCAGTACTTGTTACTCCTGAGATTAATAAAGATTTAGATGTAGAAATTAAAGAAAGTGATTTAAAAATAGATGTTTATCATTCTAGTGGAGCAGGTGGACAAAGTGTTAATACTACAGATTCTGCAGTTAGAATAACTCACTTACCAACAGGCATTGTAACATCTTGTCAAGTTGAGAGAAGTCAAGTTAAGAACAAACAAAGAGCTCTTGAAATGTTAAAATCTAAGTTATTTTTACTTAATTTGAATGAATTTAATGATAAAGTTAAAGAATTAAAAGGTGATGTAATGGATGTTAACTTTGGAAGTGCGATTAGAAGTTATGTAATGTGTCCATATACATTAGTAAAAGATACAAGAACTAATTATGAAACTCCTAATGTTGATGATGTTCTTGATGGTGAAATCGAAGGTTTTTTAGAAGAATACTTGAAATTATAGTATTCTTTTATTTACATAATAAGTGTAATAATTCTTGGTATTGTGGAAACTAATGTATCTTTTTGTTATAATTTAAGTTGGAGTAGTATATGAAATTATTTAAGAAAAGAGAAAAAAAGGAAGAAGAAATAGATAGTAGAATTAAAATGAATTTGCTTATAAAATCAGCATTATTTGTTTTAGGATGCATGATTTCAGCAGTTTCTTTTAATTTGTTTTATGTTACTAATAATTTTGTTGGTGGTGGATTAGGCGGAGTAGCCGTTATTATTAATAATCTATTTAACATAAATGCCACAACTGTTGTTGTTATTGGAAACATAATATTTATTACTATTAGCATATTTACTCTAGGATTTCAAAAGTCTTTAATGAGTATTTTAGGAGCTGCTGTATACACATTATTCGTATATTTTACAGAAGATATAGGTTATGCAATTAATTTTAAATTTGATGATGTTATTCTTTATGTAATTGCTGCTGGTGTTGGTGGCGGATTCGGAGATGCATTAGTTTTTAAGACTGGATTTAATACTGGTGGTAGTAGTATAGTTGCTGAAATTATTTCACATTATACAAAGCAACCATTAGGAAAGATATTAAGGTATATATCTGTTGTTGTTATTGCATTAGGAGGATTTACTTTTGGATATACAGCAATTATGTATTCAATAATAATAGCATTTATATCCACATATGTAATTGATAGATTTATACTTGGTATAGGAGATTCAAAATTATTCATAGTTCAAACTAGTGAAGCAAATGAAGTTAAAAAGTATATTTTAGATACATTAGAATGTGGTATTACTGAATTTAATGTTAAGGGTGCTTTTACACATAGAAAGAAAGATTTATTTATGTGTGTTGTACCTACTGAAAAGTACCCTATATTAAAGAGCAGAATAAAGGATATTGATCCTAGCGCATTCATAATTGTAAGTGATTGTTATGAAGTCCTTGGAGGTACTAAAGTAGGTAAGCTACTTATGGATGAATAGCAAATATGATATAATAAACAAATGGAGGATTTATGCAATTAATTGAACTTAAAAATGTTTACAAAAGATATCCAAATGGAGTAAATGCTCTTAATGATGTTAATTTAGAAATATCAAAGGGAGAATTTATTTTTGTAATTGGTGCATCAGGTAGTGGAAAATCTACTTTAATTAAGTTGTTGTATAGACAAGAAAAACCAACAAATGGTGAAGTATATGTTGGTGGTATTAATGTTGCTAAATTACGTAATGGAAAAGTTTATAAACTAAGAAGAAGACTTGGAGTAGTATTCCAAGATTATAAATTATTACCTAAAAAGACTGTATATGAAAATGTTGCTTTTGCATTAGAAATATATGGTTATAAGGAAGATGAAATTAGGAAGAAAACACTTAAAGCTATTGAACAAGTTGGTTTAAAAGATAAGCTTAGAAGTTATCCGGATAATTTATCTGGTGGTGAACAACAAAGAGTTGCTATTGCTAGAGCTATTGTAAATGAACCAAAGATTTTAATATGTGATGAGCCAACTGGTAATTTAGACCCTAATACATCAATGGAAATAATGAAAGTTATTGAATCAATTAATACAGATTTAGAAACTACTATTATAATGGCAACTCATGATAAAGATATTGTTAATAAGATGAAGAAAAGAGTTATTACTATTGATAAGGGTATGGTAGTTAGTGATTCCTTGAAAGGAAGATATAAAAAATGAAAATATTTAGAATATTAAAAACAAATATTAGTGATTCTTTTAAGGGTGTTTTTAGAAACTTCTCTTTATCACTAGCAAGTATTTCATGTATAACTATTACATTATTAATAGTTGGTTTAAGTATGCTTCTTTCAGTTAATGTTAATAATTTAACTGAAGAGATAGAAAAAGATATGACTATTGTTGTATTTTTAGATAGACAATTAGATCAAGAAAATATAACTATTGTATCTGAACAAATTAATAAACTTGATAATATTTTAGAAAGTAAATTTAATTCTAAGAATCAAGTTAAAGAGGAAATGCAAGGAGAATCTGAAGTATTTAATAGCATATTAGCTCAATATACTGATGAAACTAATCCGCTTCAAGATACTTTCTTAGTAAAAGTTGATGATATTAACAAGATTGGTGAAACTGCTGATAAGATTAAAAAGATTGAACATGTAGATCTTGTTAAATATGGAGAAGGTAGTGTAGAAGAATTAATTAGAATATTTAACATGGTTAAAAAGATTGCTTATGGAATGGTAATTGCATTAGTAGTAGTAACTGCATTCTTAATTAGTAATACTATTAAGATTACTATTCAATCTAGAGCAAGAGAAATAGAAATAAGAAGATTAGTTGGTGCTAGTAACCAATTTATTAGAAGACCATTCTTCTTTGAAGGAATTATATTAGGAATTTTAGGTTCAATTATTCCAATAGTTGGATGTTGTTATGGATATAATTATTTATATGAAAAGTTAGGAGGAAAATTATTTACTGCAATTATCCCTCTAGTTAAACCAAATCTTGTAATGGTTCCAATGATAGAAATTATTTTAATTATTAGTGTAGTTGTTGGAGCATTTGGTAGTTACAGAGCAGTAAGAAAATATTTAAAAATATGATGAAAAAATGTTTTAAAATTATTTTTGCAGTAATTTGTTTCTTCACTGTTATTAATTTTACTTATGCTGAAACTTTAAAAGAGTTAAAGGATCAACTTGCTAGAGATGAAGCAAATAAGAATGCTAATATTCAAAAACAAAAAGAATATCAAAAAAAGATAAGTTCAGCTAAAAATGAAATAGCTGGTTTAGAAGCTGATATAGATAGATATCAAAATGAAATAGAAGAATTAGTTATTAAAATAGATGATTTGAATACTAAAATAGCTGAAAAGCAAGTTGAAATAGATAATCTATTATCATTTTTACAAGTATCTAATGGTGAAAATGTATATCTTGAATATGTATTTGAAGCTAAATCATTTACTGATTTCATATATAGAAGTGCTGTTGTAGAACAGTTAACTGAATATAATGATAATTTGATTGATGAAATGTACAATATGATTGAAGAAGCTAAGAGATTGCAAGAAGAATTAAGAGGCAAAATTGATGCTAATCAAAAATCTATTGAAGCATTAGAAAAGAAATTAAGTAGTTTCAATGTTAGTTTAAAAGATTTAGAAAATGCACATACTGATATTGAAGCTGATATTAAAGCAAGAAAGAATACTATTGCTTATTATGAGCAATTATATAAAGCTAATGATTGTCCAGAAGACAAGGATTTAATACAATGTATTACTAATACTCCTAATGCTACTGGATTTGTTAGACCTTTATCTAAGGGTAGTGTTTCAAGTGAATGGGGATATAGAAATTGTCCTGTTCATGGTAGAGAATTACACAGCGGTATTGATATTGCTGTTGCTATGGAAACGCCGGTTTATGCAGCTGCTATGGGTACTGTAAGTGGTATTACATATAAGAGTAAATGTGGTGGTAACCAAGTTACTATTAACCATTTAATTAAAGGTAAACAATATAGAACAGTTTATATGCATTTAGCATCTATTAATGTTAAAATGGGTCAATTAGTTGATATAACTACTGTTATTGGTAAAAGTGGTGGCGGTGGTTACACACTTAAAAAGAATGGTGGTTGGGATACTTGTTCAACAGGAGCACACCTTCACTTCACAATTAAAACTGGATGGAGTGGTGGATCTACTGTAAACCCAAGATCATTTGTTAATTTCCCTGCTAAAGGAAAGAGTTTCTCAGGTAGATGGTAAAAAATAGTCATATCCTTGTGATATGACTTTTTAAATAGTATAATGAAGTTGGTGATTTTATGTCATTCACATCAAATATTAAGAATGAAATTAGTAATATTGAATATGATGAATCTGAAAAGATGGCAGAGCTTTCTGCTGTTTTAAACATCGGAGCAAGAGTCAATAAAGATAGTTTTGCTGTTATTCTTGAAAATATCAGTGTTGCTAGAAGAATATATAGATTAATTAAAGATATTTATCATGTTGAGATTGAGATGGATAACAGTGAAGTGAATACTTTAAGAAAGAATAAGTTAGTTACTCTTACTGTTAAAGAAAAATTTGATTTTGTATTAAATGATTTATCTATATATGATGAAAATAAGAGGCTATATGTACCTAAAGAATATTTGATAAGTGATGATGCTACTAAAGCTGCATATTTACGTGGTTTATTTATGATATGTGGTAGCATAAATGACCCTAAAACTAGTAGATATCATTTAGAATTTGTTATTTCTAATGAAGATACTGCTAATTTTGTTAATGATTTATTAAATGAGTTTAATTTTAATAGTAAAGTTCTTAAAAGAGATAAAAATTATATGGTATATATTAAAGAATCTGAAAAGATTAGCGATTTTATTAAGTTGTTAAATGCAGTTAATTCATTATTCTATTATGAAGATATTAGAATATATAGGGATCATAAGAATATGACAAATAGACTTAATAATTGTGAACAAGCTAATGTTGATAAAATTATTAATTCTTCACAAGAACAGTTAGAATTAATTGAAAAGATTAAAGAAATGTATGATTTTGATTTAATTGATGACAAAATTAGAACAATTTGTATTTATAAAGAGAAATATCCTGAAAGTTCTATGCAAGAACTAGCAGAAATCATAAGTAGTGAGACCGAACATCCTATTACTAAGAGTTGTATAAATCATAGGTTTAGAAAAATGAGAGAAATGGTTAATAAATAACCATTTTTTATTTTATGTGATATAATTATTGTACAATAGCAAACTTGTGTGACAAGTGAAATATAGTTTATTCACAAAATTACTAATATTTGATATTATATTAATATAAGGTAAAGAGGGCGAATCTAATGAAGAAAGATATTAAATTATTATTTGAAGATAGTAAAACATTAGAGGTTTACTATGGAACAACTGTTAGAGATGTAATCAGAGAGCTTGCTGATGAAAACGTAATCGCATTACGTGTTAATGGTAAAGTTGTTGATGCTGATTATGAATTAACAGGTGATTCATATATTAATTATATATATGTAAGTGATAAAATTGGCCAAAGAATATACCTAAAAGGTTTACAATATGTGTATATTTTAGCAGTTAAGGAATTATATGGTGATAGAGCTATAGTTAATATTAAACACTCTCTTGATAGAGCTATTTATACTGAAATAGATATGAAGAGAGATGTAAATCCTGATACAGTTTCTAATATTAAACGTAAAATGAAAGAAATATGTAACAAGGATTATCCTATTAGACGTGTTAGCGTTGATAGGGAAGATGCTTATGATTATTTAGAAAGTTTAAGTGAACCAGAAAAGATGCTTAATTATAAGTACATAACTTCTGAATCAGTAACTATGTATGAACTAAATAATGAATATAAGTATTTTTATTACATTGCTATGCCTCCATCAACTAAGATATTAAAGAGATTTGATTTAACATATGTTGCTCCTAATGGAGTTGCGTTAAGTTATCCAATAAATAATGTTATTCCAAAATTTACTTTAATGCCTAAGGTATTAAATGCTTTTAAGTCTTATGAAGAGCATTTAGCTAAAGTTGGTATTAGATATGCGCCAGATGTTAATAAATTAATTATTGATAATAAAATATCTGATTTTATTCAACAAAATGAGATATTATTTGATAAAAATATGTCTGATTTAGCCGCTCTTGCTGTTAAGAATAAAACAAAAGCTATATTTATTTCAGGACCATCTTCAAGTGGAAAGACAACATCATCTAAGAAATTAGCTATGTATTTACAAGCAATGGGAAAAGATCCATTTATTATTTCTACTGATGATTATTTTGTAAATAGAGTTGATTCTCCTAAAAAACCAGATGGTACTTATGATTTTGAAATATTAGATGCGCTTGATACTAAATTATTTAATAAGCAAATTAAAGATTTACTTGATGGAAAAGAAGTATCTATGCCAACATTTAATTTTATAACAGGTGAAAAGGAATTCAAGAGAAAGCCAATTACAATGAATCCTAATCAAGTATTAATTGTTGAAGGATTACATTCAGTAAGCGAAAAGTTAAATCATATGATTCCTAAGAAGAGTAAATTAAAGGTATATATTAGTCCATTTACTCCAGTTAGAATAGATAGACATAATCATATATCTGCTACTGATTTAAGATTCTTAAGAAGATTAGTTAGAGATTATAAAACTAGAGGTTATTCTGCTGAAGCAACACTTACTAATTGGAATAGTATGAGAAGTAGTGAAGAGAATAATGTATATTGTTATCAACGTGAAGCAGATGTTGTTATAAATACATCTCTTGCATATGAAATTGGGGTATTAAAAACATATGCAGAGCCACTATTATATTCAGTAGAACCTGAATCTGCTAATTATGAAGAAGCTATTAGAATATTAAAATTCTTAGGTTGTTTCTTCAATATTCCAAGTGAATATGTTCCAAATTTAAGTGTATTAAGAGAATTTATTGGTAATAGTTATTTTGAATAGGAGGAAAGAATAATGTTAAAGGTTGCAATTAATGGGTTTGGTAGAATAGGTAGAGTTGCTCTTAGATTATTACAAGATGATAAAGATGTTGAGGTAGTTGCTATAAATAATAGAACTCCTGGTAATGAACAATTAGCATATTTATATAAATATGATTCAGCACATAGGACTTTAAAATCTAAAGTTAGTTATGATGATGAAGGAATAATCGTTAAAGGTAAAAAGATTAAAGTATTTGCTGAAGAGGATCCTAAAAATTTACCTTGGGGTAAATTAGGAGTTGATGTAGTTCTTGAATGTACTGGAGCATTTACTTCTAAAGAGGCTTGCCAAGCACATATTGATGCTGGAGCAAAGCATGTAATAATTAGTGCACCTGCTAAGGATGATGCTAAAACTATTGTTTATGGTGTAAATAATGAAATATTAGATAAAAATGATACTATTATTAGTGCAGCAAGTTGTACTACTAACTGTTTAGCACCTGTTGTTAAACTAATAGATGACAAATATAAAGTTAAAAAAGGTTTTATGACTACTATTCATGCTATGACTAATGATCAAGAGACTCTTGATATTGCTCATAAGAAGGGTATTATGTCTAGAAGAGGTAGAGCTGCATCATTAAATATTATTCCAACTAGTACAGGAGCAGCATCACAAATAGGAAAAGTTATACCTCATTTAAATGGAAAAATGGATGGTATTGCATTTAGAGTTCCTGTAGGTGATGGTAGTGTTGTTGATGTAGTATTAGAACTTGAAAAAACAGCTAGTGTTGAAGCTGTTAATAACATGTTTAAGTCTCATCAAAGTGGAACTATTAAATATACTGAAGATCCAATTGTTAGTTCAGATGTAATTGGTGAAACAGTAGGAGCAACAGTAGATGGTTTATTAACTAATATTGTTGAAGAAAATGGTAAACAATTATTAAAAGTAGTAGCTTGGTATGATAATGAAGTAGGATATACTTCTCAAATGATAAAAACTATGAAATTATTTGATAAATAATGACTTTTTTAAAAAGTCATTTTTATTTTAAAAAATATCTCCTTTTTTAAAAATTGAGTGGAATAAAAGTAAGTTATATAGTATAATAATTAAGGAGATTGATATGAAGTTTGATTTTAAGAAATTTGGTAAAAATAAATTCTTTTTCTTAATTTGCACTTTAGCAGTAGTAATTGTATTACTATTGGATCTTTTAGTTGGAGTAAATAAGTATTCATTAGATGAAGAAGAATTAAAAGATCAAAATATTACTATTGGATCTCTTGTTATAAATGAGGTTATGACATCTAATAAAGGTGTTATAACTGATGAAAAAGGAAAATTATATGATTATGTTGAAATATACAATGGAAATAATCATGAAATAAATTTAAAAGGCTATGGTTTAGGAGATGAAGGAAGCACTGCTAAGTGGGCATTTCCTAATACAGTTGTTCCTGCTAAAGGCTATGTTGTAGTTGCTCTTAGCGGTACATATCAACAAGGTTTATATGCAAGTTTTAAATTAAAACATGCTGGTGGAGAAGTATTAACATTATATAAACCAAATGGAAAAGTTGCTGATGCAGTTGAAACTCTTGCTTTTGATTCAAATATGGTTATGGCAAGAAATGCTGAAGGTAAATGGGTAATTCAAAATTCTCCAACACCAGGTTATTCAAATAATGTTGAAGGTCATAATAAATTTTTAGAATCACTTATGAGTGATGAAGAAAAAACAATTGTAATAAATGAATTCTTACCTGAAAATAGAGGAAACTTTAGAAATGAATCTGGAGAGTTCAGCGGATATATTGAAGTTAAGAATATAAGTGATAAAAGCGTTGATTTAGAAAATTATAGTTTATCTAATGATGAGAATGTTAGTTTTAAATGGCAATTTCCATCAATTAAGTTATCTAAAGGTGAAGTATTAGTTGTATTTACTACAGGTAAAGCTAGTTTAAGTGGTGAATTAAGTACATCATTTAAATTAAAAAATAAAAATGGTGCTGTAGTACTTGCAAATAATAAAGGTAAAGTAATTGATAGAGTTAAATACGAAGATCTTGGTAATGGGCTAGCTTATGTAAGAGGAAACAATTCATATGCTCCAAGTAGTGCATTATCACCTGGATTTGATAATAATGATGAAGGTATTAAATCATTTAAAAAGAAATATCAAAAAACACCAGAAGGTTTAATAATAAATGAAGCTATGAATAGTAATTATAGCTATCTAACTCAAAATGGTGGTAATCATTACGATTGGATAGAGTTATACAATAATAGTAATAAGACTATTCAATTAAGTGAGTATTGTTTAACAACATCAATAAATGATTTATGTTCATATAAATTACCTGAATTTGAATTAGAAAAAGGAAAATATTATATAGTTATTGCTTCTGGAGATGTTAACTTATCAAATGATAGTTATAAACATGCTGGATTTAAATTATCAGAAACTGAAAGTATTTATTTAACAAGTTCTGGTAAAGTAGTAGATACTTTATTTTTACATGATATTCCTAAGGGATATTCATTTGGAAAAGATACTAAATTTGGAACATATTACTATGGTTCACCAACTCCTGGTTCGAATAATAGTGGAGGAGCTGAAGCTGTAGCTTCGATGCCAAAAGCAAGTGTAGACAGTGGAATATTTAATGATTCTAAAGGATTTGAGGTTACACTTAGTGGCAATGGAAATATTTATTATACGTTAGATGGTTCAACACCAACAACGTCTTCAAAATTATACAGTAGTCCTCTTACAATACAGAAGACTACTGTTTTAAGAATAATGAGTCATGAAGATGGTAAACTAAATAGTGATACTAATACATATAACTACATAGTAAATGAAAATCATAAAATTGCTGTTGTTAGTTTAGCAATTAATGCAGCTGACTTTAAAAAGATTAATAATAATCCAGGAACTAATAATGTAAGACCTGTTGCTGCAGAGATGCTTAATCCTGATGGAAGTGGTTTTAAAATAGATGCTGGATTAAAATTATTTGGTGGATCTACTAGATATTATAGAAAAAAGAGTTATGAACTTAAATTTAAAAAGCAATTTGGGCCAGCAGAGTTACACTATAAAGTATTTGATACTGTTGATAGTGCTGTGTATAACTCATTAATACTTAGAACTGGTTCTCAAGATGAGTTTCAATGGTCTAAAAGAAATATGCTTCGTGATATAGTATCAACATCATTAATGCATGATTATACAAAGGTAGATGTTCAAGCATATAAGCCTTGTGTTGTTTATGTAAATGGAACTTATTGGGGATTATATTTCTTACGTGAAAAGATAGATGAAACATTAATAGCTAATCACTATAATGTACCAGCTACTAAAGAAAATACTGATATTATTAGAATAGATGGAGAAGTTAAAACAGGAAATAAATCTAAATATAATGAAATGGTTAACTTCTTGAAAAAGAATAATATGTCTAATGCAAGTAATTATGCTAAAGCTAAAGAAATGATAGATATTGAAAACTTCTGTGATTTCTGGATTGGTGAAATATTTGCAACTAATTACGATATGTTAAATTTAAGATACATGAGAAACCCTGATGTTGATGGTGGTAAGTTTAAATTAGTATTTTATGATATGGATTCTGCTTATTACAATGTAACCAATGATTATTTTACATTCTATGGTAGAAGTGCTGGTATAGGGATGGGCAATTGGTCTAATCCAGTATATGTAAATTTAATGAAAAATCAAGAATTTAAAGAGACATTTGTTACAAGATTATCATATAATATGAATAATACTTGGAAATATGAAAATTTTGAGAAGAAAATAGATTCAGTTATTGCTGAAATAGGTGAAGATGAAATTAAGAGAAATTTATCTAGATGGAATAATATTTCATATTCTCAATGGCAAAAAAATGTATCAGAGTTTAAAAAATATGCAAAACAAAGACCAAGTATTATGATAAAACAAGCTAAATCATATTTTAAATTATCTGATGCTGATATAAAGAAATTTTTTGGTGGTTTATAATGAAAAAAGAGTATAAGTACAGACATGAATTAAAATTTAAGATATCAAATTCAGCTGCTGAAGTATTAAAACAGAAATTGTCATTAATAATGGGAAAAGATAAAAACGCTTATTTTAAAGATGGTTCTTATTTAATAAAAAGCTTGTATTTTGATAATATAAATTCTGATTCATATTATGAAAAAATGGATGGAGTTCTATATAGAAAAAAATATAGAATAAGGATTTATAATGATGATGATAGCTTCATTAGATTAGAAAAAAAGATGAAACATAATAACATGACGGCTAAAGAACAAATGTTGATTTCAAAGGATATTTATAGTAAAATAATAAATGGTAAAATAAATGAAATTGATGATTCAAAAGGGCTATTATTAGAGTTCTTAAATGAATGTAGAACTAAAGGATTAATTCCTTCAATAATAGTTGAATATCATAGAACAGCATTTATTTATCCAATAAGTGATGTTAGAATCACATTTGACGCTAATATATCAAGTGGATTATATAATTATGATTTATTTGATAAGAAAATGCCAATGTATAATGTAGATGAAAAGGGTAAACAAGTATTAGAAGTCAAATTTAATGAAATATTACCATTACATATAGCTAATTTACTTAATGATATTCCTTCATGTAGGGAAGCAGTTAGTAAATTTGCAATATGTAGAAGTATTAAATAAGGAGTGATAAAAGATGAGTGCAGTAGACACAATTAAAAAATCAGTTTTAGAAAACTTTACAGGAACTATTTCTATAGGCTCAATGTTACTTTCATTAATAGTAGCATTCTTAATAGGAATGTTCATCATATATGTTTATAGAAAAACATATACAGGAGTTGTTTATTCAAAAGCATTTAGTTTATGTATACTAATGCTTGCTATGGTAACAGCAATGATTATTAGAACAATTAGTTCTAACATATCTCTTTCTTTAGGTATGGTTGGTGCTTTATCTATTGTTAGATTTAGGACTGCTGTTAAAGAACCTGTTGACACTGGATTTATGTTCTGGGGAATTTCTGCTGGTATTATGGCAGGAGCAGGATTATACATTCCAGCAATAATCGCTTCATTAGCATTAGGAGTTTTATATTTTGTAACATACTTAGTTGGATTTAGAACTGCTAATAGATACTTATTAGTATTAAAATATAAATCTTCAGCACATGATGATGTAATGAGAAAATTAAAATCATTAAAGAAATTTAAAGTTAGAAGTAAATCTATTTTTGATAAAGAAATAGAATTATCATTAGAAGTAGATGTTAAAGATAATGGTAAATTAACAGATACAAATATTGTTGATCAATTTAATGGGGTAGATGGTGTAGTTAATGCTAGTTTAATAGCATATCAAAATGATTTTGGAGATTAGGAGAATAAATTTTTATGGCTAGAAAGAGAAGACTCAAAATAACCCCAATATTAGTAACACTAAATATACTAGTGTTACTTATTATTGTAGGATTTTATGTGACAAGATTAGTTAAGTATTACATTAAAGAACAAGGATCACCTACTGATGAAGGGCCTACTCTTTTAGTTGATACAATTATTAAAAAACAAAGTTATATGGATTTAACTAAAGGTCTTGTATATGATGAAGAAAAACTTATTTATACATACAAGGGTGATGTTAAAGATAATTATTTGTTATATTCTGGAATGTTATATAGAATAATTGGAATAGATGAAAAGAATAATATTAGAGCTGTTAGTGAAGATGTTGTTACAATGATTTATTCTGGTTTAGAAAAAGGATATGCTGATTCTTATGTTAATAAATGGTTAAATACTCAAGAAAATGTTACTGGAAGTGGTGTATACGAAAGTAATTTATATAAAACAGAATTACTTGCAAATACTAAAGTATGTACTGATGTAATAGATAATTTAACAAATATTACTTGTGAAGAAAGCAATTTTGATAATAAGATAGCTATTCTTTCATTAAATGATTATAAAATTGCTGGTGGAAAAACTAGTTTCTTAAATAATGGAGAGAGTTATTATTTAATTAATAATGATAGTAATAATCATAATTATTATGTAGCAAAAGATGGAGAAATTGGTATTAGTAAATTACCTACTAGAATTGGTGGTGTAAGACCAGTTATTACTATTGATAATAATACTGAATTAATCGAAGGTAATGGTAAAAAAGATAGTCCATATATAATTGAAAAACATGATATTAAAACGTTGAAAGATGTTTATATTGGAAATTATATTAAATATAATGATGAAATATTTAAAGTTGTTAATTTAGATGAAAATAGTACTAAAGTAGCAGCTACTAAAGTACTTGAAAATGAAAATGGAGAAGTAATTGTTAAGAAATATGGTTCTGCTAGTAATTATTCAACTGATAAGAATACTTTAGGACAATATTTAAATAGTGATTATATTAATAGTTTAAAAAATAATAAAGAAATTGTTGATGGAGACTGGGGCACTGGAAGACTTTCATTATCAGCTCTTGATTATGCAACTGCTACGTCATCTACATTTAAAGCTAAAATTGGTATGCTTGGATTAGGTGACTTCTATATTCAAGACATTTATAATGTATTTACAATTACAAGAGGAATTGAATCTAGTAAAGTAGTAATGGTTATTACTGATACGGGAAGTATATATAGTGATTCAGTAACTTCTGAGTATGCAGTAAGAGTTGCATTTAATTTAGATGCATCAACAAAAATAACAGGTGGTAGTGGTACTAAAGAATCACCTTATGAGTTAGGAGTAATCAAAGATGAAGAAAAGAAAGAAGAGTAAAATTAGTATTGCTTTAATAGTTATAGATATTCTAGCAGTAATATGCTTCTTTTTTGCATATGGTCCTGTATCATATTTTAGAGATTTATTAGTTACTACTGCGATGACTACTATGAATCACAGATATTTTGCATATGTACTATATAGTGAAGATCAAGTTAATGAAATATTAGAGAATAATAGAGTTATTGAATCAGAAGATCCAACAGATACATCTAAAATTAATTTTAAACCTGTAACAGACACTGATACATATGAATCTATTTATGAAGAACAAATATTAAAGAAAGATCCTAATAATAGTATTTATAAAATATTAAATATTGAAGGATCTAGTTGGAAAGGTTATGTAGCTGTAATATATGATCCATCTAAGATTGACTTAGTATTTTCTAAGAAATTTGGATCTAGTGGTGAATATTTATCAACTATGGCTAAGAGAAATAATGCTCTTATAGCTATCAATGCTAGTGGAGTTTATACAACATATGGTAACAGAAATACTGGTACTTCTATTAAAGATGGAAAAGTATATTATAAAGGTAGAAAAATTGATAAAGGTGGAGGATTAATAGGTTTCACTAAAGATAATGTATTAATGCTTACTAAGAAAAGTGCTGATGAGGCAATAAAAGATGGAATGGATAGAGCTGTAGAGTTTGGACCATTCTTAGTAGTTAATGGTGTAGCTTCTACATTCAAAGGAAATGGTGGATGGGGAGTTGCTAATAGAACTGCTATTGGTCAAAGACAAGATGGAATTGTATTATTTGTTGTAATAGATGGTAGAAGTTCTAAATCTGTTGGTATTTCTATGGCAGAATTAACAGAATTATTTGTTAGATATAAAGCATATAATGCTGCTAACTTA
>JAEEGI010017194.1_pt1 | contig 14866 bp, 14 predicted proteins | sample 8958751 | NCBI WGS metagenome assembly JAEEGI01 (sample SAMN16246545, study PRJNA631951) | gut metagenome | biome: gut microbiome; feature: rumen; material: KS-attached | host: Bos | place: Iran: Karaj | collected 2018-10
CTTATATCAGACATGAGATTTCGGCAATTGCGCTTAATTCGGTTTCAAAGTGGAAAACCAGATGTCTCGGAACCATGCTGGATTATATAGATATTTACGGAAGGCTGCCGATCAGACTCACATTTTCTCTGGCAGCACTGCTTGTATATTACAGGGGGAAAACCGATGAGGATGGAATATACAGAGGAACGGTAAATATAGACGGATATGAGGTCAGATACGAGATAAGAGATGAAAAGTCCGTGACGGATATTTTCAGGAATGCGGCAGAGCTTGAACCGGAAGAATACGTGCATAAGATCCTTTCAAAAGATGAGCTTTGGGGAATGAATCTTCTGGGCATTAATGGACTTGAAGAGAAAGTTGCGGAGCTTGTTAAGAGGATTATACGTGATCCTGTTGACGCGATGGCGGATGTAAATATGTGTGAGGTGGATCAGAAAACGTATGAAGGCACTGAGGATTAATGATAAGGATAATGTGGCTGTTCTGCTGACAAATGTTTCCAAAGATGAGGAAATAGATATTCAGGGATTTGACAGCATAAAGGCGAGGCAGGACATTTCACAGGGACATAAGGTTGCACTTGAAGAAATAAAACCGGGACAGCCGGTCATCAAATACGGCTGTGTGATCGGCTATGCATCAAGTGATATCTGTGTGGGCTCCAAGGTACATACGGACAATATAGTAACAGGACTGGGCAGTATCATGAATTATACATACGAGCCGCAGATGGATGAATGGAGTGGAAATATTGACATCTCAAAGCTTCCCCACAGCTTCAAGGGATATTTAAGACTTAACGGAGAAGCCGGAATCAGAAACGAAATATGGATCATACCGACAGTTGCATGTGTTAATGATGTGGCAGGAAGACTGGCTCAGCTGGGAAATGAATACAGAGCAGCTGTATCGGGAAATGTTGAAGAAGTAATAGCCTTTAAGCATCCTTACGGATGTTCTCAGACGGGCGAAGATAAGGATACGACAGAGAGGATACTGGCAGATCTTGCAACGCATCCAAATGCGGCAGGAGTATTGGTGCTGGGTCTGGGCTGCGAGAATTCCGGAATAGAAGCCGTAAAAAGTAAAATGGGAAGCTATGACGAGTCGAGAGTGAGATTTCTTGTATGTCAGGATGTTGAAGATGAGATTGAAGCGGGTGAGGCGTATCTGAAGGAGTTGATCGACGCTGCATCCCATGATATACGTCAGGATATCGGAATAGAACAGCTGATAATAGGGCTAAAATGCGGCGGCTCCGACGGATTATCGGGAATTACCGCAAATCCGCTTCTCGGAAGTGTTGCAGACAGGATCATATATTCCGGCGGAAGCTGCATTATGACTGAGGTTCCGGAAATGTTCGGTGCGGAAACCCTGCTGATGAAAAGATGTGAAAACGAACAGGTGTTTAACCGTCTGGTAAATATGATAAACAGATTTAAGAGCTATTTCATAGGAAACGGTCAGACAATCTACGAGAATCCATCCCCGGGAAATAAAGAGGGAGGAATATCGACTTTGGAGGATAAGTCTCTGGGCTGTACGCAGAAGTCGGGAAGCTCACCGGTAAGGGGAATACTTGATTATGGTGAAAAAGTCAGTGAGAAAGGACTCAGCCTTTTATATGCACCGGGAAACGATCCGGTGGCAGCGACGGCTTTAGCGGCAGCACATTCACAGCTGATCCTTTTTTCTACGGGCAGAGGTACACCTTTTGCGGCACCGGTTCCGACAATGAAAATATCATCCAATTCAACCCTGGCAGGAAAAAAGAAAAACTGGATCGATTTTGATGCGGGAAAGATCCTGAACGGAAGCGACAGAGATGAAACAGCAGACGACCTGTTCCGAAGAATCATAGAATGTGCATCCGGTAAAAGAGCCTGCTCCGAAAAGGCAGGATATCATGATATGGCAATATTCAAAAGAGGAATCACATTATGAAAAAATACTATCTGGCCATAGATATTGGCGCTTCGGGAGGAAGGCATATACTTGCTCACCTTGAGGGTAAGAGGTTGTATATGGAGGAGATATACCGATTCGAGAATCATATGGATGAGGTGGATGGCTCCTATGTGTGGAATATAGACAGACTCATGGAAGAAATCCTGTGTGGCATGAAGAAGTGTGGCGAGACAGGTAAAATACCTTATTCAATGGGAATAGATACCTGGGGAGTTGACTATGTACTGTTCGATGAAAAGGGAAAACCGTTAGATAAGGTATTTGCTTACAGAGATCACAGAACTGATAAATGTGATAAAAAGCTGGAGGCAATCATGGATGCCGAGGAGCTGTATAAGCATACGGGTATACAGAAGCAGACCTTCAATACGGTTTATCAGCTGTTTGAGGATACCTTCAGCAGACCAAAAGCATACGAAGCTGCAAAAACTATGCTGCTTATTCCTGATTATCTGGCATATATGCTGACAGGAGTGATATCCACGGAATATACCAATGCAACAACCACAGGACTGGTTAATGCACATGACGGGACATGGGACTCAGAGATAATAGATGAGATAGGCTTTAAAAGGAGTCTTTTTTCGGAAATTGTTAAGCCGGGAACCGATATAGGCGGGCTGAAAAAAGAATATGCGGATTATGTGGGCTTTAATACAAGATTTGTAAAGGTTGCGTCTCACGATACCGCATCAGCTGTAGCGGCACTTCCGACTGATAAAGAAACAGTCTTTATAAGCTCCGGAACCTGGTCGCTGCTGGGAACGGAAAGAATGGCGCCGGATTGTTCTGCAGAGGCAAGACTCCTCAATTTTACCAATGAAGGTGGTGTGGAGAAAAGATACAGATTCCTGAAAAACATAATGGGTATGTGGATGATACAGTCCATACGTCATGAGTTCGGAGATCCTTGCGATTACGGAAGCATAGCGGATATGGCTGAGGAATATGATTCGAAGAAGGAAGCTGCTGAATTACATAAGGTGATTGATGTAAACGACAACAGGTTCCTGTCACCGAAATCAATGAGAGATGAGATAGATAGTGCGTGCAGAGAAAGCGGATGTCCGGTTCCGACCGACATCGGCGCATATGCCTCACTGATTTACAGAAGTCTTGCTGCATATTACAAAAAAGCAATCATGGAACTTGAGGAGCTGACCGGCAGATGCTATGAGACGATACATATCGTAGGCGGGGGCTCAAAGGCAGTTTATCTTAACAGGCTGATAGAGGAATATACGGAAAAAAGGGTACATGCAGGGCCTGCCGAAGCAACAGCGGTGGGAAATATTTTCGTTCAGATGATCAGTGATGGAAGTTTTAAGAATATAAATGATGCAAGAATAAATACGGAGATAAAAGAGGTATAAGGGGTAAGTTATGAGTACGAGATATGAAGAAGCAAAGAATATGTACGGAAGGTACGGAATAGACACTGAAAAGGCTATAGATACATTAAAAAATATCAGTATATCTGTTCATTGCTGGCAGGGAGATGATGTCATGGGCTTTGACCGGACAGGTCCTCTGACAGGAGGAATTCAGACTACCGGAAATTACCCCGGAAGAGCAAGAAGCTATGAAGAGCTGATGAGTGATATGGATGAGGCTCTGAAACTGATGCCCGGAACAAAGAAGATAAATCTTCATGCAAGCTATGCGATATTTGATGAAGGGGAACATGCTGACAGAGACAGTATAAAGCCCGAACATTTTTCAAAATGGGTGAGGTATGCCGTAGAGAGAGGCATGGGAATAGATTTTAATCCTACATTTTTTTCGCATGAGATGGTAAAGGATGGACTTACACTTACAAGTCCTGATGAGAATGTAAGAAATTTCTGGATAGAGCATGGAAGAGCGTGCCTCAGGATAAGTGAATATTTAGCAAGGGAAACAGGTAAGGTCTGTGTTATGAATATCTGGATTCCGGACGGATATAAGAATATACCGGGTGACAGACTCGGACCGAGAATGAGATACAAGGATTCTCTTGAAAAAATCCTGGAACAGCCTTACGACAAGAGTCTGGTAAAGGTCTGTGTGGAATCGAAGGTATTCGTTATAGGTTACGAATCCTATACAGCGGGAAGCTCGGAATTCACACTCAGCTTTGCCGCAACACATGACGGAGTGATCCCTCTTATGGATAACGGACATTATCATCCGACTGAGGTTGTATCGGATAAGATATCCGCACTCATGTGCTTCTATGATGAGATAGCACTTCATATCACAAGACCTGTCAGATGGGATTCGGATCATGTTGTACTTCTTGATGATGAAACAAAGGAGCTGGCAAAGGAAATAGTTCGCTGCGACGGGATCAACAGGATAAATATCGCACTGGATTATTTTGATGCAAGCATAAATCGTGTCGCTGCATGGGTGATAGGCTACCGAAATGTTGAGAAGGCTTTGCTGGCTGCACTGCTGATTCCTCACGAACAGGAAAGAAAGCTGCAGGAAGAAAACCGTATGACTGAGCTTATGATCCTTCAGGAAGAGCTGAAAACATATCCGATGGGAGATGTTTGGGATGAATACTGCAGACGATGCGGAGCGGGCACAGATACGGAATGGTATGAAGCTGTAAAGGCTTATGAAGAAAAGGTTTTATCAAAGAGAAGCTGATCAAGTGACGAAAGGATTTTAAAATGCATATAGAAGAAGCGGATTTTTTTAAGGGTTTTATAAAAACAGCAGATGATGGCTGGAAAATGGGCTGGCATGAGAGAAACGGAGGAAACCTGTCATACAGACTTAAGAATGAAGAGGCAGAGGCTGTAAGAGAAGACTTTTCACCGGGAGAATGGCAGGAGATCGGAGCGGAGGTTCCCGAGCTGGCAGGAGAATACTTTATGGTTACGGGCTCCGGGAAGTACTTCAGAAATGTGAAGATAGATCCGGCGGATACGACCTGCATAATAGAGCTTGATGATAAGGGCGAAAAATATAGAATAGTATGGGGACTCATTAACGGTGGAAGACCGACATCGGAGCTGCCTACACATCTTATGAAGCATCAGACCAAGAAGAGAGTGACGGATGGGCGTTACAGGGTGGTTTACCATGCTCATACGACAAATGTTATCGCACTTACTTTTGTACTTCCGCTTAAGGATGAGGTGTTTACCAGAGAGCTCTGGGAAATGGCAACGGAATGCCCTGTGGTTTTTCCTGATGGAATAGGTGTAGTAGAGTGGATGGTTCCTGGAGGCAGGGAGATCGCTGCTGCTACCGAAAGATTGATGGAAAAGTATGATGCAGCTGTGTGGGCACATCACGGAATGTTTGCAACGGGAGAGGACTTTGATCTCACCTTCGGACTTATGCATACGATAGAAAAGGCAGCTGAGATACTGGTAAAGGTCATGTCCATGAGACCGTCAAAGCTGCAGACTATCATGCCTGATGATTTCAGAAAGCTGGCAAAGGATTTTAACGTTACTCTTCCGGAAAAATTTCTGCAGTAAACGAGTTTTGCTGTTATGGCAGAAAAATATATGCTATATTGTAATCAGGTTAGAAGCGAAAATTTTATACATGGCAGGAGGGCTTGATTATGAATATAGATCAATTGGCATTTGACCAAGTTGCAAATACTCTGGCAAAGCAATTCGACAGCATGTATTACGTGGATGTGGAATCAGACAATTTTATTGAGTTTTTCCATTCAGAGATGTTATCCGAATTAAATCTTCCGAAACAGGGAAGTGATTTCTTTTCGTTTTTAACTGAACAGGCGAAAAGAACAGTACATCCGGCTGATCTGGATTATGTATTAAAGCTTATAGAAAAAAATAAGCTTCTGAAAAAACTGTCGGAAAACAATTCGAGTCTGATCGTATTCAGATTTGTATTAAACGGAGAAATAATACATGTCTGTCATTTCAGTGTTATGTGTGATGATAAGAAGCACATATTGGGATGTATAAAAAATATTGAGTCAGAGTTCAGGGACAGGGAAGAACAGGCACAGATCCTGCAGTCGGCAGAACGTATGGCGAGACTTGATGAATTAACCGGGATCAAGAATAAAAATGCATTTAAAGAGAATGTTAAGGAAATTGATAAAATGATAAACAGTGATGACACTGAAGTAGTGTTCGGTGTTATCATGTGTGATATTAATGATCTGAAGAGGATAAATGATACAAGAGGTCACTCCTTCGGAGATGAAGTCATACAGGAAGCGTGTCGTATGATATGCGATAAATTCGGAGAAAGTTCTGTTTACAGAGTTGGCGGGGATGAGTTTGTAGTGATCTTGTCAGGCGATGATTATGAGAATCGAATTCACCTGCTTGAAACATTGAAGAAAGAATCCGAAGATAATGCCCGTTTCAGAACGGGTCCGGTGATCGCGTGCGGTCTGGCTAAATTTAATCCGGGAGTAGACAGAAACTTCAATGAGGTATATAACCGGGCAGACGGTCGAATGTATGCGAATAAAGAAGAACTGAAGTCCGGAAATTTTATGGAGGAGATCAGAAAATTCGAACTGATAAACCAGATGATTCCGGAAGACAGAATGCGAAAACTTGACAGATTATACGGAGCTTTACATACAGTAGTCGGAGATGGTTATATTTTCCTGACCGATCTGAAATATAATTTTTCCAGATGGTCACTGTCTGCAGTCAGTGATTTCGGACTTCCTGCAGGGTATCTATATAATGTTGAAGAAATCTGGAAGGAAAATGTGCATCCGGATGATGTAGACAAATATATGGAAGCGGTAGAATCCGTATTAACGGGAACTCCGGTTCTGTATTCCATTACTTATCGTGCACGGAAAGTTGACGGTACCTACATTATCCTTAAGCCGAGAGGCTTTATATTAAACGACAGTAAGGGATTACCGGAATATTTCGGAGGAATAATGATCCCTCAATAATAGGGTAAGCAATGTGAAAAAGCCACACCCTCATGTTTTCATGAAGGTGTGGTTTTTTATTGTCAAAAAGTATAAAAATAGAATAAAATGATTTCAAAAGTATTTAAAACATAGGGAAATTAGATAGAGGTTTGTTATTTTAGAGGAGCATAATAAATGATTTATAAAAGTAGAAAACTCAACCTAGGGGAACATGAGGTGATCCTGAGAAGTGCAACATTAGATGATGCTGAGATGCTTCAAAGGTATATAAGTACTGTATGTGGAGAAACAAGATTCTTACTTTGTGAATCTGATGAGATAGGAATTACAAAAGAAGAGGAATATGAGTTTATAAAGCGACACAATGAATCTCCGGATGAAATGTTGATTTTAGGTTTTATAGACGGAAAACATGCAGGAAACTGTTTTTTTGAAAAAGTAAGTGGAAGCCGCAGATATAGGCATAGAGTAGGTATTGGAATTGCGTTGTATCAGAGATTTGCAGGCTTGGGACTCGGGAGGCTTATGCTTACTGCCCTCCTGGAAGAGGTTAAATCCCAAGGTTATGAACAGGCTGAACTAACAGTTAAGGCAAATAATATGAGAGCTATTCATTTATATGAGAGTCTTGGTTTTGTAGAATATGGTAGACTTCCCAAGGCCGATAAATATGATGATGGAACTTACGATGCAGATATATTGATGGTAAAGACAATGGAGAAATAAATAAATCAAACTTGACACATAAAAGGTAATATGTTACTTTATTGGAAAAAGTAACATATTACCTTTATTTGATTGGAAAGGATTGATCAATGATATGAAAACACTTGTGATTTACATGTCTCAGACCGGATTTACAAAGAGATATGCCGAATGGATCGCTGAAGAGCTTAATGCAGATATTTATGACCTTAAAGATGTGAAAAAGAAAACAAATGATTTTTTTGAAACATACGAAGCTATTATCTATGCAGGATGGTGTATGGCGGGAATGGTTGTAAAAGTTAAATGGTTTTTTGAAAGGGCTGCCTACTGGAAGAATAAGAAGCTTTCTATTGTTGCGGTTGGGGCGAGTCCAAATGATAATCCTGAAGTTGATGAGTTTTTAAACAATTTATTAACGGATGAACAAAGACCGTTTATAAAGGCATTCTACTGTCAGGGTGGTATCAATTATGACAAGATGAAATTTTCATCAAGAACTGCAATGAAAATGTTTGCCAATTCTTTGAAGAATAATAAGAATTCTTCAGAAGATGATAGGAAAAAGGGTGAAATGATTTCAAAGTCTTATGATATCTCGGACAAAAGATTTATTGACCCAGTTGTTGATTATGTAAGAGGAAAAGATAATGAATAGGAAGAAAATAGTCGTAATAATATCTATTCTTGTAATCGTGTTTTCTGTAATATGTTCTGTATTACCGCTCATAACAAAGAATGAATTAGCAGAGAAAACTGTTATATCAACGTTCGGAGAAACAGTAACTCTTTATGGAAAGGGACTATATGCAAGAAACTCCGTTTCTAGTGCTGTCCAGGCAATCGCACAGGATATGGTGACTCTCATTTTGATTGTGCCCGGAATGATTGCAGCTCTTCTCATGATCAGGAAGGAAAGAATGATCGGAAAGTTCCTTTTAACAGGATTATTTGGATATATGCTATATACATATATGAGCTATGCATTTCTAATGTACTATAATGACATCTTTCTTTTATATGTGGCAAATATGACATTATCATTTTACGGATTTGTACTTTGTGTTATGATACTTCTTGATGAGATTAAGATTGAACGATTGAAGTCAGACATGTCAACGAAAGGGCTGCGGATTTTTCTTTTCGTTTCCGGCGTTATGATATTCTTCATGTGGATTGGCAGGATTGTGCCAACTATAGGTAAGGGTACTGCTCCGGCTGGATTGGATAACTGCACGACATTGGTTATACAGGCAATGGATATGGGGATAATAGTACCGGCGTGTTTTGTGATAGCTTATCTTCTGAGGATAAAGCATAAGCTGGGCTATATTCTCGGACCGGTGATAATAGTTAAGGCCGTTACTCTGGTGACAGCTGTGTTGGCAATGGCAATATATATGAAAATATCGGGAGTGGAAGTTGATGTGGCATCATTTGTTATATTTGGACCGATATGCATTGCTTCATATATTTTCTTTTTTATAATTATGAGAAGAATCGGTAGATACAATAAAAAGTAAAAATGAGGGATGATTATGACTATTGAAGAAGTTACTAAAAATGAAAATGTTGATTTTACAGGAATTCCACCGAGTTATTATCTTCTTGGACTTATAAGTGCATTTGAAAATCGTTTTCAGGCTATGGCCGACAGTACTATGAAGGAGATAAGCTGGAAACAGTTTTTTGCAATTATATGTATAAATATGTGTAAAGAACCGCCTACATTAAAAGAGCTTTCAGATATTCTGGGGAGTTCTCATCAGAATGTTAAACAGATACTCCTGAAACTGGAGAAAAAGAATTTTATAGAGTTTAAGGTTGATGAGTCCGATAAAAGAAAACAGCGGATAATACTGACTGACTCTTGTAGAAGGTTCTGCGAGAAGAATAATGAGATGAGTATAAATATAATGGGAAAGATGTTCGATGGTATACCGGAGAAAGACATTGTGACTACGATTCAGACAATAACTAAGATTGAGAGCAATCTTAAATCTTTAATATATTAAGTAATACAGAAATTAATTCAGACCGTTTCACAGCCGCGTAGTTCTATCGGAAGTTATATTCCGATAATTATCCGGCATGGAAAAAAGTCCGGATTAACAGAGAAGGTATTTCATGATCAACAGGGGGGAGTATGGAACTGGTTACAAAAAGTAAGCGTCCGGGGATGGATTGTACACTGGATGTGTATTTTGAGCAGACTGAAGGCCTGCCGAAATATATAAATGATAAAACCTGTTATAAAATGGTCCTGATCACTTCAGGGTCATTTATAGTTGAGGATAATGGTAAATATAATGTCATAACAGCTCCTGCTTTCGTACTTATAAATGAAAAAGCAGAGGTTAAGGTTGTATCGGAAGATAATGTAAAGTCTCGTACTGTATATTTTAAGCCTTCAATAATAAGAGAAGAGTTTACCATCGAAGCACTGAATTCCGGAAAATACGATAAGTTCTGTACTGCCATGAAGGATGAAAACGGTGAGCCGGTCAGAGCAGGACAGATATCTACTGATGAAGAGAGATGCAATCTGATCAACAAAGATTTCAAGTTTGAAGATGCATTTTCTAAGGAAATGGTTTATCAGGATGCGCTTCTTTTGCTGGAATTCTTCTGGCATAAACAGGATGCGGTTTATTACACTCTTACCAAACAAGAGTATGATACGGCGTTAAGGCTTTCTATGAGTGTCAAATATGAGATAAATGCTCAGCCGGATAATTTCTGGATTCTGCGTACCAGATATTTCATTCAGTCCATGCTTTTTGTGACGACGGCTGATTTCTATAGAAATTTCAGACAGAATGAAATCTATAAAGATAAACTTGTGGCAATGGTTACAAGATATTTCTGGGATCATATAGATGAGGAGATAACACTTGAAAGTGTATTGAAGCTGTTTTCGGTTAATAAGAATGTGCTGAATGACGCATTTAACAGAGAAGTATCAATGTCCTGTATGACCTATCTTGAACAAATGAGGATCAACCTTGCAAAAAGAGAATTGCAGTTTGGAACTCTTACGATCAGTGAGATAAGTGTCGGGGTCGGTTATAAAGATACAAATTATTTCACAAAGGTATTCAAAAAACATACCGGCATGACTCCGTCTGAATTTCAGAAACAGATGAGAGAGTTATACTGAAAATTCATGCCGAAAATGCTGTTTTTCGTGCTCATATTTCTAACTGTCCGATTCTTTAACGGATATGATTATCTTACAGAGAAAAGGAGGTTACGTGTATGAGAAAAGGGAAAAGATCAGCAACGGTACTGCTTACAATGGCACTTCTTCTTTCGGGATGCGGAGCGGCAGGTCCGGCTCAGGGTGAAGGAAAGACCGAGACGGAAACAGAAAGTCAGGTGGCTGAAGGAGACGAAAAGACTGAGAAGGAGACGGTTAATGTTACCGAAGGAATGATTCCTCAGGTAATCGAGAAAAATGTGACCTATGTCATGAAAGGTGGTAACTGGGAGGTTAAAAGCTCTGAGATAACCAACTGGACCAGGACAGAGGATTTTAATATTCAGGACACTGTCTGGATCATCGATACTGAAGACGCTGCATCGATTTATTCTAAAGTGGGTTATTCCTTTAAAGGAAAACCTGCAAGCATGTATATTCATTTTGGAGAGGATCTTAGCGATGAGAATTCATCCATCGGAACAAGTGAAGATGGAACTCAGAAGATGGATATATCTTTAAACATCAGCTGCGATATAATATTTGAATGTGAAGGAAATAAATTCTACTATGAGGATGTAAAGGTTAATGGCGGCGAATGCTTTATGGATGGAACAACTAATATTTTTGGTGACGCCGGAGACGGAGAAGAAGGTGTCATCAGTGTTCCGGCGGATGTAAGAAAAGGCAAGTTGGAAGATTTCAATAACGCATTACCTACCGCAGAAGAAACTATGATATCGGAGTCATCTACCTATATAAAATCTACGATATTTGAGGATATCGAGACATTTAACTCGTCGTCAAGTAATCTTAAGGATGGGGTGTGGGATGTAAAGATAACCAATACAGCGAGTGGAGAGAACCTGTCGCCTGAACTTAACTGGGATGAGGTAGAAGGTGCTTCTGAGTATGTTGTTATCATGATAGACGGCGCATGGCTTCATATGGATGTCTTTACGACGAAGACATCTCTTGAAGAAGGTGAGATTGAAAGAGGTGATCGCGGAAATCAGTATGTAGGTCCGTATCCGCCTTCGGGAACTCATACCTATTCGATATTCATCTTTGCGCTGAAGAATGAGATGGGTAAGGTGAATCTCGCATTTGATGCAGGTGGAAACAGCATTGATAAGATATATAGCGGACTGGATATAGATAAAGACGGTAATTCGGGAAATGTTATCGCTTATTCAAGGCTCGATGGCAATTATACGAAAGAGAAATAGGAGTGTCCGGTTGCTATAGAGAGTGAATGAATGTCCTCAAGATTACATAGGCGTACCTATGAGAAATCATAGGTACGCTTTTTTGATTTAATTTGTAAAGAAAAAACGAAACTCAGAAAATTATACTAGCGATATATGGATATGATAAAAGCAGTATGATAAACTATCAATCACGTATTAAAAATATTATGGGAGGGAAGAAAATGATCGAAACCGAAAGACTGATTTTGAGAGAGTATACACTTGAAGATTTTGATGCATTATATGAGATAATGTCTGATCCGGAAACCATGCAGCATTATCCTGCACCGTTTGATAAGGACAGGACCATGGGCTGGATAACATGGAATCTGGATAACTATAAAACCTATGGCTTCGGACTCTGGGCTGTGACTCTTAAAGAAACCGGAGAGTTCATCGGAGACTGCGGAATCACAATCCAGAATATTGACGGGGAGATGCTTCCTGAGATCGGATATCACATAAATAAGAAGTATTGGAGACAGGGATATGGCAAGGAGGCAGCCCGTGCATGCCGTGACTGGGTATTCAATAATACAGACTATGATACGATCTATTCGTATATGAAGTATACCAATGTCGGTTCGTACTCAACTGCAATCGCAAACGGTATGAAAAAGGTTAAGGAATATCCGGATCCGAAGAACGAGATATCCTATGCCTATGCGATAACAAGACAGGAGTGGGAACAATTAGATAAATAAGTAAAGCAATCATTACGCTTTGAAGCGGAATTATATGCCCATAGCGGCATGATAGACCAGATTCAAAAGCCAAAGACAGATAATGGTTAATATAAGGACCAGATAAAAAAAGAAAAATTCTAAACCGGAGCATTCATATTTTTTAAGCATATGATGATATATGATGGATAAAACTACTGTACTGATGTAAGGAATATAGAATATTCTGAGATAGAAAAGATAATTGAAAAATATACTCGCTCTGGGGAAAAAGAGCGGCAGGAATATCAGAAGATTTATTACATACAGTATTCGGATAGTCCATAGCCCGTAATTAGTTTCTTTGTTATTGTTCATGTGTATGTACCTCTTATTTGTTATTATATAGTTATGACACTTATATCATATTATTATATTGTCATATGTCAGGGGAAGGTTCATTAAAATATCTGTTACGATGTCGGTATAATTCGGAGGTGTGATTTTGAAAGAAATGAAGCCCGAACGAGCCCCTCTCAAGATTGACACAAATTTTCGCTTATGTTATTATCAAAATGAATATAACAACAATTTATTCACATCAAAATGTGGAAAGGATTGAAAATGTTTGAACTGGTTACAATTTTCTGTATGTTATGTGCTTTGCCGGATGTGGGGGCACTTATAGTGGCATTTGTCCACAGGAAAAATCTAAATTGTGCGAAGGTTATCAGTACATTGGGATATGTGTACAGGCTGAAAGAGGCCGAACTTACAAATGAGACGATGCCTCTTAATGATGAGGATGTGGAACGACTCAAGAGACGCCATTCGGTTATACCAGGACTTGTTACATTGCCAATAGTTTTTACTGCGATGGGCAGCCTGATGATTATATTGGGATGTCAGAATAATCCCGAAGTATCAAATTTTATAGTGAACGGCGTAGCTATACTGGGAATTCTGATGGGTATCGCGAGCGCCATAGTTATAAATAGGATTTTGAAGCAGAACAATGACTGGACGGATTACACGAAGCGTAGAGGTGTCTGTCTTGATCTTGATGTAAGGATAATTTATGCAGGAAGGAATACGACCCCTATTTATTATGCAACAGTGGGATATCTTAGTGATGATGGCACGCCGGTTGTGTTCGAATTGACGGTTTTCGAGGAAATATATTACGCAATGCGCTATGAGAAGGGTTGGTTCGTGGTAGTTCAAAGCAATAACCGAAATGTGAATGTAATCGCTGAGAAGTCTCTTCACGAGATGGTTCGTGAGGATAGGGAAAATGGTATCTCACGTCGTAGGAGACGCATAGGAATGTTTAGAGAATTTTATGATTAAAAAGTAGCCTGAAGCACTCGCAAAAATTATATTTATAATTATTATAAAATGAAATATAATAATTAAAACAGGGTATCAAGTGTACTTATAAGGGTGAGTGCCTATGAAGCTTTTAAAGAAGATTCGTAGATATTATTTATACTGCGGAATTGAAAAAGATGAATATAATGAATTAAAGAAAGATGCATATGTTTCGAACTTTGAAGTCTGGAGAATATTGCATTTTATTATGTTTGTAGTGTTTCTGGGTCTGTTTGTTGCATCTCTGTCAAATGATATTATGTCGGTCAACAGAGATTATTATCTGGCTTTCTTATTATATTCAGGTATAGCTATTGGTTTATTCAGTATATTAAAGAAAGACTCACTTGCGGCACAACTTATTATATATCTATCAATGTCGTGTCGATTCCTGTTTGGATGCCTGATAAGCAAGAACAATCCTGAACATAATGCGACAACATTCATTGCATTTCTGCTTGTAACTCCTATGTTTATGATCGATAAACCGTTTTTTATGACTATTGAGCTGGGTGCTGCGTCAGTGATATTTCTGTTATGGATGTATGCCGTTAAGCCATTTGAAATATGGGAGATGGATCTTATCAATGTTGTAACGTATACAATTATCGGATGTTTCCTAAATGTAGTCGCTAATTCAATACGAATAAAAGAGTTTGTCCTGACCAAGAAAATTCGCATCCAGAAAGATACAGATGCTATGACGGGACTTAGAAACAAGGGAGCTCTGACTAGAGAGATAGATGAATTTCTGGAAGATGAATCAACTGATAAGGGACTTCTATTTATCATGGATATCGATAAGTTCAAGTCAATA
>JAEEGI010017195.1_pt1 | contig 14865 bp, 8 predicted proteins | sample 8958751 | NCBI WGS metagenome assembly JAEEGI01 (sample SAMN16246545, study PRJNA631951) | gut metagenome | biome: gut microbiome; feature: rumen; material: KS-attached | host: Bos | place: Iran: Karaj | collected 2018-10
GATGACGGCAGCAAACTGCAAGAACTGGAACTGACTCCGATCGATCCTTCCGAGCTCGAATTCAACGGTCTTGAAAACGTACCAGAGACTGACGAAAAAGAGCCCTACGGCGAAAACGATGTGGTCCGTGTCTCTATAGTTCTGGAACAGGCTTCCACCATCGGAGCCGGTTACGACATTAAGGACATAGCCTACAACGCCGCCGCGATCCAGTATCGTCAGAGTCTGAAGAACGAACAGAATGCCATGACGGTAAAGATCCAGGAAGCCATAGGCGGCAGACTGGATGTAAAGTGGAACCTGACGCTTATCGCGAACATGATCTCCGCCAACGTCCGTTACGGCCAGATCGAAGACATCAAAGCCGTTCCCGGCGTTAAGGATGTTTTCATCGAGAACGCTTATGAGATAGAGGAAGTTAAAGAGGACGATACTCAGACCGCTACTTCCGCTCTCATGACCGGCACCAACGTTGCATGGGCTGAAGGATACACCGGCGCAGGCAGCAAGGTAGCCGTCTTGGATACCGGTGTCGACAACCAGCACATCATGTTCGATGCCGGCGCGTTCGAGTACTCCCTGGCTCAGAAGGCCGAAACTCTCGGCATGACCGCCGAAGAGTACATCGCTTCTCTGGATCTGCTGGACTCTGCGAAGATCGCGGCGATCGCGGATCAGCTGAACGCGAACATCGACGCTTCTCAGGTATATCTTAATTCTAAGATCCCCTATGCTTACAGCTATGTGGATAAGGGTTATGATACCACCCACGCGAACGATTCTCAGACCAACCACGGTTCTCATGTAACCAGTATCGCTGCCGGAAACAAGTATGTTTCGACAGATGATGGATATGCTCTTGCTCTGGAGACTGTAGGTGTCCAGGGTATGGCTCCGGATGCCCAGATCATCAACATGAAGGTATTCGGAAAGGGCGGCGGAGCTTATGATTCCGACTACATGGTAGGTCTGGAAGACGCCATAATCTTAGGCGCGGACGCCGCAAACCTTTCCCTTGGTTCCGGCGTGGCCGGCCTTACTTTCTCCGACGGATATGAAGAGACGATGAACCTTCTTGTGGAGAAGGGCATGGTGGTTTCCATCTCTGCCGGCAACTCGTCTTCCTGGTACGATACGGCTTTCCCCAGCGCCAACATGTACCCCTACATCTACGCTGACGACGTCAAGTACGATACGGTCGGCTCCCCGGGTTCCTTCCCGAACGCTCTGACCGTTGCTTCCGTCGACAACGCAGGACAGACCGGTATGCCCATCAAGTTCGGCGATCTGTCCGTATTCTATAACGAATCGACTTACAGCAACCTTCCGATCGCGACTCTCAGCGATCTGGGAGAACTTCAGTATGTTCTTATCGATGATATCGGTGTTACTCCGCTTACCGATGCGGACAGTGATACCGGTTATACCGCGATAGGCACCGCCAACGACACATTTGCCCAGCTGGGCAGCAGTGTCATTTCCGGCAAGGTAGCCATCTGCAGGCGCGGCACTTCCTCCTTCTATGTAAAGGCAGAGGCGGCCGTTGCGCAGGGCGCTGTTGCTGTGATCATAATGAACAACCAGCCCTCGATGATAGGAATGAACCTTTCCGACTATTCCCAGACGGAACCGGTCGTTCTCATCTCCCAGGCTGACAGCGCTGCGATAATCGATCAGTCCGAATCTTCGACGATAAACGGAATTACCGTATATACCGGTTCTCTGGTCATTTCCGGTACCATGGAGATCTCCGATGTGGATATCTCCAACGGTGTTGTATCGGCTTCCGATTTCTCCTCCTGGGGCGTTCCCGAATCCCTGATCATGAAGCCGGAGATCATGGCTCCCGGCGGCGCCATCTACGCTGTCAACGGCTACAGCCCGGCAGAAAACATTACTACTCACGATCAGTTCGCGGCATTCTCCGGTACCTCCATGGCGGCTCCTCAGGTAGCCGGTATGGCGGCAGTAATGGGCGAGTACATCCGTGACAACGACCTTGAGACAGCTACAGGCCTTTCCGCCCGCCAGCTGATCAACTCCCTGCTGATGGGAACCGCGGATCCTGTCTACGATTCCTACGGCGATTACTGGTCCGTACTTAAGGTCGGTTCCGGACTTGCCAACGTAGGCAAGGCGATCATGGCAACTTCCTACATCCTTATGGATGAAGAAGCGACTATGTTCCCGGATTCCGCTGCCGACGGCAAGGTAAAGGCTGAGCTGGGCGACGATCCCGAATGGACCGGCGAGTACAGCTATGGATTTACCATTTATCCGATGGACGGAGCCAAGGAATTCACTCTCCGCACCGACATCTTTACTCAGTGGCTGGCCGGCAGCGCCGGATACGGCATGCTGCAGGATTACGGTACGATAGTTCTCGGTTCCGAGACCACTTACGAGATCAACGGCGAAACGTATGAAGATACCTACGCGCTGGAAGCTGACGTAGACAAGGACGGAAAGACCGACGCGGCCGACGCGCAGGCTATTCTGGACTTCCTTACCGGCAAGCTCCCCCTGTCCGATATCGATGCTTCTGCCGCTGATGTTGACGGCGACAGCATGATCACCACTATCGACGCCCGTTACATCCTTGAATCCGCGGCTACTCCCGTAGTCGAGATAACAGGGCCGACTCACGTTACAGTGAACATCGCGCTTGATCCCGGCGACATAGAGTTCCTCAGTAACTACTTCACTAACGGATTCTATGTTGAAGGCTATACCTACATAGATCCTGTTGCTACTGACGAAGGCGCGCTGCCCGACGTTCAGCAGTCCGTTCCTATCCTCGGATTCTGCGGCAACTGGTCCGACGCGTCAATGTTCGACCGCACTTCCGTAATAGACGATGCTTATGATACGGGCAATCTGCCTTACTTCGGAAACAGCAACATCAACTTCATGACCCTTAAGAAGGCCGACGGCACCACAAAGACGTACATGATCAACCCGTACGCTGTGGAAGATAAATATCCCGAGGGACGTCTCGCGATCAATCCTGCCGATACGGTAGCTTCCTTCAATTATCTGAACATCCGTCACATTACAGGCGGTTTCTTCGCGGTCCAGGACGAGGACGGCAAGGTGCTCTACGCGCAGAGAGTCGTTGAAGAAAAATACGCTCCGTACTATGACGTGAACAATTCTGTCTGGAAGGATTACAATCCCCGTAAGGTCTCTGTCAACAAGCTGCTCAGCGGCATCCAGGGACTGAACGAGGGTGAGACCATTACTCTTGGATTCTACGGCATCCCCGAGTTCTACGCCATCCAGGCAGACAAGGAAGCGGGCAATGATCCCCAGACCGCGATCCTGGACGTAGATTCCTTCAAGGAAATGCTGGCTGACGGCGTCTTCGGCGACGGCGCTGCCATCAAGTACACCATGACGGTGGACACCGACGCACCCGAAGTTGCGGCTGCTCTTGTCGACGCTATTACCAACAATATCTATGTCCGCGCGGCTGATGACAACTACATTGCTTACGCGGCAATAATGAACAAGTCCGGTTCCCAGGTCTTCTACGAAGTCGTTCCCGAGCAGACCGAAGCAGGTCAGCTTATCGAGATTCCGATGATCCTGGAAGACATGACTCTGCCCGACGAGCTTACTCTCCTTGTAGCCGACTATGCCGGCAACGAAGCGGCATTTCTTGTAAAGCTGAGCGTTGAGACTCCGGATTACGGCGGAACCATGATCGCCTTCGCGGGCGTTGAAGGCACTGCCGAACCCGGCGCAAAGACCAACCGCGCTCTGCAGATCTTCCCGGATGAACTGGTCTATGACCACAACACAGGCGAGTATGCCGGACTTGAGGTATTCTCTCAGACCCAGCAGACCGTCTATGCTGCCGAATATGTCGACGGCTATGTATTCATGGTGACTGACGATGGTGAGAACGGATACATTTACGCTTCCAAGCTGACAGAGCTCAACAATGCAGAGCTGGTCACTGTTCTCGGTGACATGGGCATTTACGACATGGCGTTCAACTATGCGGACGAGAAGCTGTATCTGATGGCTTATGACACCGCCAGCGCTCTGTATACCATGGACCTTATAACCGGTGAGTTTACAAAGGTCGCTTCTCTTGGCAACACCATCTTTAACCGCCTTGCCATCGACGACGAAGGCACATTCTATACCGCAAACAGCACCGGCACTACTGCCCAGTTGTATACATTCACTCTGAACGATGTGGCCGACGGCGCTGTGGCTCCGAAGGCAGTCGGCAGAATGGGTGTGTACAACTATTCCAAAGGCGGATCCATGGCATGGGACCACAATACCGGTCTTCTGTACCTTCTCTCCAACTGGAGCGAAAGCCCTGATTACGATCACTATCTATGGATAATCAACACTGAGACAGGCGCCGCTTCCCGTCCGAACGAAGTCGGCGGAACCGGCAACACTTCCGGCAACACTTCCGGACGTATGTACAACGCTTGCTCCGGCCTGTTCATCGTGCCCGGACAGAATCATCTGATCCAGCCGACCGATACTGCTACATCCATCGTAGTAACACCGGATTCGATGCTGCTGCTCAGAGGACAAACAGGCACGGCTGCCGGATATGCTCTGCCCTGGACGCTGACTGATAAGTCCGTCACCTGGGAGTCCGCGAATCCCGAGATCGCGACTGTCAACAACGGAACAGTCACCGGCGTTGCTGTAGGCGAGACCACCATTACAGTTACTACCGCAGCGGCTCCGTACCTTACCGCCGAAATAGCGGTCTCCGTGATCGAGCCTCCTGTTGCCTCCATCAACGGTATCATCTGGGATGATGAAGGCAAGGGCAACGCAGCCACATTCTCCACCGATGATACTCAGAACTGGGTCAGCAAGGGCATAGTGGGTCAGCTCCGCTGGGGCGCTCTGGTAGGCGATAAGGTCTACGGCTCCACAGATGATACTCTTTATGCCTTTGACGCTGATACTTATGATCTTGTAAGTATGGGCGGAATAGTCGCCGACTGGATCATGTCCGACGCAGACATGCTTCCCGAAGACATGGCCGAAGCGTACAGCGCATTAGTAGGTTCCATAGTCGGACAGGTCATTGGTATAAATTATTACGGTGAATACCTGACCATGATGAATCCGCAGACCGGCGGCTTGGTCTACTTCGACCTGTCCGACAATTTCGGTAATGATCCAATGGCTACCATCACATATGCCGGACGTCTGGATCACAACGCTCCCGGATCGAACGATGCATTGTATATCGTCATGACTGAATCGGGAATGATGTATTACTTCATCTTGTCCATGGAAGGCGAAGTCGAAATGATCGAGGCTGGACGTACCGGAATCGATCTGACCGGAGTAGCCGATCCTACCAACAGCGTATGGGCTTCTATGGTCTATGATGAAGAAAACGATTTCGTTTATCTGTCTCACTACGACGGCGAAGATGATTACGCTTATCTGTATGCGATCAGCGCTGAAGATCCGTCCTGCAACGCAAGGATCGGCAACTTCAAAGCTGACGTTTGGCCGGTAGTAGGTCTGTATCAGTACGAAGCCAGCACAGATCTTAAGCTTTGGGTCAATCCGCTTAATGTTACTGTTTTTGCGACTCAGAGCGCTGAGATCGAGATTTCGGTCAAGAACGGTGAAACTAACGAGTTCATCGCAAAAGTCGAGGACGAGAGCATCGCCAAGTTCGCAGACGGAATCGTTACCGGTCTTAAGGAAGGATCCACAACGATCACGATCACTACGGTCGATGTCAATGAGGCCGGTGAACATCTGAGCGCTGTCGTTAACGTAAATGTCCGTGACGAGTTCAACCCCGGCTCCGGCGAGCCCAACGATCCGGGTACCTATCCGGAACCCGATCCGAGGATCACAGGTGTTAAACAGGGCTTCTACTTCGAGAGTGATCCCGAAGCTGAAGGCTGGATCTTCTGGGATCGCGACGACGACGGTTTCAACTGGGAGTGGGCAACCGGAAGCTCTTACGTATCTTACGAGGGAACCGGAATCATTCATTCCGCTTCCTACGACAACAGTTCCTATTCGGCCCTGACTCCGGACAACTTCGCGATCAGCCCCGCTCTGGATCTGAGCCGTGCTGAGAACGCGAACATTTCCCTGTACGCATGCGGACAGGATCCCAGCTATGCTGCTGAACAGTTCGCGATCTACGCAGGTCTGAGCAACGATCCGTCCAAGATGACCAAGATCTCTCCGACTTATACCGCGACCGGAACCATGACGCAGTACATCGCTTCCCTGAAGGAGTTCGCGGGTAAGGACAGAGTATATGTAGCCATCCGCCACTTCAACGTTTCTGACATGTTCTTCCTGAACGTGGATGCGGTAGAGCTGCTGACACCGGACGGAACCGGCCACAGCGTCGACCCGACGCCGACGGCTGCCCGCGCGGAGACCGAGGTCAAGAAGACCGCTGTCGAGTTCAAGCTCGGCGACGGAATAGGCAAGTGCAGCGAACCTGCTTCCAAGGCTGTCAACAAGGCCGCGGGAAGTCTGAACGTTGTACGCGGAACCGTAGAGGTCAAGGATCGTCCTTCCGCCTCCATCAAGAGCGCTGAAGGCTCTGCCGAGAACGGAACCGTTACCGTAACGCTTTCCGAAGACGTGGATGTTACCAACGGTCTGATCATGATAGAGTACGATGCTGATAAGCTCACCTTCGTGGATGCTCAGACAGTGATCGACTACTACTCCGTCAGCGCCGAAGGCGGCATAGTAACGTTTGCCTACGCGCAGATAGAAGCACTGCCGGCAGAATCGCCTCTGGCACTGCTGCACTTCTCCTACACCGAGGATACGCTGGAGACAGAACTAACAGTTACTACGCTCGAACGCAACAACACTGCAAATCTGTCTGAAGATCCTATCGTAATTAAGATAGGCGAGACCGTTACCATCAACGAAGTCAGACTTGCTCTGGAAGGCAGGATAGCCATCAATATGGTCATCACTGCTCCGCAGACTGCTGCAAAGGCAGTAATGACATTCAACGGCGAGACTGAGGATACGGTCGAATACGATCTGATCCGTGACGGAGATCACTTCTACAATGCTTCTACAGGACAGTTCAAACTGCCGTACAAGGACATTGATGCCAAGGAAATGACCTGCCCGGTAGATCTGGAAGTCTTCGATGCCAACGGCAACAAGATGAACCTTGTTCACGCAAAGACAGGTCCTGTTGAGAACAACATCTACAGTTACTGTATTGCTGACTGGTGCAATGCTGCTATAGCGCAGAGCACTAATGAGAAGACCATCAATCTGGCGAAGTCGCTCCTGAACTACGGCGGCTATGCTCAGAAGTACTTCAAGAACTTCAACGCAGATAATCCGGCAAATCCGGAAGGATATCTTGCAGATGAGACAGCTGCCGTAACACCCGACAGCACACTTGATGGCACTATCCCGTCCGATGCGAAGAAGGTTCTTGGTTACAGCAACATGACTCTTAACCTGGAAGGCGATACGGAACTGCGTCTGTACTTCACCAAGGATGTTACCGCAGTCGATGAAGTAGGCATCTCGCTTGCGTTCAAGACTCAGGGCGACAAGAAGTACATCAGCATCCCCGGAATCGCTTCCGTGGATCTGGACGAGCTCTACAAGATCAACGTCTCCTGCGATGGTGTATCCCGCGAATTCGAGGTTGCTGCTCTGACCTATGCCAACAAGGCGCTGGCTGCAAGCAGCAACGAGAATCTGCTGAACCTGATGAAGGCGCTGTATCTGTACAACCAGATGGCAGAGATCTATTTCAATAAAGTAGATTGATCCGAAATAACGGAGGGAGCCGGATCATATGATCTCGGCCCCCTCCTGACAAGGACAGCAGTAAATGCATGAAAGAGAATATTTCTTGCAATTAATGAATGTTTAGGCTATAATTTTAACAATATAAAAGGAGGAAATATTGATGAAGTACGAACCTGCTGAGATCGAAGTCATCAACTTCACGTCCGAAGACATTATCACCGATAGCAACTGCACCAGCGAGACTGAAGGTTTCTAATCGATGATCGTATGGCGGAGACTGATCTCCTCCGCTGATATCAAGACGTACGTTGAGGAAGGGTGAGGGTGACCTCACCCTTCGTTTTTAGAGGAATAGCCGATCGGCGGCTGTCTCCGGATCGTAAAAGGAAACAGAACTATCATGCGTATCCTTCAGGAAGCACAGAAGACTGTGCTGCAAATGCTGGCCGGAAAAGAAGCTAAAGACCTGTCGCCTGTACCAAGCAATTTCTTGCTGGAAGAAACGGTGCCCGGCGGACGGCTTCTTTATAATACTCTGACAAAGGAACTGCTTTTCCTGGAAGACGGCGAAGAGGAGGGGGACTATCTCCGAAGACATTTCTTCCTGAAAGACTCTGATACCGACGAACGAGCTTTTGTCCGTAAGATACGGGAAAGCCTTCAGTATGCTTCGCAGATGCGATCTACCGGATATACACGTTATACCATACTGCCGACTACGGATTGCAACGCCCGCTGTTTTTACTGCTATGAACAAGGCTGCGAAAAACAGACAATGGATCCTGAAGCTGCAGAAAAGGTGATAGATTTCATTCTCCGAAGCTGCAGAGAAGGCGAGCTTACCTTGCGTTTCTTCGGAGGCGAGCCGCTTATGGGAGAAGCCGCGCTCGACAGGATCTGCAGCGCGCTTACGGAGAAGGGCAAGCTTTTCAGGAGCCGCATAGTTACAAACGGGTATCTGTTCACCCCGGAACTGGTAAACAAAGCGCGCAGCCTTTGGAAACTGGAGCTTGCACAGGTCACTCTGGACGGGACAGAACAGGTATATAATCTGAGAAAAGACTTTCTGCATGACCGTGACGGTGCTTTCCGCAGAGTCGTTGATAATTTAGAACTGCTGCTTCAAACCGGTATTGCGGTGCAGGTGCGTCTTAACATGGACGATGCCAATTATGAGGATCTGCGGATCCTGGCCGGTCAGCTGGCGCAGCGTTTCGGAGAGTACGAAAGGTTTTCGGTATATCCGTATTTGCTGTTCCAGGATATTCTTTCTCCTTCAGGATCGCGGAAAGAGCAATTATTCGGGAAGTACAGCAGGTTCCGCGGGGAACTGGCACGACTGGGACTGCTTCGCCCTGAAAAACTACCGTTCAAGCTTAGGATCAATAATTGTATGGCTGACGATCCGGATTCTGTCGTAATACTTCCGGACGGAAGATTAGGTTCCTGTGAACACTTTAATGAGGTTCCGTCATTCGGAACGATAGGCGGTGTTGAAAAGAAGGATCCGGTCTCAGCTTACTGGCAGGAGAGTTTTCCTGAAGATCCATTCTGCAGCATCTGCCCGCTTTATCCGGATTGTTTCAGGCTTAAGAATTGCCCGGATGCAGCGGATCACTGCATCCCAGGTCAGAGAGACGCGAAGATCGAAAAACTGCGCAAAAGCATGACGGCGGCCTTTGATTAATAGGAAACATCTGATAAAAAAACCTTGATATTAGATTATTTAGTGCTATAATACTTGTATATATCGATATATTTCATGAAAGGAGCTCTAAAAATGGAAAAGTACGAAGTTGCTCAGATGGAGATCGTTAGCTTCGAGAATGAGGATATCATTACCGATAGCAACACCACCAGTGACGATACATTCTAATTAAGACACTGGCATTATCACGCAATAAAACCGGTCTTCCGACCGGTTTTATTCATTATCAGCGAACATTGCATGATTTCTTGAATTGAAGTAAAGGATGCAATATAATAAATAAAATATAATTTATGATTGGGACGGAGGTCTAAAGATGAAACTTAATTCCAGCTTTGTCACAAAGGACATGCCTGATTCTCAGATAATGGTCGCAGTCGGCAGTTCGGCTTTTTCCGGCATAATAAGAAGCAACAAGACTGCGGCGTTCATCATCGATCAACTGAAGAACGACACTACGAAAGAACAGATACTTGATGCCATGCTGAAAAAATATGATGTCGAGCCCTCGGTCGCTGAAGCAGATATCGAAAAAATCCTGAACACGCTTCGAAGCATTGGTGCGCTCGATGAATGAAACATCCATCGAACAGGTAGAACAACTGGAAAAGAACGGTTACTATCTGAGCGTCCCGCGGGGCGTCAGCATGTGGCCTATGATACTTAACAAGGAGAGCATAGTCGAGATCCACAAGCTGGAAGGCCCTGCTAAGCGCTACGATCTTGTGATGTACGTCCGCGGTGAAAAACAGGGCGTGATCCACAGAGTTATCAGGGTCTATGATGATCGGTACTATATCCTCGGTGATAACTGCTGGAGCCGTGAGTTCGTTAAAAAGCAGGACGTTAAAGGGATAGTCACCCGTTTTTACCGTAAAGGTAAATGGTATGATGTAGACAACAAATGGTATAAGTTGTACGTACATATTTGGGTGGATTTTTTATTCATAAAACGTCCGTTGTTCTACGTCAGAGATAAAGTAAGAGCATTTTTCAAAAAGTCCGGAAGATCTTCCGGCACGGTGACAGATGGTAAATAACAGCCGCTTCAATAGATCTTCGTTTTCCTGGATATGGAGATGCACAAAAGGACAGCACTTAGGCGTGCTGCTCCTTTCTGTTACCCGTGTCGCGTCTGCGCTGTGTTCCGTTTACGAGGCGCTGCTGCTTAAAGATCTGATAAACAGCGCTACGGAAGGAGAAAAGGGTCCGTTTGTCAATTACTGCATGATCCTTGGAGTTCTTCTTGTAGTCCAGATCGTTCTCTGGGCAGTAGAACGGTATATGGATGAAAGAGTAAGGGCTTCCATCGAAAACTGCCTGAAACAGCGTCTTTTCGGAACGCTTCTTAAGAAGGACTATTCCGCTGTCTGTGCGGTCCATTCCGGAGAATGGATGAACAGACTTACCAGTGACGTCGTCCTTACCGCCGGTGCAATTGCTGACATCATGCCCAACATGCTTTCTATGGCCGCAAGGCTCATCGGTTCTGTCACTTCCATTATCTATCTGATCAGATCAGTTTCCTGGCTGATCATTCCCTTTGCCGTAATAGTGTTCCTTCTTTCACTTTTACTTAGAAGACCTCTTAAGGCGCTGCATAAAAAAGTCCAGGAATCCAACGGAAGGCTGAGGGTATTTCTTACCGAAAGATTGTCCAACCTCATGATAGTCCGCAGCTTCGCCATGGAAGAAGAGACGCTGAAGCAGTCCGAAAAACGCATGGACGATCATTATGCCAGGCGCATGACAAGGATAAAGTTCCTTACTTCCTGCAATATCGGTTTTAACCTCCTGACTCATGGTCTGTATGTTGCTGCCGCAGTATATTGCGGTCACGGTATTCTTACCGGTACAGTAAATTACGGCACTTTTACTGCCGTTCTGGCTTTGGTCGCTCAGATCAAGGTCCCCGTATCGAACATGTCCGCCTATATACCGCGCTGGTTCGCCATGCTTGCCAGCGGGGAAAGGCTTATGGAAGCAGAGTCCTTCGAGGACGACATTAAAGGTGAGAAGAAAACGGAAGGGGAGATCGCGGAGCTTTATGGAAAGAGCCTTAAAGGTCTGCGTCTGAGCGACGTCAGCTTCTCGTACATCAGCAGTGGCAGCGCGCCGGATGATGAACCCCGCAGGGTCGTCCTGAACGGCATCAGTCTGGACATAGACAAGCATACCATAACTGCTATCACCGGTCCGTCCGGATGCGGCAAGAGCACTCTGCTTAAGCTTATAATGTGCTTTTATCCGCTAAGCAGCGGCGACAGAAAGATCGTTACTTCGGAAGGAGAGACTGAACTGAGCCCCGAATGGCGTGGTCTCTTTGCCTATGTTCCGCAGGGCAACCAGCTAATGAGCGGACCGATAAAGGATGTGCTTACCTTCGGCGATGCTTCCGTTTCCGCGGAAGAGATAGACAAAGCTCTGGACATAGCCTGTGCATCGGATTTCGTCTCCGAGCTTCCGGCAGGCCTGGACACCGTTCTGGGCGAGCGCGGCAGCGGTCTTTCCGAAGGTCAGATACAGCGTTTGGCGATAGCAAGGGCTGTGCTTTCCGGTCATCCGTTCCTTCTCCTGGACGAGGCGACAAGTTCTCTGGACGAAGAGACCGAAAAGTCTCTGCTTCAGAAACTGCGTACGCTTACGGATCGTACAGTAGTAATCGTCACTCACAGGCTGAATGTGCTTTCCATATGCGACACTGAAGTACACATGGACGAGGACGGTGTGTCGGTAAGGGCTCTTGAGAACTGATCCGTACGCGCAGCAGCCTTTACAGCGTTTTTCCGGATCGCGGAACCTTCATGCGGATGCACTTGTAAGGCCCTGAGGCCGCTTCTGACGCGTTTTCTCTTATTAATAGTATAAATATGTTTTCCACGCCGTTTTTGCTCTGAAAACGGCGTTTTTTATCCGGCTGCGTCCGCCATCCGGAGCGGTTTTGCAAAATGGTTTGACAATAATATATCTATCAATCGCTTTTTCATCTTTGTTGTGCTATTATATTCTAGCAACTTTTTTCTGTCGGTCATTCTGAGAAGGAACTATGGAAAATAAGAGATACATAACCCGCGAAGGCGGCGCTACCGTAACCGTATTCGTACCGTACGACTGCAAGAACAACTGTCCTTTCTGCATCAACAAGCAGGAATACAAGGACCAGTCTGGTTTCAGCATAGAAAAGATCTGCAAGAGCATCCGCAAGCTGCACAGGGTAACGCCAAAATGCGACTTCGTGTTTACCGGCGGAGAGCCGCTGTCCGATCTGGACGGTCTTCAGGTAATGATGGACTGCGTTCCCAAGGGGCACAGAGTGTTCATCAACACCACCATGCCGGTCTCCGAGCATTTCCCGGAAGAGGCAATAATAGAGTTCACCAAAAGGAACCAGAAGAAGATAACCTGCATAAACGTGTCGCGCCACATGGTCCACTATGTGGAGGAGAGCAACGACGAGCTTCTTTCCAAGCTGTACGTTCCGGTAAGGGTAAACTGCGTGCTGTTCAAGGGCTACGAGCACAAGAACATAAAGCAGTTCGCGGACCGCTTTGCCAAGTTCGGGATCCCCATCCAGTTCCGCGCGGACTACACGGTCACCACGCTGGACAACCTCTACAAGAAGGAAGGCGACAAGATCCTGGAAGACCTGATGGCCAACTTCGAGTATCTGGGCATGGACGGCTGCCGCATACGCTGCGGTTACCACTTCAACAACGGCGCCCAGCACATCGCGTATCACCGCACGCTGCCGTACAGCACCATAACAGAGGAGAGGGACGGTGTTTCCTACGATATTCTCTACGACGTGCTTATAAAGCAGAACGGCGACATGCATTCCGACTGGACTTACGTTCCTCTGGACTTCGAGGCGTACAAGAATGTTACTTTCGAGCCCTACGACCTTAAGGTCCGCGAAGGAAGGATAAAGTAACAAAATCAATATTACGTAAACCATGTTTTATTGATTCGATCCATATCATGAAATTCAGAAAAACTGCGCAAGTGTGTAAAAGTCATGCCTGCGCAGTCTTTTTGTTTTCTCAATAAAGTGGTATAGTATTCATATAAGGCCTTTCATCTATAACGGCCGGAAACGGAGAATCTAAAATGGAAGATAACAGACCATATCTTGACTGGAAACTTGTCCACGATTTCATGGTGGACGTTTTTGTAAAATACGGCGTACCCAGAGAGGACGCCGAGATCTGCACGGACGTGCTTCTGGAGAGCGACCGCCGCGGCATAGAGAGCCACGGCTGCAACCGCTTCAAGCCGATCTATCTGGACCGCATAAAGAAGGGGACTCTGCTGCCTGTCACTAAGATAGACATCGTTAAGGAGACCCCGACGACCATCGTAATGGACGCCAACAACGGCATGGGCATGGTCGCCAGCTACCGCATGATGGAGATGCTGATAGAAAAGGCTAAGACCTACGGCATGGCCGGCGGCGCCATCATGAACTCCACTCACTACGGCATAGCCGGATACTGGACCACAATGGCCGAAAAAGCCGGAATGATAGGCATCAGCGGCACCAACGCCAGACCGTCCGTAGCGCCGACATTCGGTGTGGAACCCATGATGGGTACCAACCCCATGACCTTTACCATGCCCACCGACGAACCGTTCCCGTTCAATCTGGACTGCGCTACCTGCATAGTCCAGAACGGAAAGATAGAGTTCTACGCAAGGCAGGGCAAGCCCACGCCGGAAAACTGCGTTATAAGCGAGACCGGTGAGACCATGACCGAATCCGCAAAGATACTTAAGGACATGAGGGCAGGGCACGCAGCGCTGCTGCCTCTGGGCGGTCCCGGAGAGGACACCGCGGGATACAAGGGTTATGGATACACCACGGTGGTAGAGATCCTTTCCGCCGCACTGGCTGGAGGTCCGTTCCTTAAGGCGCTGTCCGGCGTAGCGGAAGACGGAAGCCCGCAGATGTACAGGCTTGGACACTTCTTCTTCGTCATCAACCCGGAGTTCTTCATGGGTCTGGATACCTTTAAGCATACTGCCGGCGAGATCTGTCGCGGACTCAGAAATTCCAAGAAGGCGCCCGGCGCGGAGCGTATCTACACCGCGGGCGAGAAGGCTTACGAGAACTGGCAGTTCCGCAAGGACAAGGGCGTGCCGGTAGGAGAGGCTATACAGAAGGAATTCATCCAGCTGAGGGATGAGTGCGGACTTACCCAGTACAAGTTCCCGTTCGAATGATGCGGGCGCGATAAGATCTGCTATTCAGAGATCATAGAAACGGAGGCCGGAAGTCCTCCGTTTTTCGGAGCATAGGGGGCTTTGCATCCTTTGCTGCGCAAAGTCTGCCGTCCTGCGCCCGCTTCAGCGGGCTCGGACCATCAGGGTCCACCGGACCCTGATGCCCTTTC
>JAEEGI010017196.1_pt1 | contig 14865 bp, 5 predicted proteins | sample 8958751 | NCBI WGS metagenome assembly JAEEGI01 (sample SAMN16246545, study PRJNA631951) | gut metagenome | biome: gut microbiome; feature: rumen; material: KS-attached | host: Bos | place: Iran: Karaj | collected 2018-10
TGGGCCCGCACCCAGCAGGCCGCGAAGGCCGTGCACATCGCATGGGACCGCAGACGGAAGGCCGGGAAGGTCGCAGGCACCGCATGGGCCCGCCACCGGAAGGTCGCGAAGGTCGTGGGCATCGCATGGGTCCGCCACCGGAAGGTCGCGAAGGTCGCAGGTACCGCATGGGCCCGCCGCCGGAAGGCCGCGAAGGTCGTGGGCATCGCATGGGTCCGCCACCGGAAGGTCGCGAAGGTCGTGGGCACCGCATGGGACCACCGCGCAAAGGTAAACTTGACGGCGCGGAAGACCGTGGACTGTGAGGGTTAAAGCGCTCGCGCGATCTGCAAATCCTCTGTCATTGATGCACACTCATTGCTTTCGCTGTTTGGAGTTTCAGAGTCTTGGAGTTATTGAGTTTTCTAAATCTTCCAAACTCCTAAAATCCCAATAGCGAAAGCAAGAAAGGTTTGGCAACAGGTCCTAATGTCAATGTTTGAATAAGTTTACATGCGCTTGACATTCTGTTGACGCAAAATCAGCTGGTTTCGCATATACTTATATGGCTACCACGAAAACACGGAGACGACAAACAGTAGGAGGAACATCATGACTAAAGAATGCACTGTCAGCATCTACCTCGCAGCCATATTCTTAACGGTCGCCTGTGCGGCCGACCGGCCGGAAATGCGGGCCTTCCCGTTCAAGACGAGCGTCACGGTTGGTGGCGAATACGTGAACGATGGCACGCCTGGCATGGACTACGTCGTGAGCGGAACGATCTCGTCCGCTCTGGCGTTCAACTCGGACGTCCCGTATCGCGTCACGCTCGACGGAGCCGATCTCTCTGCTCCGCTTGAGCTTGAAGGTGACGCGACATTGTGGCTGAAGGGTGCGAATGGTGTAGAAGTGACTAACGAAATCGCGATCATCTCCTCCGGCACGCTCACGATTGGAGGTCCAGGATCGCTGAAGCTGGCATCTGCGCCAACGAAAAAGCAGTCCGGCCCGATAGTGGCGGATGATCTGGTTCTTGCCGGCGGCAGTGTTTCCGTGACGCTCAACGCCGACGTGAAGAACGCCTGTGGCGTGTGCCTGGCAGGCGACTACACGCAGCTGGCTGGTTCTCTCGTCGTCGACTGCGCCTCGTATGGCGCGACGAACAAGGTCAACGGCATCCTCGTTAACAAAAAGAACAAGACGGTGGCGATCTCGGGAGGATGCCTTTCCGTTTCCGTCACAGGAGAGAAGTCCGTGGGCATAAGCCTCGACAAGGCCGGCACCTCCATGACGCTTGCTGGCGGCACGGTGGAGCTTTTGGTGGCAGGTGGTGGCGCGAAGGGCATCAAGGGCGACGAGGCTTTCACCATGACCGGCGGACTCCTCAACGCCTCCGTCACGGGCGTATGCCTGTACGAGGAGAATCTGGCGGGCGATGGCACGAACTACGTGGTGAACGTGAATTCGACTACTTACTTGTCCTCCACTGGCGCGTACGTCGTGCAGGACACATCGCCCGCATATGCCGTCAAGTGCGGCAGCATCTCTATATCCGGCGGCACGGTGCGCGTGAACGCAAGCGGCGTTGCCTCGCGCGGGCTCTGCGCGGACGGCGACGAGGACTCGTTTGTCATTACGGGAGGTTTCTTCGACATAACCTGCTCCGGTGCGTCGTCAGACACCGTCCTCTGCCTTCTCGACGAAACCACGCTCACCACTGAGATTGACAAGGCGACCGCATCTTGCCTGCGTACCTCCGGAACGAACTCCACTATGACCATCACCGGCGGCACCCTGAACCTCGTCGCGTCAGGCACGGGCGGCAAGTGCATAGTGACCAAAGGTGAACTCGTCATCGGTACGAGCGGTCAGGTCACTTCGCCAGCCGACTCCGTGTTCTATCCCGACATCCAGGCCGCCACATACGGCACGCAGGCATACGTCGCAAGGGCAAAGCAGTCCTCCTACAGGAGCATCGGCACGGCGACTGCCAGCACTGCGACTTCGCTCAAGTACGCGAAGAACTACATCGTCAGCGGATCCGGCGAGAGCGCCGACTACACAAACCCGAAATGCATCAAGGCTGAAGGCAATCTCACGATGCACGGCGGGCGCATACGCGGATTCTCGCAGGCCGAAGGCGGCGAAGGTGTCGAGTCTAAGAACATCCTCACGGTCAACGGTGGCCTCTTCGAGGCCACCACGTACGACGACTGCATAAATGCCTCCTACCAGATCGTAATCAACGGCGGCTATCTGTACTGCGGCTCCACTAACAATGACGTGATAGACTCCAACGGCAACCATGCGAACTCCATCGTCATCAACGGCGGCATCGTGCTGGCGTTCACGGCGAAGACGCCGGAGATAGGCATCGACACGGACTACTCTCAGGGGCTCAAGATCAACGGCGGCACCGTGGCGTCGTTCGGCAGCAACGCAGGGAACATGCTCGTAAGATCCACGGGCAGTCTGGCCACCTACGCCAGCACGATATCCTCGTCGTCCTACGCCGGCAAATACCTGAAGATGACTGGTGGAGCGAGAACCGTGTACGTGAAGGTGCCCGCGCTAAGTTCGTCGCAGACGCTGTCGCTCGTCTGCACTACGGACGGTTGCTCGTCGGCGCCGTCCATCTCTGCAGCCGCTAGTGCCGCTGGCACGGCACAGAATTTCCACGGAGTGTATTTCCAGTCGGCCACGCTCGCGGCTGGTCCCGGCGGAGGCGGAACACCGCCAGGCGGGGGCGGAAACCAGCCTGGCGGCGGAGGTGGCGCGACGTTTACTTTCGACACGTTCCTTGCTGTCACCTCGACCAACTCCACGAAGTGTTTGATCCGCGAAGGCATGTGGACTGGCTGGGCGAGCGGCATCGCGTCCGCGGCGCTTGATTCATCCGTCTCGACCTTGGCTGCGGGCGTCTGCGCAGGATGCCCCACGCTTACCTCGCTTGATCTCTCGAGCGCCGAGATTGCGGAAATCCCCGACAGCGCGTTCGCTGGATGCACAAACCTTGTCACTGTGATTCTTCCCGCCACCTGCACCAAGATCGGCGCCAACGCCTTCGCAGGCTGCACGAAGCTCGCTTCGCTGACGGCGAGCGGTGTGACGACTGTGGGAAACGATGCCTTGCGCGCCTGTTCCGCCTTGACGGCATTACCCTCCGCCATCACGGCGGCAGGCGCGTACTCTTTTGCAGGAACGGGCGTTGCGGCCGTTGACGTCTCGAGCTTGACGTCTTTGGGCGAGGGCGCGTTCGCGGGATGTGAGAGCCTGAGGACGGCCAAGACCGGCGCTGTTCTGCCGGCGGCGCTCTTCTCCGGCTGCGCGTCGCTCGGCTTCGACCCGTCGGGATGCACGTCGATAGGGCAGGCCGCCCTTGCGGGCGTGCCATACACGACGTTGACACTGCCGTCTTCTGTTGCGCTTGGCGCATACGCGTTCGCGGCGGACGAGGCGACCGTGGCGACCACGCTCACGTTCGACGGGGCGACTGTTCCTGACTATGACGAAACGACGTTCCTGGGCCGTTCGCTCGTCGCCTCCTACACTCCAGTTGCCGGTTCTGTGGCGCGCGTGGAGGCAATGGCGCTGGTGACGTGGCTGCTGGAACAGGCTGCAGTTCCGGCGTCAACGGTCTCGCAGCCCGTCTCGTACAACACGTCAGATCTGGAGACGTGGCTCGACTCCTCGGCCAATCTCGGCGCAATCTTCTCGTTCTGCTGGGGTGAACGTTATACAGCAGACATTGATTTTCAACCGCTAAGGGTGGACGGGAGAACTTTCCTCTACACGGCACCCGACGGCGCTGCCGCAGATTCGCTGAAGGTGACGGTGGTGGGCACGAACGATTTGACAGACTCCGCGGGCTTCACCGCGGATGCGCTCAAGGAGGTAGGAACCACGGACGGCGTCACAACCTACGTTTCTTCGAACGCCTCCGCTTCCGCCTGCTTCGCCCGTCTCAGGATATCCAAGAACTGGAAATAAAACTTGCGGGGACTGTCCCCAAGGAAACTTGCGGGGACAGTCCCCAAGGAAGGCATGGCGGTGAATTGCGGAGATGCGTTCACCCACTTGATTGTACAACTTTCCATTGTCAAAACTTTCCAATTGCAGGGGTTACGGCATTATGGTATCATTTGTTTGAAAGTTCAATCTCGGCAAAAGAGAAGGGGGCGCTTAAGATGCGGAATCTCCACCTCCTCGACAAACAGGTACGGCAATGAAGAAAGCAATTTACAATGGCCTTGCCGCGTTCATCGCGGTTGTTTTCGCATTAAGGGCGTCCAATGCAGATGCTGAAGCGCTCAGCGTGATGAAGGACATGATGTTGACGACAAATGCCGTGTACGACACGGTGAGCGTGGCGGACGGCGTGACGCTTGATTTGAACGGGCACACGCTGACGACTGGCGCCCTTTCCGGCGGGGGCACGGTCATGTCCGCCACGCAGCAGGACGAGGGCACCGTAGTTGACGGCTGCATCCTGCTGGACTTCGTGGAGACGCCGTCCAACAACAGCGACGTGTTTGTCGATACGCGCTACAAGCCGCTCTGCACCGACCGCGTCGAGACAAAGGTAGAGTTCGGCACCACGGCGGGCAACGAGGTGGTCTTCTCGTCGCGGCAAAACAGCGCCAACAACAACGCCTCTGCAAAGCATCTCACCTGCTTTCGAACTGGAACAACCCTTCGTTTCGACAGATACAACGTATATGGTCACGCGAAAAGCGGAGCAATTCACACCCATACCTTGTACGAAATTGTCGCGGACTTTGGGAATTTGAGGTACACTGTCAATGACGACGGCCCTTTTTCGACGACTGGCGGGACGGGGGAGTTCACGGCCTACACGAATTTGCTGCTCTTCGCGACGGGCGTTCTCAACGGTTCGACATACGAGATGAGCAGCTTTGCCAAATCGTGCAAGATGTACTACTTCCGCGTGTACGATTCCGAAAACAATCTGAAAGTCAATCTGGTTCCGGCGGTCAGAGACGACGCCGTAGGCTTTTATGACACTGTGCGCCGGATATTCCTTGCCCCCGCCAGCGGCTCGCTTTTCGCCTATAGGCCGCTCAACTACGTGCAGACCCCAGCCAACAACGGAGCGGCGATGGTGTATGTGGATACGGAATACATCCCGCTCCTGACGGACCGGATAGAGACAAAAATCCACCCCTGCGCCATCGCCAACTTCCAAGGCGTCTTCTCTGCACGCTTCAGCACGGAGACGAACACCTTCACCTGCGTCATGGCCTCTACCGGCGATGCGTTCAAGCTGCGTTTTGACCACCATACGACGAACCCCCACGTGTTTCACAGCAACGGCACGGCGGATACGACATTTGCGAACGACCGTGACTACGAGATCGTGATGGACGGAAACACGCTTGGCTTTTCTGTCAATGGCGTGGTCTCCGCTACCACCCTCACCCCCTCCCCGGAAGACGAATCCGCCACGCCTGACATGACCATGCGGCTTTTCGCCGTGGCTACAAAGGGCAGTGGCCACAGCAACTACGCGAACAGCTGCAGGATGTACTACTTCCGCGCGTACGGCAAGGACGGCACGCCGAAGCTTGATCTCGTTCCTGCAAGGCGGATTCCAGACGGATTGGCCTGTTTCTACGACCGCGTCGGCCGACGTTTCATCTTGCCGCGCAGCCCAGGGGGAAATGGCCTGATCGCGGGTTCCACGCCGCCAGAGGACCTGACGAGCCCTGGTGGAAGATGCTGGTCGTCTGTGAAGGACAACGACAGGAACACTACCGTCACCAACCTCTTCAACAACAACTTCGTGAACGGCACATCTCCCACGGCGCGTTTCATCGTCATGAACATCGGGGGCAGCAAGCCGGCGATCGACTACGACTTCGGGGAGGGCAACGCACAGTCCGTCAACATGTACAGGATCTACGGCGGTGGAAATAACAGGACGCCGGTGGCGTGGGACATCCTGGGATCGGACACGGCGTTCGGATCATCCGACGAAACCGGATGGACGCTTCTTGATTCAAGGTCCGGCGAACCGGGCTGGAGCCAGTCCGAATGCCGCACCAAAGTGTTTGCCAACGACACCGCTTTCCGCTATTACCGCTTTAAGGTGCGGGAGAAAGGCAGCGACGCCCATTTTGAGATGACGCAGCTTGAATACTTCCATGTTGGAAGCACGTACCATCCGGGCGAACTGCATGTCGCCGTGGCGGATGGCGCGGCTATGACGAATGCGACTGTGCAGTTTGGCGGCAACATGAAACTTGTCAAAGAGGGCACGGGGGCGTTCGCGTCGAGCGTGTCCAACCAGTTCCACACTGGAGGGACGGATGTCAAGGCCGGCGAGTTCATCGTCGCCGCGCCGCTTTGTACCGCCATGACGGTTGCTGAAGGCGCCTCGCTTGGTTTTAGTTTTGCGAGCAAAAACGCGGTTCCCCTCCTTACGCTCGCAACAGGTTCATCTATGCCGTCCTCTCTCGACGTGTCGATCTACCGTGACGGTCCGTTCGCTCTGCCGCAGGGGGAGGTGACGCTGACCTCCGGCTACGACTTCGGGGACGTTGCGGTGAACTTCGCCAATCCGTCCGACGGCATTGGCGGAGTGCGGAAAGACGCTCACGGCAACCTTGTCGTGTTAGGTTCGTCAGGGCTTGTCATCATCTTCCGCTAAGAGTTGATTCGCGGGGACTGTCCCCCTATGGCGACACGAACGCCTTCGCTTTCCCCTGCTTTGCCCGTCTCATGATCTCCAAGAACTGGGAATGATGATTGCCGTGAAACCGGTGATATGATATAATTCGCTCTTTGAAGGCAATTATATTGCCTTGGCAATAAAGTGGATGTAGGCGGGCTTCCGGGAATGGGAAAAGCGCCCGTAATGAATGGAGCACATAGGCAATGATGAAAAGACAGGGCTTGATGGTTGCGGCGTTTGTAGTTGCCATGGTGGCTGCGGCGGACGAGCTGGAGGTGGATTGGCTCGCGCAGGACGGCGCGGCGGCTACGAACAACGTGTCGCACGAGGCGTGGCGCGCGCAGATGCTTGCGCGGCGCGCGCGACGTCTCGCACCTGTCGCCGCGTTCGCGAAGAAGTGGGTGTATTGCCGCCACTACGTCATGGGCGGCAGCCACTATGCGTACACGGAGGCGCTAAGCGATGCGAATGGATGGCGCAGCTACGCAGCAATCGGGTCGTCGCTCTGCATGGCGGAATACGATCCCTCGGGGCTCTGGAAGGAGACAGTGCTTCTTGAGACGAAGGAAGGGTGCTTCCGCGACGTTGACGTATCGCCGGACGGAACGCGCATCCTCTACTCGTTCAAGGCAAGCGCGGACGGCGACGACTTCCATCTCTACGAGATGACGCTTGCCGACCGGAGCGTGCGGCAGCTGACGCACGGCAAGGCCGTTGCGGACTACGAGGGCTGCTACCTTCCCGACGGACGCATCCTCTTCAACTCCACGCGTTGCATTCAGGTGGTGGACTGCGTGTCGCGCAACGAGGTGAGCAATCTCTACCGCTGCGAAGCGGACGGCTCCAACATCACGCGCATCTCGTTCGACCAGGTCCACGACAACTATCCGGCGCTCGCATGGGACGGACGCATCCTCTACACGCGCTGGGATTACAACGACCGTTCGCAGATGTTCACGCAGCCGCTTTTCTCGATGAACGCCGACGGCACCAACCAGCGGGCGCTCTACGGGGGCAACTCGTGGTTCCCGACGTCGCTCCTCCACGCGCGCGCCGTGCCGGGAAGCCAGCTCTTCTTCGGCGTCTGCACAGGACACCACACGCTACAGCCGGGCGAGCTGATGCGGTTCGACCCGCGCGAGGGACGCGAGGAGGCGGACGGCGCATGGCAACTTGCGCCCCTACGCCGCGCGAAGGCGCGCAAGGGCGTAGACGTAGACGGACAGAATGGACGCCTCGCGATGTATCCGTACCCGGTTGACGAACGGAACGTCGTCCTCTCGTATCTCCCGCAGGGATGGAGGCGCGATGCGCGGGGGCGCCTGCAGTACATCGACCACAGGGCGCCGTTCGCGCTGTACTGGACGGACGTCGACGGGGCGCGGGAGCTTCTCGTTGCGCAGGCAGGCAAGTCCCCTTGCGGTCGGCCTGTGCCTGTGCGCGCGCGGACGCTGCCGAAGGTGGCGTCCGTACGCCCGGACGAGAAGCTGAAGACCGGAATGGTGGCGGTGCAGGACGTGTACGCCGGCGAGGCGATGAAGGGCGTCGCGCGGGGAACCGTCAAGTCGCTGCGAGTGGTGTCGCTTCAATACCGTCAGGCGGGAGTTGGCTTCAACAGCAACGGCGGCCCAGGAGGCGGGGGCGTTTCGTCCACGCCGCCGGCGCTCGGCAATGGCACATGGGACGTCAAGCGCGTCCTCGGCGAGGTGCCCGTGGCGGAGGATGGCTCTGTCGCGTTCCGGGCGCCAGTGCGGGCGCCGATCTTCTTCCAGCTGCTCGACGAAAACGGACGCATGGTGCAGACGATGCGGAGCTGGACTGTTCTGCAGCCAGGCGAGACGGCGAGCTGCGTGGGCTGTCACGAGCCGGCGAACGTCGCGCCGGATTTCAGGGCCGCGAAGGCCGCCGCGCTGGATGCGATCGCCGAGGTGAAGCTCCCGAAGCGCGGATTCAGCTTCGCGAAGGACGTCCAGCCGATTCTCGAGCGGCGATGCGTCCGCTGCCACAGTCCGCACAGCAACGCGGGAATCCCCGACCTCACGGGCATGCCGGTGCGAGACATGTTTTCGTGCCGCAACTGGTCGCGCGCGTACCTGACGCTCACGCAGGCGCGTCACGTCTCGCCGCCGTTCAACCACCTCGTCATACCGCATCAGCTGGAACCGAAATTTCTGAACGGCAACTTCCGCGACAAGAACGGACGTTGGGTGGGGGACCCATACGCGAAGAACGGATACGTGAACTGGATAAGCTCAGCGTCCGAGCCGACGCTCCTTCCGCCGCTCACGCATGGCTCGCGCATAAGCCGTCTCTTCACGGAGCGTCTCGACAAGGGACACGCCAAGGGAATCACCGATGCGGAGAAGCGCACGCTCGCGTGTTGGGTCGATCTCGGCGTTCCGTTCTGCGGCGACTACGAGGAGGGGGCCGTGTGGAGCGAGGAGGAGCGCGCCTTCTGGAGCTACTACACGAAGAAGCGCGCGGAATTCGCCACGGCCGCTGAACTCCTTGAATGAAATCCGTGCGATGACGCGGGTGACTGGCGAAGCAAAAATGTCGCACTGACGGGGAAGCTAACCGCGCTTACTGTTCACGTCCCTCGCCCTGACGGGCATTGGAGCGTAGTTGTAGCTTACAATACGTTGGTTTCGGCTTGCGGATTGAAGTAAAAATATGGTAATATTTTGTGTGCCTAGTTTGTAAGGTCGTTTTTTGTCAAAGAGGAGAAACAATGGATATGACAGATAAGGCCGCCCATTCGCGATGTAACGCCGAGATGGGCAGAAGAGGTTTTCTCGGCGGCGTGCTTGCAGCAGGCGTGGCGCCAGTGGTGGTGCCGGCGTCGGTGTTGGGCAAGGACGCGCCCTCGAACAAGATCGCGCTGGGCGTGGTTGGCCTGGGGGCGCGCGCCGGCGGCGATGTGCCGGCGTTTCTTGGCAATCCGAAGATACGTCTTGTGGCGATGGCGGACTGCAACCGCCGCCGCCTTACGTCCGGCTGGGCCGCTAAGCTCGTGGAGCGCACATACGGCAAGAACCACGGCGTGCGCGCCGTGAGCGACTTCCGCGAAGTATGCACTGCGCCCGACGTGGACGCCGTGGCGGTGATAACCAACCTGCACTGGCATCCCTACATCACGCTTCTCGCCGTCAAGAACGGCAAGCACGTCTTCATGGAGAAGCCGTTCGCGCCGAGCGTGGAGGAAGGCAGGTTGATCGTCGAGGCCGTGAAGAAGAAGGGCGTGGTGTTCCAGGTGGGCTTCCAGCGCCGCTGCGACCTTAACTTCCGCTGGGCGGCAGAGCTCGCGCTCAATGGAGAGCTTGGCGAGATCAAGGAGGTGATCTGCTCCACGGTGGGCAACAGGCACTGGGATCACATGCCCGAGCAGCCTGTTCCAGATTGGATGGACTGGAACCGATGGTGCGGCCCCTGCGAGGTCACGCCGTTCAACGAGAAGAAGCTTTCCATCTGGCCAATGGAGTTCGTCAGCCAGTATTCTCCGAATGGAATGCTGCAGTGCTGGGGCTGCCACTACTTGGACCTTGCCCAGTTTGGACTGCGGCGCGAGGACAAGATGCCGGTAGAGGTGAACGGGTTCGGCACGTTCCTCTATCCAGGTTCCAGCCTTACTGACACCGTGGTGGCGTGGGATGTTGGTTTGACCTATGACGACGGCTTGCGCATCAAGTTCGTGGACAATGCCACCAACCGCTACGGACTTGAGCACGGCCTAAGGTTCGTTGGCACAAAAGGCTGGGCGCAGGGCGAAGACCGAGGCTTCAAGACCTCAATTCCCGACATCGCCAAGACCGCGCTCAAGCCCGGCAAGATGCCGATCACGCTGCCGCACTACAAGGGTGGTGTGATCGCCGACTTCGTCTCCGCAATTGCCGAGGGACGTAAGGAGTGCGTGATGACGCAGGTGGAGAAGGGCTGGCATTCGGACGTCATCTCGCAGATGGCGATGCACTCGATCATGCGCGGGAAGAAGCTCGCGTTCGACATGAAGTCGGTGCGCTATACGAACGACGAAGAGGCGAACAAGCTACTGCGTGTGCGTCCGTATCGGGACGGATGGAATCTGGACGACGTCCGAGTGTAAGTTTAAGGAGGAGATTGCTATGAGATCATTCAAGGAAATTGCGGAATGTGCCGCCGTAGCCACAGCGTCGCTGATGGCGTATGTGTGCGCTGCGGGAACGGAGGTCGTGCAGAACGGTGACTTCGAGGATTGCAGCGCGACTGACCAGACGTGGGGCTCGTATGCGGGCAAGGACGGATACAGCAGCCCGGGCTGGGACGTTACGGTGCACGGCGGCATCGCAAAGCCCGATGGCACATGGATGAACAACAAGCTGGACGTCGGCAGATTTGCGCTGTTCCTTCAGTCGTATGTGGACTACACCGCTTCTGCTTCGCAGACGTTGGTCGTCGACGAACCAGGCACATACCGCATCTCCTTCAAGTGGGCGGCTCGTCCAGGCCACACCGGGCAGAGTGTAAATGTGTGGTTCGACAACAAGAAGCTCGACACCATATCCACCACCGACACGTCGCTCCAGTATTGGTACAGGGACGTGGAGATATACGCCGCCGGTTCATATTCCTTGATTTTCGAGGCGCTGATGGCTTCGGGTGACGTCGCAACGGCGATCGACTCGGTCAGCGTGCGCAAGATCGTCAAGTACACGTGGACTGGCGGCGGCCAGACGTCGAGCGTCTCCGACGCAGGCAACTGGGGCGGCAGGCCCGGCAGCACGCAGCAGTTCAACAGCACCGACTATCTCGTATTTGACAAGGCGGCGGACGTTGTCATCGACTCCAACGTCATGGTTGACGGCATCCAGTTTGCGGGGAACGGAACCGTGACTTTCACCGGCTCGCGTACCGTCACGATTGAGCGCGGAATCATAAGCGATTCCATGGCGGATTCCACGTTCAATTGCCCGGTGGCATTCCTCGGCACGTATTTCGCGATGCAAAACAGCCATGGCGCGGTGAAGTTCCCTGGCGGCGTGACCGCCAAGTACCCGGATGCGACGCTGCGCACCATCGCCGGCTCGGAACTGAGTCGCACGCTGCAGGGCGACTTCACGTTCACGGAGGACTGGACGGCGGCGCTTTGCGGAACGGATGCCGACCGCCCGTGGACTGTCCCAGCCGGTTCGACTGTGCATGGACAGCTTCTCACAGGCCTGCAGACAAGCCACCGATCCTTCTTCAGACTCGACGAGGGCGCCAGCGCGTACTTCTCGTGCGTCACGAACGGCTGGGACATCGGCGACATCGACATCGACGGCTACCTGGAAGTTAGCGGCGAGATGATAGTGCAGACGTACAACTCGTCCTCTTCCAACGAATCGCACTTCGGCCGCAGGGGCAACGTCGGCACGCTCAAGGCGAACCGCATCGCGAAGAGCGGCCACTCCATCGCCGGCTCGTACATCCCCAACCTCGTCGTCGGCTCGGGCGGCATGGGCGCACTGGTGCAGGACTACTATTGGAGGTTTATGGTCGACACGACGCTCACCGCCACGGCGGACTTCAACTTTCTGGGCCTGCAGTTGGCGTCCAACCATTCCGACTGGGGCATCAACTTCAACACCCACGTCACGCTCACGGTAAACGTTCCCGAAGGCATCATCGTTACGTGCGGCATCGGCATCGCGGGCGAAGGATCCCTGCGCAAGACCGGCGCGGGAACGCTCGTCATGACCGACACATTCATGGGCGTTTCCGACTACATCAAGAACTACGGCACTCTGCCCGCGCTGACCGCCGGCACATTCGTCGACGAAGGCCTTCTGCGCGTCGAGGCCGCCGGGCAGCTCGGCAGTGCGCCGGTGCAGTTGGCCGAGGGAACGGTGCTGAAGATCGCCCCAGGCGTGTCGTTCACCAATCGCATCGTCGGCGAAGGCACCGTCCAGCTGGCGAACGGCGTGACGCTTGCGAACGGCGGCGCCCCGTGGAACGCGGCGACGGTCGAGTTCGCAACCGCAGGCGACGCGGTGACGGTGACCGCGCCAGAAGGCATCGTCGCTCCGTTCACGTTCCTCACGGGCGTGAACGCCGCGGACCTCTCACACTTCTCCTACGCGGGCGGCACGCTCACGGTGAAGGGCGGCGCCTTGATGCTGGCCGACTCTGCTGCGGCCACGGACTACGTGTGGAACGGCGGCGCGAACGGCGACTGGGCGACGGCGGACAACTGGCTCGTCGGCGGCGCGGCCGCAGCTGCGGCGCCGGGAACTTCCGATACGATCCGCTTCGAGAACGACGCGCCCGTAACCGTGACGGGCACGTCGCCTCTTTCGGTCACGAAGATCGTAACCTCCTCTGGCGCGCTTGTGACGTTTGACTGCCCGGTTGCGTTTATCGGCACGTACAACGTGCTGAACGCGGCGACCGCGCCGAACTTCGCGGGCGGCGCCACGGCGACCGTTCCCGACGATTCGCTCACCGAGGCCAACATGCCCTCGCACGAGCTCAGGGGCAACATCACCTTCACCGCGGACTGGACGATTCCGGTGCAGCCCAGCGGAAAGCCCTTCGTGCTCACGGCAGGCTCCACCTTGACCGGCAGGATCCTCTCCGGCGTGACGTACGACAACACAAATCCCGTGCTGCGCATCGACGACGGCGCGGTTGCCACGTTCGATTCGGTCGACGTGGCAGGCAAGCTCGTCTTCTTCCTGAACGGCGGCAACCTCGTCTCGATCGGCGACATCACCACGGGCGGAGTGCGCACGCCGTGTGATTTCGGCTACTACGGGCAGGACAATGTGGGCACCGTTGAGGCGCGCGGCATCTACAAGAGCGTAACGGGCTACGGAAACATCAACATCTACACCACCAACATGGTCGTCGGCGCCGGCGGATTCGGAATGTACCGCAAGGACTACGCGTTCGTTCTGTGCGTTGACGCGAAGCTGACGGCGAAGGACGACCTCACGATCTACCAGCCCGTCGCGGAGGATGGCCCGAAGGAGGGCGACTGGGGCCTCAACATGAACGGCTACACGTTCACGCTCGACACGGCCGGGCACACCGTCGTCTTCGACTCCTACGTCAACAACAACGCCTCCGTGCTCATCAAGAACGGCGAAGGCGAGATGATCATGCAGAGCCGCCAGAAGCAGCACACCGGCGGCACGATCCTGAACGCCGGCCTCACGACGGTGAAGATGGTGGGCGCGCTTGGCTATGGCCTTACGACGGTGAACGACGGCGCCACGCTGGTGTTCTCTGACGCCGCGCTTACCCACGCCTACCCGATAGCGGTCAACGCCGGCGGAACGCTGGCAATTGATGTGCCGGTGGGTTCTTCCTCCTCGCTCAAACTCGCGGCAGGCGCCACTCTGAGGCCCGTGCAGAACACCTACTTCGAGGCGGGCGGCGGCGTGAGGCTGCCGGGCAGTGGCACGGTCCTTGTGGACATGACCGGCTTCACGTTCGTGAACGGCATCGCGAATCCCGTTCTCGGCGGCGTCAAGGCGGGCGACGAGGTGAAGTTCACGGCTGTCGTTCCGGCCGGCGTGGATGGCGCGTTCTCCGTCTCCGACGGATTCCTGTACTTCACGTCCACCTCCGGCGGAGACGCGGCGGTGGATCTTGTCTGGAACCCAGTGAGCGACCCAACGTGGTCCATCGCCGTCGCCGCCTGGCTGAACCCGCAGAACGAGCAGGTGGCGTTCTCGCCCTACGCGAACGCGACGATCTCAAGAACGGGAACGATAGCACTGCCGGCGGATGTGGTGGCGAACAACGTCACGATCGAGACGGACGGCGACGTGACGCTTAACGGCGCGGGCAAGCTCGGCGGTCCCGGCACGATCGTGAAGAAGGGCGAAGGCACGTTCACGTTCAACTCGACGGGCGGACTCGACACGCAGCCGATCATAGTCTCGAACGGCGTGTGCAGGATCGGCGAAGACCTCCACGACGATGCTCTCGGCAGCGCGGCGGACTCCTCGCCGCTGATTGTGGCGAACGGCGCTACGCTGGACATCAACTTCAACGTGGACGGCACCCCGTTCCACACCAACCGCAACATGGTGACGCGCAACAAGCTCATCACCGCGGCAGGCGACGGCGACGGCGGGCAGGGCGCCATCGTCCACAACCGGCCCCGCGCCTACGACCCCATCGCCCATCTGGTGCCTGGGGGCGTTCCGTCGGACGGCGGCACG
>JAEEGI010017200.1_pt1 | contig 14863 bp, 16 predicted proteins | sample 8958751 | NCBI WGS metagenome assembly JAEEGI01 (sample SAMN16246545, study PRJNA631951) | gut metagenome | biome: gut microbiome; feature: rumen; material: KS-attached | host: Bos | place: Iran: Karaj | collected 2018-10
TGTACCCGGACAGTTAAGTTTTTAAAATTTCGTCCGATATATATTTTGTGGGGCGCTGAGGATAGTATGCTCCATGATGTATATAAGAACCTTGACAACTTAAGAGAGGAGGAACCAAATGACCAGTACCAGCGTATTGGGTTCGTTAAATTCACAGGCAGTGAATCTTATGAACTTGACACAACCTACCTCCAAAAACATGGGTGCCGATTTTAAGGACATCATGAATCAGACCGGTTCAAAGGGACCCAAGCCCGAAGTAAAATCTGCTTCAGACTTAGGAAAAACCAAGAACTTAAAGAATGATTCGCAGCCCGCGGAAGAGAAGCCCGTTGTTTCAAAAGAGGTAAAAAAATCGGACGGCACTGAAACAAAAGTTTCACCTGTAAAGGATGAGCGAGAAGTTACGGAGGCGGAAGTCGATACCGTAAAAGAAGCCGTTTCATCAGCCATGGAGTCTTTGAAAGAAGAACTTGATGTGACAGACGATGAAATCCTTCAGGCACTTGAAAATCTGGGACTTAACCAGCTGGCTTTACTTGATGTCACAAAACTTCCCGAAATCGTTGCAGAGATTACAGGCTCTGAGGACAAGCTTTCCCTTATGACCGACGAAAATCTTTTCAAAAATCTCATGACGGTTGAAGACAAGGTGGCAAAAGCGGTTGACGTTGTTTTAAACGAAGACAAAATCGCTCCCGAAGAATTTTCAAAAGCCCTTGAAGAACTCGGCAGAAAAGAAATTCCCGCAGAGAAGCCCGTAATGCCGCAGAATCCCGCAGTCGAGACCGAAGATACAGACAAGCCTGCTACACTTGAGGACAAGATAAGCATCCGAATCGACAGAAGCGTTACAAAGGCAACGGTTAACACCGAAACCACAGGTCTCAACCGGACAGCAGAGGAAACAGAGCTTAAGCCGATTACAGCCGATTTAAGAAGATCCGGTTTCTTTGACAGAAACAGAGATCAGGGTCCTAAGGACAGTCCGATGAACTTCGTGCAGAACCTCTTAAACAAAGCGGTTGAAGCAATGAATGAAGCATCGGAAACAGTATCTTACTCAAGCTTCGATGTAAGAAACGTACTCGACCAGATTACGGAAGCGATTAAAGTAGACGTATCTCCCGAGACAAGCGAAATCAACTTACGACTTCATCCCGAATCACTGGGAACCGTAAGCGTAAAGGTTTCGGCCAATAACGAAGGTGTTCTTACAGCAAAATTCACGGCTCAGAACGAAAGCGTCAAAGCAATCATCGAAAGCCAGGCAATCGTGTTAAAAGAAACACTTGAAGCTAAAGGCGTTACCGTAGAAGCGGTTGAAGTAATGGTACAAAGCCATGAATTCGAGCGTAACTTAAGCGACCAGAGCAAGGGCGGCGAGAACACTTCCGATGACAGAAAGAAATCAAGAGGCATCAGAAGAATCGACCTTACCGAGGACGTAGCGGAGACGGAAACTCCCGAAGATACACTCGTAAGAGAAATGATGGCACAAAACGGAAACACCATTGATTACACAGCATAACAAGAGAGGACAGACATGGCAGAAAACAGTAATCTCGGAGCCATCGTAAAAGATGGTGTAATTCAAGACACAAGCGCATCGCAGCTTTCCCTCTCCAAAGACAAAAAAGCAGAAAAGTCAAACAGCCTTGACAAAGATGCTTTCTTACAGCTCCTGGTAGCTCAGATGAAGTATCAGGATCCCATGGAGCCTACGGACAACACCGCATACATTTCACAGCTGGCAACATTTTCACAGCTTGAAGAAATGCAGAACATGACAGCGGGTATGTCACTCCAGAGAGCAAGCGGTCTTGTGGGAGAAGAAGTAATATGCAAGGTTACCAACAAATCAACAGGTAACACAGAATACGCTCAGGGCATTGTTGATTACGTAGTATACGAAAACAACAAAGCATATGTTTCGGTTAATGATTCTCTTTATTCCGTAGACGATGTATATCAGGTTATGGAAAAAGGATATTCGGAAGCATACGAACTTGCCAGAAAGTTTGTTTCGGCAATTCAGTCATTGCCTGACGCGGATCATTTAACAGCAGAGTATGATGAAGCTCTTACGGTTCTCAGACAGACCTACGATGCAATGAACGATTATCAGAGACAGTTTATTGACAGAGGTTTTGTGGAGCAGCTTGAAGCACTTGAAGCCAAAATGAGAACTCTTAAAGGTGAATAGGGGTAAAAACGAGGTGGAATATGGATATTCAAAAAAATAACTTCCTTTCCATCGAGCAGGTTAAGGATCAGTACCTTAATCAAAAGAAAACGGTTACAACACCGGTTACACCGAGTATTTCTTTTAACGACATACTCAAAGCCAAGTCTTTAGAGACGGCGGACAAAAGTGAACTTCGTTTTTCCAAACATGCGGCCAACCGCTTAATTGACAGAAACATTTCACTTTCCGACGAACAGAAACAAAGACTTACCGATGCAACCGTTAAAGCAGGTGAAAAGGGTATAAAGGAATCTTTGGTATTGATGGATTCTCTCGCATTTGTAGTGAACATTCCCAACAATACCGTAATAACCGCGTTAGATAAGTCGGAGACAGATCTTAACGTATTTACCAATATCGACGGAGCAGTAATAATTTAGCCGGACCTTTTGGAGGCTAAAGCTTCTGACTGACAGATGAAGCTAAACTGCTATTTTTAGGAGGTCAATCACACTATGATGAGATCAATGTACTCTGGTGTATCGGGACTTAAGACTCACCAGACAAAAATGGACGTTATCGGTAACAATATCGCAAACGTTAACACAGTAGCTTATAAATCAAACTCTATCACTTTCAGTGAATTAATGTATCAGACCACTCAGAAGGCCAGCGGCGCCAGCGCTAAAACCGGTGGTACCAATGCCCGCCAGATAGGTCTCGGCGTTCGTTCCGGCGCTATCGGAACAGCCATCAGCTCACAGGGTGCTACCCAGACAACAGGTAACCCCTTCGACCTTTGTATTACAGGTAAATCCTTCTTTATCGTATCAGACGGATCCACCAATTACTTTACAAGAGCCGGCGCTTTCAACGTTGACGCAGTAGGTAACCTGGTTATGGCCAGCAACGGTTATCTTGTACAGGGCTGGGGACTTCAGAGCGAAGTAAGAACCGGTTCCGACGGTACCGACATTGTAGTACCCGTAGAAGGAAAACTGGACACAGAGAACCTCACTACTCTTAAGATCATGAGTGATGAAAATATGACAACAAGCCCCGAAGCTACCACAAAGGGCACTGTTGCAGGCGTTATCGACAGAAACGACCCTGAAATTGCAAAAGAAGCAGGACGTCTTATCAACTTCGCATTCTACGATAAGAGCGGTTACGCTTGGACAGCCAAGTTCACCGTACACGATACCGCAAATGTAGGTAAGTTCTATGTACAGCTTGACGACATTGTTGACGTTAACGGTAAGAGTCTTACCTCCATTTATCCCGGAGCCAAATTAAGCGAACTCGTTACTATCGATGACGGTTCCACATACGATGCGGAAGTTAACGATGCATACAAGATGCTTGACGGTTATGCTTTTGCAGGCGGAACATTCACAAACAGCACAGATACAGCTTTCAGCGCCAACTTCGGTTCCGCTGACGCAGACGGACACTATCAGCTGTCCAATCTTACCGATGATCAGAGAACACAGCTTTCCACCATCTTTGGTAAGAGCGTTGACGTAGCTTCCATTTCAGAAGGTTACATCGACGGCGAAGGTAACCTCGTAGTTACCAAGAAGGTTAACCTTGGCGTTAACTTAAACTATAGCACCAGCGACGGTGCATTTGAGGGTATCAACGGCGGCAAGAGCATTTCTCTTAAATTCGCTACCAACCCTACACTTGAGGGTGCAACCGAAGCACTTGATGATTTCGATAACTTCTCAGACATCGAAATCGACTGGAGCGTAACCAACATGTTCAACAACAACGGAACCTCTTCTTTGGCAGCAAGATCCGGTGACTCAGACGGACTTGAAGCAGGAAGAAAGCCCGGTAAGATGACAGGTGTTACCATTCAGCAGAACGGTATGATTTATGCGGCTTACGATAACGGTGTTACAAGACTCCTGGGACAAATCGGCGTTGCGGAATTCCCCAACCCCGAAGGTCTTGAGAAATCAGGCGACAACCTTTACGTAGCAAGCCTTAACTCCGGTGAATTTACCGGCGCCGTTGACATCACAATGTCAGGCGGATACATGAGCACCGGCGTTCTTGAAATGAGTAACGTTGACCTTTCCGCAGAATTTACCGAAATGATTACCACACAGCGTGGTTTCCAGGCTAACTCACGTATCATTACAGTATCCGATACGATGCTTGAAGAACTTGTTAACCTGAAGAGATAATCTTAAATACAGGGGGAACTAAAAAGGATTTTAGTTCCCCTGATTTTGCTGTATAAAGATTTTTTTATTTTGGCGGAAAATATTTAGCAAAAAGACTGAATTTTTAATTATTTTGAAACACCCAGAGGTTATCATGATTAGTGTGACTAAGTTAAATGGGAGTATTTTGACAATTAACGAGGACTTTATTGAGACGGTGGAAGAGACTCCTGACACCGTTATAACCATGTCTACAGGCAGGCGAATTATTATAAAAGAAAGTAGACAAGAGGTTGTTAATTTAGTAAAATTATTTAGAAAGGAATTATTTGCTGAATAAGCAAAACGGAGGGGTAACCGTTAATGGATATAGCTACACTCATAGGTATGCTCGTGTGCTTCGGTCTGGTAATATTCGGTATTATCAGCGAAAAAACGGGATTCAATTTCGGCGCTATCAGTAACTTCATAGATTTGAACTCTGTTTACATCACCATCGGAGGAACCATCAGCTGTATGCTTATGTCCTGCGAGATGAAGGAGTTTGTCAACAATTTAAAGAGTTACACTCTTATTTTCAAAGTTCCCAAATTAAATACATCAGAAATGATTACAAAAATCATAGATTTATCCAACGTTGCACGTAAAGAAGGCTTGCTTTCTTTGGAAGAAGCGGCGGGAGATATTGACGACGCTTTTCTTAAGAAAGGAATTCTTTTGATAGTCGACGGTACGGACCCCGAACTCGTACGAGCCATCATGGAAACGGAGCTCTCCAGTATTGAGTCAAGACACAATAAGGTTATTACCTTCTGGGAGCAGTTCGCATCCATGGGTCCTGCGTGGGGTATGATCGGTACCCTTATCGGACTTGTTAACATGCTTTACAACATGTCTGATGCGGCATCCATCGGACCCGCTATGGCGGTTGCGTTGTTAACCACCATGTACGGTTCACTTATAGCCAACTGGATTTGTCTTCCCGCAACCTTCAAGATGAAGAAGAACAATGCGGCGGAGTCTATGATTAAAGAAATTATGATAGAAGGTCTTCTTTCTATTCAGGCAGGTGAAAACCCCCGAGTTATCGAAGAGAAGCTTAAATCCTTCTTATCACCTCAGGCACGTGCGGCTGCAACGCCTGAATCCTCAGGAGAAGAATAATGGCAAGAAAGAAATCGGAAGCCGGCGGCGGCCCGGGTTCGCCGTGGCTTAGTACCTTCGCGGACCTGATGAACTTGCTTCTTTGCTTCTTCGTATTACTTTTTGCATCGTCAAGTGTCGACAAGGCGAAGTTTGATGAAATCGCAGCTTCGTTTCAGAGTACCTTCAGTATTTTCTCGGCAGGCAGTACGACAATCGGTGACGGAGTTTTAATAAGCAACGGAGTCAGCCAGCTTAACGAACTTGACAAATACATAAATTCCACCGGTGCTATGGCGGAAAATGATGCCAATGCGGAACGTTTCGACGATTTGCAGAAAGAACTCGAAGACATCAACACCAAGAAACTGCAGGCGAGCGAAGAACTTGCGGAGCAGTTTGAGGAAGCGCTTGCGGAGAACAATATAGCCGACCATGTTGACGTGGACTTTAACAGCCAGTATGTGCAGCTTACTTTGAAGGGTGCCATTCTTTTTAAGCCCGGTTCCGCAGAACTTCTCGATACCGTTGAACCTACTCTTAGAAAAGTAGGCATGATACTTGAACGTTACGCCAAATATGAGATAGAAATTGAAGGACACACCGACAATGTCCCTCAGTATTCCAAACAATACAAGAACAACGACGAATTAAGTGCGGCAAGAGCCATTTCCGTTTTCTATTTCCTTATGGACAATACGGCTTTAGACCCTTCACTTATCAAACACAGCGGACGCGGCGAATATTGTCCCATAGCCGACAATTCCACAGCGGAGGGACGTGACCGCAACCGAAGAGTCGAGATTAAGATTTATCATGAATTAAGCAATTATTAGAACAATAAAGAGGATGTGAAAGTATGAAGAAAAACCTGATTTCCATACTTATATTGGCCCTTATGGTGGTTAACCTGGTGCTTACGGCCATAATGATGTTTTCCGTTATGGGCACGGCCAAAAAAACGGGAGCGCTTGTCAGCAACATTGCAAGCGTGTTAAGTATCGAGCTTACTCCTTCGGCTGAGTCCGAGGAAGATACAACCGTCTCCATCGTTGATGCCGAGCACGTTGACACCGAAGAAATGCTCATAGCCTTAAAGAGCGACGACAGCGGCAAGACCCATTTCGTACAGGTTACCGCATCCGTTTACATGAACAAGAAGCATGAGGATTACGAAACCCTCGGCCCCGCAGTATCGGCCAATGTCAGCATTATTCAGGATGTAATGAACAAGGTATTTTCTCAGTACACCATAAGCGAAGCGCAGAACAATACCGAAGCCATTAAGGCAGAGATATTAAGACAGCTTCAGGAAACCTACGGTTCCACATTCATATACATGGTAACATTCAGCAAGATAATGTTCCAGTAAGGCTAAGCCTTAAAGCTACAAAATGAGGAGGTGAACTTCGTGGGTGAGGTATTATCTCAAAATGAGATAGACAGTCTGCTTGCAGCCTTAAGTACCGGTGAGCTGGATGTGGACGAGATGCAGGACAAAGGGGACAGACAAGTCAAGAACTACGACTTCAAACGTCCGGCGAAGTTCTCAAAAGAGCATTTACGAACACTTGAAATTATATATGAGCATTACGGACGATTGCTGGCCACCAGCCTTCCCGTATACCTTCGCAAGAACGTACAGGTTAACGTGGCAAGCTCAGAAACGGTAACGTATTCCGAGTTTACAAACGCCCTCAGTAACCCCGTAATTCTCGGTATAATAAATTTCCAACCCTTAGGTGGTAATATAATACTTGACTTGGCAGCTAACCTCGGTTTTGCCATGATAGACAGAATGCTTGGGGGTAAAGGCATCCCGCTTGAAAAGAACAGAGAGTTCTCGGAAATCGAGATGACCATTATAGAGAAACTTTTAATTATTTCCATCCAGCTGATGCGTGAGCCCTGGAAGAACGTGCTTGATATCAATCCTGTTTTGGAACGTATCGAGACCAATCCCCAGTTTGCTCAGGTCATAGCACCCAACGAAATGATTGCCATCGTTACCCTTAATGTTAAAATCGGTGACGTGGAAGGTTTCATGAACATGTGTCTTCCCTACTTTACACTGGAAAGCATCATGGATAAGTTGAATACAAAGTTCTGGTTCTCCACAATGCAGGATAACACAGGTGAGAATTATGAACTTTATATAGAGTCCCTGATTAAGAGAGTGGACGTACCTGTAAAGGTGGTTATGGGACAAAGCGCCATCTCTGTAAGCGATTTTATAGGTTTGCAGCTTGGCGACATTATCCGGCTTGATACTACAGTCGATTCCGAACTGGACGTATATGTCGGAAACATTAAGAAGTTTAGGTCGGTACCCGGCACGGAGAAAGACAAATACGCCGCAAGGGTTACCGAAGTAATCAGGGAGGAGGAATAATACATGGATGGAATGTTATCTCAGGACGAAATTAATGCTCTCCTGAGCGGCATGGATCCCGGCGACATGGCAGGAGCTGCAACACCCGATACAGGTGCTCCCGCAGACGCAGGCGTTTCACCCGACGATACGTTGTCTGACGTTGAGAAAGACGCGGTCGGAGAGGTAGCCAACATCAGCATGGGTTCATCGGCTACGACGCTTTACTCTCTTGTAAATCGCAAGGTTAACATCACAACTCCTGTTGTATCCATGGTTAATTGGCAGGGGGTTACAGGCGACTACGAGAAGCCCTGTGTTTTTATTCAGATTCATTACACGGCCGGACTTGACGGTTCGAATATTTTAGTATTACGTGAGCATGACGTTAAAGTCATCACCGATCTTATGATGGGAGGTGACGGTACCAATACAGACGGAGAGTTGGGAGAGCTTCACTTAAGTGCAATTTCCGAAGCCATGAACCAGATGATGGGCGCGGCTGCAACTTCTCTTTCCACAATGCTTGGTACCATGATTGATATCAGCCCTCCCGACGCGACTTTGCTTGATTTAACGGAATACCAAAACGGTGAGGATATTTCTCCTTTCCTTGGTGGAACGTTTGTTAAGGTAGCATTTACAATGCAGATTGAAGACCTGGTGGATTCAACCATTATGCAGTTGTATCCCCTGGAATTCGCAAAAAGGTTAGTCAAAACCTTTATGGACTCCACAGCACCCGCGGAAGAAGAGGCGCCTGCTCCGGCACCCGCACCTTCGCCCGCACCTCAGGCGGCACCTACACCTCAGCAACAGCCTCAGCAGCCCCAGATGCAGCCGGGTATGGGTGGTATGGATCAGTCTATGAACGGTATGCCTAACATGGGAATGCCAAATATGGGTATGGGTATGCCAGGCATGATGATGCCCGGAATGATGCCGAACATGCAGCAGATGAATGTACAGCCTGCTCAGTTCCAAAGCTTCAATCCCGAGTATGCAGCCATGCAGGCAAACGAGAACATCGGATTAATTATGGACGTTCCGCTTAACGTAACCGTTGAGCTCGGACGAACCAGCAAGTCTATATCCGAGATACTCGATTTCGCACCCGGCACGATCATTGAACTTGATAAAATCGCCGGTGAGCCGATTGATGTATTGGTTAACGGCAAGTTCGTGGCCAAGGGCGAGGTTGTAGTTATTGAAGAAAGCTTCGCAGTTCGTATTACGGAAATAATTAAATAAAACTAACCGATAGGAGAAAAATTATGGCAAAGAATATTTTAATCTGTGATGACGCAGCCTTCATGAGAATGATGATTAAGGACATTCTTACCAAGAATGGCTATGTTGTAGTCGGTGAGGCTGAAAATGGGCTGAAGGCTGTTGAAAAGTACAATGAAACCAAACCCGATCTTGTACTCATGGATATTACCATGCCCGAGATGGACGGCATCCAGGCTCTTAAGAAGATTAAAGAAGGAGACCCCGGTGCCATGGTTATTATGTGTTCGGCAATGGGACAGCAGGCCATGGTTATAGAGTCTATTCAGTCAGGAGCCAAGGACTTTATCGTAAAGCCTTTCCAGGCAGATCGTGTACTCGAAGCGGTTAAGAAGGTCGTAGGCTGATGAATGTAATCCTTGTATCCACTGCGGGAGGAATAGGCCAGCTCATAACGGTTCTTTTGATATTCGTATTTGTGCTTGCCCTGACCTTCTTTGTAACCAAGTGGATCGCTAACTATCAAAAAGAAAAAGCTCCCGGGGAAAATATTGTGATTCTTGAAACAAAAAGAGTCGCCCCCGGAAAGCTTATTGAGGTCGTCCGAATAGGAGACCGTTGCTTTGCGATAGGTATAGGCAAGGATGAAGTGACTCTTTTAGGGGAGGTCAATGAAGAATCCCTTAAGTACGATGCTTTAACGCAGGGTACATTTTCTTTCAAAGACTTTTTGAATAAAGCCAGGGATGACGGGGAAACTGACAATAAATGAAAAGACTGATTAGATTGATATGCCTGCTCATAGTGGTAGGCATATTGTTTATAAGTCAGAAATCAACTGCCTATGCAAACGGGCTTGATAATCATGCGGACTCTCACTTAGCGGGAGATACCGAGAACAGAACTTATATTAACGAGCCGGGCAGCGCCCAGACGGCAGATGAACTGAAAGAACTTAATATCGCTAACGATTTACGTGTTACCTATAATAACGGTAACGGAGAACTGGCCGGGTCACTTCGTATTCTTTTGACCCTTACGTTAATAGCCCTTGCTCCGTTACTTCTTGTGATGCTTACATCATTTACAAGAATTATTATAGTTCTTCACTTTACAAGGTCGGCCCTTAACACATCAACGGCTCCGCCCAACAATGTGCTTATAGGCCTTTCATTGATTCTTACGTTCTTTATTATGCAGGGTACGCTTACCAAGGCGTACAACGAAGCTGTTCTTCCCCTTGACAGAGGGGAGATTACCCAGGCGGAAGCCCTGGAAAAGGGCATGGCGCCTTTCAGGGACTTTATGTACGGTCAGACTCAGACCAAGGACGTCCGCCTCTTTATGGAAATTGCGGACGTAGAGTGGGACGGAGCCTTAAGTTCCATTCCCAACTATATTCTGGTGCCCAGCTTCGTGGTAAGTGAGCTTAGAACAGCCTTTATTATAGGCTTTATTATATACATACCCTTTGTAGTCATCGATATGATAGTGGCGTCGGTGCTTATGAGTATGGGTATGATGATGCTTCCGCCCACCACAATTTCAATGCCCTTCAAGGTATTGCTGTTTGTGCTTGCGGACGGATGGAACCTTATCATAGGTTCACTGGTAAAATCCTTTTATTAGGGGAAAGGGGTGTAGATTATGCAGGTTGATGATGTCGTACGTATAGTAAGTCAGGGCCTATTTCTTGTTATTAAACTTGCTGCGCCCGTTCTTCTTATTTCTTTGATAATCGGACTTTTAATCAGTATTTTTCAGACCGTTACTTCAATACAGGAACAGACGCTTACATTTGTTCCCAAAATCGTCTGTGTATTTTTGGGGCTCATGCTTTTGGGCAACTGGATGCTTACAGACATGAAGGATTATATGATTGAGCTTTGGTCGGATTTTGCAAGGTACATTCATTAGGAGGATGTAGATGGTAGACTTCTCATTTTCCTTACGGGATCTTGAATTCTTTCTTTTGATAGTGGTTCGGATTACCTGCTTTATCCATGCCGCGCCCTTTTTCGGCACCACCAATACACCGGCGAGAGTCAAGGTGGGACTGGGCATTTTGATTTCCATGATAGTCTTCAGAACTTTACCGCCCACATATCCCGAGTATTCAACTGTGCTTATGTACTCGATTCTGGTGGTAAAAGAAGCCATCACAGGCGTCCTGATAGGTTACGGCGCCAATATCTGCGTTTCCGTTTTAAGCTTCGCAGGTCATCTGGTGGACATGGAAATCGGTCTTTCCATGGTATCGCTTTTTGACCCGGTTTCAAGAGAATCGGTGACCATAAGCGGTACATATTATCAATATACGGTTTTGTTAATGCTCATGATAACAGGCATGTATCAGTACGTACTTGCCGCCATTATTGAGACCTTTAACCTTATACCCGTAACCGGCGCTGTGTTTGCATCCGACAGGATACTAAGCGCCATGCTTATATTTTTAAGAGATTATCTGGCACTGGGCTTCAGACTGTGCCTTCCGGTATTTGCGGCAATGCTTTTGCTTAATGCGATTCTTGGTATCTTGGCCAAGGTTTCGCCTCAGCTTAACATGTTTGCCGTAGGTATCCAGCTTAAGATTCTTTTGGGGCTCGGAGTGCTGTTTTTAACCGTAGGTATGCTTCCCGGAGCATCCACAGCCATTTTGTCCGAGATGAAGAAGATGATAACCGTTTTTGCGGAGGCTATCTCATGATTAAGTACAATCTTCAGTTCTTCGCAGAATCCTCAGGCGGAGAGAAGACAGAACCCGCAACCGAGAAAAAGAAAAGCGATGCCAGAAAAGAAGGTCAGGTCGCCAAATCCAAGGAAATCGAGAACGCCTTCAGTCTTATGGCACTGTTTTTGCTGCTTAAACTCTGGACCGGTACTTTGGGCAACAATCTGGTGAACATTTTTCATTTATGCTACGACGATATCGGTTCATATATTAAGAACTACGACGGATACGTCAATGTAAACGATATTATTAATCTTGTTTTGCAATGTATTCTTGAGCTGATTATTCTTCTGGCACCTGTGCTGGCGGTGGCTTTTATAGTTTCCTTTGTATGCGACGTGGCGCAGGTAGGCTGGAAACCCACAGGTAAGCCTTTACAGCCCAAGTTTTCAAAGATTAATCCCATAAGCGGATTTAAGAAGATTTTTTCAAAGACCGCCATTGTGGAACTATTAAAGGCAATACTTAAGATAGTAATTATCCTCGCGGTTACCTGGTCATACCTTAAAAAGAACATCAACGGACTCTTTCTTCTGTACGACGTGTCGCTCAATCAGGGAATTGCCGACAGCTGTAAGCTGGTGGTGGACTTGGGCGTCAGAATAGCGGTGGCTTATCTGATAATTGCTTTTGCGGATTACGGTTATCAGCGCTGGAAATACAGCGACGATTTAAAGATGACCAAACAGGAAGTAAAAGACGAATACAAACAGCAGGAAGGTGACCCTCAGATTAAGGGTAAGATTCGCCAAAGAATGCGTGAAGCTTCACAGAGGCGTATGATGCAGAACCTTCCCAAGGCCGATGTGGTTATTACCAACCCTACACATTACGCCGTTGCTTTATTATATGATTCCGAGCATTACAGCGCCCCCATAGTGGTGGCCAAAGGTGCCGATTTCCTCGCCCAGCGTATCAAAGACGTGGCCAGGGAGAACGACATCGAAATCGTGGAGAACAAACCCCTTGCACGAATGCTTTATGCAAACGTTGAAGTGGGGGAGATGATTCCCGAAGAGCTTTTCCAGGCGGTTGCGGAGGTTCTTGCCTTTGTTTACCGGCTTAAGGGCAAAATATCATAGCAGTAAAAATATTACGAAAGGAGCATGAAGATGAAAAAAGCGGATTTAGGCGTTGCGATATATATTCTTGCGGCATTCGTAATGCTTATTGTGCCCATTCCTTCATGGCTTCTGGATATCTGCCTTGCCATTAATATTTCCATTGCTTTCCTGATAATGTTTGTCTGCATGTTTTCAAAAGAAGTACTGGAACTGTCATATTTCCCTACCATTCTTTTGTTTACCACAATATTCAGAATTTCCCTAAACGTATCCTCCACCAAACTTATTCTTTCCACCGGCCAGCCCGGTAACGTGGTTGAAACCTTCGGCAGTTTCGTAGGCGGCAACAACCTGGTGGTAGGTGTCATTGTATTTATTATCCTTGTACTTATTCAGTTTATCGTTATCAACAAAGGTTCCGAGCGAGTAGCCGAAGTTACTGCAAGATTTACCTTGGACGCTATGCCCGGTAAACAGATGGCTATCGACGCCGACTTAAATACAGGTGCCATAACAGATTCGGAAGCCAAGATTCGTCGAGACAAGATTCAGCAGGAAGCAAGCTTCTTTGGTTCCATGGACGGTGCCGTTAAGTACGTTAAAGGAGACGCGGTAGCGGGCCTTATCATTACTGTTATCAACATTGTGGGCGGTATCGTAATGGGTACCCAGAGAGGCGAGGCTTTATCCTCAGCCCTTTCCACATATACCATTCTTACCATCGGTGACGGTCTGGTATCACAGATTCCTTCGCTGCTTATTTCTTTGTCCACAGGTATTCTGGTTACCAAGGGTTCGGGTGCAGCGGACTTTGGTAATGTATTGGTAGGACAGCTTTTCGGTATTCCGAAGGCTTTATATATCGTGGGCGGTACCATTGCATTTCTGGGAATCGTAACACCTCTTAACGGTGTTCTTTTTGTAGTGCTGGGTGCAGCCTTTATCGTGGCAGGACGCGTAATGCAAGGCTCCATGGAGACTGCCAAAATCGAGACGGAGACGGAGCGGGAAGAGGAAGAGGCCCAGGAAATCAGGCAGCCCGAGAACGTCAATTCCCTGCTTCAGGTGGACCCCATCGAGCTCGAGTTTGGTTACGGTATTATTCCCCTTGCCAATGTCAGCCAGGGCGGCGACCTTCTCGACCGTGTTGTTATGATACGTAGACAGATAGCTCTTGAACTTGGTACCGTTGTGCCCATAATTCGTTTAAGAGATAATATACAGCTTAACCCCAATCAGTATATAATTAAGATAAAGGGTATACAGGTCAGCGAAGGCGAAATCCTCTTTGACCACTACATGGCCATGAATCCCGGCTATGTTGAGGAAGAAATAACCGGTATTCCCACCTTCGAGCCTTCTTTCCACCTTCCCGCGGTATGGATTACCGAAAGCCAGCGTGAGAGAGCGGAGAGCCTTGGCTATACGGTTGTAGACCCTCCCAGCATCATAGCCACTCATCTGACGGAGATTATCAGACAGCATATTGCAGAGCTTCTTACGAGGCAGGATGTTCAGTCGCTTATCAACAATTTGAAGGAATCCAATCCTTCGGTTGTGGACGAGCTTTATCCGAAGCTTTTGTCTCTCGGCGAGATTCAGAAGATTTTGCAGAACCTGTTAAAAGAAAGCGTCTCCATCAGAGACCTGCTTACAATCTTTGAAACCCTTGCCGATTATGCGGCATCCACCAGGGATACGGACCTGCTTACGGAATATGTGCGCCAGAGCTTAAAGCGTGTTATTTCCAACAGATTCTTCCCGCAGAACGAGACCACCAGCGTGGTTACACTCGATCCCAAGATTGAGCAGGAGATAATGGCTTCCATCAAACAGACCGAGCAGGGAGCTTACTTAAATCTTGACCCCGACCGCACCAAAGCAATCATCGATGCAACGGGCAAGGAACTTAACAAGCTTGAGAATCTAGGCAAAGCTCAGATAGTGGTGACTTCACCCATA
>JAEEGI010017201.1_pt1 | contig 14862 bp, 13 predicted proteins | sample 8958751 | NCBI WGS metagenome assembly JAEEGI01 (sample SAMN16246545, study PRJNA631951) | gut metagenome | biome: gut microbiome; feature: rumen; material: KS-attached | host: Bos | place: Iran: Karaj | collected 2018-10
CTCCATGAGCTCGGTGGCCTGCCTTTTGCCGATGTACTCGCAAAGTGTTCCGCCGAAATCATTTGTGATGTTGTACTTGCCGTCAGAGAATGCTCCGGCGCCGCCGAATCCGCTCATGATGGAGCAGGGCTTGCATCCTATGCAGGTCTTGATCTTCTTGCCGTCGATGGGGCATTTTCTCTTGTCCAGCGAGTTTCCCATGTCTATCACAGCCACCTTGAGGTCGCTGTTGCCCTTCATGAGCTCATATGCCGAGAATATACCGCCTGGACCGGCTCCGATTATAATAACATCATATCTCTGATTGTCTGCCATCTTTTTCTCCATCACTAATGTACTATTATTTGAATTTGTTTTCAATTGACCGGCATACTCGTTGCGTGCATCTTTCCATTAGTGTTACTATGCTCCTATGAAAACTTCTGAATATTTATGCGGAAACAGGTATCCCGGAAGGCTGATCGCTGCAGGCGTCACTCCGTCAGGGAACCTCGTCTATGCCTACGCGATCATGGGCCGCAGCCAGAACAGCCGTAACAGGGTGTTCCGTCTCAGCGGCGGGGAGCTTTTCACAGAGCCTTATGACAAAAGCAAGGTCCAGGACCCGTCGCTGATCATCTACCCGGCGATCCTCATGGCCGGAAGCCGTGTGATTGTCGCAAACGGAGACCAGAGCCTGGACATCCGGAAGGCGCTTCTTGAAGGCGAGTCGGTCGCATCCGCCCTTGAGAAGAGGACCTATGAGCCCGATGAGCCAAACTTCACCCCCAGGATCTCAATGGTGGTGGGGATCGATGACTTTGAGTTCAGCATCCTGCGCCGCCGTGAGGACGGCTCCTGCGAGAGGTCGACCTGGAATCTTCCGCGCAAGGCGGGGGTGCTATACATGATCCACACCTATGACGGGGACGGGAGCCCGCTTCCGTCATTCTCCGGCGAGCCCAGGGTCCTTGAGGCAGAGGACTCATATGCCCCGGTCCTGTGGGAGAGCCTGGACAGGGAGAACCGCATATCCCTCTATGTGAGGGAAGGCAGCGGCGAGAAGCTCTACAACGCAAGGGAGGAAGAGAATGCGCATTGACCTCAAATACGGGTGCAACCCGAATCAGAAGACAGCTTATATCGAGTCAGCAGGCGACATGCCGCTTAAGGTCCTGAACGGAAGGCCGGGTTACATCAACCTGATGGATGCCCTCAACGGCTGGCAGCTTGTGCAGGAGCTTAAAAGTGCCACAGGTCTTGCCGCGGCCACATCGTTCAAGCATGTGTCTCCTGCGGGAGCCGCGGTGGCGTTACCGCTTTCCGATACAGAAAGACGTATGTACTTCGTCCCTTCCAAGAAAATCCTGAGCCCGCTTGCAACAGCATACATAAGGGCACGCGGGGCTGACCGCATGGCATCTTTCGGGGATTTCATATCGCTTTCCGACACCTGTGACGTTTGCACCGCATCCATAATAGCCAAGGAGGTCAGCGACGGAGTGATCGCGCCCGGCTATGAGTCTGAGGCACTTGAGATCCTGAAAGGCAAGAAGGACGGCGGCTATCTGGTCCTGCAGATGGACAGCTCCTATGTCCCCTCTGTCTCAGAGAAGAGGACGCTTTTCGGGCTTGAGATGGTTCAGGACCATAACGGCTGGGTCCCGTCGGAGGAGACGTTCAGTGATGTGCGCTCTGCCTGCCGAGAGATCCCTGCCTCCGCAAGGCTGGATCTCACCGTTGCCCTTATTGCCCTGAAGTACACACAGTCCAACTCTGTCTGCTATGCCTACCACGGGCAGACAATCGGGGTAGGAGCAGGGCAGCAGTCACGCCTGGCATGTACCCGTCTTGCGGGGACCAAGGCGGATCTGTGGAGTCTCAGACAGTCTGAGAAGGTCCTTAACCTACCATTCCTAAAAGGGAAAACTAGAAACGATAAAGATAACATAATCGAGCAATATCTGGCCGATGACCCTGAGATTGATGTTGTTTCCGACTGGGAGAGCTACTTTTCAGAGAAGCCTGAGAGGCTGACAGCAGAGGAGAAAAAGGCATTCAGGGCTAGCCTTTCAGGCATCAGCCTTGCCTCTGACGGCTTCTTCCCGTTCAGGGACAACATCGACAGGGCCGCCAAGTCCGGCGTCAGCTATGTGGCTGAGCCCGGCGGGTCCGCAAGGGATGAGGACATAATCAGGGCCGCTGATGACCATGACATGGTCCTTGTGTTCACGCATTCGCGTCTTTTCCATCACTGAAGGGAGTTTAGGATATGCAGTACAGGGAAGGAAGGCACGGCGAGAAGCTGTCAGTCCTGGGATACGGATGTATGAGGTTCACCAGAAAGGGTGCCTCGATTGACTATGACAAGGCTGAGAAGGAGATACTTGAGGCCTATAACAGCGGTGTTAACTACTATGACACTGCCTATATCTATCCGGGCAGCGAGGCCCTTCTTGGTGAGGTCCTGAAGCGCAACGGAATAAGGGAGAAGGTCTACATCGCCACAAAGCTTCCCCAGTATCTTGTCTCAGGCATCCAGTCCGTGGATAAGTACTTCAATGAGGAGCTCTCACGGCTGCAGACCTCTTACATTGACTTCTATCTCATGCACATGCTTACAGATATCGCCCAGTGGAACAGGCTCAAGGACCTGGGAATCCTGGACTGGATCAAGGCAAAGAAGGAAAGCGGAGAGATAAGGAGCATAGGATTCTCGTTTCATGGGAATTCGGATAACTTCCTGAAGATCCTTGAGGATTATGACTGGGATTTCTGCCAGATCCAGTACAACTACCTTGATGTGAACTCACAGGCAGGGGAGAAGGGCCTTAAGGCTGCCTCCGCAAAGGGGATTCCTGTGATAATCATGGAGCCTCTGCGCGGCGGAAAGCTTGTGAACATGCTGCCTGAGGAGGCAAAGAAGGCGATCTCAGAGAACAGCAGAGGCTGGTCGGCCGCCCAGTGGGGCCTGAGGTGGCTCTACAACCAGAGCGAGGTCACAGTGGTTCTCTCAGGCATGAACTCCCTTGATATGGTCAGGGAGAATGTGGCAACCGCATCTGATGCGCTTGCAGGAAGCTTCACGGAATCTGACCATGCCTTGATCGAGAGAATCAGGCAGGAGATAAGTGCACATGAGAAAGTCGGCTGCACAGGCTGCCGCTACTGCATGCCGTGCCCGAAGGGTGTTGATATCCCGGGAATCTTCCGCTGCTGGAACACCATGTACACCGAGTCAAAGGGTTCGGGAAGGCATCAGTATTTCCAGGCCGTGGCAATGACAAAGGCCCCGTCATTCGCAAGCCAGTGCATTGAGTGCGGAAAGTGCGAGAAGCACTGCCCCCAGAGCCTTCCGATCAGGCAGAAGCTCAAGGAGGCAGATAGGGACCTCAGGCCGCTTCACTATAAGATAGCTCTTTCCGTGGCAAGGAAATTCATGACAAGGGATGCCAGAAAGAAAAGCTCCTGAGCCTCACTTTCCTGACAGCTCCCTGCCCATTCTGTAGACTCTGCTCGCGTTGATCTGAAGCTGCTCTCTTGTAAGCTTTCCGGAGGCAAGGCCCTCAAGCATGTTCTCATGATCTTTTGTGCTGCCCGGCATGAACAGGTCGCTTCCCGCTGCGGCTGTCAGACAAGGTGTGACTCTGGGGTAGATGTCCTCCTTGCTGTTCAGGATGCCGCTGGCGATCACCCAGTCTGTCATGACAATGCCCTTGAAGCCGAACTCGCATCTGAGGATGTCCTCTATGAGGTCCCGCCGTTCTGCGGTATGGACTCCGTTGAGCAGGTTATAGGATGTCATGACTGCCTTGGGCTGGGACTCACGCACGCAGATTCCGAATCCTTTGAGATATATCTCCCTCATGGCACGCTCTGAGACGTTGCTTGAGCAGCCGTAGCGGTTTGTCTCCTGGTTGTTTGCAGCATAATGCTTGATTGTGGTGCCGCATCCAGGGTGGGCCTGCACTCCTTTTGTCAGCGCCGCGGCCATCTTTCCGCTGATCAGCGGGTCCTCTGAGAAGTACTCGAAGTTCCTTCCGCAGAGGATGGAGCGGTGGATGTTCAGGGCAGGGGCAAGCCAGAGCTGCACGTTGAACATCTGCATCTCGGTGCCTACTATGTCGCCGCACATGCGCGCCAGGTCTGTGTTCCAGCTCTGGGCTATGGCCGTCCCGATCGGGATGGCGGTGCAGGACTGCTGGCGGATCTCGGCTCCCTTAGGGGCCTTGGAACCGCCGCTTGAGCGCTTCATCAGCCATTTCACGATTCCGGGCAGAAGCTCCATGAAGCTCTCTGAGTGCCCTGACCTGTTAAGTCCGTGCACACCCTTACCGTCTACGTAATACTCAGGCGTGAGCCTCAGGCCCGCAGGTCCGTCAGCCATGACGATGGGGGAGAAGCCGCTGTCCTTGAGCCGTGTCCCTGCCTCACCGGCGGCACCGGCCACCAGGCCGCTTGCGTTCCCTATCACGCTCAGAAGGCCGCCCTTGTTCTTGAATGTTCCCACAACAGCCTCTGCAAGCTGTTCATCCGAGAGCTTCTTCACTGCCTCGTCTATAGGATGCTCGATCTCATAGCTGACAGTCTCAGCCTTAATGTCTTCTGCGCAGAGCTTAAGGACCGGCACATAATCAGGCACATCTGAGCCCGGGGCTTTCTCCGGTTTCCAGTCCTCGAATGAGGGCTTGCCCAGAGCGGACCTGACCTTCTCAGTCTCCGCGTCCTTGTCCAGCTCAACTACGGCCACAGGCATTGTCCTTGCGCTGCAGGTCCCGCATCTTATGATGTACTTTCCTCTCTCAAGCACGAAGGCCGCCTTGTCCGCATCATATGAGGCGATGTCCCTGATGTCGAAGCTCACTTTTGCGGTGCATTTCTCACCTGGCTTCAGCAGGGGAGTCTTGGCAAAGCCTGCAAGATCCTGATAGGGCTTGTCCAGCTTTCCCTGCGGGCAGCTGACATAGACCTGGACGACCTCCTTGCCAGGACGCTTTCCGGAGTTGGTGACATCCACCTTGACGGTGACAGTACTCCCTTCAAGCTCGACAGGATGTGTCTCTGTCCTGAAAGTGGTGTAGGAGAGTCCGAATCCGAACGGGAACATGGCGTCTTTTCCTGCAGAGTCAAAATACCTGTAGCCTACGTAGATTCCTTCCCTGTAGTCTGCGTCATTGTGGCCTCCGAAGGATCCGATGTCCTGGTAATCACTGTAGGCGGCCCATGTGGTGGCAAGCTTTCCCGAAGGGTTCTGCTTTCCCAGAAGTATGTCTGAAATGGCCGATCCCGTCTCCACTCCCAGCTGCGAGAGAATGAGGATGTCCTTGACACTCTCAAGGCCGCTCAGATCAATAGGAGCGCCTGAATTTATGACAAGCATGAATTTTTTATAAGTATCTGCCAATTTCAGGATATCACGGCGCTCTGAGTCTGAGAGCAGCACATCGCCCTTGCAGCTCTTTCTGTCGTTGCCTTCACCTGAGTCCCTTGCAAGGACATAAATGCAGGCATCGGCTGAGAGGTCCAGCTCCAGATCGTATTCGGGCTCGGACATCGTCTTGCCCATGGAGTAGCTGATGGCCATCTGGTGGTGGGCCCTTGCCTCTGCCTTAATCTTTCTGATGAATGCCGCATGGGCCTCGTCGCAGATTTTGTCATAGGCGTCAAGCCAGGCTTTTGTGGTGACGGTGAAGCCTGCGTCCTCAAGGCCTTTCTCTACGTTGATGAAGTACCTTGAGTTGACCTCTCCCGAGCCTTTCCCGCCCTTGACGGTACGTCTGACTCCGTTTCCGAATGCAGCTATCCTGCATGGTCCGTCAAGCGGGAATGTACCGCTGTTTCTCAGAAGGACGGTGCACTCTGCGAGCGCAGGTCTGAGCATCTCAAGGTGTTTTCTCTCGTGTTCAAGCAGATTCATTTCAATTCTCCCTCAGGATAATGATAAGGCACAAAAGGGTGTTTTGCAATTTACATGTGATTGTGCTACAACATATGACGGCTTCGGAGGCAAGGATGAAGATCGATCTGAACAAGGCTGTCACTAATGTCAGGGAAAACGTAAGGGAGAAAGTAGGCACTGTAAGGGAGAAAGTCAGCAGTGTCAGCTCCTCCGTAAAGACAACGGTGAAGGACACCGTGACAGACATGAGGGAGAAGTTTGACTCGGTCAAGGACACGGTGAAGGAGAGAATCGCCGCCGAGAGGACATACTCAGGCATGGACCGCATTCCTGACGGAAGGGCGGGTACTGACACGGTTGCCGGCTGCCTTGTCCTTGAGGGAGGTGCCTTCAGGGGCCTTTACACCCAGGGAGTGCTAGATTACTGGATGCTCCATGACCTGAACATCAGTGACGCGATAGGCGTCAGCGCGGGCGCGCTCTCAGCAGTTGCATATATCTCCGGCCAGATAGGGCGCTCGGCGAGGGTCAACATCGGCTACAGGCATGACCATAACTACATCGGTGTGGGCGCCATCAGGAAGGCCCACAGCCCGATCAACCTTGACTTCATCATCCGTGACTATGACCAGATAGAGCCTCTGGACCTGGAGCGCTTCAATGACCCCTCAAGGCGTCTTGTGGCTGTGGCCACGGACTGCGATACCGGAGAGCCCGTTTATTTCGAGAAAGGAAAGTGCTCCGACATCTTCATGGCGATGAAGGCCACGGCATCCATGCCGTTTCTCTCTCCCATGGTTGAGATAGACGGACACAAATACCTTGACGGCGGCTGCAGCTGCAATGTCCCTTATCAGTGGGCAATTGACCAGGGCTATGAGAAGATCGTCGTGATCAAGACCCATGACGGCACATACCGCAACACAGACCCCAAGGAGAAGACCACCGCCAGGCGTGTCTACCGCAGGCATCAGGCCTTTGCCACAGTCCTGGACAGGCGCGATATCCGATACAACGGGGAATACGATGAGCTTGACCGCCTTGCCGCAGAGGGCCGCATCTTTATAGTCCAGCCTTCAGAGGTTGTGACCGTTGGCCGCGTGGAGGGAAATCTGGAGAAACTCGGGGAGCTTTACTGGCTGGGCCATAAGGATGCGGAGGCAAGCTTTAATTCATTAAAGGCATACCTGGAAAAGTAAAAAGTAGAAGATGCTTCGGCTCAATCTCTGCGTCGCTTCGCTTGGGCCGTGCAGAATTACGGGAGCAGGGTTATCAGCGGCAGTGTGAAGACGCAGAGGATTGCGGAGATGAGGACCGTATAGGCCGCATGCTTCTGCTCGCAGTCGTGAAGCTCGGCCATGGCCAGGATCATTGACGCGCAGGGACAGCCTGCCATTATCACCATCGTGACCTTGAATGTCTTCTCCACGCCCGGGATCAGGAGGAGCACGAGGTATGTCAGAAGAGGGAAGGCCACCAGCTTCATTGAGCTGACAAGGTATGCGAATGGCTCTCCGAAAATCTCCTTGAGGCTCATTGTGGCAAGCCTCAGGCCCAGAACGAACATGCACAGCGGACCTGACATGCCACTGAGCGTGGAGAAGAGAGTGTATGCGCCGTTGGGGAGCTTGATTTTGAGAAGATAAAGCGGCATGACCACGAACAGCGTGAGGATAGTGGGGTTTATGATTGTCTTTCTGATTGAGATGAATCTCCTGTCCTGCGAGACCATGAACTCACCTATGGTGAACAGGAGGATGTTCATGCTTATGGCGAACATCATGCAGTAGCAGGAGGCAAGCGCGTCTCCGGGATAGAGGGCGTGGATGACAGGCTGTCCGAAGAAGCCCACATTGCCCATGTAGGCGCCGATTATCAGGATCCTGTATTTGCCCTCATTGAGCCTTTTATGAAGGATCAGCCACAGGATCCCCATCATCAGGAGCTGGATGGCAAGGCTGAAAAGGAAGAAATACAGGAGCTTCAGGCCTGTCTGCGGCGTATAGTCCATCTCATGGAAGGAGGAGAGGAGCATGGATGGTGTGACGCAGTAGAGAAGGAACGAGGATATCGTCTTGCCGTGCTCCGGTGTGGCAGCCCTGGCCTTCACCAGGACAAAGCCCATGGCCATGAAGACGAGCATGAAGATAACTTTTCCGAGAACTGTCGAGAAACCCATGCCGTAACTTTATTATCATGGGGTGAAATTGTAAATAGCGTGTAACTTCCAGTGTATTTTATCTGTTAGATATGTTAGTATACCAGCGATTGGACCTGCACTCTGCGGCGCAGATGCGGGGAAGGAGTAAAAGAAATGAAGAAGATTATCATTGCAGCGGCTGTTCTCCTGCTTGTCTGCGCATCCGCATTTGCTGTCTATGAGCAGCAGAGAGTCGTTGATTACGGCGGAATCAACGTCGGCGTGTCATATGTCTACGACACATACAAGCTCGGTGACCAGACTGAGAAGATCGTCGACAAGGCTGGCCAGCTCGGAATCGGTTTCTCTGATTTCACATTCTTCGGTGAGACAAACCTCGGCCTTTACATCGAGGCTAACATCCTGTTCACACTGAGGGACAACAACGAGAATAACGATCAGGACAAGTCACCTGTCTATGCGGACATCGGACTTGGAATGGCATTCAAGCGTGACATCACAAAGAACTCACTCCTCCTCGGCGGAGTAGGCCTTGATTTCATGTATTTCTCACGCAAGAACTACTACTATTACATGGGCGGCCACTATGAGATCGAGAGAACCTACATCACAATGGGCGTTTGCGCTGACCTTGAGATCGCATACAAGCTCGGCCGTGACGTCTATTTCTCACTCGGCGCCAAGGGAAACATCAACTTCGCCAAGTGGATCACTGTTGACTCGACAGACTATTCCAAATGGGGACCGCACACCTCAACAGAGACACAGGACACCGAGGGCTACTTCGGATACAAGATCACCCCGAAGGTATCCTTCTATCTTGTCTTCTGATGAAAGACAGAAAGGAGCAGACAGATGGTCATAAGGAAAGAGGACATGCCTGTCCAGGATGTACAGAACGTCAGGGACGGAAAAGGAACGCTCAGAAAGCAGATAATCGCTCCGGCTGAGCCCAGCGTGCACCTGAGGCTTTTCTGCACCTTCACCATCCCCAAGGGATGCAGCATCGGGCCGCATCCGCACGAGGGAGAGGTCGAGTACTACTACATTCTCTCAGGTGAGGGGATTGTGACCGAGGATGGTGTTGAGTCTGTGGTGAAGGCCGGTGATGTGTCCATCACAGGCTGGGGCAGAGTCCATACCATCCGCAACGAGAAGGATGAGGACCTTGTCTTTGTGGCTCTGATTCCCACAGAGAAATGATGATCCTTTCCTGAAGAACATTTGCTTTTTCATGATGGCTTGCAGAATTGCAGGCCATCTTTTTTTGTCAGTAGAGGTCCAGTCCAACGTGAAGGCCTATGTACACGGAAGGCTGGAAGGACCTGAACACATAGTCGTCCTTGTGGTATGTGTCCTGCTTCACGTACTCAGTGATCCTGTCGGAGCTGAAGTACCAGTTCAGGTCAATCGATGCGGCCAGCTTGATGGTTGAGCCATCGAACTTGAGAAAGCCCTCCGGGATGAGGGACGCCCCGATCCTGAGCTGGGCGAATGCGGTGTTGAGCGGGTCCAGTGTCTCCCTGTGGGAGAAACTGTTGTTGTAAAGGAAGTCTATCTGCCACCTGGCCAAGCCTCCGTCGAGCTCCACGAACGGTGTGAACGCCCAGAATGAAGGAAGCCAGACAAGATAGCCCAGCGACATGTTGCTGTGGTTGCGCTGGATCCTCACGCTGGTGCTCTCCTTGTCCTGTTTGGGAAAGCCCGAGGTGTAGCGTGAGATATATGTGATGGCGGACCAGTCGTTGAGCCTGATGACCGCCTGCTGCGTGATGAACTCGAAGTCGCTGATCACCTGGATTCCGAGGTTCACATAGGCATCGGAGTTCTGCCAGGTGACCTCCCTGAGCGGGCTCAGCACGTCGATGGTGATCGTTCCGAAGCCGATTGTGCCTCCGAGCTGCTTGTAGTGCTCGAATCTCAGGATTCCGAAGTCCAAGGTGGTGCGGAGGCTCCAGTTCCCGTCCCAGCCGAGCCTGTAGCCGGATCTCTTCCAGTTCACGAACGCTCCGATGTTGAACCTGAAGGTCTCCCAGTACTGGGGCGATATGTCCACTCCGAGGCGCAGGTGCTTTGCAAGGACGTACGCCCCCTCGAACATGAGGTCCGCATAAGGGCGTACGGTTGTCTCATCCACGTATGGGAGATCGGAAAACTCCTGCCTGCGGATGTCGTCGTAGAAGGCCTGGACGGCCGAAAGCCCCAGGTCCCCGTCGATGTCCACTCCCGCTGTTGGCCTTATCCTGAACCTGATGCTGCCGTTTTCATAGGGCACGAATGTCCAGGAGGCGGCGACTATCAGCTCGTCATGCCTCTGGTTGCTGGCGCGGTCGGTGAACGCATTGAGGTAGCTCGAGAAGCCGAATGGCCCGTTGACTATGGCGAAGGTGTAGTTGAAGATGAGAAAGTCGTCATCGTTCTTGTTGATACCCATTGTGAGCTTCTCGTTTCCGCTGCCTATGAGGACCCTGTTGTCGAAATCGAACCTGAATGCCGATGCCGACATGGCGGGGACAAGCAATAATAGCGCGATGAGCAGCTTTCTCATGTTTTTCATATCTAGAGGTTAACTTAAGAGCATTGTAATTGCAATTAGAAGATTGACGCTTCGGCCATGTTGGTTTAATCTTTTAGCCGTAATACTAACCTAGGAGAGTATATTATGGCAGAAAAGAAAGTTTCATTTGATTTCGCTTTGATCACAAAGATCCTTGTCGGTCTCATGCTGGTCTTCATGGGTATTGCCGGTTTCATCAACACCAGGGGAACCTCCTTCACTTATGGTCTTTATGATTTCCTTGATCAGGATGCGTTCATCTACATCGTAGCAGCCCTGATCGCCCTCTCGGGCCTTGGAATCATCCTCTCACAGTTCCTGCCCGGTCTTCCGTCATACATCGGAACAACCAGCGGCATTGTCGCATTTGTGTTCTGGATCCTGATCATCATCTTCAGGGACATCACAAAGCTCGATGACAAGGATTTCGTTGATTTCATCCAGGATCTGGCAATTGACCTCATCATCCTGATCTCAATCGCACAGGCAACTGTTCTGAGCAACAAGAAGTGACGGCCGCCTCAGGGCGATTCAAATTATCAGAAGTAAACAAAGGCTCGCTTTTTGCGGGCCTTTGCTTCAAAATAGGGTTATGGATAAACAAACACTGCTAGAAAGACTGAAGGGACATCTGATCGTCTCATGCCAGGCTCTGGACTATGAGCCGCTTCACAGCCCGTTCATCATGGGCCGCATGGCTTTGGCCGCGCTTGAGGGCGGAGCCGCCGGAATCAGGGCCAACACCCCTGAGGACGTTAGTGAGATAAAGAGGGTGGTGGACCTGCCCGTCATAGGACTGTACAAGAAGGACTATCCGGACTCCGAGGTCTACATCACACCCACTATGAGGGAGATCGATGCCATGGTGGCCTGCGGGTCTGACATAATCGCCATGGATGCCACCGCGCGCATCCATCCTGAGGGGCTCTCCACGGACGATCTTCTCAGGCTTGCCAGGGAGAAGTATCCGGACCAGGTCTTCATGGCCGACTGCTCCACGTTCGAGGAGTGCATGCACGCCCAGGAGATAGGCTTTGACATCGCAGGTACAACCATGAGAAGCTACACGCCTTACACAAAGGGTGTGCGCATTCCTGACTTCGAGCTTCTCAGGCAGTTGAAGAGGAACATAAGCATCCCGTTCATCGCGGAGGGCGGCATCTGGGACCCGGAGCAGGCGAGACTTGCCATTGAGTGCGGGGCCTTTGCCGTTGTTGTGGGATCTGCCATCACAAGGCCGCAGCTGATAACAAGGCGCTATGCCGATGCCGTGGAGGGCAAGTAACCTTTTAAGCCTAAATTTGTTTAGTCTGGTGAACGTGCAGATGAAGGGGCACGTGAGAGAAGGAGTAACTTATGAAGAGATTTATCATATTGGTTCTTATAGCACTTGTCGCAGGTGCATCTGTCTTTGCAATGGATTTCCATCTCGGAGTCATGCAGAACTTCATGGACACAAGCGTCATCGCTGACCTGGAGTTCAATCATTTCGGAGTCGAGGGTTCACTGGGTGTCCCTCTCATCTGGGGAACAGGAGCCCTGATCGAGGCCATCTCTGAGGGTGAGGAAGTTGATCCGGGAGAGGGTGCCTCAATGGTCCTGATGCCGGGTGCGATGGTCAACGGTTACTGGAAGGCGATCGACGGCAGGCATTTCGGCCTGAGACTTGGTATCCAGGCTGATGTGATCGGCCTTTTCACTGAGAATCTCAGATCGGTCATCGGTCTTTGGGGAACATCGATCGGATTCAACTTCAAGTTCAACGACAAGTTCTCCATGAACCTCACGGGAACAATCCCCGCAGCTCTTCCGCTGTCACTGATAAGCGAGGATGCTGCAAGCCTTGGATTCGTGGGATATGTCGAGGGCGGAGAGGACATCGGGGATTTCTTCGCGGTCCTGTTCGGGCAGCTTCTTCCGGGCGTAATGTCTGAGTTCGCAAGACTGTCATTCAAGTGGAAGATATGATTGGGTTATACTGATTGGGTTAAAACGGCGGGACTTCAAATCCCGCCGTTTTTATTCCTTGGCCTCAGGCTCCTGCTTCTTCTTGAAGTGCAGGCCGCGCATTCCGACCTCCATGATCAGGACGAACGCCGCGCCGAAGATCAGGATGAAGACCGTCAGGGCGTTCCAGTATTTTTCCACGTTCTCCCTTGTGTGGTCGTACTCGGGGAAATAGACGGCGGAGCTTGTCTTCTCGATGACGAAGTCATGCACGCGCTCCTCTCCGACGAGGCTGATGATGTCTCCGATCCTGAAGCGCAGGTCAAGCTCGTCGCTTCTGTGCTCCTGCACCACGTCCAGGGCAAGGACATAGTCTATGAGCTTTCCGACGTTGATGCGGGCATCGATCACCTGGTCCTTATAGGTGTCCAGGGCGTCATAGACCTTGAGTTTCTCAAGCAGTTGCCTGATTGTCAGACCCTCGAACGGCTGCTTCTCCATCAGTGACTTTGTCAGGCTGCTGTTCATGATGGTGTCCACCAGGTCTCCCAGCTTGAACTGGGCGTTGATCTTGATGTCGCCCAAAAAGACCATCGCCGCGTCCATCGCGCCGCCTACTGAGAAGAGGTTGAAGATCTTCTTGTCCTTGACGTTCTTGAAGGCATCGACATTGCTGAGCATGTCGTAGATCTCGTTGACGGTGAAGACCTTGCCGAATGTGTGGTCCTTAAGCTCTTCGGTGGTGGGGATGATGTTGCTTCCGGTGAGGCGCTCAAGGATCTCTCCGATGGTCATGTCAAGGCCGAGGTCCTTGTCGAGGAGCTTGCTGACTGTCTTGTTTGACTCGATCTTCTCCCTCAGCTCTCCTACGGTGAAAACGCCGCCGATGTCGGTCTCGCGGACTTTCCTGATGCCGGGGTAGTGCTCCGGGTCCTGGAGGATGTCCATGAGGTCGCCGACCTTGTAGACCTTGCCCACGTCGTTGTCCCTGATGCTGTCAAGCAGGTTCCAGCCCAGCACCATTGGCCTGTTGTTGTAGTCCGCCTGCGCGGCGATGCACTTGACGCCGTAGTTTGAGATGGTGAAGCGTGAGATGCTGTGGCTCCAGGCCTGGATGTTGATCACGGAGCCGGAGAACACCAGCTGGATCACTAGCACGAACGGCATGATGGTCATGGCTGTGGAGACCTCCCTGACCATGGCTGAGATGCAGAGGCAGAGCAGGTCTGCGGCGAATGAGATGAGGAACAGCGTGATTCCGATCTCGAAGAAGAGTGAGTTTATCACAAGGCCCTGATCGGGGAACTTTATTCCGATCAGCGTGCATGTGTAGATAGTCAGAAGCGTCTGGATGGCGCAGAGAATGGCCTGGTAGATTATTACTGAGACTATGTAGGAGGACAGGTACATGCCACTGTCCTTCAGCCTGTGAAGCTCCTTGCGCTCGCGGCAGACTGTCTTGATGGAGTTGAAGCAGCCGTTCCAGATGGCGATGCATGTCAGCGCCAGCGAGCCCTTGATTGTGCCGTCCATCGTGGTGAAGAAGTCATTCTTTGCTATGGATGCCACTATTGTGGTTATCAGCACCGCTATGGGGAGGTTGATCCAGTCGAAGCGGAAGGCAAAGTAGGAGAGGAGCCTCTTGATGTTCTCGCCCAGGTCCTTGAGCCATGTGTGCTTCCCGTGGACCTTCTCCTCCTGGATCCTGTCATCTATGTCGAGCTCGTGAGCCTGCTCCTTGGGGGTGAACTTGTCTGAGAAGCCCCAGATCAGGGCCGGGATGCCCTTGAGCGGCAGCCACAGCAGGATCCACCATCTGCTCTTCCCGTAGGTGTCGCAGATTCCCTTGTATATCCTGATGTTGTAGATGAACACGACGATTATCAGGGCAAGGGAGACGGCTAATGCCGAAATGGAGAACGTGATGATGTCGATTGTGTTTCCGGCGAGTGCGACGATCGTGTTCAGGACCCTGATGGCAGCAAGGACACGGCCTTCCTTCTCGCAGCCTGCGCAGCGGGCGAACATGTACTCGCGCGCATAAGGGACAAGGGCCCACCAGGACTTGACCCCTGATTTCCTGAACAGCGGCCAGAGGCCTATGATGTAGAGCGCCTCGGGGATGAAGTACACCCAGTCCGGGGTGTAGAAATATATGGATCCTAATATCTCAATTACTTTCTGCATTGACTTGATTATAATGGGTGAGCTTGGGGATTATCAATAAGAATGAGGAGTGCAGTGGCTGGGAGGAAGGTGAATGATTTCTACCAAATGGGTCATTTTTCAGGCTTCTTGGTAGATTTTTTCTACCAAACA
>JAEEGI010017202.1_pt1 | contig 14859 bp, 11 predicted proteins | sample 8958751 | NCBI WGS metagenome assembly JAEEGI01 (sample SAMN16246545, study PRJNA631951) | gut metagenome | biome: gut microbiome; feature: rumen; material: KS-attached | host: Bos | place: Iran: Karaj | collected 2018-10
CAATAATCATCACTATTCCAGCAATGAGCAACGCTAACGAAACAATCATATTGTTATTTATAAGACTATAGCATAAGATTCAATTTTTCTATCCGCTCTTGAATCAATTTCTTCGGAGTCCGCGGATTGGACTCTATTAACAGCTCTAGAGCCTTAATCATATCAGCAGGCTCAACAATTCCACTTTGCGTCATCATATCTGTCAAGAATAGTATGCCAGACACTTTTACATTCTCCATCGCTGCTTTTTCTCTTAATTTTTTATCCCCTGTCAGCAGTCTGCAATTATGATCTATTGCATATACCATAACCGAGATATCCTGAAGAGACAAATTACAAACGCCATTGTATTGCAAGACCTTATCGTACACCACCGACATCTGTTCACCCGACATACTACAAACAGAAAGAACACCATCGTTAATGATATTTTCTATGGCATTTCTTTGTTCATTGTCTGTCACTTCTGCCACAATCAAGTCGAGCGTTCTGAAGTCGACATCAAGTTGTCTGCAATACTTCAGAAGCCCAGCATTGAACAGATCTATCAGAATATTTGTGTCGTTGACAACAATTTCCATAGGTTCACATCAAATTCAGATTGTTGCGTACATCGCCTACCGAAATTTCCAACAAGCTGGCAGCCTTCGAACAACTAATCACCTCACTTGCCAAAGCACGATATACAAGCCTCTCGAATCTATTGGTACGTTCCATCGGATAATGACTTTTCTCGACGGCATTCTTGAAAGACGGAACAGCATTTTTCTTCTTATGAAATGCTGAATATCTTGAACTAGTTATCACATTCAACTGCTCGGCTTTTTTCATAAGCGCATCAACAGATACACCGTATTCACTCTGAATTGCCTGCAATTCAACAAGTGAAATGTCATGCCTTGAAGCCCCAAGCATATCCTTGAACTTGTTTGACGGAATAAGAACCTCATTTGCAAATACGGTACACATTTTTTCTTCATCAACACCATCGGCAAAACGCATAAGCAGATGTCCTAATTCATGAAATATAGTCATACGTTTCCTCTCAGAAGACATACTCTTATTTATTACAATTACAGAAATTTCTCCAACAGAAATACAAGTACCAGAGAATTTGTCATCATGTTCAATCTCAATTATCTTAACTCCGCATGATTCGAGTAATTCTATTGCCGAAACAATAGCTCCAAAGCCGATATTCAGATTCTGTCTTAATCTGCGCGCAAGTTGCATGGCATCATCCTCACATTCAACGATTACATTGCTGAAATCCATAGAGAATTGCGTATTTATTCCTAAAATAGATTCAATCTCAATATATTTCTCAATCTCTGCACAAACCGAGTATTTAACAGATTCTATTTTTTTCTTGCCCATACTCGATTTCTTCCTAAACTCAAATTTAGACGGATCGATATCAACGGTAAACGGACGAAAGAAATAGTCGAGTGGCATACCAAGCACCTCAGACATAAGAATCAACACCGAACTTGAAGGCATCATCTGTCCCTTCTCATATTTTTCTACAGCCGCAGGAGATACTAGCCCTTGCAACCTGCTACATAACTCCCGCTGAGAAATGCAACGTATTCTTCTTGCATTTACCAGTCTGCCAGCAAAGGTTTTATCCATAAAATACATATTATTTAGGTATGCAAAAATAATAAAATTATTCACAAATGTATACCCAACAACTATTTATTTATTATTTTTTTGCATAATAGAAGAATCCAAACTCTCACTCAAGCAGTAATACATGCCATAGAAACGAACGTTATTTTTCGAAAATTCGACTGCAAATATAACAAATATGCCGAAATACATCCTCTTTATGTTGAAGGACATACAAAAAAATTTTGAACTTACATAAAAAGTCGATACTTTTGCTAAAGATAATTTAACAACAATCTTTTTACCTCTAATTCAATTGAAAATGTTATACAAAACTGCTTCATCGTGAGATGGGGCAGTTTTTCGTTTTTATCCCCCCATCAGGAAATAGGCAAAAAAAATCCCGACATGCGCCTTGACGCATATCGGGACGAATATTTCTGTTCAGCTTTTTACTAAAATTACTTAGCAGGAGCATTCTGAGCAGGTGCGCTCTCTGCTGGAGCATTCTGAGCAGGAGCCGATGGCATTGCAGGAATGTTGTTAGGATTTACGTTACTGCTCTCGGTAGCCTGCTTTGTCATGACTGAGTTTTCGCCGCTTGCAGATGGCAAACTGTATGCTGCAAGAATACTAATGACAACCATAAATGCAGCAAGGAACCATGTGATGTTTTCCAAACCGCTCTTAGTGTTGCGCACACCAAAGATTGCATTTGAGCTTGAGAAGCTTGATGCCAAGCCGCCGCCCTTTGACTCTTGAATACATACGACAAAGCACATTATAACGGCTGCCAATACAATCAAAACAATTAAAAATACGTATAACATTTCTTATAAATTATTTACTGTTAATAATCAGTTTTTCTAAAAATCTTATTTGGTCTGCAAAGTAACGATTTTTTTTTGGATATTTCAAACTTAATTGCTGAATAATTTTAAGTGCCTTATCATATCTTTGCTGTTTTATATAGATTTTCGCCAAAGTTTCGGTGAAAAACTTATCATCAGCACTTTCGTTCACACCTTCGGGCGCATTTTGCTGCGCATCATCGTCGGAATGAACGAATGAAATCGTTTTCTTTTTAGGCTCTTCGGCAACCATCGGCATTTCATCCTGAACGGACGGCGATACAGCCTCATCTTCAGCGGCAAGAGCATCATCCTCAGAGTCGGCATTGCTGCTGAATTTTGGCAGAACGTGCTTAGGCTTTCTGCGAGGTGCGCCGATGTCGAGCATCAGACGCTCATCGCCCTTCTTTATAAAGTCGTCGATAAGGCTCTGCCCCTGCATCTTGTTGGCATCGCCCTCGCCCTCCTCGGGCTTTATGTCGTCGAGTTGCTTGAGGTACGAAACATAGTCGGTAGCCAAATCAACCGGTTTCGTATCGTTCTTCTCCTCTCGCCTCTCTTCTTTTTCCTCCGGAAGACTGTCGAGGAACACGTCGATGAGCGACATGGTACGGTCTACCGACAATCCGCCATCGGCAACCGACGTTTCCTCGCTCTTGAACTTAGGGATTATGTAGTTTGCGCCCTCAACAAGCATGAACAACTGACGGCGATCGTTTACATATAGTGCCGCCTTTCGCAACTCATCGCCAAACGACGAGTCGTGAAGAATGTACAGATTCTTGAGCAGCAGCAGGCGAGCCGTCTGATAGTACGGATAGCGAGCCAGCAAGCCTCTCAGTTCGAACAGCGAGTTGCGGTCGAGTCGTTCGGGGTGACTTATGTATTCTGTCAAATCTGTCATTGGGCTACCAGTTTGCTACCGTTGCGTTAAAAATCTGATTCGTTATGTCCTTAACCATCTGGTTCACCAGATCGTCCTGAACAGATGTGAGAGGCTGAGACGAATCGTATGTCTGCGAGGCACTAAACGTGCGCTCGAAATCCTCGGAATGATTGCTGTTGTTAACAAAGCGCACGTTGACGGTCATCTTCAGTTCAACCTGAGACGAATAACCGTCGGCAGATACCGATTTGTTTGCCTGAGTGTAGTCGGTAATCTCTCCGCTTATCTGCAAGTCGCCGTTTCGCCTAACCTGCTGAAGGCGAGTCTTCTTGCTGAATTCATCAACCAGTTCGTTGTTGAAGATTGACGCCATAGGAGCCCACACATAGGCTGCACGGTTTGGGAACGTGGCAATGCTTATGGTCTTTGTCTTTGTATAATCTATTGAAGAACCATTGAACTTGTACGACACGCTGCACGCTGCCACCAGAGGCAGCACGAGCATGAGAATCAGTTTTACGATATTCTTATTCGAGACCATATTTCTTAATTTTACGATAAAGCGTGCGCTCAGACATTCCAAGAGCGTCGGCCACTATTTTTCTGCGATTGTGATGCTTGCGAAGGGCATCTTCAATCATCTTCTTCTCGGCCTGTTCAACAGCCGAATGTGCTCCTTCCGAAGGCTCTACGTCCTCTACATCAATCCAGTCGGACGAGCCGTAATCGCTGCTGCTCGGCGTTACTACCGGAATATCCGTAGTAAGGTGCTTTGGCGCAGGCAGACCTGCCGGAACTTTAGCCACGCTGTCAGATTTATGCGACTGTCCGCCCTCGAGTTCGGCAACGCGGTTGCGAAGGTCGGCAACCTGCTTTCTGAGCTCGTAGATAAAGCCGTAAATCATGTCGCGCTCCTCGCTGAACGAGTGTTCCTCCTTCTTGTTATGGTTTATGTCGAGCACCTCGGTTGTCTCGGCATCCTCGGGAACATAGCGTTTAAGCACCTCGAGAGTGATGCGACGTTCTTCGGATACGACCGAAATCTGCTCAACCAGATTGCGGAGTTGGCGCACGTTTCCCGGCCATTTGTAAGCCAAAAGGAGCGGCTTGGCATCTTCAGCAAGCTGCACGGGCGGCATGTTGTACTTCTCAGCCACGTCCATGGCAAACTTCATGAAGAGTTTTATGATGTCGTCGCCTCGCTTGCGCAAAGGCGGAATGAAAATCGGAATCTGGTTAAGGCGATAGAACAAATCCTCGCGGAAGCGTCGCTCGCTTATAGCCTTCTGAAAGTTGACGTTTGTTGCGGCAACGATTCTGACGTTTGTCTTGCGCACAACATCCTCGCCCATTCTTATGTATTCGCCCGTCTCGAGCACACGCAGCAACCGGGCTTGCGTAGCCATCGGCAGTTCGCCCACCTCGTCGAGGAAGAGCGTTCCGCCATCGGCAGAGCCGAAATATCCCTCTCTGTCCTGAAGTGCGCCCGTAAACGAGCCCTTCTTGTGTCCGAAGAGTTCAGAATCAATTGTTCCCTCGGGAATTGAGCCGCAGTTTACCGCCATGAACTTTTTGTGGCGGCGCGCGCTGTTGTCGTGAATCAGTCGCGGTATAACTTCCTTGCCCGAACCGTTCTCGCCCGTAATAAGCACAGACAAATCGGTTGGGGCAACCTGCAGAGCCATGTCTATAGCCCTGTTCAGTTCTTCACAGTTTCCTATAATGCCATATCGGGCCTTATTCTTCTGTATTTCCGAAGTATTCATTACCGCAAAATTCTTTAAAAGCGTACAAAGGTAAACAAAATAAAAAAGAAAAACCACATATAGGCTAAAAAAAAGTCCCGACACAGAAAAATCTGCATCGGGAACAAACAATATGTTAACTAAAGAGTTTCGGATTAGTCAATCTCCTCGTCAGCCTCGTATCCGCCCATCTCGCGGATAGCGTTCTTAAGCATTGTGTACTGCTGGAACAAGTGGTTAACAGGAACCTCGCCCTTAGTGTAGTCGTGCATTGGGCTCTTGAGGAAGAAGCTCAAGAAGCGCTGTATGCCGTACTTGCCTGCGCGTGCTGCCAAGTCGCTCAACAATACCAAGTCGAGGCAAAGAGGAGCGGCAAGGATAGAGTCGCGGCAAAGGAAGTTAATCTTAATCTGCATTGGATAGCCCATCCAGCCAAAGATATCGATGTTATCCCAGCCTTCCTTGTTATCGTTGCGTGGAGGATAGTAGTTGATACGCACCTTGTGATAGTAGTCTGTGTACAAGTCAGGCTGCTTCTCTGGAACAAGGATTGACTCCAAAGTAGAAAGCTTTGAAACCTCCTTTGTGCGGAAGTTAGCTGGCTCGTCGAGTACAAGACCGTCGCGGTTGCCAAGGATATTTGTTGAGAACCAACCAGAAAGACCAAGGCAGCGAGTGCCGATGATTGGAGCGAAACCGCTCTTTACAAGAGTCTGTCCAGTCTTGAAGTCCTTACCTGCGATAGGCAGCTTAGTCTGCTCTGCCAACTCCCACATTGCAGGGATGTCGACTGTTGTGTTAGGAGCACCCATGATGAATGGAGCGCCTTCCTTCAATGCTGCATAAGCGTAGCACATAGATGGAGCAACGTGCTCAGTATCGTTAGCCTTCATTGCAGCCTCGAGCGAAGCAACAGTTGCGTGAATCTTCTCATCAACCGGAACATACACCTCGGTAGATGCAGCCCAAAGAACTACGATACGGTCGCAGTTGTTATCAGCCTTGAACTTGCGGATATCAGCACGAATCTGCTCTGCCATATCCATGCGGTCCTTACAATCCTTTACGTTGTTGCCATCAAGACGCTTAGCGTAGTTCTTGTCGAATGCTGCCTTGAAAGGAACAATCTTCTCCAATTCGTCCTTTACCGGATTGATATCTTTTTCTTTCAGTACCTCGCAGTTGATTGCCGATTCATAAGCGTTAGCAGGATAAACATCCCATGCACCGAAAACGATGTCGTTAAGACTTGCGATAGATACGATGTCGCCGTACTTCTTGTACTGCTTGTCGGCACCCTTGCCCACGCGAATCTTGTCATACTGAGTCATTGAACCTACAGGCTTTGCCAAGCCTTTGCGGGCCATCAAGACGCCCGTCATAAAGGTTGAGGATACAGCTCCCAAACCTACAACCATCACACCAAGTTTACCGGTGGCTGGCTTTACATTTTGATTTGCCATTTATTTTTATATCTTTTTAGAAAACTTTTTTTGAGGTTTAAGTTTTTACCGATGCAAATGTATTAAATTTGAGCGTAACTGAGCAACTTTTGGCATTAAATCTTCAAAATATCTTCATATTAAAGATTATTTTGAGAGAACAAAGTTCCTTTTTGCACAAAAAAAGCGAGTTATTAGCCAAATATCACATTATCAAACCAGTTTTTGTCCTGCAAATATACGCGAGCCGTGTATTTCGACTTGTCGTGCTCGGGAACAAGAGGAATGTATTCCAACTCTTTATCGTTAGGAATAAAATTGTTGTAATGGATATCGAATCTTTCGGCATTCGTTATCCATCGGCTTTTCAGTTCGTGCGCCAAGATGCCCATGTTGTTGCGAAGGTTTACCTCTACGCACGGATGCAGAAAGTCGCCCTTCTCATAATCCCTCACAATCATCATGTCAACTCCCAAGACTCCATTATAGTAAGGTGCAATCAGATTGCGCACATTCTCCTCGACTACCTTGCGTACAGTACGGATTTTATCAACGTCTACGCCTAAGATATAGCACATATAGTCCTCAATCTCCTTGTCGGTCATCAAAACATTGCCCTGATAAGTGCCTTGGTTGGCTGTATCGAACTTGGAATATCCCAAGAAAGAGACCTTTCCTTCAGACACCTTGAACTCTAACGCATAATCGCCGAATTTATTATACAGAGGCTCAACGATACAGCATCCCTGCTTCTCGATGACATTGTTTACCCAGCCCTTCACCTTCTCGGTTATATTCGTACTGTAGCAGTAGTTCAAGCCCTTTCCGCTGCTCGACCACGGCATTTTCATCATCACACCTTCGTATTTCTCTGCCAACGGGAAGAACTCTTCGAGACTGGTGATTACGAACGACTCGCCTACGCAGAAATCACGACCTATGGCATCGGCAACCAAAGGCAGCATCTTTACCGCCACACGACGGCTCGAAAGGTTGCGGATGCCTTCGAGTTTCTCTTCGGATGGGAGCATTGACTGCGGAACGCCCCATTTCTCGAACTTACGCTTGATGTAGCCGTCCCAACCCCACGGAGCAAGTTCGGCATTGTCAACGTCAATGGAAAGCCGGCTGCACACATTCTTGAACGGTTCTTTGAAAGAAGCAAAGCAGACGCCCTCGCCCACCTTCTTCTTCACCTTATTATATATAGAATCGCGGAAAATCTCAGCCCTCTCAACCGAATCGACGATGACAATATCGCCCGGCTCGGCTATCCACGTTGGCAGGAACGACAAATCGTTTGCCATCTTGCGAATAACAGCCGGTGGCAGAAAGCTCGACTTATTGTCTGCCAGAGCCATATCGTGCTCAGGATTAAATACAAGTATCTTCATAATACAACAATAATGGATACAAAATTAACATTTTTTGCATAAATACAACCAAAAATATGCAGCAATAAAAAAAATCAAGATTTTTGCAAAGTCAAGTTTGCAAATTTATATTTTTTACCTATCTTTGCAGTCAATTACAAAATAAATCGAATGGATGCTTTCTATAGAACCCATGCTTATTTGATTGAGCACACCAACGCTCCCGTACACAGGGCATTGATGGACGAGATTAACTGGGACGACCGTCTGATTGGCATTAAAGGCAGCAGAGGAGTTGGCAAGACAACATTCCTTTTGCAGTATGCCAAGGAGAAATTCGGCAACGACCCATCATGTCTCTACATCAATACCAACAACTTCTATTTTCAGGGCCGGGGAATAGCCGATTTTGCAGGCGACTTCGTCAGAAAGGGCGGAAAAGTACTGCTTATCGACCAAGTATTCAAGCAGCCCGAATGGAGCAAGGAACTGCGTAAGTGCTATGATCTATACCCACAGCTAAAAATCATTTTCAGCGGTTCGTCGGTAATGCGTCTGAAGGACGAGAACCCCGAACTGAACGGAATCGTAAAGAGTTATAACCTAAGAGGATTTTCATTTCGTGAATTCATCAATCTCCAGACAGGAAACAACTTCCCGTCGTACACCCTTGAGGAGATACTGAACAACCACGAGCACATCATAAAGTCGATACTCCCGAAGGTTAGGCCTCTCGATTATTTTCAGGATTACCTGCATCACGGATTCTACCCATTCTTTCTTGAAAAACGCAATTTCTCGGAGAATTTGCTCAAGACAATGAACATGATGGTGGAAGTGGACATTCTGCTCATTAAACAAATAGAGCTGAAATATTTGTCTAAAATAAAAAAATTACTATATTTGCTCGCAGTAGACGGTCCGTCGGCTCCAAACGTAAGCCAGCTTGCTAACGACATTGAGACATCGCGAGCTACTGTGATGAACTATATCAAATATCTTGCCGATGCGAGACTGATAAACATGGTCTACCCAGAAGGTGAGGGTTTCCCAAAGAAACCAGCCAAGATAATGATGCACAACACAAACCTGATGTATGCCATCTACCCAATCAAAGTAGAGCAGCAGGATGTTCTTGAAACCTTTTTTGTAAACACTATGTGGAAAGACCATAAAGTGTACAAGGGCGACAAGGGAGCCTCTTTTATCGTTGACGGTGAGTACAGGTTCCGCATAAGCACAGAGAGCAACAGGCTCAAGCCGCATCCGAACATCATCTATGCACAGCACCCTACTGAGATTAGCCGTGGCAACCAGATTCCGCTATGGCTCTTCGGGTTCATGTACTAATGGATAAAGACAAAAAGTTGAGGATAATCAATTTACTAATAATAATTTAATCAAATTATGGCTAAAGAAAAAAAATTTATCACTTGTGATGGTAACCAAGCCGCTGCACATATCGCGTATATGTTCACAGAGGTAGCTGCCATCTACCCTATCACTCCATCATCTCCAATGGCGGAGCATGTTGACGAGTGGGCAGCTCAGGGCCGCAAGAACTTGTTCGGCGACACTGTATCTGTTCAGGAAATGCAGTCAGAGGCTGGTGCTGCTGGTGCAGTACACGGTTCTCTTCAGGCTGGTGCACTTACAACTACATTCACTGCTTCACAGGGTTTGTTGTTGATGATTCCAAATATGTACAAGATTGCCGGTGAGTTGCTTCCATCTGTATTCCACGTATCTGCGCGTACAGTTGCATCTCACTCTCTTTGTATCTTTGGTGATCACGGTGATGTTATGGCTTGCCGCCAGACTGGTTTCGCTATGCTTTGCGAGGGTTCTGTTCAGGAGGTTATGGACCTTTCAGCAGTTGCTCACCTTGCAGCACTCGAGGCTCGCGTTCCATTCATCAACTTCTTCGACGGTTTCCGTACTTCTCACGAGTACCACAAGATCGAGATGATTGAGGAGGACGATGTTAAGGGTCTTATCGATCAGAAGGCTCTTGCTGAGTTCCGCTCACGCGCTCTTTCTCCAGAGCACCCACAGGCTAAGGGTATGGCCGAGAACCCTGAGACATTCTTCGCACACCGCGAGAGCTGTAACCGCTTCTACGATGCTGTTCCTGCAATCGTTGAGAAGTACATGGCTGAGATGTCTAAGATTACTGGCCGCGAGTACAAGCCATTCACTTACTACGGTGCTGCTGATGCAGACCGCGTAATCATCCTTATGGGTTCTGCTACTGAGGCAGCTCGCGAGGCTATCGACTACATGACAGCTAAGGGCGAGAAGGTTGGTATGGTTTCTGTACACTTGTACCGTCCATTCTCAGTAGAGCGCTTGCTTGCTGCTGTTCCAAAGACTGCTAAGAAGATTGCTGTTCTTGACAGAACTAAGGAGCCTGGTGCAAACGGCGAGCCTTTGTATCTTGACGTAAAGGATGCATTCTATGGCCAGCCAAATGCTCCAGTTATCGTTGGCGGTCGCTACGGTCTTGGTTCATGCGACACTACTCCAACAATGATTACTGGCGTATTCGAGAACCTTGCATTGCCACAGCCTAAGGATCACTTCACTGTAGGTATCAACGATGATGTAACATTCACTTCACTTCCTGAGAAGGTTGAGATTCCTATGGGTGGTGCAGGTATGTTCGAGGCTAAGTTCTTCGGTCTTGGTGCCGACGGTACTGTAGGTGCTAACAAGAACTCAGTTAAGATTATCGGTGACAACACTAACAAGCACTGTCAGGCTTACTTCTCTTACGACTCTAAGAAGTCTGGTGGTTTCACTTGTTCACACCTTCGTTTCGGTGACAACCCAATCCGTTCAACATATCAGATTAAGACTCCTAACTTCGTTGCTTGCCACGTTCAGGCATACCTTCGTATGTACGATGTAACTCGTGGTTTGCAGAAGAACGGTCAGTTCTTGTTGAACACAATCTACGAGGGACAGGAGTTGATCGACTTCCTTCCAAACAACGTTAAGCGTTACTTCGCACAGAACAACATCACTGTTTACTATATCAACGCTACTAAGATTGCTCGCGAAATCGGTCTTGGTAACCGTACTAACACAATCCTTCAGTCAGCATTCTTCCGCATCACTGAGGTTATCCCAGTTGAGTTGGCAGTAGAGCAGATGAAGAAGTTCATCGTTAAGTCTTACGGCAAGAAGGGTGAGGATGTTGTAAACATGAACTACGCTGCTGTTGACCGCGGTGGTGAGTACCAGACATTGGCTGTTGACCCAGCATGGGCATCTCTTCCAGATGACGAGCCAGTTAAGCGCGACGAGCCAGAGTACATCACTAACATCGTTCGTCCTATCAACGCACAGGCTGGCGACTTGCTTCCAGTTTCTGCATACAAGGGCATCGAGGATGGTACTTGGGAGCAGGGAACTGCTGCATACGAGAAGCGCGGTGTATCTGGTCTTGTTCCTGTATGGAATGCTGAGACTTGTGCACAGTGTAACTCTTGTGCATACGTTTGTCCTCACGCTTGTATCCGTCCATTCGTTATGACCGACGAGGAGGCTGCTGGCGTAAACGGCGCATCTCTTGAGATGAAGGCTCCTGCTGCATTCAAGGGCATGAAGTTCCGTATTCAGGTAGGCGTTATGGACTGCTTGGGCTGCGGTAACTGTGTTGACGTATGTCCTAAGAAGGATGCAGAGGCTTTGAAGATGGTTCCATTCGACCCATCATCAGAGGACGCTGTTAAGGAGGCTAACAACTGGAACTACTGCGTAAAGAACGTTAAGTCTAAGCAGGATCTTGTTGACGTTACTTCTAACCCACGTATGAGCCAGTTCGCTACTCCATTGTTCGAGTTCTCAGGTGCTTGCTCTGGTTGTGGTGAGACTCCATACGTTAAGTTGATTTCTCAGTTGTTCGGCGACCGCGAGATGGTAGCTAACGCAACAGGTTGTTCTTCAATCTACTCAGGTTCTATCCCATCAACTCCTTACACTAAGAACGAGAAGGGTCAGGGTCCAGCATGGGCTAACTCATTGTTCGAGGACTTCTGCGAGTTCGGTATGGGTATGGTTCTTGCAAACAAGAAGATGAAGGCAAGAATCCAGCGTTTGTTGGAGGAGATGATTGCTTCTGACAAGACTTCAGAGGCTTACAAGGAGGCTGCTAAGGAGTGGATTGCTGGTCAGAACGACGCTAAGGCAAGCCGCGCTGCTGCCGACAAGTTGATTCCTGAAATCAAGGCTGGTGCAGCTGCTGGTTGCGCTGTATGCGCTCAGCTTGAGGAACTTTCACACTTCCTGACTAAGCGTTCACAGTGGATCATCGGTGGTGACGGTGCATCTTACGATATCGGTTACGGCGGTCTCGACCACGTTCTTGCATCTGGCGAGGATGTTAACATCTTCGTTATCGATACTGAGGTTTACTCTAACACTGGTGGTCAGTCATCTAAGGCTACTCCACTTGGTGCAATCGCTCAGTTCGCTGCTGCAGGTAAGAGAGTACGCAAGAAAGACCTTGGTTTGATGCAGGCTACTTACGGTTATGTTTACGTTGCACAGGTTGCTATGGGTGCTAACCCTGCACAGTGCTTGAAGGCATTCCGCGAGGCTGAGTCATACAACGGTCCTTCATTGATCATCGCTTACGCTCCATGTATCAACCACGGCTTGAAGGCTAAGGGCGGCATGGGTAAGAGCCAGGCTGAGGAGGCTAAGGCTGTTGAGTGCGGTTACTGGCACTTGTGGCGCTTCGACCCAAGATTGGCAGAAGAGGGCAAGAACCCATTCCAGCTCGATTCTAAGGCTCCTAACTGGGATAACTTCCAGGCATTCCTCGAGGGCGAGGTTCGTTACTTGTCAGTAAAGAAGGCTTACCCAGCAGAGGCTCAGGAGTTGTTCGATCAGGCAAAGAAGTGCGCTCAGGAGCGTTACGCAAGCTATGTTCGTATGAGCAAGATGGATTACTCAGAGCCAGTTATCTAATCTCTGACAAATCCAGAATAAATATAAAGGCTGCACCTTCAGAAGGTGCAGCCTTTTTGGATTGAAATAATTTATTTCTTATTATGATTCAATATTTTTTTCAACGTCTCAAATGGAAGGAACAGACACGTATTGGAATCGGCATAATAGATTATCTGCCCCTCAAGCGCGGAGCTTACAACACTTGTTTGTTTCATATTGCCCCTGTAAAGCAAGAAATTGCAGATATCTGTTGCGGTGATGTATGGATTGTCGGGAGTATGAGAATGCAATAAAGTTTCAACAGGCTTTCCCGAATCATCTACAGTCTTCATAGCCAAAAGCGACTTGTGATACCGTCTGAAGCACAACGCATTGCCTTCATTGTCAAAATCGATTGAATAGTCGTTTCCAAACGGAATGGTGTTATGATGCATCGTGCCCTGAAGAATATACAATCTAATGACGTTGTCGTTGATGCGTACAAAATCGAAGTTTGGACCGCCACAATTTTTGTCGTAACCAATTTGTTCGCCATATTTTTCCAATCCGTTTTTGAGCATAAGCATTTTCAAAGCGAGGCGACTACGTTCTTCCTTTCTTATAGGACGTTTGTCGTACGAAACCATCATCTTTCCGTTCTGAATATTATAGCACATTTCGAAAACACAGTTTTTCTGCTCATGGTCAAAAAACACAACTCCCCAAGAATCTTTTGTTGGCTGCCAGATAATACTTCTGCCAATGGACTCTCTACCATAATGTACCAACATGGAGTCGGTAGATATCCAGTTTACACGCTCGGCATGATACAGATTGTAGCCCTCTTCGCAAATGCTATCGAGTTTTGCCTGAATAACCTCAAGAGGCGGACGTTTAGGTTTCTTAGGTTTACCTTCCTTGCATTTAGCAAACGAAGAGAAGCACATTGCCGCAACAGCAACGAGCGCCAATCTTAGAAAATGTCTTGTATTAGTCATAATGGTTTTATAAAAAATTGATTTACACTATATTAGAATTCAGAAACCGATTTTTCGCAAGCGTAAAAATTCAGTTAAGGACAAAATCACTAACAAAAATACAATAAAAAACCACCAAAACCTGTACTTTATCTAATTTTTTACTACTTTTGCACAGAATAATCTAATATCTTACAATGCCAAACAGCATTAAAGAATAAAATAAACTAAAATGAAAAAATTGTTTTTATACCTATTGGCACTTCCGCTGACATTCATGTCGTGCAGCGACGACTCTTCAGAAGATTTTATTGAGGAGAATCAAGTGTTTGAGAAAATCTCATATACGAGTGATTATCAGCAGTTACAGACTTACCAAACCGTGGTTATCAACAGCGAGAAGGAATATCAAGACTTTGTCAGTAAATATATAGATACTTCCAGTCAAACTCCAAAAAGAAGCAAAGTTAACTTCTCAAAAAAATCCATAATAATGGTATATGGAGCATCAAACAAAGGCATAGATGATATTGAGAGGAAATTGGAAAAACATGACAATGACTATTATATAGACATTACAGTAATTCAGGATTTGACATATCCTATAATAGGCTGGTATGTAGGCTACACTGTTCCGAAAATAACAAACGAGAAGGTAAACGTAAACGTTCGCTACGAATAAAGAAATCTGATTTCATCATAAAGAAAGACTCACAATCGCACAATGCTTGATGATTGTGAGTCTTTTTTCTTGCCTAAAACAAAGAGCCTCAGCAGAGAGACGCAAAACCGAACAAGAAGCAAACTGAGCGTCTGGTATGCAGAACAAATGCAATAATATTCATCTTTACAAGTTTTTATCCCTATTTTTGGGGATATCCAACAATAAAATCACTATTTTTAATGATTGATACATTGTTTTTATCGAAATAATTTTGCAAACAAATTCAGAAAGATGGTAAAAGGATACATATCAGCGGAAATTTCGGAATAAAAAACAATGAAGAAAACTAACCCTCAGACAGGCAAAAAGAAA
>JAEEGI010017211.1_pt1 | contig 14854 bp, 12 predicted proteins | sample 8958751 | NCBI WGS metagenome assembly JAEEGI01 (sample SAMN16246545, study PRJNA631951) | gut metagenome | biome: gut microbiome; feature: rumen; material: KS-attached | host: Bos | place: Iran: Karaj | collected 2018-10
AATAGTAAACGAGTTCAAATACGCGTGGATGATTTGGCAACATAACGGAAAAAACGTATATTTGCAGAAAATCCTTCAGAAAACATGAAACAGCTGATCCTTGTTTTGCTACTGACAGCTCTTGGCACACTTCAGACGCTCGTCGCGCGAGGGCAGGCTGACGGCATATTCCACCATCTTCTGAATCTCGCGGCCATATTCGGGCATCAGCAGCTTCTCGCGCTGAGTGTTGTAGTCTAATCCTTGTATTTCCATTTATATTTCTTAATTCTCAATTCTTAACTCTCAATTCTCAACTCTACAACAGTTTCTTTGGCATTTTGGCCACGAAGTCCTTCAGGTAGAAAGGCTCGTAGTAGGCCACGTCTTCGGTCAGTTCCTGCATCAGTCGGCGCTCGGCAAGGGGTTGCATCCATTTTGCTAACGGCTCGATACCGTGCATGTTTCAGAGAAATTAACGCTACAGGGGCAGCGTCATGAAGAATCGGGCGCCCTTGTTATACGTGGCGTCGAGCATGATGTCGCCCCCTAAGCGTCTGACAGTGTTACAGCTCAGCGTCAGTCCGATACCCACCCCGTCTTTGTATTCATCCAATTGCACAAACTCGTCGAAGATGGTGTCGGCCTTGTCTTCGGGAATGCCACAGCCGGTATCCTCAATGCTGATACGTAGCATCTTTTCGTTGATGTCGCACTTCATGGCGATGCTGCCGCCGTCGGGTGTGAACTTCTCGGCATTGTCAAGCAGGTGGACGATGGCCGAAGTGGCATAGCGCATAGAGGTTTGCACCATGACGGTATCGTCAACACTACTGACAAAGCTGAACTGATGCTGTGGTCTATCTGCTATGCCGCTTTCACGGATGGCTTCCTGGCAAAGCCGGTTGGCACTAATGCTGTCAGAGCGTTCTATGGAATTGCGGCTACTCAACTCGGAGAGAGCCAGCAGATGGTTGATAAGTGAGGTAATGCGGTTGGTATTCTCCTGTATGTACTGGCTTGCCTCCTTTCGTACCTCTGGCGGCAGTTCCACGTCTGACTGCGCTATTATCTGCGTAAAGCCCGACAGGATGTTCAGCGGCGTGCGTATCTCGTGCGAAATATTCTTGATGAAAGCCGACTTCATGCGTGACGATTCCTGTGCCTTGTCGCGAGCCACAGCCAGTTCCTCGTCTTTCTTCCTCAGCAGACGGTTCATCCAATACCAATAGCCCACTAACAAGGCTATAGGATATTGATTAAATGTCCATAATGTTTTTGCACCGACAGCAGTTCTCGGGATAAATTCTACGGCATAGATATCTACTTCATCACCTTCAGCTCCATTTGAACAGACGAAATAACTACCTTTTTCTAAAACAGTCGCCTTCAAAGTTTGGATATTTCCATTAGAACTAATATAACTGACTGCAGATCCCGATTTTGTATTATTCCAAACACGAATATTGTTGCTACCTCCTGATTTGCCCTTAAAATGAACGATAACTTGTCCCGGGACCGCCGCATTGAATGCGAAAGAACTACTAAAACCTGTTTGACTGGTTGTTGCGGCAGAAGGAGGTAAAGAAGTACTATTCGTCTTCTTTAAAGTTATTACTTTGCTTACACTAAGAACGGTGTTGTCTGAAAGTGTTATATTTTCTGATGCTGTTGCTTTTACACTAATTTTGTAGCTATCGTGTGTTACTCTCAAATATGCATTTAGGTATTCCGTAACAGTAGAATATTCCTGTTCTGCCGTCAAACTATTGAAGTTCCATACTGTCTTTTGAGATACTGTTTTTTCCGTCCCAAAGTCAATGTCCGCCCACGCCCCCATCGGTAGCGCAGCCATAGCGCATAGCGACAATTTTAGTAACTTTGTTTTCATTGTTTTAGTTTGTTATGAATTAAACGATTGATTCGATTATCTGAGGGCAAAGGTAATGATATATAAGAGTACCGAGGGGGTAACATCGTGCAAAGACATGGAGAAACGTACAAAACTGCACGAAACGTCACACCACCAACCTTTACTTCTAGTCCTCCAGTCGCCACTCGTCGCGCCACTCGATGGTGGGACGGCCGTTCTTATCAAAGGTGACGGGCAGGAATACATAGGTGGCATCGCGGGTGGTCTCCCACTCGTCACGCACCATGTTGCGCTTGTCCTTGACCTGAGGCGTGGAGAAGTCGCGGTCGAAAGCCTTGTGGTCCTTGAACTCCTCGGCATACCACTTGGCTCGTTCACGCGGAATCTGGGTGCCTGCTAACTGCGGCAGCCAGCGGTCGGCCAACGACACGTAGAGGTCCTTTTTGCCAGGAATGCGGATGACACTCGTGATCTGCGAACAGAACGACGAGGCGGTGCTGTCGTTTACATGCGGGTCGCCCAAGTCGGTATATTCCCCATGCGGATCGGTAAAGACACAGACACGCGACGGGTTGGGCGTATAGCCCGTGGTGCCAGAGGTGAACAGATAGTGCTTGCCGTCGCGATAGAAGTGCGACGGAGCTTCACGGGTATAGGGCACATGCTGGTCGGGGAAATGGACGCTATACTTGCCGTTGGTGCCCAGATAGTCGGGTGTCAGCTCGGCACAGATGAGTTCGCAATGCGGACGCTCGAACCACACATAGCCCTGTCCTGTCGTGGGGTCGCTCCACATGTCGAAGTCGCCTACACCGAAACCTTCGGGCTTCAGGCTCTTCACATATTCGTATGGTCCCGTGAAGCGGTCGGCCTGCATGATGACGAAATAGCCGTCGGTATCCATCGACTTAATCCAGCATACCCACTTGCGCGTTACCTTATTATATAATATATGAGGACGGTCAAGCGTCTGCGAGAAGTGCAGCGGCGACATGGCGTTGAGCGTGTCGGGAGGAATGATGAGTCCCAGGTCGTCCCAGTTGTAGAAGTCTCTGGAGCGATAGGCACGGATGCCCCAGGTCCAGACATTAGAGCCCAAGGTAGTAAACTCCTTGTTCTCACCGTACCAATAGTACATGCTGTCCTCGTCCTCGTAGAACACTTGGAAGCCATGGGCCTGAATGGGGTTGCCATTGATGTCGAGCCACACCTCACCAGGGCGGATGCTGTGATAACGGTTATCGTTACTGGCCTTCTGACCGCAGGCGGCCAGGGTAAAAAGAACGATTGCGATGAGTAATCGGCTAAAAGTTTTTATATTCATAGTTTACGTGTATTGTTTGGTGCAAAAGTACCTCATTCATACTGATGCGTATGGCTGCACAAGTTCAATTAATAGTAAACGAGTTCAAATACGCGTGGATGATTTGGCAACATAACGGAAAAAACGTATATTTGCAGAAAATCCTTCAGAAAACATGAAACAGCTGATCCTTGTTTTGCTACTGACAGCTCTTGGCATCGATGCCAAGGCACAACACCACGTAGAGTCGCTGAACACGGGCTGGGAGTTCAGCCGCGACTCGCTATTCACAACAACCGAAACAGTAGATATCCCGCACGACTTCCAAATCAGTCAGCCGTGGGTGGCGCCTGCTGCCAATGAGAAGGCGGACAACTCCAACGCTGCCGCCAATACCCACAGCCGACTGTCGGCACGTGGCTTCAAGGAGATGGGCACAGGCTGGTATCGGAAGAGGTTAGAGGTGAGTGGTGAGAGGTTAGAGGTGAGTGGCAAACGGGTGCTACTGGACTTCGAGGGCATCTGTCCTGGAGGCTAAGCTACAAGAAGTCACGATTTCCCATCCCCAGCTGTGGGACACGGAGCATCCAAACCTCTATCGTGCGGAAGTGGCATTGCTGCGGTGCGACGGTACGGTGGCCGATGTGGTAACGGAGCAGTTTGGCATACGAACCATTGAGATAGGAGCTGACTACGGACTGAAGCTCAACGGGCGGAAAGTGTTGCTGAAGGGCTTTGCCAACCACCATACCTTGGGAGCACTGGGTGCTGCCGCCTACCCCCGAGCCATCGAGAAACGGCTACGAATGATGAAGGAGTTTTGCATCAACCACGTCCGCACCAGCCATAACCCCTACAGCCGTGAGTTCATCCAACTGTGCGACCGCCTGGGACTGCTGGTGGTTAATGAGCTATACGACAAATGGACCGACCAGAACAGCGGCGGACGCGCCACCTTCACAAGCCACTGGCTGCAGGATGTCGAGGAATGGGTGAAGCGCGACCGCAACTCACCCAGCGTCGTGATGTGGAGCCTGGGCAACGAACTGCAACAGCTGGCTAACCAGCCATTCAACGACTACGGCGTGACGGCCTACAAGATGATGCGCAACTTGGTACACAGACATGACACCACCCGACTGACGACCGTCGCCATGCACCCCAAATACCGCAACTGGGCCACCGACTCGCTGCCCATCGACCTGGCTATGGTCACCGACGTGCAGTCATATAATTATAGGTATAAGTACTTCCCCACCGACGGACGACGCTACCCGTGGATGACCTTTTACCAAAGCGAGGCAACGACCGAGGAGATGGGCGAGAACTACTATGGCATGGACCTTGACAAAGTGATAGGACTGGCTTACTGGGGCGCAATAGACTATCTGGGCGAGTCGCAGGGATGGCCCGCCAAGGGTTGGAACAACGGTGTGTTTGAGATAGACCTGCAACCCAAGCCCAAGGCATACCTGATGAAGAGCATGTTCAGCGAGGAGCCGACGGTACACATAGCCATCAACGAAGAGGGCGGCAGCGTGACGATGTGGAACGGTGTGAAGACAGGCGTCAAGGAGCAGTCGGAGAACTGGAACCGTGCGGAGGGCAGCAAGGTGTCACTATATACCTACACCAACTGCGATGAGGTGGAGTTGCTGTTGAACGGAAAGAGCCTTGGGCGCAAGAAGAACCCCACCGACGCCTGTCACCGCAACCAGATATTATGGAAAGACATACCCTACGAGAAAGGCACGCTGCAGGCCGTAGGTTACTCAGCATCACAGCGGCAAAAAGTTTCTCCTATTGCACATCACGAAATCAGCACCACGGGCAATGCCGTGCGCCTTATAGTCACTCCCGACAAACAGACATGGAAGGCTGACGGTGAGGACCTGCAGCACCTGCGCATCACTGCCGTTGACAGCAAGGGCCGCAAGGTATGGGATTGTCAGGATGAGGTAAGCATCGCTATTGACGGTGATGCCAAGATTGCAGCCATAGGTAACGGAAACATCTTTGGTGATGAGATTAGCACCACGGGCAACACCTGCCACCTATACAAAGGCACCGCGCTCGTCATACTGCGCAGTGCCTCTAAACCATCAACCGTCACACTTCGAGTGAGCAGTCCGAATTTCAAAACCGTTACCTGTAAATTAATATCTCTTCATCAATTGTCAATTATCTCTGCAAAGTGACACCCATAATACCTATCACCACGTCGTTGGACAAGGTGCGGACGGTGATGTCGCGCAACTGTTTCTGAGCGTTGAGTGGCATGTCGAGCATGACGGCGGCACCAGCCTTGAAGTCACGCTGCTGATAACCATAGCGCTCGCCCATCGGCATGTGCTCACGGCTGACCTTCAACGAGGCGAAGTCGAGACGGTAGGGACGTGGCTGGGCAGCATGGAACTGCAAGCCGTCCTCATAGTAGTCCTGTTCTATCGGGCACCAGTTGTGAGGATTATACAGAGGTAGCGTATCGGTAGTGCCGTCGGTATAGGTGACCACAATCTGACCATTGTCGATACGGCTCTGCATGTGGTTGGTTGAACCTGCCATCAGAAGATAGGCATGCGATGCCTTACCTTGCAAAGGGATAGTGACTGCATCGGGATAGTTGTCCCACAACGAGGTATAGGCAATGTTGCGTCCCTTGGCAGGAGTGCGGAAGGGAATGCCAAGCTCGGTAGTAAACACCTGATCCTTCACCTGACGACGCAGGGCGACATCGTTGATATTAGCTGTAAACTCAGGGTGACACCACTCGCCGATGCCGTGGGCAGGAATGGTCAACGTGGTCACTTTCGGACGAGGTGACAGATAGAAATTCTTGAAGATGTCGCCGACATTGCTGTTCCACTTCGCATCCATATTGACAGTCTCCAGACGGTCGGTCTTCACATCGTCGAAGTTGTTGCCCCACGCCTTGCCGTCGATGCGCTCAGCGGTAATCAGCGGACGGGGCAACGGCTGCTGCTTGGCTCGGGTTACGGTGATAGTCTGCTTCTTCTCCGTAGTACCTACGGTTTCCACATAGCCCACGCCCGTATTCTGGCGCAGTACGATCTGCAGCGGCTGGGCAAAGTTCTGCTCAATCTCGTAGATCTCCTTGTTACCCTCTCGACGGAAGGTGTACTTCATATAAGGTGTCTGTATGGAGGCATGCTTCCACTCGGCAGGGAAGCCTGGCCGGATGTAGCAGCGGCCATTAAGCGCATCGGGACGGATGCCGTAGAGTCCCTCGATGAAGGCGCGTGATGATATACCTGCGTTGTCAGAGAAGTCACGATACAGTTCACCGCGGGCACGGTCATAGTAGCTTATCTGTCCGAAGTTGCCAGGACTGCCGCCCAGGTATGCCTGGTCCATGATATTCGCCTTGATGAGTCGGAAGCCCTCTTCGTTGCGGCCAGCCTGGAAGTAAGCCAGTGCCATGTGCATGGTCTCCTCTGCTGCCACATTGTTGATACTCCAGTCGTAGGGCAGCCAGTCGGTAGTAGAAATCTGGTAGAGTGGCTTATCTTTCTTCGAAGTCTTTACGCCTTCGATGACGACGGGGATATGAGGAATGCACAAGTCCACATACTGGGTGGCACGGATGGCCTGCTCGGGTGTTGCCATACCACAGTCGATAGGTGTGTAGATGCTCCACAAGGCGGCATGATTATGGGTACGTTTCAGTCCCATCAGGTCCTGATACTCAGCCCAGTGACCACGGTCTTTCAACCATAGGCGTTCATTCATCGCCTTCAAGGTCTTGTCGGCCTCCTTTTTATAATAGGTGGGATCCTCACCAAGAATTTCACAGATACGCGCAGCCAGTCGGAGAGTTCGGTAGTTGTAAGCCGTAGAATGGCTCACGGCACCGCCGTTATAGTAGAGGGCATCGCTGGCCCAGATGCAGCAGTAAGCATCATACAGACCATCGTCATCGGGGTCGAAGTTGCGCTTCTCCCATGCGAGGTGCAGTTTGATGACAGGCCACATCTTACGCAGATAATCCTTATTGGCATCATACTCCAGATGCAACAGCAACTCGTCGATGTAGTTCAGGTTCATGTCGTAGTGGTGCATGATGTCCTTGCGGTTGGGATAGCGACAGATGTAGCCGTTCGAATACATCTGCGTGCCCCACGTCTTTGCCTCGCGGGTCAGCAGTTTCTCGGGGTCTGGCGTAGGATTAGGGATGATAGGCTCCACATCGGTTATCTGACTGTTGGCATAGGCATTGAAGTGGCTCACGGCGCGATCAGGCATGCCCAGCAGGTCGCCTAAGAAACCAGCACGCCAGCCGTTGAGTTGCATGCGCCACACAATGGCACCATGCAGCCATACCTCACCGTCCCAGGCACCGTCGGCGGCAGCCATCAGTGTACCACCCATGGTATTGAGATACGGGTCGGGAGTGTCAAAGACGATGTTGCCTGCCAACCACTCATGGTGCTGCCATGCCTTGGCATAGAGACGCTCAGCCTCAGCACCAGTCGGAGTAGATAGTGTATAGGTGCTGGCACCACTGTCGAGAACGGTATAGGTTGCCTGCGGATTGGCATTACGATAGGCACCGCCCTTGCAGTCGAGCACGGCATATGTCGTTTCAGTGCCAAGCATCCACTGGATAGTCTGCTTGTTAGGCTCGCCGTCAGCAGGTTCAAAGCTGTCGGCGGGGTCGGAGTTCATATCACCGCTGCGGTTGAACTTCGGACGCTTGATATCGCATACCACCATCTCCACCTTGGCATTGGCGGGCATCGACTGCGGCTCGAACTTCCAGATAGCGGACTCAGCATCGGGCTGTAGCAAGACGGTGATGGTCAGCGAGCCCTTTCTCCATGAGGCGTCTGTCAACTTATAGACACGTTTGCCGGCATTGTAGCGGGCTTCAGCATGGGTGGTCTGCTCCAAAAGCGTGGTCTTACCGTTGGCCGTCAGTCGGAAACGGATATTCTTATGTGCCTTGGAGCGATAGACAGCGAAGATAGGACGGTCGCTGGTCTCCAGGCGATACTCGGTATAACTGCCGTAGAGGGCGCGGTTATAACGTTTGTCACCATCCTGACACACGATGTCACGTCCGTCAGGAAAATATTGTTGTTTACGACCTGTAACCGCCATAATAGACACGGCAGCCAACAGGATGATACTGGTTGTTATGATTCGTTTCATAAATGTATGGTAATTAATTAATTATTTAAAATCTTCCAGTCGCCACTCGTCGCGCCACTGGATAGTGGGCTTGCCGCTCTTGTCGAAGGTAATGGGCAGCATGACGTAACCGGCATGATAGACAGCATGGGTGGCCCCGACAAGGTCGTAGCGGCGGTCCTGAACGGTAGGAACCACGCCCTTTGCCTGATGCAGAAAGCACGAGCAAAGCACAGCAAAGTATCTTTCCTAATTTCATCATTTTTTCATTTCTTTACCGGTTTCCAATTTCAGGCAGTCCCACATCAGGCCACCCTTCTCCTTAACACTTGGAATAGATATTGTAAGGACGTTCTTACCTTTCTTCAATATCTTTGCAGGGAAGTCTATTTCCTTAAGCTGATGGGCACCGCTACGGACACCACTGCGATAGATACTACCATCACTATCGGGATAGAACAGCTCGCCAATCTTCTGGCCATTAAGTTCGTAAACCATGCGGGGTTTCTGTGTAGCAGCAGCGGCAGAAATAGTCAGATGGGCATCGCCTTCATAGGTTTTATCCAAGTCGAACGCTATAGTCCAGCTGCTTCCCTTACGTGACTCGATAAAGTACCAATCCTCGGCGGGATTGCTCTTACCGACGACATAGGTCAGACTGTCGGGGACGAGATTGAAAAGACCGTATGCCCTGGGGCTGTCAGCCAACTTAAAACCGTCGGACAGGCGGTCAGCCTCACCGATACGCCATAAGAGGTTCTCGTACTTCTTCGGTGCCCACTTGACGGTGCCGATATTCATCTTACCACCTTTCTTCACCTCAATGCCAGTATGCTCCAGCTGGTCGGTATTCTCACCCTCCAAGGCATAGGCGTAAAGGCTGTACTTTCCACGCCGCACCTTGGGAATAGAGAAATTACCCTTCTTGTCAGTCTCAGCCCAGAAGATGTAACCCTTACCCTGCGCATTGACATCCTTGCCGGGTTCAGCGAGGATAACCTGCAGACGGGCAGGAGCGAAGCCGTTGGTCACCTGAATGCGCCCTGTCACCGTAGCACGATCAGTGTCGTGCAGATCGTGGCTGAACCAACGGAACGGCCACTCCTGCTCCTGTTGGGCAGTCTGCTTTCTGGCATCGGCAATCATCTGCTGACGAGTGCCTTCATTGAAGTACATGAGGAAAGGACCATATAACTTACGGTCTCCCTTGACATACTCCTGATGAACGCTACCGAAGTGTTCGCCTTGGAACATCTGCAGCATCAGCGGCGACTTGGTATCGGTATGTACGGTCAGTTCCTGCTTCAGAGGGCCACCGTTGATATACTCTGGTGTAACAGGAATAGCCCAGACACCAATGTGGTCGGACATCATACCATGGAAATGGTCATCAGCCACGTAGTTGGACCAATTGTATTTGGTATAAATCTCACCGCTAGGCAATCGGAACGTAGCATCCTGAATGGCAGCGGTACGTTCGATGGCTTTCATGGTGGCGACAGGCGGAAAATCACCCTGCATCTGTTCATTGACATAGCCATAAGTGAACTTATCGCCATCGAGACGATACACCAGACGGGCTTCTTTCAAATAAGAATCGTCAGCTACACCCTCGGCAACGACATAGCTATAAATGCCGTTGACACCCTTGCGGATGATATAGCCCTGCTGCCACTTGATGTTCTTAGGCATCTCGTTGGTGTACAGAATCTCTACATAGTCATCACTTTGGCGCACCACCTCAACCTTCGTGGCTTTCAGCTCACTATAGTTGGGCTGGTTACAGCTGAAGTAGATAGTACCCTGCTTGCCGAAGAGGTCCTCATCATGGTAGAGACACCCTATAATCTTTCCCTTGGGATTGACCGTAATCTTCAGTGTACCATTAGACAGCACAGCAGAGTTGTCGCTGTTAACCGTAACCCTCACTTGCTGTGCCATAACCTGTACAGTCATCAGCATGAGAAGGAAGGCTATTATATGAAATCGTTTCATCCTGTTTTACTTTTTAAGCAGTTTATAGTATTCTACGGCACCGAGCAGGAAACACCCCGTACCATAGTCCTCGAAGTCGGGAGCCTTGTCGTAGGTGACAGGCTGGCTGTCAGCAGGACCGGCACCCGTACCCTGTACGAAGCCAAGGAATCCGTCAGCATGGACACACTCTGAAGCGATTGTCTTCCATGCCTTATCGATAACGGGTCGATACTTCTTGGCTTTCAGCAGCCCATTCTGGATGCCCCATGCCATACCATATATAAATAGAGAGGTGCCCGAGATTTCCTTGCCAGCCCACTCCTTTGACACAAGGCTGGCATTCCACAGACCGTCCTCACGCTGCCACTTCAACAGACCTTCTGACATAAGCAGGAAGTCGTTCTTCAGTTCCTTATAATAAGGATCCTTGGGGTCTAACTCCTGCATGACACGCACGAGAGCAGCATATACCCATCCATTGCCTCGGCTCCAGCAGCAGTCGGCTCCGTCCTTCTCTTTGTAAGGAGGAACGAAGTTCTTGTCGCGCCACCAGAGTCCCTTCTTCACGTCGAACAGGCCGCCACCCTCTTCGTTGCGGCTGTAGCGATACTGCGCCATAGCCCAGTCTATGTAACGGCGGTCACCAGTAGTCTTCGACAGTTGGGCACAGACAGGCATTGCCATCTGGATGGCATCAATCCACCACCAGTAGTTCTTCTTGTCAGTCAGCAGCTGGTAGTCCAAGTTCTCGGTGATAGGTACCAACATTCGCTTCTCCTGCGTCTGGCGATAGCGCCAGATGTAGGTCTGCGCACAGCACTGGTCGTCGGCATCGGTCGTCTTCACACCATTACGCGGTGTCCATTGATGATAGTTGGCCCAGCGGTCGATATAGTCGATATAACGCTGCTGCGGGTCTACCTCATAGAGTGCCGTCAATCCTTCATAATACACACCACGGGTCCATAGCGAGCTGGGACGTTTCTTGTTGTGAACATAGGTGTCAGCCTCGGGAACGTTATGCTTCTGCATGAAGTAGTCGTTGGCCTTGCGAGTTACCGTCAGCACGTCGGCAGCCGTGGTCTGCGCCTGGGCAGCCACGGACAGCACGAGAGCGGTTATTGCTAATAACAGTTTCTTCATATTCTTAATATAAACGCTGTTGTCTTTAATAAGAACGTGAATTTCACCTTTCTATTATTACTGAGCAGGAGTAAACTTCACCTGATAGACGAAGTACTGGCAGTCAGCACCAAACCAGAACGTACCGGGTTTATCGGCTTTATAGGTCAGTTCATATACCTTGTCCTCGCTGGCATCACCTGTGGCAACGACCTGCGCGTCGAAGATGAGGAACAACTCGCGATCGTCCACTGCCTTGCGGGGACTCATCAGCACGGTCAGCGTACCGGGGACGGCAGTATTCACGGCGAAGCAACGGTCGATCTTGGTGTTGGGTTCCTGGGCTGGACGCTTCTTACTGGTGACGTCCTTCTTCAGCGAGCCATTGCCATTGACAGATGCAGCCATACGGGTCTTCCAAGGCGTACCGTCGGCAAACTTGCCGTTGCGCTTGTGAATCTCAGCAATGATGTCATGGCCTTCACCTGCAGCACCACGGACATAGAGACCATTGATGTTCTTGATGTCGTTCGAGATGACACTGCCAGACAGGAAACTCTCAAAGTCCCATGTAGTAGCGGTTGACACCTTGTCCTGAGCGTTAGCAAACATGGCAACCAGTGCCAGAGCAATTGTTAAAAGATTCTTTTTCATTGTCGTAAGTATTTTAGTGATAAATAATAATTTGTTTCCTATTTTATAATGATTTTCTTGCCATTGACGATGTAGATGCCCTTGGCGGGCTTGGCCACCCGCTGACCGGACAGGTTGTAATAGGGACCTTCCGTAGCCGTGGAATACGGCTCTGCTGTCAGGGCAATGATGGGGGTCTCATCTGCCTGCGGTTCATTGCTCTCCAGCTTTATCATGTCATACATGATGCCACCGGCACCATTTTCTGATATTCCCCATAGATTCAGGTTCAGATAGTTCTCACCTTTCTTCAGTGTTGACACAGGGATATAGAACACCGCAACAGAGTCACGTCCCGCCAAGGTAGCACTACGTGTCACCGAACCGTCATGCTTCGGACGGAACACCTCATTGGCCTGATTTCCAAGGCCGATACCATAAGTTGAACGGTTCTCATTGCTACGTACTTTCATACTGGCATTAGCGGCTCCTGCGGTAGCCACCGTCAGACGCAACGGATTCGTGGGAATGTCATCTAATTGATACTTGATGTACCAGTTGCCGTTGTGTGCTTGGGCGTAGTACCAGTCTGTTGCCAGATTACTGGAACCTACAGTATAGTTTACCTCTTCGGGTACATCATTCCAGAGCCCATACTGACGCTTCTCTCCACTCAGTTTGCCCATAGACAAATGGTCAGCCTCGCCAATCTTCCAGAGTATTTTACTGTTGTCGCCATATTTGTCGGGGGTCCAAGTCAACGTACCAACGCTCGTCGTGGCATTGGCAGTCACTGCGACGTCTGCCTTTTCGTAATAGCCTGTAGCAGCACCATTCAACGCATAGGCATAGAGTGTATAGCTTCCTTCGCGTACGTTATTAATATTAAAGTTTCCATTCTCATCGGTCTCTGTCCAGAACTGGTAGCCGGTGCCTTGCAACATTGGCTTTGAGCCCGGTTGTGCCAGGATGACCTGCAGTTTTGTTGTCTTGAAGTAATCAGCATCTTCGGCAGACATCGTAATCTGACCTGTCACCGTGCCACGTTTCTTCACCTCCGTGTCACGCAGCCAACTGTAGTTTGGCCATACGTTCTGCTCCACCACAGCCTGCGTTTTTGCATCGGCTACCATTTCAGCATGAGCCTCATCAACACTTGCCTTTGATGACTGATTGACATAGATAAGATGCGGACCATATAACTTCTTATTACCCGTAAACAGCGCACTGGCACCGCCAAAGTGATTACCATGGAAGTGTCGCAGCATGATGGGAGTCGTCTCTGTGGCATGTACCGTCAGGTCCTGACGCATCGGTCCACCATTGAGCCACTCCACACTGGGAGCAATGGTCCACACACCAATATTATTACCCATCAGGCCATGTACCGCATCGTCTTTCTGGAAGGCAGCGAAATTGTACTTTGTATAGATGGTACCATCAGCCAGTTTGTAGGTAGCATCAGTCACCTTGGTGCAACCGCCCTCTCCACCAACAGTCATCTCTGCCGGTGTGGGCAACGTACCCTGTGTCTGCTCGTTGACGTATGCATAATTAAACAAGGTGGGTGACACACGAAGTCCCATACGGGCCTCGTTCAGGGCACCACTTCCCGCTTTGCTCTCCAACTGAGCATAGTTGTACACCCCAGGAACATCACGGGTAACGATATACTCGATAACCCAGCGGATACCGTTTTTATAGTTTGTGACATACTGTACTTCAACTACATCATCGGTATTCTGCTTCACATAGAACTCGCTGATGCTGTAGTTCTGGTTGCTGCCGCCAGCCGTGAAGCTGAAGTAGCCCTTGGCACCTGTGCCGTCTATCAACTGTACAGAATGATTAAAGTCTCTGTCGTTATTCGTGTATTTGAGCAATGATGTGATTTCACCGTTCTTGCTGATATACACCGACACAAAATCATTACGAATGGTGCAGGCATTGTCACTCTGTTCCAAGGTTACTGCGCCATTGACAGACCAGCCAGTCAAACAGCAGACAATCGTCAACAGTAGTAATAAAAGTCTTGGCTTAGTCATAAGAATGCCTGCTTAAATTCCAAAATCGTTATCATTGCTTCCGAAGTCGAATCCGCTATCGTCACTGAGGTCGAAGTCTGAATCCATCTCGGGAACCAAAGCAATGCCGTTGTCATCACTACCTCCATTCATCGTTATAGAAGTGCAAATCAAGGAGTTAAGTTCAATCTCGACAGTCTCCAGTTCTGGACGCACATATATCTTTTTCATATTCCGTATCCTCCTATACCTTTATTTAATAATAACTTTTTTACCATTCACAATATATAGTCCCTTCGTTGGCTGAGCGACAAGTCGCCCCTGTAGGTCAAAGAATTTCTCATTTCCTACATTTCTCAATTTCTTAATTTCAGAAATTCCCGTCACATCTCCCTCACCGAAGTTCAATTCCAGTCCACGGGCACTGGCGGTGACATTGGTCGTTGTGCGAAGGAAAGCCTTGTTGGCTGACAAGTCGCCAGAACCTGAGGTGTGCTTAAACACAGCATTGCTACCACCGTCTGCTACCATAATATAATTATAATAGGTAGCATCACTTCCCTTATTGATGGTTGTTGTCACAGGCAATGCATAAGCTGCCAGATTAGCTACCAGCAGGTTCTTGGAAACGGTTGTCTGTTCCTCTACCGATTTCAACGTCAGCACATCGCCAGCAGCACCTTTTATTATTACCCCTTGACAAGCAGGGATACGATTGTTGTCTGTCTGGGTTAATGTTATACTATTCCCGTTCTCTGCTGTTTCATAATAGACCTTAGGAGTCGTTGATTC
>JAEEGI010017212.1_pt1 | contig 14854 bp, 7 predicted proteins | sample 8958751 | NCBI WGS metagenome assembly JAEEGI01 (sample SAMN16246545, study PRJNA631951) | gut metagenome | biome: gut microbiome; feature: rumen; material: KS-attached | host: Bos | place: Iran: Karaj | collected 2018-10
GGTGGTTTAATAGATTTCTACGCGTAGCGTATAAAAAATAGGTGAAAATCTGTAGGAAAGACTTTGAACCTTGAACTTTGAACTTTGAACTGCGGCTCCGCCGCCCTCTGTGGGCAAAAACTTGAACCTTGAACGCGCTTCTGCGCTTTGAATTTTCGGAGCAGCGAGCGCCAAAGATGCTTGCATCAGTTTGGCCGAGACGTGACGAAAATCATGGCCAGAATGGACATAACTTTGAACCGGCAGCTTTGCTGCACAAAAAGATCGGGCAGGTAGCCATGCCACCTGCCCGACGCTAATTGTTCAATAATGCATATAGAGGCTTATTCGTCGCTCCAAAGATCATTGTCCCAGAAATCTGATTCCTTCATGAAATCATCGTCATCGTCGAAGAAACCATATTGCTTAGCTTCAGGACGAACCATAGAATGGCCTTCCTGCATAATTCCATCTGTCAGGAGTTGCGTTACCTCCACCATTGGTTTTGAATATATCTTTTTCATAAGACTTCTTTCTTTAAAAATTACTTAACCAATACTTTCACACCATTCACGAGGTAAACTCCGGCAGGAACATTTACCGTACGGGTCTCACCAGCCTTCAGGACCACTGTGTTGGCATTCTGGCCTGCGGCTGAGAAGATACGATAGATGCCTGCGGCATCAGCCGTGATAGTGATGGTGCCATCGCCCGTGGCAATACCCGAGTAGTTATTCTTCTCGATGTCAATGATACCGGTAGTATTCTCACCCTCTACAAAGTGCAGGAAGCCGACCTTGGCACTGCCACCAGAAATTACTTCATATACTGTACGGTACGGATAGAGCTCTACATTAGGATACTTGCCGTTCAGCTCTGCAGATGAATAGAAGCCGTTGTTGGCAAAGTAGAAGGTCACAGGACTGTTCTTTGGAATCTTATATCCGCTGAACGAACCCTTATGACTAAACGAGTACGTATTTGATACACCATTCTTATCTGTCAGGTTACCTGTAGCTGAAATGGTCTTTGCCGAGAAGAGTGTGTTACCGCTCATGGCTTCTGCAGGTGTGGCAATGATGTTCTTGTCATACTGACGAACTGTGAATGAGCCCGTACCAGCATTGCTAACCACTTTGAGGGCGTATGGAGTGTTGGCATCGACCTGAGCATCAGATGTCTTTGTGAAGAACATAGCAGGCTGGTAGTTATAGCCCTTGTCACTAGTAGCATTATTGGTATTCATCTGCATGAATTCCAATGTACTCAATCCATCCTTATCTGTATGCTGACCATCTTCAAGTGCCACAGTGAACGGGAGGATAACAGTTGCATACTGAGTCGCATTATAATCTGCCTTAGATGCTGTGCGAGTATACTCAGCATAGTTACCAGACGGCAGCTGGATATCATACGGTGAGAAGAATGGGTTCTTATCGGTAATGATAATGTTGTTGGCAGCACGCAGGTTGTTACCCTCAGTCAAATAAGCGAAGTTGTTATTAACTGCATCGTGAGTCACAGTAACGCCCTTCGGCATAAAAATCAGCGCATTCTTTCCAAGCGTGTTCTTATAGTCAGTCATTGACATTTCAGCCTGAGAGTTGGTGTAGTAACCAGCTAGCTGAGTCATATCAACATAAAGAATCTGATTCTTGTTCGTAGGAATATCCGTATTATTCTCACTATCCTTTCCAAGTGTGATAGCATCATTGATGACTGTCTGAATCTCATAGTCAGAGGCAAAGCCCTGCTTCACAGGAGTTCCATAAGGAGCAGTGATAATTGCACCATAGAATGCTGCGGTAGCACCAGTATTCGTTCCGTCATTGTCGTAGAAAGCTGCGTCATACACCTTCTCAAACTTCACCTTCGGGTCGTAGGTAGACGACTGAACGTGCACTTTCATCTCATAGTAAGCGTATGTGCGGTGCTGGACTGCAGTTGTAGGAGCAATATTGTAACGAGTCTCGTCGGTGGTAAATACATAACCTGTTTTCACCTGATCGGCAGAGGTAACATTATATTGCATGGTGTAGAACGATCCGTTGTTAGGTGCAGCTGCATAATTAGCCTTTGTAAACGGATACTCAGTCAGTGTTCCACCAGTGCCCTGCATCTGGTCAGCATTATTGAATCTGAACTTGGCAGCACCGACATTATCAACTATTTGTCTTTCATGCACAGAACTCTGATCTGCTGCAGCTTCAGTTGTATTAGAATAGATATTGTCACTTGTGTACTGATTATAGTGCTCAGAATTCACAAAACTGAATCGTGAATTATGGTCAGAAGAGCCACCTGTATAGGTCTCGTCGGCATACCTACTCCACAAGTCCTCGTAAGAAATCTTAACAGTATGGCCAATACAGTCGGAAGGCAGATAGAAGAAGAACTCACCACCACTCACGCTGAAGTCGTTAGATGTGAATGTCTCAGTCATTCGGATTTCATCCTCATCCTGATCCTGACATACAACGGTCATACGGTTGATATATGGGTCAAGGGCCTGCATCGTAATAGTTCCCTTCACAAGGCCAATACCCTCAACTCCGAATTTGATAGCATCATTGTTTAAATTATTAAGAGTTATCTTACCATTGTCGGCACTGCTATTTACCTCAATAGGAGAGTCTTCTAGCTCAACGCCATCCTTACCATATACATGCAACTTGAAAGGTGCGGGAGTGAAGGCAGGAACTGTCACAGTACTAGTAGTTGTTGTCCATGAGGCGCGGTTGCTGTTTCCTGTTGTAAATGTAGGAGTTGCAGTTGAGCTCGTTGTACCCTGAACATAAAAAGTGGTATTGCTCCATGAGTATCTGCTTTCTGGGGCATTTATATACAAATAATTGTTATAAATTCTAACTTTGTTATCAGAATCTGCCAATCCAACCGAGAGGCTATATGTATAGTTAGTGTTACCAGATCTTGTGTATGTTAAATACACATTTCCACTATGTACGTAGTTATTGTCATCTATTTCCCATTCTGTCTGTGTACCTGTTACAAAGTGTCCTGTTTTGTCAAGATAATAGGTTGTTCCACCGGAAGTGTAGGTAATATAATGTTTTGTGGTTGTTACCGTTGACGCGCCCTGTGCAGAGGCATACTGATACTCCAGTTCAGCACCTACAATACGAAAACCTACTGGGTTTTTCGTTTCGTTTGCATCAGGTAATACCACGTAAGTGGGAGACTCAATATAATAAACTTGTTCTGCACCTGTTTTACCAAGTCTGAAGAACTCATTGTAACTATAAATAGAGCCTGTCTTATACTCCACAACTTTACCAGTAGTACCATCGAAATGAGTTCCGTCCTTTACAGACTCAGCCTCATATAGAACAAAATTAGCCGCCATATCTTTCACACTGGCAGAACTATAGCTCACACGAGTCTGTCCATTATATGTTCTTTCTTTGATGGTACCATAATCAACCTTACCTGTAGAGAAAGGAATATCTACAGCACTAACAGGAGTAGCAATCTGAGAGGCTGCAGCCACGGGTGAATAGTCATCCTCTGCTGTAAAGTAAAGCGTAATACTGTGGAAAGTGATCACCATACGGCCTGTTCCCGTGTTGTTATCTGTCAACTTGAAATAGAGAACATTGGTCATACCCGTTTCATCCTCCTTTGAGATAGAAACAGAGCCTTCTTCCAGTGTAGCATTGGCATCATAAGTACATGTCTGAGTAAAACCGGTCAGGAAGTTGAAATTTGCATCCGTCTCACCAAAAATAGTTGTACCATTGGTATTCGCATTGTTTGAATAACCGTCATTACCAAAATCAGCTCTGTTCCTCGAGAACACAATCTCATAACCCGTAAAGCGATAGCCCTTAGGCAACACCAGATTCATATAACAGGTTCTAGTAGCTTGCAAAGCACCTCGACCCATCTCAATCTCATTGGTCGAAGTACGGCCAAAAAGGTTGTTAGCGGGGTTGGCGAGCTGGCCATCTGCTGTTAATCCAGGTGCATCCGACGTTGTCATAGTCAAGCACAACTGGTTATGACGCCATGTAGCAAATCCTCCACGTCTGTAGAAAGTGTCATAGTCACCAGAAGTTCCACCGATATTCTCCGGCACAGCGGCAATCATGCTACCTGTGGAGGGTTTCACAGTCACGTTCTGTGCCAGCGTGTTGGTGACGCCGGCTACCAATAACAGTAAGAGCAACATCCATCTGCTCCTACTCTTTCGATTTAGTGTAAACATTCTTTTCATGTTCTCAATATTTATAGTTCAATAATATATTCAGGAATGAAAAGGAGTTGTGGGTCTAATTTGTTTTTGTCCGGAAGCCTGAGGTTATCTGAACCTCCCTGAAAGGATTTTATGGAACAATTATCTCACGACATCATACCCATCACGGTCGTATAACCGCAATATCTCCTTCTTTATCCTCTATTTCTCAACAAATTGAATGTTCTTTTTATAGTTCAATTACAATGATAACTCCACCTCCCTTACTTATAAGAGGGATGGTTACATCATATAATTCCTTGCAAATTTAAGGATTATTTTTATTTCTCGCAACTATTTATGTAAAGAATGACGACTGTTAAACAATTTTTAACAAAACAAGCAGAGTTATGGCGGTATATAGTTTAAGGCGGAAAGTTTAAGAGCTGGAGAGACTTTTATCTGTTAACTGTTCACTTTTATCTGTTAACTGAAAACGACTTCCCGTATCTCCTCTATAATGAAAGAAACTGGAATGCCAGACTTGGCATTCCAGTTTCTTTCTGCTTGCTATTGATTCCTTTTCGTAAGGATTTTTCGGATTTCAATACCGATTACTCAACCACAACGGGCTTGTACTTCGGTACGAGAGTCTTCATGACGATCCAGCCGATGAGATAAGCCACGGCGCAGAAACAGAAGACAATCATGTAGGCTGCAGGCTTGCCCTCGTAGCCCAGGAACTGGAAGGCTGAGCCCTGTCCCTCGGCGTAAGTGAAGAGGTTACCCGAAATCTTGTTGATGAGCATTGAGCCCAGACCACCTGCCATAGCGCCGATACCGGTGATGGTTGCGATGGTCGACTTGGGGAACATATCGCCTACGGTAGAGAAGATGTTGGCACTCCATGCCTGATGGCCTGCACCTGCCAGACCGATGATGATGGCGGGCCACCATGCCGGGTCGATGGGTGAGTTCTGCCACATAGCCAACGGCTGGGCAAATAAGGCGAACAGGGGGAAGAAAGCGAAGATAAGCATGGCGAGCATACGTCCGGCATAGGGGTTCATGCCACGCTTCTCGACAAACAACTTAGGCAGATAACCACCGAAGATGCTGACCACGGTAACGATGAGGTAGAGCGTGAAGATGAGCAGCTGGCCCATGCCTGAACTTGACTTATAGCCGAACTGGTCGGAGAAATAAGCAGGTGCCCAGAACAAATAGAACCACCACACACCGTCGGTCATGAACTTACCCACGATGAACGACCAGGTCTGCTTGTAGGTGAATGCCTTGGCATAGCTCATCTGCGGGCCTTCGTCGTTGGCATCCTTCGGATCCTCGTCGGTCTCGGCATCCTGATTAATATAGGTAAGCTCGGCAGCATTGACGTGCTTGCTCTTGTTGGGCTTGTCGTAAACGAATACCCAGAGGGCCATCCAGACAAAGCCCAGTCCACCGATGATGATGAATGCCATCTCCCATCCGAACAACTCTGCCAATGGCGGAATGCTGATAGGAGCAGCCAAGGCACCTACCGATGCACCGGCATTGAAGATAGAGGTGGCGAAAGCACGGTCTTTCTTGGGGAAGTACTCGGCGGTCACCTTAATGGCAGCGGGGAAGTTTCCACTCTCTCCGAGGGCCAGGACGGCACGGCAGAAGAGGAACAGATAAACGCTGACGGTGGCAATGCTGAGGGCTGTCATCGAACCTGCCTCAACGGCACGAAGGGCAGCAATGGAGGGAACTCCCTCGATTTTCATCGTTACCCATCCGCAGGCGGCATGCATACAGGCGCCCAGCGACCAAACGAAGATGGCCCACAGATAACCTTTCTTTGTGCCCATCCAGTCGATGAACTTACCGGCAAAGAGGCAGAACACGGCATAGAGGATAGAGAAAACCGAGGTAATGGTGCCGTAGTCGGCATCCGTCCAATGGAACTCAGGTGCGATAAAGTCTTTCCATGTCAGCGAAAGCACCTGACGGTCCATGTAGTTAACGGTTGTTGCAAAGAACAACATTGCACAGATAATCCAACGGTAGTTGGTCATCTTAGATGTTTTTACAGAACTCATTGTTATTGTTAGATTTGTTTAAAGATTCAGATTATGTGAGCGCAAAGTTACAAAAAAGTTAGGAGTTAGGAGTCAGAAGCCAGAAGTTTTTTACGAAAACGTTTACTTTTTTGGTTCTTATGTCCATCAAGGCATCGGTTTCTGCTGATGCCCCTGACTCCTGTCTCCGCACTGTTAACTTGAGAAATAAACTCGCTTGACACGGTTGGAAACACCCGTGAGCACCTCGTAAGGAATCGTCTCGAGCACATCGCTTAACACGGTGACGGGCAGATGCTCGCCGAAGATCTCCACCTGATCGCCCTCGTGGCAGTCGATGTCGGTAACATCGATCATCGCCACATCCATGCAGATGTTGCCGATATAAGGTGCTTTCTGTCCGTTCACAAGACAATAGCAGTTGCCACGCCCCAGGCGACGGTTCAGTCCGTCGGCATAGCCAATAGGAATGGCGGCTATCAGACTGTCACGCTGCAGTTTACCCTTGCGGCTGTAGCCTACTGTCTCTTCCTTGGGCACACGGCGCAACTGGAGAATGGTCGTCTTCAGGGTTGAGACGGTATGGAGGATACGGTTGTCGCGCGGGTCGACACCATAGAGGCCGAGTCCCAGACGGCACATATCCATCTGCCGCTCAGGGAAATGCTCGATTCCCGCCGAGTTGTTCATGTGGCGGATAATATGATGGCTGAATGCCGACTGCAGCATGTCGCTTCCTTTCATGAACAGTTCAAACTGACGGGCTGAGAAACGGTCGAAGTCATCGCTGTCGCTCCCCACGAAATGAGAGAACACGGACCGCGGGATGACCGCCTGCTGGTGGCGGAGACGACTGATGAGTTCGGGGATATCGGAATGGCCGGAAGACTCGGAGCCTTCGGCGAGGTCGGAAACACGGAAGCCCAGCCGGTGCATGCCTGTATCGAGCTTGATGTGGACGGGCCAGCCGGTGATACCCTCCTTGCGGGCTGCCTTGATGAGGGCATCGAGCAGGCGGAAGGAATATACCTCGGGCTCCAGGTCGTAGTCGAACATTGTCTTGAATGCCGTCATCTCGGGATTCATGATCATGATATTGCTCGTGATGCCTGCCTTGCGCAGCGTAACGCCCTCGTCGGCAACGGCCACGGCGAGATAATCGACGCGATGTTCCTGCAGTGTCTTAGCAATCTCGACGGCTCCCGCACCATAGCCGTCGGCCTTGATCATGCAGACGAGTTTGGTTTCGGGACGGAGGAACGAACGGTAATAGTTCAGATTCTCTACCAACGCGTTGAGGTTGACCTCGAGAATGGTCTCGTGCACTTTCTCCTCCAACAGCTCTGCCAGCTGGTCGAAGCCGAAACGGCGCGAGCCTTTCAGCAAGATGAGCTCGTTGCTGAGCTGACGGAACACCGGACTATCGATGAACTGCTTCGTGTCGTCGAAGAAATATTTCTCGGGAACATGGATGAGATGCTGCTGGCCGGATATCTCGCGACCGATACCGATCAGTTTTCTCACGCCACGCTTGGCCACCAACTCAGCCACCTCGGCATAGAGCACTGCCGGCTGCTCACCACTCTGGTCGATATCGCTGAGTATCAAGGTGTTCGTCAACGGATGACTGCTAAGCGACAACTCACGGTCTTTAGCCTCTTCCCGGCGGCACATAAAGTCGAGCGCAATGTCGAGCGAATTGATATCGCTGTTATAGGAGTCGTTGATGAGGATGCAACCATGCTGGCCCTGTTTCACCTCAAGGCGCATGGCGACAGGCTCCAGATAACGCATGCGGGCGGCTATCTGGTCGGGAGTGAGTCCCAGGCTGAGGGCAACCACGAGCGTCGTGATGGAATTGTCGACCGAAGCCTCATCGATGAAAGGAATCTCATACTGATGCGCCTCGCCCTTATATATATAAGTAATGTGGCAATTGGTGCCTTCTATCTCGGTTTTCGACACGAACACATGGGCTTCCTCGTTGTAGCGTGACCAGTTTAGACGGCGCCCGTGATACTGTGAGCGACGGATGCAACGGCTGACGATGTCGTCATCGGAGCAATAGACAACCGCCTCGGTGTCGTGGAACAGCTGCAGCTTCTCCATGCATTTCTCCTCCATGGAGCGGAAATTCTCCTGATGGGCCGTTCCTAACGATGTCAACACGCCAATGGTGGGCTGGATGATATCGTGAAGTGCCAGCATCTCACCCGGTTGACTGATTCCTGCCTCGAAGATGCCTATCTGCGTCTGCTCGTTCAACAACCACACCGACAAGGGCACACCTATCTGTGAGTTGTAGCTGCGGGGCGAGCGGGTCACACGCAGATGCTGGGGCTCGGGCTGCTGGGGCTGAGCCGAAGCCTGCTCATCATCTTCTTCCCAACAGCCGACACCGGAGAGTGTCTGGTAAAGCCACTCTTTGACCATGGTCTTACCATTGGAACCGGTAATACCGACAATGGGGATATTAAACTCATCGCGATGGCGCTCTGCCAGACGCTGAAGAGCTGCCAGCGTGCTGACCACTTTCAGGAAATTGGCATCGGGGAAAAGGTCAGCGTAGTGTTCGGGCACCACCTCGACAACAAAACTGCGGACACCACGGCGGTAGAGGTCGTCGATATACCGATGACCGTCGTTACGCTTGGTATGCAACGCAAAGAACAGGGTTTCCTCAGGAAAGCAAAGTGAACGGCTGTCGGTAAGAAGCCATCTGATGTTGCCGTCGTGCTCGCCGTAGCGGCGAGCCCCGATAAAGGTGGTTATTTTCTCAATTGTATATGTCATTTTTCAAAATATTGATTCATTCTATCTAGAGGATCTAGAATATCTAGAGGTTCTAGAGCATATAGATTTTCTTGACTTTCTAGAGCTTCCAGGTTATCCCCCAGGCTTTGCATGGGGATACTTCTGCTGGAAGGCGGCAAGGCGCTCTTGCGTCTGCTGCCTGAAACGGAGGTATTCCTCCGAGTCGGGCTGGAAGGGCTTGTGGCTGAGAGCCTGACGGATGGGCTGCCATTCCGAAACGAACTTGCAGGCAGCACCACTGAAAAGGGTTGTTGTCAGCTGCTGCCAGATATACTCGACTGCCTGCTCGCTGGGATGAAGCATGTCGGCATTGTAGAAACGATAGTCGCGCAACTCGTCGTTGACAATCTCGTAAGCGGGGAAATAATACATACGTTCCACTTGACTCCCATCCGATACGGACTGCCGCGAAAGCAGTTCGTCGACAGCGAGAAGCAAGGTTGCCTTGGAAAGCTGGCTGCCATGATAACCGTATTTGGCATAGCGGATAGGACTGACCGTGAAGACGATACGCACATCGGGACTGACAGTCCTAAGCAACGAGACACACTGATGAAGTGTATCAACACACTCGCTGACAGACAGTTGTTCCTCTGAGAACAGGCGCTGCGGGCGTTTCTCACAGTTGTCGACAATCTCGCCGGTTTCTCTCAGCCGGTACACGTGGTTGGTGCCAAGCGTGAGAAAGACGATGTCTGGTGGTACGACGTTTGCCGAGGCTGAAGAAGGGCCGTATAACCGCTGCAACGTATGAAGGATGCTGACCGGATTGTACATCACCCCGAAAGGGTTGACAACCGTCTGAAACTGATTATCGGCAAAACGCTGTCCGATGTTGGCAGCAAAGCAACTGCCAACAAACAACAGCCGATGGCTGGGTTCTATCTGCCAGCCGGGCTTCTCGATTGCCACCTCAGTGCGAAACTCCATCCTGCGTTCTGCCGTTTATTTCTTACTATACCACTCCTTCAGCACATAGAAGGCTTTTTTCTTCTCGCCTTTGTCGCTGAACAAGCCTTTCCTATTATAATAGTCCTGGATGCCATTGAGCACACGGCGTGGCGAACGGAAATCTTTCAATATCCACGGGGTGGTACCTGCCAGACCATCAATCTTGTCGAGCATCAGAGTATTCTCGCGATAAAGGTTCTCCTGGAACTCTTCCGTCCACCGCTGGTTCTTGGCACCATGCAGTCCATACTTGGCACCACCGCCAAACTCGCTGACGATGACAGGTTTGTCGTAAGGAATGTCCCACTCCATTTTCGATGCGTCGTTGACGTCACGATACCAACCAATATACTGATTGAAACTAACCACATCGACATACTCATGCATATTGTCCTGCAGACGATTCTTGAAGTTTGAGGCTGAAGTAACCTCCATGGCCATGCTGACCAGACGGCTGTCGTCCAACTGCTTGGCCTGTTTTGCCAACTGTCCCAGGAACGCATCGCGCTCAGGAGAGTGCGGCGTCTCATTGGCAATACTCCAGATAATCACATTGGCGCGGTTCTGGTCGCGCGCAATCATATCCGTCAGCTGACGGCGCGCATTCTCCAGCGTGGCAGGATTCTTCCAGTCGATGGTCCAATAAACCGGAATCTCCGACCATACCAGCATTCCCATCCGCTCGGCCTCACGAACAGCATACTCGTTATGCGGGTAATGCGCCAACCGGACATAATTGCACCCCAGTTCCTTGGCCCAAGAGAGAAGGGTGTGGGCATCCTCGGTAGAGTTTGCGCGCCCGCCTCCATTAGGTTTCTCCTCATGGATGCTGATACCTTTGAGGAAGATGGGCTTGCCATTCAGCAGCAACTGCTTGCCTTTTGTCTCAATGAAACGGAAACCTATCTGATCGGTCAGTGTTGTCTCATCCATCTGAATCTCCACATCGTAGAGTTTCGGATTCTCAGGCGACCACAACTGCGGTTTGGCTTTCATATAGACTGTCGCGGTTCCATCGGCAGCCGTCGTCACGGTTTTCTTGATTTTCAGCTCCGGAATACGAAGAGTCACCTCACGGCCAGCCTCCTGACGATTCAGTTTGACGGTAAAGCCCAGCCTACGGCCTTCCAGACTCAATAATCTCAGTGTGTAGTTCTCGATATAAACGGGCTCAAGACTGACCAGAAGCACATCGCGGGTGATTCCACCATAGTTCCACCAGTCGAAAATCTGTGTGGGAACAGCCGACGCATGGCGCTTGTTGTCTACTTTCACGATGACCACATTCTCACCCTCGCGCAACTGGTCGGTCACATCGTAGTTGAATGGTGTGAACCCACCAACATGATGACCGACATGATGACCGTTCACATAGACATGGGCATCGTAATTGACCGCACCGAAATAAAGAAGCGAACGGCAACCGTCCTGCGGATGGAACTCAAAACTACGCTTAAACCATACTGTTCCCTCATAGAAGAAAAGCCGGTCATCCTGCGTGTTCCAATCGCCTGGCACCTGCATGACAGGAGCTGCGTCGAAATCATATTCTATCAGGTCCTCGGGCCGTTGCGGCTTGGCATTCCGGAAGAAGCCCGAACGTGTAGGTTTCATGCGGTAGTCATAAAAACCTTCCTCCTGTACATCGACGATATAATTCCATGCGCCGTTGAGCGACTGTGCATGGCGGGCTAAGATGTTAGCCACCTGTGGCACTTCCTGTGCCTGTATGGACAATGTTGCGGCGAGCAACACGATGATTCCGAAAACTTTCTTCATATTCTTTTATCTTGTTTCTGTGTATTTTCTATACTACACCATTCCAACCCTGTCAGCTGCGGCTCACCTGTAGTCCTTGGCGGCTTAATGTCATATTGACAAAACGGGCGTTAGCGTTCAGACGGTTGGCATTGAGTATTTGTCGGATGCGGGCGGCAGCCTCAGGGTCTTTGGCTACCATATAGAGATAACCGCCACCACCGGCGCCAGGGAGCTTGTAGCCCAAGCACAAGTCATCAATCAAATTTGTAATCTGCTTGATTGGTGCCGGATTGGTTCCCGCGTCAAGGGCCTGATTCTGCAGCCAGTTCTTGCGCAGATGGAGTCCCATCTGGCAGAAATCGTTGCGCTGGATGGCCTCATACATATCCAACGCATGCTGTTTCATCTGCCGAAGGAGAGCCAGTTCGTCGTGATGGTTGAGGAACATCTTGCGCACAATCTCGGCTAAGATTTTCTTGGCTGTACGCGTGATTCCCGTGTAATAGAGCAAATGACACGACTGGTATTCCGGCTGTGTAAACAGATTGTCGGGCAACCAACGCACCACCGGATTCTGGTCGAAGCCCCGTTCGGTCTGCAACAATTTCACACCTTGAAGCAGTCCGCCAAACTGATCCTGCCAGCCACCACCCGTGGTGAGCATTTGCTCAAGCACCAGCGTGCGGTGTCCTATCTCGTTCTTATCCCAGCCCAGTCCGCAGAAGTCGTTTAATGTACCCAATACGGTCGATGCCAGCAAACTGCTGGTGCCCAAACCACTACCTGCAGGTATGGCCGAGAGCAGCGTAATCTCAATGCCACAGCCGAAATCGTACAACTGATGCTCCAGCGTGTCGGACGCCGAAGGTTGGAAGCCTGCCAGCGAGAGAGCTGCCTTGGGAATGGAGAACGGACTTCCAACCTTCTGATAGTCAGACAGTTCCTCGTATGTGCGGACAAGTTCCATCGCACCCAGGTCGATACTCCGCAGGGTGATATGATAGTCTTTGCTGGGTTTCACATACGCCTGTATGGGCGGTTGTCCATTCAGTTCGATGGCCAGATTGACCACATTACCACCTTCCATCAGGCAGAAGGGCGGCGTGTCGGTCCAACCGCCAGAGATGTCGATTCGCACCGGCGAGCGTCCCCACACAATCTGATCGCTATAAACAGACAACTGAGGGGTAGGATGCTGGGCGAGAACCTGTTCGGTAAGACCCTCGCGTAACAGTCCGAACGCCCGTTGCTCATCCGTCTCAAACGGCTCACCTTTCAAGCGTTTCAGCTCTGAGCGGAACATGCTGTCGTGAATGCGCGTCATGAGGGGTGCCTCCGGCGCTATCGGAGCAGGCATGGGCAGATGAAATGCATGGAATTCGCGGGCGGCATCGTCCAGATCTGTCTGATAGAACACGCTATGCTCGTAGTTTTGAGCTATTGCCGTCCAGTTTTGTGCCCGATACTTCCGGCGCTGTTCTGTCAGTCGGCGCAGGTTGGCCATGGCCGAAATCTGCTCGGCCGACAGGTATTTCTCTACGCTCACCCCCGAGGGGAGGGAGGCATGATAATCAAAAGATTTCTTATTTACAGAAGTATCCGGATTTTGTTCCTCTGAAGAAGCATCCAGATAACGCTCCAGCCAAATGCCTGCATCCGCCAGGTTGTTGAACACGGGGAACTGCGGTTTCGTCTGCTCATCACCGGCAAATTTGTCATCGTAACGATACGGTCGGACCACCCATTGGTCGTCGCCTATCGGCACTACATCAATGCATTGTCCAGGTTGCAGACATATCCGCCAGTCGTTCTCAGGTACACCCGTGATGATATTCTCGTGCGAGACCGTCCACTGCTCTCCCACCCAACTGTTCTCAATCCACAGATTCCGGTTCTGTCCGGTAATCTTGATGCAGTTGACAGCATTCTGAACGAACATGGAGGGATGAGGTTTCAACGAGTGATGCATGATCTCACGCTGATCGTTTACCAGATTCTGGATTGCCAGCGTCGATGAAAGCAGTTCGTGACTGGTACCAAAATGATAGAACTCTCCACCCGGCAAAGGCAGGATAGCCACCTTCAATTGTGCCACCTCGTCATCCTGGATGGTGGGAGCCGTACCCAGACAGCAGCCGAACTCACCATAGAGGTCGTAGTATCTCATATCTGTCGGGGCAACCGGACAAGTCAAGTCAGAAGAACTTGCCTCGCCAGCCATCCTTGAGCTTTTCCGCATCAGCACCTCAACCGCTCTGTCGCTGAGCAGCCACACGCCGATATCGGTCAGATAGAAATGGTCTTTTTGCAGTTTGCCAAGTGTCTGTACCGACGGTTTCTGCAACATACACTTCAGAACCGAGGGAGAACGGCGGTCAGAGACAAACACACCATGATCCTTGGCAATGTCCGGTCCCAGCCATAATCCATAGCAAACCACATCGGCATCGGGAATGCGCTGCAAAGGCTCTGTGGCCCGGATAAACACATCACCGCTGACAATCATCGTATGCAGACGCTCAGGCGCGGCCTGCATCATCTGCTCATAAAAAGGAATCTGCAACGAGAGCAGGTCTTGCGACAAACGCTGTCCCCTCTCCCATCGGAACACGGGAATAGGGGTCAGTATTTTCCCTGATGGCGCATAAGCCGGCAAACGGCGGCTCTGTCCGCCTGCATGCAACAGAATACGTCTCTCTGATTGTAGCCATTCCACAAATCCGCCCGCTGTTTCCGGGCTGCCGCCGGCAGCATCCATATAAGCCTGCCATAGCAACCACGCACTACCCCCGCCCGAGCCCAGCTTTTGGCCGACGGGGTCGTGGGTGCAGAACCACTCTTCACGACAGTAACCTGTCACGTCGTGGAAGCAGTTCACAAGATTAGGCGGGAGCGAAAGCAGTTTTTTCACGATACAGCAGCTTTCTTTTGTTTCTTCCATTCGATGAACACCACTGCGGCAACAGCCAGCAATAGGAGCACGAAGGCTACATAGGCAATGGTCTCCGTACGCTCAACCGTCTTCGGGTTGAAGCTCAGCTCCACCTGATGATTACCGGCCTTCACGTTGAGAGCACGCAGAATATAATTCACG
>JAEEGI010017216.1_pt1 | contig 14853 bp, 27 predicted proteins | sample 8958751 | NCBI WGS metagenome assembly JAEEGI01 (sample SAMN16246545, study PRJNA631951) | gut metagenome | biome: gut microbiome; feature: rumen; material: KS-attached | host: Bos | place: Iran: Karaj | collected 2018-10
GCGAACCTCGAGCCCTTCGCCGAAAACGTTGAGACCCTCCGCTCCCTCATCGCCGCCGGTCACACCTGCTACATCCTGACCAAGGCCGCCAACGCCGATGGCGCCCAGGGCAAAATTGAGTGGCTCGCCAAGTACATCCCCGAGATGGACGAAGCCCACACCATCATCATCACCAAGGGTCGCAAGGTCGACAACATCCGTGAGGATGGCATCCTCGTGGATGATGACAGCGCCAACACTCGGCAGTGGGAGAAGGCCGGACACAAGGCCATCCTCCTCACCGAAAAGGGCGAAGCGGTTCGGATCTGATACCAGATCCAACATCACATGGCTACTAACCAGATTCGACATTGTCGGATCTGGTATTTCTTTCGTAGGCGCGCGCACGGGCGTGTGCGCGCCTAATTGGATCACATCGATGGGCTGGAAAAAAATTTTTTCGCAAATAGGCAAAAAAAGTGTTGACACAGGCTCCCGGATGTGGTATAGTATAGTCACAGGGAGAGAGTAAGAAAAACTCCCCCGGACGGAAGGAGAGATCCCCATGAAGAAGAACGTGTACATGATCAAAGCCGAAGAAGTGACCGCAGATTGGGGTCGGCACATTCGTAACGTGACCCTCCGGACGGTTTACGCGGATTGGGATACGGTCTACGGGATCATCGAAGAAGAGCGCGCCAAGATCGCCGCCAAGGGTCAGTGGTGGATGGGCTACGGCAAAGACTATGAGAAGGACGCTCCCAAGGTGTGGGCAGAGCTGATCGTGGTCGAAGGGCTGTAAGAAAGGCTTGACACACAGCACAAGGTGTGCTATACTAACACTGTCAAGAGACACAGAGAGGAGCAAGAGACAATGAAGAGCAACAAGATCATCATCATCGCAACACTCATCACCATCATCACCATCATGCTGTGTGGCACAGCCATGACAGCACAGGCAGAGGACAGCGAGACCTTCGAACTGCTCGGTGTGGTCACCGCATGGCAGGATCATGAGGACTGCACAGAGTACACAGTGACTGTAGAAGATGGCACACTGCTTGCCTTCTACGCAGACAAAGGCGACTTCCGCATTGGTGACATGGTGTATCTCACTGTGTGGGACGAGATCCAACAGGAAGTCATGGACGTGGAATGGATAGCCACTCTGGAATGGGACGAGATGTTCCGGTGGCTGGACAGAGTGTACGGCTAAAAAAGTTGTAGAAAATCTGCGCAAAGGGGTTGACAGAGTCAACCTCTTGTGTTATACTTACATCATCAAGAGAGAGGAGAGCAAGGCAATGAGGAAGATCAAGGTTGTGAAGTGCGCAAAGTGGTGGTACGTACGGGTGTTCGAAGCTGATGGTGAGACCCTGGTCACACAGGCCAGCTTCTCCACCAAGAAGGTGGCGAACGAAGTCCGGGACCACTGGATCCGGGACCGGTTCTTCGGGGATGCCGAGGTGGCGTAAGCTACCTCGGTTTTCTCGTAGGCGCGCTCGCGGTCGCGGGCGCGCCTTATTTGGCTTATTCAGAGGTCTACAGGTTTTGCGATCCGAAAGGATAAAAAAAAGAGCGGGGATCGGACTCCCGCATGCCATCGGCTTTTGTTTTGCTGGGCTCGCCCGGCTCCGTGAGGAGCGCCCTAGAGGAGTGCCGGTGGATCACTACCATCTCCCTGTGACTATAAGATATCATACTTCGGACGAAATGTCAACTACTTTTGCGAAAAAAAAATAAAAAAATTTTTTTAGGAAAAATGCAAAAAAGTGCTTGACGGATCCGGTGTTATCTGCTATAATGACTACAGTAAGAAACAGGAGGTACGAGATCATGGCAAGTTGGTACACTGTAGAGCGTGGATTCATCACCTGCGACATTTACTTCGACACTGAAGCTGAAGCTGAACTGTACTGCCTCGCAATGTGTGCGATCACTGGTGACATGTGGCATGTCCGGAGGAACTTCGGTTACTCCGCACGCTAAAAAAATTTTAGGAAATTTCAAAAAAAGGGTTGACAAAACAGCCCGATCCATGGTAGAATAAATCATCGAAAGAGCCAAGGAGGAAGAAACCATGAAGCTGATCGCCACCGTCAACAATCTCCCCGCCAACCTCGCCAAGTACGCTTGGATCACCGCCCGTGCGGTGGATGGCGAACTCTGGTTCTATGGCGCTTGGTATGACGAAGCCGGTGCCCGCGAGCAGGCTCGCGAGATCGACGGGATCGCCCTCAAGATCGAGGGCTGATCCTACCGGATCGGACAATGTAAAATCTGGTGGGGCGGTGTAAAATAACCAAACCTTGTCACCGCCGAAACAAGGCAACCCACCTTCAAAACTGACGTAGCCCCCTCTCGCTTCTACTCCTTTCTGGGCGGGAGGGTTTCTTTTTGGCTGTCCGGCCGCGGGCGCGACCGGACAGGATTTGTGTTGTTTAGGGGTCTCAGCATTTTAGCAATAAAAAAGCGGGATCGCGGTCTTACCTGTCCGATCCCGAAGGCTGTTGTTTTTGGTGGGCCACCTCTCGCCTTTCGGCGCCCTTTAGGAGTTGCCTTATCTCTCCCACTGGAAACATGATACCACATCTTAAGGAATCTGTCAACACTTTTTTTGTAATTTGTCGAAAAAAATAAATTGTTACAAAAGTCTTAACAATGCAGAAAAGGGGTTGTATTCCGATCCGACCTGTGATATTATACTTGTGGGGAGAGAAGGATCCCCACCGAATGAAAGGAGTTGGAACGAATGAAGATCTGGTTCGACATGGACGGCACCATCGCCGACCTCTACGGAGTCACTGATTGGCTCCCCGCTCTGATCGCTGAGGACACCCGCCCCTACGAGATCGCCAAAGGGATCGGAAACCTCGCACTGATCGCCCGCCTGCTGAACAAGGCACAGGCGAACGGTCACGAGATCGGGATCATCTCTTGGACGGCTAAAGCCGGAACCGCCGGATACAATGCTCGGATCTACGCCGCAAAGGTCGGTTGGCTCGGCAAGCACCTTCCTTCCGTGAATTGGGACACGATCCTCGTCAAGCCCTACGGCACCGACAAAAAGGTTGCCACCGGTGGCGGGATCCTCTTCGATGACGAGGAGCCGAACCGGACGAACTGGGGAACCGGAGCCTACACCCCCGCCGAGATCGTGGAAGTCCTCAAGGCTCTTACCAGATAAGACAATGTCAAATCTGGTAAACTAAAATTGACGCAGCGCCCCTGACCTTCCTCCTTGGGTTGGGGGTTTTCCCTATTTTGTGGGCTGCGCGCCGGCGGTCGCCTGCGCGCAGTATTTCGGATCACATCGATGCACAGTAAAAAAAAATTCGCAAAATGTGAAAAAAAGTGTTGACAACCGGATCCCGATAGTGTATAATTAAGCCATCAAGAGAGGGAGGTACAGACCATGATCCGTGAGAGCAAAATGACCATCAAGCAGGTAGGCACCAATTCCTGCGACATCTACTGCGAGACCCGTGACGATAATGGCGCGTGGGAAAAGCAGGGCGTGATCCCGGTCATGGGCACCCTTGAGCAGGTCCGTGCGGAGCGGATCGCCAATCAGGAAAAGTGGGGTTGGATCCTGTACGACATCGAGCAGGACAACGTCCTCACCTTCTGGAAGGAGTTCTAATTCCTTCCAGAAAAAATAAAAAAAAGTGTTGACAAACTAACCACGATGTGATACAATAACAGTGTCAAGAGGGGGGCGTAAAAAAATCAAACCCTGTCGCCCCTGCAACAGGGCAACCTCAAGACACAAAATGAAAGGAGATCAAGAGCATGAAAACCAAGAAATTCGCAGGACACGAAAAGGCACAGGCCAAGATCAACTACTATGAAGACGGCTCCATGGAACTGGTTAGCTACAAGACCGTGGTTGCCACGGTTGACTCCGAAGGTTGGGTACACCTCAACGGCCTGTACAGCATGACCACGATCCGGCACATCGGTTGGTTCGCCAAGCTGATCGGCACGGACTACCACACCTTGAAGGGCCTCATGCTCGATCACAAGGACATGAACATCCACACCGGCGAGGTGGTTGACTGGGAGTAACTCTCCCAGTCTTTTTTCTTTTGAGCCGGTCGTGTGCGGGCGCGCACGACCGGAATTTGCTTTTACAGGGGATCTGCGAAAAAAAAGTTTGCGATTTGGCGAAAAAAAGTGTTGACATCCGATCCCGGATGTGTTATTATACTGGTGCGGGGAGAAGATCCCGCCGAGATACTGAAGGAGGTACACCAAAATGTTCAACACCGAAGCTTGCATCATCCGCTCCACCTGCCCCTGCTGTGGCACTCTGAACCACATCCACGCTCTCCAGTCCGAGTTTGACGCTTGGCAGGCGGGCGCTCTGGTGCAGGATGCGTTCCCCACCATGTCCGCCACCGACCGGGAGAGCCTGATCTCCGGTCTCTGCCCGGACTGTCAGGCGACCTTCTTCGCCGAGGATGACGAGGAGGTGGATGACTAATGGACGGTTACATGGGCATGCCCTATGAGGATCTGATCAAGGCGGTTCCGGAGTACTGCTGGGAGATGGACGAACTGTACGTCAGCCCCGATGGTGACCGGTGGTACTGGATCGGCCTCAAAAACTGGGTCGCTGATAGCTGGGAGAGGATTTGATCTCCCAGCTTTTTGGCTGGTCGCGCGCGGGCGTGCGCGACCAGTTTTGGTCTACATCGAGGTGTTGCATAATTATTCATGCGAATTGCATAAAAAAAGTGCTTGACAGCTGATCCCGTTTGTGGTACACTATCCGTGGAGGTGGAAATCATGGAAATTCGCAAGGCTACCGAGCAGGACTACATCCGAGTTATCCGTACAATTCAGAACAAGGGCATTAGTTACATCACTCCTGCGCACGTGCGTGCTGATGTAACCGCAGGTCGCCTGTTCGTCATGGTAGAAAATGGCAAGGTGATTGCCATCCTGTCCCTTGTGTGGGATGAAACCTACGGCTATTTTGCCATGAAACGGCTTTGTGTTCCGAACAAGAGGAACAACGGCAAAGGCTACGGACAGGCCATGATCCGGTTTGTGAGCGCACAGGCAACCGGAAAAGTCGGTTGCACTCCGTGGGCTGATAATGGCGCCATGCGTCACACGCTTGAAAAACTGGGCTTTCAGCTTGAGTACATCTTTGCGGAAAAATGGTGCTTCTACTCAAAAAATCCTTGACACCTGCTCCGCAATCTGGTACAATAGTTGTGGAAAGGAAGGTGTGCCCCATGACTGAACTGACTGCGATCCGTGACTTCGTTGAGCTGATCACCGGCATCCGCCCCGTGATCGCACGCAAGCGTGATGATTGGTCTGTTGTTTCTGAAGCCGACTCCATGCGGATGACCGTCCCCACGGTCTACACCGGCTCCGAAACTGACAAGGCTTTCCGCAAGGATTTTGTGAGCCGTTGCCCTCTTGCTCGGGGCTTCGCTGATGTGACCATCAGCATCCTGCACGAGATGGGACACTTTGCCACCCGTGACAACTTCAACGCTGATGTGTACACCGCACAGGTTGAGGAAGCCGGCGCCGACATGGAAAAATACATGGCGATCCCTTACGAAATGCTCGCCACCTGTTGGGCAATCTGTTGGCTGATGGATCCTGACAACCGGAAAGAAGCCAAAAATTTTGAAAGAAATTTTTTCGGAAGGGGTTGACAAGTCGCCCCTAATGTGCTACAATGTCAGTGTCGAAGGGAGGGGATTCCGATGGGATACCAAGCCCACGGCCCGCAGGCAGGTGCGAAGCGGGCCACACGGGCGGGAGGTAAGCACCCGGCCGGTTGAGGGGAGGGCCCCCAAGACCGGCAAGCGAACCTTGACAAGTGAATGGCGGGTTGGCCAACCGCCTTAGTAAGGCCCCAGGGGGCAGAAGCCGATTGCAAGAGCGCAAGTTGCTCGTGTAAGACCTCAAAACCGGAAACGAGGATGCCCGGACCCTGTGATACAGAGCCGAACGGCTCTTTTTTTATTGGGCTGGCCGATTGCGAGCGCGATCGGCCAGTTTTCACGCTTCAGAAGGGATCCAAGAAAAAAAATTTGAAAAACCTGCGCCAAAACGCTTGACATCTGATCCCAGATGTGGTATCATGATCATGTCAGGAGGGGATGCGGACCCCAGCCCCTCCGAGGGTCGCCCGTGGGAGCCGAGCAAGGGGACGCCAGAGTGGATGTGCGCAGTCCTTCCCACGGGAGTTATACCCGAGTACAGCTAAGCCTGCTAAACGCTGGTCAGAATGCAGTAGGCGCGATCCCCTCGGTATCGCTGACTGACTTCCGAGGATCCCCCAAGGGTTTGACGACCATCGCCAGAAATCTGGCCGGGAGCCTTGAGATACAGGTACGCGCGATAATCGCCCCAGAGGGTTAGGTATCGCGGAGAGGACAAAAAAAGTTTTCAGAAACTTCTGAAAACCCCTTGACAAGCAGATCATGATCTGCTATAATAGGGGCACAGGGTGAGGGAAGGCAGAGCCCGGAGCGGGTGCGACCCATGAGAGTCCGTAAGACCATTCCCGATGAACCAACCGCACGCCGAAAGAGCGAGATGGTGCGGTATACAGTGTGGCGAGCACTGGGATCCGAAAGGGTTCAAATGTCGAGGCAGCACCTGCGAGAGGCTGAAACAGGCAGGGATTCATCTCGTGAAGACCCCTCTCACTCCCCAACCTCGGGAGTTCGGCACAGTACACCGATAGAACGAGGGAGAAGCCACAGGACGGAAGAGCCTGTGGCTTCGTCCATTTGGGCCGCCCGCTGACCGCCGCAGCGGGCGGTTTTCGCGTTTTATTGGGATCTACAGAAAAATTTTTTTCAAAAACTTGCGAAAAAACGCTTGACATCTGATCCCGTTTGTGATATTCTATACTCACAGAGAGAGAGGAGAGTGACCACCATGACCCGCACCTACAAGAAGTCCGCTACCCGTCCTCAGCCCCGTGATGTCTGGCCCTGCCGGCACACCAACCACCGGGGTCTCCGGAAGCGCATGGACCGGATCGACCGGCGCCGGCTCAACCGCTTTGCGAAAGATTTCGCATAAGGGTTGACAAATGGTCGAAAGTGTGCTATCATAAAGCCATCAAGAGAAAGGAAAGTGATCCCCATGAGAAAGTTCTTCAACATCGAGCATGGTTACAAGTACGAAACCAATGACCTGCGTGCGCTGACCATGATCGTCAATCTGCTTCTGATCATCGCCTTCGGTTTTGCTTCCTCTTGGTTCGGCTTCACGATTGCGGTGCTTGGGATCATCAAGGATTGCAAGAATCAGAACCGCCACATCAACGACTTTCTCATGCACGGCACAAGTCTGTTGATGAACAGTTATTTCCTCTTTTTGCTCTACAGGGGTTGACAAAACCTCAACCCCATGTTATAATAAGTCATCAAATGAAAGGAAGGTAAACGAAATGGAAAATGTCAAGGTTGAACGCAAAGGAATCGGATTCACGGGTCTGCTGACTCTGATCTTCATCACGCTGAAACTGTGTGGTGTGATCTCCTGGTCTTGGGTGTGGGTGCTTGCTCCCCTGTGGATCGGTTGGGCTCTGGTTCTGCTGATCGTCGGGGCGGTTGCTCTCGGTGCGTGGATCGCTGACAGATGGGGGTGGTAAAATGAAACTGATCTACAAGATCCCTGCGGTCATGCTGAAAGTTTACGAACTGATGCGGAAAATTGGGATGCCTGTGTAAGGCATCTCTTTTTTTCGAGCCGACCGCGCGCGGCCCACGCGGTCGGTTTTTACGTTTGATGTAGGATCTGGCATAATTCGAGACCAAAAGTCGCATGAAAATTCTTGTTGACAATTTCCCTAAATTATGATATTATTATTACAGTAAGAGAGAGGAGCTGATCCGAATGGCTAAGCAGAAGGTCAAGACCTACACCGAGATTTTCCGCTCCGAGCGGAAGTCCTGGGGCAATGTTAACCCCGTGACCCGGGTGATCCCGGACAAGCGCCGGAAAGCGCCGAAGCACAAGGGTCGTCAATTTGACTATTGACACCCCTGTGCAATAGTGGTATAATGTGTGTGAAAGGAAGGGATACCGATGGAAGAAATCATGAAACTATTCGCCCCTGTGACCGCCATGCTGAATGACTTCATTCAGATGTTCGATGAAGAATACACCGTAGAACTGGCACACAAGTTCTGTGCGGACAATATCCAAGAGGTTGTGTATTACACTGTGGTCATGCCGAAAAACTCTGTGGACGAGTTCACCACCGACTTCATCAAGCGGTTTCCTGCCTGCTCTTGCTTCTCCGAGTTCATGCTTTCCTTCATGCACGAATTGGGACACCTTGAAACCGAATGGGACATGGTGGACGATACCGAAGAGCGGAACAAAATTACGGACAACGCCACCTACTTTCAGCTCTACAACGAGCGGATTGCAACGGATTGGGCGGGTGAATACCTCACCGACCACAAAGCCGAGATGCAGATGCTCGAACGGCAAATCCTGACCGAGATTCACAAAATCTGGCAGTCCATTCCGGACTGACCAGATTTTACATTGTCGGATCTGGGCTGCTCGCGGGCGGCCGCGCGCGAGCAGTTTTTGTGTTCGGATCCGGTTTCAGAAAAATTTTTTTCGTTTTTGGCGAAAAAAGTGCTTGACAAATTTACCCGTATCTGCTATTATAATGGTACAGAAGGGAGGTCATCAAAGATGACGAAGGAAATTTGGTTCGACATGGATGGCACGATTGCCAACCTGTATGCGGTGGAAAACTGGCTTGCTGACCTGCGTGCGGAAAATGTCCGCCCCTATGCGGAAGCCCTGCCGATGCTCAACTTCTCGCTGTTCGCTCGGTTGCTGAATCAGCTTCAGCGTGCCGGATGGAAAATCGGCATCATCAGCTGGACCGCCAAAAACGGCTCTGAAGCCTACAACATGGCGGTTGAAATGGCGAAGCGTGCGTGGCTTGCGAAGCATCTGCCCTCTGTTGAATGGGATGAAATCAAGGTTGTGCGGTACGGCACGAACAAGCGGAACGCTTGTGGCGGTGGAATCCTGTTCGACGATGAAGAAGGTAACCGCAACACCTGGGGTCAGGGTGCTTACGAACCGCAAGATATTGTGGAAATTCTGAAAGGGTTGAGGTGATAGCATGAGAGAAATTTTTGAAAAGTATTACACGGCACGGCTTTTCTGTCAACCGGACATGCATTTTAGACCGGATATTAAAGAACTCCCCGGCGAATTTGATACCCCGGAAGAAGCAAGAGCATTTGCGGAAACTGAATGGCACAAATACGATTGGGTCAGCGATGTAACCGGAAACACCTGTAACTGGTGGGAAATTCAAATCATCCCCCACTATCGCAAATACCAGATCTGACATTGTCGGATCTGGTAAAACTTTTTGGCGGCCCGCGAGCGAACGCCGCGGGCCGAATTTTCCATTATACCACCCCAGCCAGTTTTTGTCAAGTTAAATTTTTGTTACAATTTTATTACGCTGGATCCCGAAAACGTAACATTCTGTTAAGGATTTTGTGCTTGTTTTCGTAACAATTTTCTGGTATTATAATCATGTCGGGAGGGGAAAGGGTAAACCCACCGAGGACCGAGGTAAGGACGGTCTGGCAAGCGGAAAATTTCTTCAAAAGAAATTTTGAAAAACCCTTGACAGGACGCTGAATCGGTGATATAATAAGCCCGTAAGAAAGAGAGAGCCGAACTCGTAAAAACGGAGAAAGAGGTAGATACCATGAAAACCCTGACCTATGTTGATGCTCTGAACGTTGCCCTGTCTGCTGACCTGCCCGAAGATGTCAAGGCGAAGCTGACCGCCCTGCGTGACCAGACCGCCAAGCGGAACTCTGCGGAGCGCAAGCCCACGAAGGCGCAGGTCGCCAACGAAGCTCTGAAGGAGCAGGTTCTGGCGGTGCTGACCACCGAGAACGCCACCGTCACGGACATCATGGGCAAGTCCGATGCCCTGTCCGCCCTGTCCAACCAGAAGGTGTCCGCTCTGGTCAACGCTCTGGTTGAGGACGGCAAAGCCGTGAAGGAAGTCCTCAAGCGGAAGTCCTACTTCCGCCTGCCCTAATCGGCAGTTGACCCCGCCCCGCAAGGGGCGGGATTTTTTTGTCGGATCTGGTATACCAGATTTGACATTGTCGGATCTGGGCGGCGCGTTTGCGGGCAAACGCGCCGATTTTGCGTTAGTTAGGGAATCCAGTAAAAAAATTTTTCAAAAAAAGTGAAAAAAGGGGTTGACTTCTGATCCCGGATGTGGTATTATAATCATGTCAGGAGGGGAGCCGATGGCAGACCACCGATCCGAGCGGTGAGAAACGAGCCGACTGACCCTCGACCGAAAAATTTCTCGGAAAAATTTTTCGGAAACCCCTTGACAGAATCCTAAACCTGTGGTACAATAACCACGTAATCAAGAGGAGCCGAACCTCACAAACGGAGAAAGAAGGTAGATACCATGAAAACCATCACTTACATCGACGCTCTGAACACCGCTCTGACCGCTGATCTGCCGGACGAGATCAAAGACAAGCTGACTGCTCTGCGCGATCAGATCGCCAAACGCAACAGCGCTGAACGGAAACCCACCAAGGCTCAGAAAGCCAATGAGGAACTGAAGGTGATCGTCTTCGAGTGCCTGGGTGCGGATCCGCAGACCGTGACCGAGATCATGGGTCAGGATGAGCGCCTGTCGGTTCTGTCCAATCAGAAGGTCAGCGCCCTCGTAAATGCCCTCGTAGATGAGGGTAAGGCAGTGAAGACCGTTGAAAAACGGAAATCCTACTTCGCCAAGGCGTAAGCCGATCCACCACCGCCCAAGTCGAAAGGCTTGGGCGGTTCGTGCGCGGGCGCACGAACCGAATTCGCGTTTGTATACAGTATTCAACTTTTTCGGATCAGCCAAATTGTTACGAAAATTTCACACTTTTTTCACGAAATTGTAACAGAAAGGTGCTTGTTTCTGTAACAATTCTATGAGATAATACCATTGTCGAAAGGGGGAAGGGAAGAGCGGGCACCGAGGTCAAGGCGCCGACCGACAACCCTGCCACCGCCGGCTGATCACCGGATCGGAACTAAAAAATAAAAAAAGTTCCGAAAAACCCCTTGACAAACCCAACAGAAGGTGATATAATCACCATGTAAGAGATGAGAGCCGAACTCAACAAACGGAGAAAGAAGGTAATGACCATGGAAAAACTGACTTATGTGAACGCTATCAACTTCGCTCTGAAAGCCATCAACGGCGAGGACATCGGCGAGGAAGCCAAGGTTGCGGTTGCTGAAAAGCTGATCGCCCTGGGTCAGTCCCTCGAGAAGCGGAACGCTTCCAAGTCCGGCAAGCCGACCAAGACCCAGAAAGAGAACGCCAATGTGAAGGGCGAGATCCTCAAGGTCATGACCGCCGAGGGTCAGAAGTGCGGTGACATCGCCGAGAAGGTCGGCATCAGCGGTCAGAAGTGCTCTGCCCTGCTCCGTCAGCTGATCGACACCAATCAGGTCGAGAAGTACGAGGACAAGCGGGTCACCTACTTCCGGATCCCCCAGTAATGGGGATCCGGTGACCCCTCGCAGAAGCCCTTTGGCAGTAGCCCAGTTCTGCGTTACCAAAAAAGAGAAACTGCCCACCTAAAACGGCTCAACTAAACGGCTGAGCCGTTCCTTCGCGGCCGCGAAGGAACGGAATTTCGGTTTTTTGGGGATCTCGCACTTTTTCGGATCCGCAAGCCGAGCCGAAAATTTTTTTGAAAAAATCCCAAAAAAGGGGTTGACGGATGGCGGGATGTGTGATATTATAATGGTGTCCCCAAGAGGTGGGCACGATAAGAAAAGGAGTGTGTTTGCTATGAAAAATCGTCTGATGGTTCTGGATTCCGAAACTTGTAACATTCTGAAGCTCGACAAGGTTATGCCCGGCAACAATCTCGCCTATGACATCGGCTATTCGGTCATCGAACCCGCCACCGAGTCCATCATCTGTGAGAAGTCTTACATCGTGCGGGAAATCTTCTTCGGCGAGATGGAGCGGATGCAGTCCTGCTATTACGCCGAAAAACTGCCCCGCTACTTCAAGGACATCGCCGAGGGCAAGCGGGAAATCATGAGCCTGTGCGGGATTCTGATGGACATCATCAAGACCGCCCGCCGTGAAAATGTGGTTGCGATTGTCGCCCACAATGCCCGCTTCGATGTGGATGCACTGAACACCACCTTCAAATGGCTTTACGGCTTCGGTTGTCAGGTTTTGGGTGACTTCGAGATTTGGGATTCCATGAAAATGGCAAAAACCTTCGCAGACCGCCCCACCTACCGCAAGTTTTGCGAGGACAACGGCTTCATGACCAAGCACGCAACACCCCGCCCCCGCATGACCGCCGAAATCCTGTACCGCTTCATCACCGGCAACATGGATTTTGTGGAAAGCCACACCGCCTTCGAGGACACCACCATCGAGCGGGAAATCGTGTTCAAAGCCTACCGCACCCATTACAAAATGGAACGGATTTTGTACGGGGCGAGGGGTTGACAACCCCTCCCCGCCTGTGCTATAATACCCTTGAAAGGAGATGATCCCATGAAAGAGATCCGCTACCCCACCCAGGATTGGCTGACCAATTACGTGGTCAAGCACGATTGCGACTTTGAGGTCGCAGAACAGGCATGGTGGGACAACGAAATCGACCACGACCGCCCCACCCCCTTCGACCTCTCCGAGGAACAGGCGAAAACTGCCAAGGAGATGACCAAGGGCGCCCGCGCGGTGGATGCCTACGGCAAGACCCGCAAGCGGGAGCGCAAGCCGGACGAGGTCAAGCGGGAAGTGATCGCCACCGTGGCACAGAACCTCCCCCGCTGTTGGCTCTCTGACGGCGAGGTGAAGGTGACCGACATCACCACCGAGAACCCCGAGCGGGAAATCCGGTTCCGGATCGGTGCCGATCTCTACTCCCTCACCCTCACCAAACACCGGACCCCGAAGGGCTGACCCCTTCGGGGTTAGCTTTTGGGCTGGCCTTTCACGGTCGTGAAAGGCCAGTTTTTCGGATCAGAGGGGCGCCAGCAATTTTTGTATCCAAAAATGTTACGAAAAGTTCATAATTAGTTTTCCCTTTTGTAACAACTTCGTTATTGATCTGTAATAATATTATGGTATTATAATCATGTCGAAAGGGACAGGCCCCAAGCGGGGCCGGCGGGGCGACCGCAAGGGATCAGAAAAAAATTTCGGACCGGACCGAAAAAACCCTTGACAAACTGCCCCAAATCTGATACACTATAGTCACAGGGGAGCCGAACCCCACAAACGGAGAAAGGGTTGATACCATGGAAAAGATGACTTATGTTGCCGCTCTGAACTACGTTCTGGAGAACGTGACCGACCTGCCGGAAGCCGTTGCCGACAAGCTGACCGCTCTGAAGGCTCAGACCGAAAAGCGGAATGCCGCCGACCGGAAGCCCACCAAGGCTCAGATGGCGAATGAGGTGCTGAAGGGCAAGGTGCTCGAGGTGCTGACCGCTGAACCGGCTACTGTGACCGATCTGATGGGTCGGGATGCCGAACTCGGTGCCCTGTCCAATCAGAAGGTCTCCGCACTGGTGAACGCACTGGTGGACGAGGGCAAGGCGGTCAAGACCGTGGAGAAGCGGAAGTCCTACTTCGCCCGGGCGTAAGCCCGGGGCTTCGCCCAAACCCACAGGGGTCAGCTGATCCGGTTCAGCTGGCCCTTTGCGGTCGCAAAGGGCCAGAATTTGTCAAGAGGTAGGATCTGGCAATTTTTTAACCAAAATTCACATGAAAAAAAGTGTTGACAGATTTTCCCTAAAGTGATAGAATAGTCACTGTGAGGAGGGATTTTAATGGCTGAACGTGTGGTTGAAATGGTCGGTTTTGTGCTTGCATTTGTTGGTCTTTTGGGCGGTATAATTTTTCGTGCAGAAGGCTTGACAATCGCAGTGATTGGGCTTATAATAATGATGTTCGGAATGTGGTTTGACGAAGAATAAGGAGGAATTAACCATGACAAAGATCGAAAATTTTGCAAAAGTGATGAACCTGCTGAATGATGCCGAATACAACAAGCGCCGGGAAATGCTCCTGCTTGTGGATACTGAAACGGTCGGCGCTCTGTCCTTCCCTCGGTTCTATGATCTGGGGCTTGCGGTTGCTGATCGGCAGGGAAATATCTACTTCAAGCTGTCCCTTGTCAATAGCACGATTTTTTACGGACACAAGGACGAAATGAAATCCTGCTATTATGCCGAAAAGCTTCCGCAGTATTTTGTAGAACTGGCGAACGGCGAAAGAATCCTGCTTGATGTTTGGCAGATCAAAGAGCTGATCGCAAAAATCCGTGAATACTTTGGGATCAACAAAATTTGTGCGTACAACTGCGGATTCGACAAGCGCGCCTGTAACAACACGCTGAAAGAGTTTTTCGGAGATGTAACCTATTGGGATATCATGCTAATGGCAAAAGATACCATTTACAACATGGCGAGCTACAAAAAATTCTGTGAAGAAAATGGCTTGATGTGTGCCGGAAAATGGTCTGATCGTCCGAAATGGTCTGCGGAATGTATGTATCGGTTCATCACGAATGATCCGACATTCAAAGAAGCGCACACAGGTTTACGTGATGTAGAGATCGAAACGGCGATCATGGCAGAGTGTTTCCGCAAACACGCAAAAATGCGAAAAGAGTTAGGCAGTAAAAAAATTGCCTAACTCAAAAAATTCCCTATTGACAAAAATAAAAAAATTTGATAATATATTTACAGAAAGGAAGGTGCTGAGGAATGACCAAAGAACAGTTTATCGAGAAGTGGATTGACCGCTACATGGACGAGCATCCGGAC
>JAEEGI010017219.1_pt1 | contig 14851 bp, 10 predicted proteins | sample 8958751 | NCBI WGS metagenome assembly JAEEGI01 (sample SAMN16246545, study PRJNA631951) | gut metagenome | biome: gut microbiome; feature: rumen; material: KS-attached | host: Bos | place: Iran: Karaj | collected 2018-10
TTCGTGAGCTGGTGAAGGACCTTGCATCGGTTTTCAGGACAAGGATCGAGCTGCGCCAGGTGGGCGTCAGAGATGAAGCCAAGATCCTGGGAGGCATCGGCATTTGCGGACGTCCCCTTTGCTGTCATTCCTACATGGCGGATTTTGCTCCCGTTTCCATCAAGATGGCGAAGGAGCAGAGCCTGTCCCTCAATCCCACAAAGATCTCGGGAGTCTGCGGAAGACTCATGTGCTGCCTTAAAAACGAAGAGGAAGCATACGAGGATCTGAACAGCCGCCTTCCCGGTATCGGTGAGAAAGTCACCACAAAGGACGGACTCAAGGGAACGGTACAGAGCCTTCAGGTTCTTAAACAAAAGGTGAAGGTTCTGGTGGAAACCGGCGAGGACGAAAGAGAACTTAAGGATTACGATGTAACAGACCTGGAATTCAAGCCCAGAAAGCGTAAAGATACCAGAGACAGCGAGCCTTCGGAGCTCAAAGAGCTTGAGGAACTGGAAAGAAAAGAAAGCGGCTCGAGACTGGATGAGGTTTGATCAGTGGAAAGAATCGACGATCTTCAAAGAAACGGTCTTAAGATAATACAGGACACAGGCAGATTTTGCTTCGGTATGGATGCTGTTCTTCTCTCCGGTTTTGCCAATGCGAAGTCCGGTGAAAGGGTGCTGGATATGGGCACGGGAACAGGCATATTGCCCCTTCTCATGTCTGCAAAGACCGAAGCGGAGCATTTTTCTGCCCTGGAGATCCAGCCGGAAAGTGCAGACATGGCCCGGAGAAGTGTAGCCATGAATTCGCTGGAAGAAAAAATAAATATCGTTACAGGAGACATTAAGGAAGCTTCCCGAATCTTCGGAAGGGCTTCCTTTGATGTTGTTACGGTAAATCCGCCTTACATGACCGCGGGACACGGGGAAAGAAACCCGGAGGATGCAAAAGCCATTGCAAGACATGAGATCCTCTGTACTCTCGAAGATGTGGTGAGAGAAGCCTCTGCAGTGTTAAAGACCAACGGAAGGATCTACATGGTGCACAAGCCTTTCCGCCTGGCAGAGATCTTTGCAACCATGCAGAAGTATAAGCTGGAGCCAAAGGAACTCAGGGTGGTGTACCCCTATGCCGACAAGGAGCCAAATATGGTGCTGGTGGCAGCGGTTAAAGGGGGAAAGAGCGGGATAACAGTGGATAGGCCACTGATCATCTATAAGGAAAAAGATGAGTATACGGATGAGATAAAAGAGAAGTATGGGTTTTGATCGGGGAGAAATCTAATTATTTTTGATAAGCGCGCCGCGATTTCTCCGTGGTTCAATGTATAGCTACGCACTACGCGATTTTTCGCGCTTCGCGCTTTCAAAAATCGCTAAACAGACACTCGGAATCCGGCGCGTTGCGCCTACTTCCTCGTCTCTGTTAGATTCATAAATAATAAGCGGACAGGCTGTAAGCAAAGATCCGCTTACGCCTGTCCGCTTATTATTTATTCGTGCGTAGCACGAAAAAAATGCCCCGATCAGAGAGGGGAACTCCGATCGAGGACTTGGGCTTATGAGGGGTTTAATTTCTAACAAGGCCATTTTAGCATCCCAAGTACAACAAAAGTCCAACAAAAAGTTTACAAAATTGGCAAATTTTTAAAGAAAATGAATTTTCCGTAAATAGGTACCTGAAATACAGTATTTATGCGGTTTTGTGCTTTTAAGAAGGAGAATATATGCTTTATTTATGTGCTACTCCAATCGGAAATCTTGAAGATATGACCTTCAGAGTGATCAACATTCTTAAAGAAGTTGATCTTATTGCGGCTGAAGATACCAGAAACAGTATAAAGCTCCTGAATCATTTTGACATCCATACGCCCATGACGGCTTATCATGAATTTAATAAGGTGGAAAAGGCGAAGGAGCTGGTTGAATATATGCTTGGAGGTAAGAGTGTGGCGGTGATAACGGACGCCGGCACTCCCGGAATCTCTGATCCCGGAGAAGAACTGACAAGGCAGGCGAGAGCCGCAGGCATACAGGTAACGTCTGTCCCCGGGGCCTGCGCATGTATTACTGCCCTCACAATGTCCGGGCTTCCCACAAGAAGATTCTGTTTCGAAGCTTTCCTTCCCACAGATAAAAAAGAATGCAGAAGGGTCCTGGATGAACTGAAAATTGAGACCAGAACCATCGTCATGTACGAAGCGCCCCATAGGCTTTTAAAGACATTACAGCTGCTTCTGGATGAGCTGGGGGATAGGAAGATGACCGTTACAAAGGAACTTACCAAGAAACATGAAAGTTCCTATGAGGGAAAGATCTCGGAGCATATTGCATTCTTCACCGCAAACGAACCGAAAGGCGAGTACGTTCTCGTTATGGAAGGACGTTCCTTTGAAGAACTGGACAGGGAAGCAAGGGAGCAGTGGGATGACGTTTCCCTGGAAGAGCATTATATGATGTATCTTGATAAGGGAATGGACAAAAAAGAAGCAATGAAAGCTGTTGCGCAGGACAGAGGGATCTCCAAGAGAGATGTGTATAATGCTCTGCTTGAAAAGAAATGAGCTGACAAAGATCTTATGCTATGTAGTTTATATGCCACAGAGGACAAAAATGTCTTCTGCGGCTTTTTTTTGTACCTTCATCGTCGACAGGTTGTACTTCCGCGGCAGTCGTCGTTTTTTCGGATCACATTTTTGATGTAGTTTAAGTGGTAGAATCAAAAATATACAAAGAAACAGGTATGAATTTGTGAAAGTTGCACAAAAATCACGCCCTATTTTGTGCAACTTTCACATTGACCGCGTTTGAAATCGTTGATAAGATGATAAACAGAGCAACCGCTTGCGCAAGAAACACAACAGGTCATGGACTTCTTATCTTAATACGTGTGTCACGCCCCGGCATGAACACTCAGTTCCGCGCAATATGTTGCTGTTCCCAAGATGAAGAATACAAAGAGTTTAGGGGATCATCCTTTAGGCTCAGAGAGGATCAAAATGGATAAGTTTATTGTAAACATCATACACAGGCCCGAGATGGTTCCGGAGTATGCGGAAAAGATCACGGGGCAGGGAAAGGGTGAGGACATCACCAGAAAGGATCTTTTGACGGAGTCTCTGGACATCTTTAAGACCCAGCAGGAGATCGCTCATAAGAACGGTTTAAAGACAACGATACAGATGACATATGCCTCGCTGTTTAATGAAGAGGCGGTGGAGATCGCGAAGGAGCACCACGAGAAGTACGGTGACGAAATCGCTCTTACCCTTCTGGGACTCCCCTGCAAGGAATTCAGGGACAAGTACAAGACAAAGGATTTCTGTATCTGGATGTTTTCCATGGAGGACAAGAAATCCATTGTGGAGGACGTGTTCGGAAAGTTCTACGAGAAGTTCGGATTCTACCCCGAATCAACAGGCTCCTATTACATGGATGCGGATCTCATTAATTACATCAAAGAAAGATACCCGTCAGTAAAATGTGCGGTAGCCACCTGCTGGGAAGAGGGACCGAAGGCGTACCACACCTGCAATAATTCCTGGTACACACTGATGGACGGCGGCCCCTGGGCCCCCTGGATACCTTCGAAGCAGAACACTCATGCTCCTGCGGCAAACGAAGGGGAAGATTCGGGCATAGTTGCAATCCCCCATCTTTCCAGAGATCTGATCGCCTGCTATGACGGAAACGGAAGCAATTTCGGTACTCATCCCCAGAACGTGCTCCGGGGGATGATCTATGATTCAAAAACATGGGAGTATCCTTACCTTTATAATCTTATAGATCAGTACAGATCCCTGGCCAAATACAACAATGGCTATGCCTACAACATGATGTTTGTGGGACCGGGCTGGATGAACAAGATGGGCAGATGGGAAGCACCCTACGAGCTTCTCCTTAAATCCTACGAGGATGGCTGTGCTTACTACGGGAAGCTTAAAAAAGAGGGGCAACTGGTGGACATGACCATGTCCGAGTTTGCGGATCATTACAGAAAAAAGAAGAGCTACACGGAGCCTGAATGTGCTCTGTGGCGCGATATTCTTTACGGCTCGGACAAGCAGCTGTTCTGGTACTGTGATCCCTTTATGAGAGCCTGTGTTAACATGGATCAGGGCGGCGCTATCGTTGACCTGAGACCCTACGTGGCAAAGCTGGAATGGCCCGTAGGCATAGGGACAAAACACGTGCAGGATGCATCCTATCCTTTCCTTATCCAGGAAAAGTACAGAGCAGGCTACTTCACTCACTATGCGGGAGAGGGCACGGTAAGGTCCGCAAAGCTGTCATATAACGGAGAAGAGGTGGATCTTTGCCTCTGCAGAACGAAAGCTCACTTTTCTAACGACAACGGTAGAAGAACACTGACGCTCGACCCTGTAGATATTGAATTTACAGGGCTCAACATTAAATTACAGACAGAGGTGATCTTCAAGGAAGGGGATTCTTCCATAGAGATCAGGAGAAAAATTCTACAATCGTCGGACGATTCCGCAAAGGTCACATTAAACGAGTACATGGTAGGCTGTTACGGCACTACAGAGTATCCGGAGGATATGACTTCAATCGTTTTACAGCTTACAGCTGTAGACGGAAAAACCGAAAAATGTCGCTACGACTACAAGTGTAGAGAAAATGAACTGAAGGGTGCGACGAGTACTGCCGTTTCTATACCTCCTATCAAAACAAGGGTTGTTATGGAGTGCGACGACAAAGAAGCGACAGGGTATTACAAAGAAGGATATGCGTTCTCACCTATGTATACACTCGGATACAAAACAGAGATCGGCTGCGGACAGGAGGTTACCACATGGCTCAGGCTGGAAAAGGAAAACTGAACTTCAGATGCCCCTCATGCTTTATGAGGGATCTGGACATTGATATGTTCTATGATAAAGAAAAGAAAGAATACTACTGCCTTCGCTGTCAATACAGAGGCAGCGAAAAGGACGTTCTCGAGAAAAATGAGATGGCTCGTTTCCGTTACGGAGCAATGAAGAAAAGGTTTAAGATGGAGGATTTTTAATAGCTCCTCCGAAATGTTACGAAAATTCTTGGAAACGTTACCAAAAAAATGTAGACAAATTTACTAAACCGTGCTATGATTACAGGAGGATATGTTAGTGAAAAGTACCAAAAACATTAAAAAAATCATGCTGATGGCACTGGCGACGGCGATGATCGCAGGTGGATGCGGACAGGGAACTTCCGATAAGAAGGATTCCGCCGTGACGCCCACAGAAGCAGCAAAGCCTCAGCCGGTAGTTTTACCCGTAAGATCGGTTCCTTCAGATACATTGCACGTAGAAAAGGTGGAAAGCTTGAAGGATGAATTCATATTGGGGATGGACGTTTCCAGCGTCATCTCTCTTGAAAAGGGCGGAGTAAAGTACTACGACTTCGACGGTAAGGAAACAGATCTCTTTAAGATCCTTTCGGATGCGGGAGTAAATTACATCCGTGTAAGAGTCTGGAACGATCCTTTTGATAAGAACGGAAACGGCTACGGCGGAGGAAACTGCGACATAAACACCGCAGTTGAGATCGGAAAGAGAGCTACCGCAAACGGCATGAGACTTCTGGTGGATTTTCATTATTCCGACTTCTGGGCAGATCCCGGAAAGCAGATGGTCCCCAAGGCCTGGAAGGGAATGGACATCGACACGAAGAAGGAAGCACTCTACGACTTCACAAAAGAAAGCCTTGAAAAACTGAAGGCAGCCGGAGTCGATGTGGGAATGGTTCAGCTGGGAAATGAAACCAACGGAGCCATGTGCGGTGAGAAAGTCTGGATGAACATCTACTATCTCATGGACGCAGGCTCCAGAGCCACGAGAGAGGTTTTCCCCAATGCGCTGATCGCGGTACACTTCACAAATCCGGAGAAGGTTACAAATATAGCGGACTATGCCAAGAAGCTGAATTACTACAACCTGGATTACGATGTGTTTGCATCGTCCTACTATCCTTTTTGGCACGGAACGCTGGATAATCTTGCAACAGTTCTTTCGAACGTTGCGGAAACATACGGAAAAATGGTAATGGTGGCCGAGACATCATATGCATTTACGGCGGAGGACACGGATTTCTTCGGAAATACGATCTCCGGCGGAAGTGCGGTGACGAAAAACTATCCCTACACTGTTCAGGGGCAGGCAACCTGCTTCAGGGATGTGGTGGACACCATTGCAAACAGGACAAAGAACGGAATCGGCGTGTTCTACTGGGAAGGAGCATGGATCTCGGCGGGCGGAAAGAACTACGAGGAGAATCACGCACTCTGGGAAAAGAACGGATCCGGATGGGCATCTTCCTATGCAAAGGAGTACGATCCCAACGACGCGGGAAAGTACAGCGGCGGTTCTGCTGTTGACAATCAGGCATTCTTTGATTCCACAGGTCACGTGCTGGAATCCTTAAAGGTCTTCGGACTGGTAAGGAACGGCAGTTCGGGCGAAGTGAAAGCCGATGCGATACAGGATACGGAGCTGATCATCGACGTGAACGGAGAGATCGAGCTTCCGAAGAAAGTGAATGCGGTAATGACGGATGGCTCCAAGAAGGAGCTGGACGTGGAATGGCTGAACGTCGATTACGAAAAGATGAAGTCGAACGGAGCCGCAAGATACGAGATCAAGGGCATCGCGGGCGGCATGGAAGCGAGATGCGTTGTTTCCATGATAGAGTTCAACTTCCTTGAAAACTATAGCTTTGAAGAGGGCGAGAAGGGCTGGACAGCGACGAGCAAGAATCCCATCGACGAGCTTTACGTTGAAGACAAATCCACGGATTCCCTGACGGGAACGAAGCATTTCCATTTCTGGGCGGACAAGACCAAGTCGGTGGATTTCGATCTTGAGCAGGAGGTGAAGAACCTTCCCGCAGGAAATTACAAGTTTTCAATCTCTCTCATGGGCGGAGATGCAGAAAATGTGAACGCTTATGCTTACGTAAAGAAGAACGGTCAGGTCATCGCAAAGGGACCCACCAACATCACGTCCTACAACGAATGGCATGAGGGAAAGATACCTCATTTTGAAGTTGAGACGGGTGATGCGATCACAGTGGGCATACACGTCGAGTGTTCTCCCAAGGGCAACGGTTCCTGGGGCAAGATCGACGATGCTCTCCTTAACACGGTATCGGATTAGGAAGGATTGTGAAGCAATCGCGCCGTTACATTAAATAGAAAGGAAAAGATGCGAAAAGTGAAAAAGATCTTAAGAAAAACAATATCATTACTGCTTCTCGTGTCTTTTGCAGTAGGTGCTGCAGGCTGCGGCAAAAAGCAGCCGGACACCATCGCCGACAACTACAGGGTGTTCTACCAGATCTTCGTGGGTTCCTTCTCCGATTCAAACGGCGACGGCATCGGAGATCTTAAGGGCATCATCAACAGAATGGATTACCTGAACGACGGGGATGTGAATTCGGGAAAGAGCCTTGGGATCCAGGGCATATGGCTATCGCCTGTTTTTGCATCTCCCAGCTACCACAAGTACGATGCCACAAGCTACTACCGGATCGATCCGGATTTCGGGACTGAGGAAGACCTGAAGGCCCTCCTGGACATATGCCATGAACGAAACGTAAAGGTCATCCTGGACCTTGTTGCAAATCATACCTCGTCATCAAGCATATGGTTTCAGCGCTTCCTTCTGGCGCACAAAAACAATAAGCCCGATGACAAGTATTACGATTATTATTCCTGGGCAACGGCAGACAGCAAGATACAGGGCTGTGCCTACTCAAAGATACAGGGAACGGAGCATTACTATGAATGCAACTTCTCAACGGATATGCCTGAACTGAATTATGATAATGAGGAAGTAAAGGCGGAGATGGTAAAGGCAGCCAACTACTGGCTGGATCTGGGAGTTGACGGATTCAGATTTGACGCGGTCAAGTACATCTACTTCGGAAACACACCCAAGTCGGTGGATTTCTGGAAAGGATATATGGCTGAACTTAAAGCAATAAAGCCTGACATATACTGTGTGGGCGAGTGCTGGTCGGCAGATCCCGAGACACTGGAGTATGTGAAGGCTATGAACTGCTTTAATTTCCAGATGGCTCAGGCGGAAGGCTTCATCGCAAATGCAGCAAAACGCGGAAACATCTCGGTGTTTACAAATTATGTGGAAACCTATCAGGATAAAGTGCTGGCGGCAAATCCGGAAGGAATGGCGATACCCTTTATTTCAAACCATGATATGGACAGATCCTCAGGTTACCTGACACTTGCTTCAAACAGGTCAAAGATAGCAGCCAATCTTTACATATTGAGCTGCGGTTCTCCCTTCATCTACTACGGAGAAGAGATCGGACTGAAAGGCTCAAGAGGAAGCGCAAACACGGATGCAAACAGACGGCTTGCCATGTTCTGGGGAGACGATGATACGGTAAAGGATCCCGTGGGGACCACATATGAAAGGTCAAAGCAGACCAACGGCAGTGTAAAGTCCCAGCTTGAGGATGAAGACAGCCAGTTAAATTACTATTGTAAACTGATCGCCTTAAGGAACAGGTATCCCGAGATCGCCAGAGGTGATTACAAAGCACTGGTGTTTGATACAACGACCTTCGGAGGCTTTAAGATCACTTACGGGGAAGAAGAGATCGTCCTTTTACATAATACAAATGATAAGGATGTTGAGATCGATCTTTCAGCATGTAAGGAGATCGATGCAGGCAAGTTAAAGGTTAAGGATTTCATCGGACAGGGAGATGCAAAGCTTACGGGCAGCACTCTCACTCTAGGTCCCCAGACAAGCGTGATCCTTAAGTAAGAAGAAAAACAAATATGAATTAAGGTCGCAGTGCGCGACTTTAAAATAAAGAAAGAGGAGAATATAAAATGAAGAGAAGATTTACAGCACTCTTAGCAATCGCTATGGCCTTCTGCATGACTATCGGCGCAGCAGGCTGCGGCAAAAAGAACAAAGCCGAAGATCTTTCCGAACTTAACGGAACATACGATATTACCGTTTGGGTTTCAGAGGTAGACGGCGTAAAGGCATTAACAGAACAGCAGATCGACAAGTTCGAGGCGGATCACCCCGGCATCGTTCTCAATGCAACCATCGAAGGTGTTTCGGAAGCAGATTCCGCAACACTCATGATCACATCCGTTGAAGACGGAGCAGACATTTTCTGCTTCGCACAGGATCAGCTGGCACGTCTCGTAATGGCAGGCGCACTCCAGCCTCTCGGACAGGCAACTGCAGAAGAAGTAAGAAACATGAACGACGAAGGCGCAGTTCGTTCCGCATCTGTGGGCGACACCATCTACTGCTATCCTTTGACTGCAGATAACGGCTACTTCATGTACTATGACAAGTCCGTTATTCCCGAGAGCGATCTTGATTCCCTTGAGAAGATCATCGCTGACTGCGAAAAGGCAGGAAAGATGTTCTCTATGGAACTTGAGACTTCCGCATGGTACAATGCAGCATTCTTCTTCGGTACAGGCTGCGTATCCGAATGGACAACAGACGAGAACGGCGGATTTGTAAGCGTTAACGATACATTCAATTCCGATAAGGGTCTCATCGCACTTAAGGGAATGCAGAAGCTCCTTAAGTCCAGCAGCTACAACTCATCTTCTTCCACATCCGACTTTGCTGCTGCTGTTCCTTCAGCAGTTGTAATCTCCGGTACATGGGGACTTGCAGATGTTAAGGCAGCTCTCGGCGACAACTTCGGAGCAACAGATCTTCCTTCCTTCACGGTAGACGGTAAGGAGTATCATCTCGGTTCCTTCTCAGGAAACAAGCTTCTCGGTGTAAAGCCTCAGGTTGACAAGAAGAGAGCAGCAGTTCTTCAGAAACTCGCTCTTTATCTCACAGGCGAAGAGTGCCAGGTTCAGAGATTCGAATCCAAGGGTTGGGGACCTTCCAACAAGAAAGCAATGGCTTCCGAAGCTGTTCAGAAGGACGTAGCTCTTTCAGCTCTCGGTCAGCAGAACAAGTACGCTATCCCTCAGGGACAGATCCACGGTTCATGGTGGGATATCGCGAAAGTATATGCAGTATCCGCAAAGACAGCAACAACAGATGCTGAGCTCAAGAAAGCTCTTCAGGACTATCAGGATACCATCAGCGGTCTCTTCGCAATGAGCGTTGATGAGAAGGAAGCTTGGTCCATCATCGGTTCCATGAACGGTGACGGATGGTCAACAGACATCTCCATGATCTGTGACTCCAAGGGCGTATGGCATTCAGATGCTATCAAGTTTGAAAAGTTTGATGAATTCAAGGCTCGTCAGGGTAAGTCCTGGACAGTCAACATCGGCGGCGACGGCAAGGCAGACGGTTCCAATTTCGTAGTTGAGGAGCCCGGCTACTACTTCGTTAAGTTCACCTACGACAAGGACAGCAACTCCGGTAAGATCGAACTTGAAAAGTCAAGCGACATCTACGGCTTCACAGTTATCGGAAGCATCAACGGAGACGGCTGGACCATCGACCTTCCTATGGAGATCGCGGCAGACGGAAGCTGGAAGACAACCGAAGCTTACACAATGGCTAAGGGTGTAGAGTTCAAGGTACGTCAGGGCAAGAACTGGGATGTAGCTTATCCTTCAAGCAACTTTGTTGTAGAAGCAGACGGAACTTACTTCATTAAGCTCAACGCAGATCTTACGGTTGAACTCATCGCAAAATAATTGACAGACAATAATGTTCATTTGAGTATCGGGAATGCCTTAGTGCATTCTCGATACCCTTTTGACTTTTTAAGATTAAAGGGTTCAATAGAACAAAAGTAAGAAAAAGTAATCTACGCAGGATTTGGGAGGGCGTTCGAATGAAACGTACTACATCAAACAATAAAAAGAACAGCTTTAAACAATTCTTTAAAGCAGTCGGAACAGAGCTCTCTGACATAGTGACGACCTTTAAAAACGGATCTTGGATCACGAGAGTTTCTTATTTGATAATGGGATTCGGTAACCTTGTTCGCGGCCAGATATTGCGCGGATTACTTTTCCTTATTTTCGAAGCGGTGTTCATTGCATATATGATCACGACCGGCGTAGGCTGGCTTCAAAAGATGGGAACTCTCGGAACGGAAGCCGTTAAGAGAGTTTACGACCCGATCTACGACGTTTACGTAAATGTTGAAGGAGACAATTCCTTTTTTATCCTTTTATATGCACTGCTGACCATCATCTTCTGCATAGCCTTCATTTGGGCCTGGAGAGAAAACATCCGCCAGAACAGGATCTCGGAAGAACTTTTGGGAAAAGGCAAGAAGCTGACGACGACGAGACAGGATCTTAAGGCACTGGTGGATGAAAAATTCTACAAGACACTGCTGGCGCTTCCCATGACGGGAATCGTCGTGTTTATGGTGCTGCCCATCATATTCATGATCTTTATCGCATTCACCAATTACGATGCGGAGCACAACGGCTACACGGTGCTCTTCAGCTGGGTGGGGCTCGATAACTTCAAAAATCTCTTTTCCGCATCCTCGGGATCGAACCTTGGCTACACCTTTGTGCACATCCTGGGATGGACACTGGTCTGGGCCTTCTTTGCAACCTTCACCAACTATTTCCTCGGTATCGTGGTTGCCCTCATGATCAATAAAAAAGGGATCAAACTCAAGAAGATGTGGAGAGGCATCCTGGTCCTCACCATAGCGATCCCCCAGTTTGTTTCCCTTATGTACGTATCAAAGCTGTTCTCAAAGAACGGTCTGATAAACGGATTTTTGATAAACATGGGTCTGATCGACTGGCCCATAGAGTTCTGGCAGAATTCAACATATGCCAGGATCCTTGTGATCCTTATCAACATCTGGATCGGAATCCCGTATTTGATGCTCATTGCAACGGGCATACTCATGAACATCCCCCAGGATCTTTACGAATCCGCGAGGATCGACGGAGCAAATCCTTTTCAGCAGTTTAAGTCCATCACACTTCCTTATATGCTTTTCGTAACAGGTCCTTACCTGCTCACAAGCTTCATCGGAAACATCAACAACTTTAACGTGATCTACCTCCTGACCAGCGGCGGCGTGGTGTCAAACCCCAAATACACGGTTTTCGGAACCTCGGCTTCGGACACGGACCTTCTCATAACCTGGCTGTTCAACATCACAACGGGGGCCACGTCGGATTACAAACTGGCAGCGGTCATCGCCATCATGATCTTCGTTGTAGTATCGACGATCTCCGTGATCTCCTACAACCTGATGCCGTCCAATAAGAATGAGGAGGATTTCCAATGAGTGACAATCGTAAGCATATGGGAATGAAAGCAAAAACGACGATCGGAAACACCGTTATCTACATTATATTGGTACTAATGTCGATCATATGGCTGATCCCCTTCGTATGTATAGTATTTGAATCCTTCAGAGGAGAAAACACCGGACAGGTGGGTTACCTCATCCCCAAACAGTGGAGCTGGGCAAATTACAAGGCTTTATTTGTGGAAGATCCCGATAAGACGGTACAGTTCATGCTGTGGTACAAGAATACATTTATCATAGCTGCGGTTTCGTCACTGATCCACACATTCATCGTTCTCTGCACGAGCTACACACTGTCGAGAATGAGATTCAGAGGCAGAAAGGCACTTATGAACATCATGCTGGTTCTGGGAATGTTCCCCGGATTCATCACCATGATCGTTCTTTACACAATATTAAGTAAGATCGGCTGGACCGGCGCAGGTTCCGTTCCGGGACTTATCCTGATCTACACTGCCAGCGCAGCAATGGGCTACTACGTATCAAAGGGCTTCTTCGATACCGTACCCAGATCTCTTGATGAGGCTGCCAGGATTGACGGCGCTACAAGAGCGCAAGTTCTTTTCAGGATCACATTACCCATGGCAAAGCCCATCGTGATCTACCAGATCCTCACAGCATTCATGGCTCCCTGGGGTGATTTCATCTTTGCAAAATACATTGCCCACGGCACCAGCGCCGGAATGACGGTTGCAGTCGGAATGCAGAACCTGATCACAAAATCCAACAATTCCGCCCATTACACCCACTTCTGCGCCGCCGGTGTAGTTGTGGCGATCCCCATCACCGTCCTCTTCATGTTCCTTCAGAAGTACTACGTTGAAGGCGTGACAGGCGGAGCTGTAAAGGGCTGATCGAAAACTGATAAGTAAGAAAACAGAGAGAAAACGGAGCGCTCCCCGAGATCGGGGAGCGTTTCGTTTTTTTGATATCCTAAGTAATGTCTCCGGATCATATGAGTAAAATAACGATCCAGAAGTGTTAATATGTGCTCTTATTGATAAATAGAGGCTTGGAGGCCGTTTTTTATCATTTTTTCATTTGTGCAAACTGCACAATTTGAGGCGGTTTTTTTGTGAAACATTACATATTGTAAAAGCCATATAATCATGTATAATACTACTTGTTCGCGATGCTTCTTGTCGCGTAGGCTGCAGCCTATATTCTTTTTCAAGGTGGTTATCACCGATTACTCACTTGTTTGAAAGGAAAACCAATATGGCAAAACAGAATAATGATACGAGTCTGCCTGCTTCATTTGAAGACGCAACAGGCCCTATTAGCGTTACCCTGAAAAACGATATGATGTTTCACTGTGTGATGTCAAGATCAAAGGCTGCCCTTAAAGGCCTTGTGTGCGCCCTTAAAGGATTTGATCCGAAGGACGTAAGGGATGTAACTCTCATGAATCCGATCGATTACTCTATGTACACCGCAAAGGAGATCATACTTGATGTAAAGGTAGAACTTAATAACAGCGAACTCATGGACATAGAGCTTCAGATGTACAAAGACATGAACTGGGAGGAGCGATCGCTTCTTTACCTGTGTCGGACTTTTGACTGTCTGGACGGAGGAGAAGATTACAATAAGCTGAAGCCCACAACAATGATCGCTATAATGGATGACCCTCTGTTTAAAGATTTTCCTGAATTCTATTCTCATTACGAACTTCTGAACATCGAAAATCATCAACCTTACTCTTCAATGTTAAATTTAAATGTGCTATACTTGAACAGGACAGATCTCGCCACAGAGGAAGACAGAGCAAACAACCTTGTCTACTGGGCGGAACTGTTTAAGGCGAACACATGGGAAAACCTTAAGGCGTTGTGTTCTGACAACTCTGTTTTTAAGGAGGTAGCAAAGATCATGTACGGTTCCAATGTTCAGAGTCAGGAAAAAACAATATTTGAAGCGCATCAGAAGTATCTGCTTGATAAACGTTCTCTTGAAAACTCGTTTAAGAGGGTGAATGAAGAACTTGAGGAAACAAAAATTCAGCTGGAGGAGAAGGACGCACAGTTGGAGGCAAAAAATGCAGAAATCGATCGTTTAAAGAAACTGCTGGCAAAAGCCGGAATCCCGGAAGAGAGCAACATGTGAGATCAATAGTGTTGGTTGAGATCCCCGTAAGACAATTAAGTCACCACACCAGAGTTTGGAGTGTTCTTCTGCAGAACACTTGATATGCCGAATGAAACGGTCTTAAAGTTGTTGGATAGAAAACCAGAAAATGAAAGTGATACATAATAATGTAAAAGACCTTTCTTTCAGAATCGAAAGAGAGGTCTTTTGTTATATTTTTCTTATTAGAAGATGACGTATGAATCTAACCACAAAAAATTTTTGAAAATAACTAAAGTCAGAGAAATAAATGACGATAAATTAATCGTGGAGAAAAGATATCCCTCGAATCCTAGGTCGAGAGCATGATCGATTCTCATAAAATTGAAACAAAACGAGTCCGTAAGGATGCGGACTTCATAAGAAAATACAAATTTCTTACACAATCAAGGAGGAAAAATATTATGGCAATGATAGTACAGCACAACATGACAGCGATGAACACCAACAGACAGCTTGGTATCGCAACA
>JAEEGI010017220.1_pt1 | contig 14849 bp, 18 predicted proteins | sample 8958751 | NCBI WGS metagenome assembly JAEEGI01 (sample SAMN16246545, study PRJNA631951) | gut metagenome | biome: gut microbiome; feature: rumen; material: KS-attached | host: Bos | place: Iran: Karaj | collected 2018-10
TCACTGCGGTAATGATAATGATATACAAACGCAGAAATGGAATGGGTTATTCGGAGGCCAAGTTCACGTTCCGCATAGAGATGTCAGACTACATCATGGTACTGGGCATATTCCTATCCGGTGGTGATACCTCGAAATACGCCCATCGCTATAAGATTCGAGACAGCGTACCCTCGGTACCTTACAAATCTTTCGTCCGCTCATGATTTGCAATCCGAAACATTCCGCTGGGCTGGATTTTTGTGGATGGCGGTGGGCATACTGAGGTCGAGCTCAGGCTTGGAGCCACTTGTAGCGCTCTACACTGTAGATGGGCAGGAAGGGAAGAAGTATGGGGGTCTTCTTGACGTAGGCCTGGTATTCGGGGTCGTTGCCGTAGACTTCGTTCTGGCGCAGCTCCAGACGGCGGGCGCCGCTGAACATGACGTAGACGATGCCGATGTAGCCAATGGCAGCGATGAGCCATTGCCACCACGTAAGGCCTGCCCCGATGCCGCTGAGCAGGACTCCGGTCCAGATGGTGACTTCGCCCAGATAGTTGGGGCAGCGTACAAGGCGGTAGAGTCCAGTGTCGACAAAACGCTTGGGGTTGCGCTTCTTGGCAGCGCTTTTCTGCATGTCGGCAAAGGATTCAAGCAGGATGCCGCAAAGCACCATGGCTGCACCTATCCAAGCCCAGAGGTCGTTGACTGCGGCACTGGCCTGGGTGTTCATCAGGCGGAATGCCACAGGGCTTACCTGCAGCACATAGAGGATGGCACAGAAGAGCCATACGGTGATGATGACACCCACAGGTTTTTTCTTCTGGAGGGAGGGCTCGTAGAGGATTTTGCGGTAGGATGCAGCCTTGCGCTCACGCATCAGCAGGAACGTGCCAAGCCGCATTCCGAATACGATGAGCAGGCAGCACAGCACCACCGTGGGCACTGAGAGTACGCTGCCAAACATCACCATCATAGCCGCCGCCAGCGCCACGATGCCATAGCCGTAGCCAAGGCTGAAGAAATAGATGAAATACTTCCAGCCCACGGCACTCACCGCGAGCGATACTGCAAAGAGAATAAGGAGTTCTGTCATAATCTGTAAGTTTTACTTGTAAATTTCAAAATGCAAAGATACGAAGAATTATCCAAATGGCAAATGATGTCGGGGCATTTAGTTCTGTTTGCCCAGGGAGAGTCAGTAGTTGAAAGCGTTAATTGGACAGTGGTTAGGCGCGGTAGTTTCCACCTTCTTGTTCCTGTGGCGGTAGTTGCGGTCGAGGATGACGCTCCCCTGCTCCTCCTGGTACGGCGCCGTCTTCTCGCCGAGCTCTTTGGCCTCCTGCTGGTTCTCCACACTCCGCACCCTCGGCAGAGCAAATCAGGATAACGCTATTGCCATTGACTTCTTTTTTGAATTAATCCAAGCCTGCATAGTCTTGCCGCCACACCTTTAGGACTACGTTGGCATATGACTGACATTTCATCCAGTGGCTTCCTCTGGCGGAATAGCTCAATTAGAATTGCGTCCTCATCTTTCTTCCAAGGTGCGTATGCTTTGGGATAAGTAAGTCTGCTTTGCACTTTATAGTCCGGGAGGCAGGGTTTGGAATTTGTGAGGAGATCAATTATGCTGTCAAGTAATTTGGCAGGAGTAGTGACATTATTGTAAATTGAAGCTACGCTGTCAGGCATATCCAATCGTGATACGTATAGTACATCCGGGTCGCTGGGTAAGCCACCGATGCCAAGGAGGAGAAAGACGGGCATGCGGTGTTCCGTGGCATATTTCTCGAAGAGGGCCACTCTGGCTGGAGGCAGCAGCTCTTTGCTGATGTCTTTGGGCATATGGCTCCGCCATTTGCACTCTATGGCGAAGGGGCAACCGTCGTATTCAAGAATAAGGTCGGGGTTGCTGTTGCCTTCGGGGTAGATGCCGGGCAAGCTCTTGTCGCCTCGCCATTCCTTGAGGGTCAGCTTGTCGTTGATTGCCACGCCCAGCAGTTCCAGCACGTGGTCTTCGAACTCGCGTCCTTTCAGCAGTTCGACGTTCATGGTGATCGACTTGATGCGCAGGTAGACGGTGCTGTAGGGGCGGTCGATGGCCTTGTGGATGGCGTGGATGCCCATGTCTTCGTAGTACATGCGCAGTAGCCGCTTGTCCTCGGCTACCGACCAACGGTGGGGCTTTTCATTGGGTTCTGCCACTTTCAGGTCGGTATTGTCGAGCAGATGGGTGACGTCGCTGTGTCCCGTCAGCAGGCCGAAGATGCTGCCGTTGGGGTTGATATATCCGCAGACGATGTGCTGCACCTGTCGGATGGTCCACCAGTTGCGCAGACGCGCCTCGAAGCCTTTGCCGTCGCTCTCCTCGCGTTGCAACACGAGGACAAGCAGGCGGTTCTCTTTCAGCGCCTGCTCAATCTGCACGTTGTATGTGTTGCGGAACTTGCCTGTCACCACCAGCGCCGTCGGCACGTGGCATACGAGCAGCGCCTTCAATACCTCCTCTTCCAGCTCCGACGTGTTGAAGCACACCGCACACTGCCCCCTATCGAACTCCTCCACCCACCGAAACACCTTCTCATAGCACGACAACGGCGTCCTCCTCGACGTCAAGAAAAGCGTCTTCTCCCGCCGCCAAAGCTCTTTGTTGCCAATGGTTCTTGCGATGCGCATAAGCGGCTCTTATCGCATAGTGATTTCCTGATAGAGTGCATTCACCCCCAGCCACCAATATTTGGTCTTCTCTTGTTCCAGTTTTGCATATACTGGTGAGGTGTAAACCATAGTGAGAGCATCAGCCATACTCTTTGCATAACCGTTCTGTAAAAGGCGGTTGGCCAGCTGTGCCACCTTGCTTGGAAGCAATAGATGCACATTGTCCTGTGTTATCTTGGGCTGGGTCATAGTTTCACCTCCTTGTTGCCTGTGTATTCAAGTGTGGCTAATGATTGCTCGGTATGGAACAGCAGTTGGTCTACCAACTTGTGTGTCTTCAGACGGCGGATGAGTTCGCGCTTATTAATGATTCCCGATTCATAGAGGTTGAAACTGAGGTAGACATTATCGTTGGCCACGGGCCCGGTTACGATGTCGTAGTCGTGGTTGTAGTTCTGGATAGTGCGATTAGCGTGCACAAAGTCCACCCATGCCTCATTGGCAGAACGAAACAGGCGTGTGCGAAAGCCTTTTTTAGGAGTGTATTCGTAGATATTGATGTACCCTACCTTGGAGTTGCTTTGCTCCATACGCAGTTTCACCCATCTGCGTGCTTGTTGTTGGCTGGTGGTAGTGTAGAATCCTGTGCCGAAGTCTAATGGACGGTTGGCCTGGAGTATCTGCGGCTTTTCTACTATTTCAATGCTTCCGTAATAGAGTGTCATAGCTGGTGGTGTTTTAGATATTCGTCAATCTCGCTCAATATAGCCTTTTCTCCTTGAGTGTGCAACACCTCATAATGCTCCAACAGGAAATCAATCACTCCTCTTTGCAGAAACATTTGTTCTGTCTCTGCACCACCCAGTTCATTGGCCTTTTTGTATTGCTCTATACAAAAGGATACAAACTCTATCTTGGACTGTTGTTTAGGGCCGCACATGTTGTATGGTTTTAGGTTATAACGAGATTGTTCAGGAGTTCATAGCGTACCTCCCATTCTGCGGCAATAGGCAGAGAGGTCGCGCACATTGGAGGCAAACGACTGCGTATTCAGATAGTCATACTGACGGTCGAAAAGTTCCAAAGCCTTATATTGGCTCAAGTACTTTGCTGCCTCGACTGTTGTGAGGCCGTAATGCTCAGCGAACTCTGCAATGAGTGCAACCACATATTGAGCTTTGTCTGATGCCATTATTATTACTTTCCCTCATTAACGTTGGAAAGCTGAAATTATTGTGTTGTATTTTAATTCGTGTGGACAATACGGCAAGTAGGGATGTGGCATACAGACCGCACAGAAGCGTTACTAATGCTTGAGGCTTGGATACATGGCGTAGTATTGCGCCTCGCCCATGGCATCTGCTTCTTCTACCTTGTAGTGGTATTGCGGAGGAACGAGTTCGCAGAAAGTGTCGCCCGTCATGCCGTGAAAACCGTATCCACACGGCCAACTCCAAGCCATTATCTGAACTATGCGCGGCATCATAGAGTCCAATAGGTTGTTCTTTAGTAAGAATTTCAACGCTGAGCAGAAATTGCTGATACCGGAATCATAGTATTGTTCCCACAGGTCGCCATTGCAGAACGAAAACTCGTAGATACGTTCTACATAGAAGACCATTGCTTCAGCTAACGTATCGGCTGATGGAGCCAGTTTCTTGAAGTCAGACAAAGCTTTTCGGCACACGCTGAAACGGCACTGGGGATTGCGCGAAAGATCGTCATCAAACTCCTTGAGGACTATTTTCTTGAACTTCTCTAGTTCACCTGTCTCATTTGGGTTGACAAAGTAGTCGAGGTATTCCCGTGCCTCTTTTCGGGCATCATATAGTTCCAACACTACATTGATGACTTCCTCCTTGCTCATCCCTGCGAGCAGCTTTTTCACTTGTGACTTGGACATTCTCTTTGGTTTTTTGATGGTATGCTTGATGCAGATAATGCTATTTCTTCAACAATTCGGAAAGCAGTTGTAAGCCTTTATCTGTTAGGTAATAGGCCTGGTCTGGGCGGCTCTCTGAATCCGGATATAGTTTACTGACATAACCGGCTTCAATGGATGGATACAAGTAGCGATTACGGAAATTGTCTCCGCCTTTTAATTGCATGGCAACCATTATTTCACGTGTAGAAACAGTATTGCCACGAATTGCCAAGATAATTCTTGCGATATTTTTATCTACTTTACCTGCTACTTGCACTTCGGGCCTCCATAAAACAGCCCTAAAATCTTCATCTTGATGGAATTCAGGTTTGCGAAGACCATTTTCAACACATCTATCAATAATGTCAGTAGTTCCTGTCCCCATTTGCTCAATATAACTCGCAAGATAAACTGGATTGGCAAGTATAGGGTTGACAGGCCTGCCTATATTGAAAGTTTTTGTGATTGTCACTATCGGCATAGGGGCATTTTTCCAGAGCTCGAATGCCCGTCCGCGCAGCGATGATTGGGGGTCTATCTCTCTTCTCATGTCAAAAAAGTTGTTCCGTTAGTTTGTTTGGCGTTGCAAAGAACTCCTTTTTACGCCATTTTTTATATTGTCCATAGGAATACCTTTCCCTTATTATAAATGCAGGCAGGCTATTGGCATATATTACTTGTAAAAGGCTTGAAGCCACAAATCGATTTCTTTTAGGTTGTCCATTGAAATTAAAAAATCAATTTGTTCTTTTGTCATATTAGGAACTCCAAACTTTTTGATATTAATCCCATTCAAAGAATAGTATCCTGACGAATATGGTTTGCTATTTGATACTACATATTCCCAAAAAATAGATGATTCCACAATTCGTTTTAAAACTTCTAATTTGGTTATCTCGTTGCTAACAAAAGAAATGCCATTGTACAGCAACAATTCTTTATCATCACAGAGTACGCAACGAAGAGGTTTGTTTGCTATTTTGGGAAAGAATAGCTTATATTGGGGCATCGACAATGATTGTGTTCTACCATACGCATACCATGTTGGATACTTCTCAGTATTGTTTTTGTCTCTATGTGACAATATTTCTCGTTTTTGGGTTAAATATGTATAAGCATATGGAAAAATTTCACGCATCACATTTTCGTCAATCACTTCTATTTTACCATGTTTATTAACTCGGTATGGATATATTACATATTCAAGTATATCTGCTAGGCAAACTTCGGAATTAAATTTATTTGAGTTTACTATTTTTCGACAGATACCTTTTTCAATCCTATGCTCAACACCATCCTTTACAAAAATATAAGTATTATTATCGCTGTATATTGGTTGAAAAACATACACTTTGTTTGCTAAAGTTGCAATACCATGACGAGTCTGACAGTATTTTTCAATAGGGATCCCAATTTTTTCCACCTGCCGAATAAGAATTCGTTCATTCATCTTCCAGCCAGAAAAAGAATCAAGTTCCTTATAATAATACTTTTTGAAATTGAAATGCTTGGGTAACTTGGCTTGCTCATCGACACAATAGCCAATTGAAACGGAATCCTCTTTTGTCAAAAAGAAAAAACAAGTGTAGGTATTCCTGCTTGGGAACATTTGATGCCCACGAAAATCAACTATTTTGATATCATAACTAACATCGTGAAAATATTTACGCAATGCTCGACCATTCAAGCTAGTCAAGAAACTATTCATAGTGATAAAACCCACTCTTCCTCCTTGACGTAGATTTTCTGTGGCAATTTGGAAGAACGGAATATAAAGGTCACTATTTCCAGAAGTACATACACTCCAATTACCCAACAACCTTCGGCTATCTTCTGACATATTACGAGCACATACATAAGGTGGATTGCCAACAACAAAATCAAATGGCGCAATTTTAGAGAAATCAAAAGAGAGAGAGTTGGCTTCATACAAATTGAATTCAATATCAATATCTTCCCCGTTTGTTAGTGCCAGCAGAGATAGTAAAAGTTTTGTGCGCAGAATAGAGTATTTCTGTAAATCCACTCCGAAAATATTCTCATGAAATATTTGTGAATATTTTTTCCCGGAAGAAGTATGGATTAATTGTGCAATTGTCAAAAAAAAACCGCCACAACCGCAGGAAATATCAGCGAACTTTTTGTTAGAAAGGATGGTTGGAGCAAGACCTCGTGTTATTTCATCTACAATCCTCTCACGAATATGTTTCGGGGTATATACGGCTCCTGTAACTTTTCGATCTGACGGTGAAATTACGAACTCAAATAATTGAGTCAAATCCTCTAAAGAATACTCGCATTCACATTTATCAAGATGCCTTACAAAATCAAAAAGAGTTTCGGCATCTTCATCCTCATCTTTTATGTAATTCAACATAAGCAATGAGTTGTTATGAGACATTATATTATAGTGTCTCATAAATGCAGAGACAAACAACCTATTGACAGATTGAATGTCTGTCAACTTTTTGCGTTTGAGGTATGTGAATATCTCCCGTTTCATTGATGAAGACGTAAAGACTTCACATAGTCGTAATGCATAGAAAGAAGTTCTGAAAGAATAGGTTCAAGTTCGGGTTTCTGTTTCAAAACCTGTCGAATTCTATCAATGCGTAGCTCTAATTGCTCTAAATTCCACATTATTGCATATCTTCTCAAGGATAGACACATTTGCTTGGCCATGAACATTCCTTGCTCGGTTTTGCCATGGATGCACCCATCTTTATCACGAAAGAAATGATTGTTATAATCATTATCGCAAGGATCCAAATAATTAGGATTGTCGTCATCCGACTTTGCCCGGTTTACATATGAGCAACAATATACTAAATTTGAATAATCGTTTTTTCTGTTAGGATATTTTGACCACGGCTGAAGGTGATCTATTTGAAAAGTTCGTTGTCCTCCAAACCAATGATCCTGACAATCGGTATAGCCGCAGCGATGGTTGAAATCATTTGCAAGTTGCTCTTTGTACTGGTGATAATTCTTTTTTTGTTCTCCAGTATAACTGCGAACAGGTGTTGTTGTCCTAAATTGATGTGTCATATCAATCAATCTTTTCTAGTAGTTCATCGACTTTGGCTATCATTGAAGTCAGTTTATCTAAATTAGATACTTTTTTCATCTCGGAAGGAAGTGCGCTATAATTATCTAAAGACTTTTCTAAAAAGTCATCGAGTTCAATTATTCTCTGCTCCTGTGTTGGATCAATATCTCCATCTTCTTTTTTAGTCAGTAAAGAATGCAGCTCATTCTTCGCTAATTCTATTGATTTCTGATATTTGGAAATCTGTTCCTTAATTTTGTCATAGAAATGAACCTTAACACCCTCTTCTTTGTTGTTAAGGATGTTCTTTACGTAAATAAGATTAACATCATCTGTTTCGGAAACAGCGTCATTGTCAAATGAAGTAATGATAAAGCAAGGGAAATCCGGGCGCATTGCCCTATACTGACGGACTAATTCCACACCAGTATATGAGACATTATACTTAACATACTCCTTGATATCATTAAGTAAATAATCAGTTACAATAGCATCAGGATGCCGCTCGTCAATTTCTTGAAGCATTTCTTCCATTTCCGCTTTGGGGAAAATACAAGTCACTTCTATCTGATCGGCAACTGCCTCCATATAATCCTGAAACAATTCCTGTTGCTCCTGTTCTTCATCAATAAAAATAACTTTATATTCCATATTAATGTTTTTATTTATTTTCGTATTTTTTGGGGAAATCTATGACAATAGCAAAACCAATATCTGGGCTTAATATTTTGACATTTGCATTGTAATCCTTGGCAACAAGATTTACAATCCACATACCTAAACCCGTTCCGATTTCTTCACCGGTAGTACGATTGCGTTTTGTTGTAAAAAGCGGTTGAAGAATTTCTTCAGGATTGATAATATCTGGACTCAATCCAGGTCCGCTATCTCGATATTCACAACGTATTGATTTATCTGTAACATGAAAATCCACATTAATTTTTCGTTGTCTATCAACTTTTAATCTTGCAAATGCCTCGATAGAATTTGAGAATAAGTTGTAAAAAATGCTGTCAAAATCAATCTCAAAAGCTCTTATTTTCAACCCTGGATCTCCCGAATAATTGAAAAGAACGTTACGAGACTCAAAAACAGAGTTCCATGTTATATCAAGACCTTCAAAATAGGAATCAAGTAGGATGTTTCTTCTTCTACGTTTATCTTTTTTAATAATGCTAGTTGAGAAATTAAGCCAATTCTGCATTTTCTCATCAGTTTGTCTGGCTCGTTCCAAAAGCAAATAGGGATTCTTTCGGTCCTCAACCTGAGAGAAAACATCCTCGGATAATTTGTCTAGAAACAATGCTTTGATTTTGTCATAGCGATTGTTCATCGAAATATTCAACTTACTAAGATCATGGCTAAATGAGGCTAACATCAAACCACTACTTGCCAAAGCTCTAAGCACTTTTTGCTCCTCCCTGAGTTGTTCTATTTCCCTATCCTTTTCATCGTTAAGGGCGGCAAGCAATGTCATTGAACGATAATGAGGGTTCTTTTTATCCTCCTCCGATTGTTTGGAATTACGCTGATTTTCAATTATTTTTTTTGCCAATAGTTCCGCTTGCTCACGTTCACGAGCTTCTCCATTTCGTTCATAGTCATCAGCGCTCATTTCTCGCGCAATAGTTGCTCGGTCGACCTCAAAAATTCCTATTATCCCTTGAATGATTTGTTTAAATACACTGAATGTTTGATTTTCTTGCAGGCCTTCTCGACTCGACTTATCTTCAAAATCGATATTTGTTAAACGAGAAATCATGATGGAGCCTGCCACATTTTCTACCTCAACTTTATATCCACCATCGGGTTTTGCAATACCAGCAGGGCTCTTCTGTTTTCGAGCACCAAGCCCTAACCAGTCAAAAGCAGAGTCATTGCGTTCTCCATAAGGTCTAACCCTAAAACCGTCCCGGAATAGTTTTATTCCACCAAATTTATCCAACCAATCTTTGCGAAGATTGTAGGCACAATGACGATAGTAGAATCGACTCTCATCTTGTCGTGTTGCAGATCGCTTTAAATAATAAAAAGTAAAATCAAATGCACCTATATTGTGAAGTACATTATTGATATCTCCGTCCTTAAAGCCTGGTACTAGTTGTGCAAAAGTACGTTCTGTATCCCAGTAACCTCGAGTAAAATCCAATTTGGTAAATCCTGGTTTCTGTTGGTTGCCCCTGGCAAAAAAAGAAGGAGGGATGGCTTCTACATCATACTCATTGCGAAAAACTCGAATTTTAACATTCTGATCAGCTGTAGCATGTGCTGATATTTTGTAATCATAATCATCGCAAAAGGCACTCTCTACCGAACCATATTTCTCGGGATTCAATGAGTCTCGCAGAATAATAGAATAATCTGTATCTTCAGAAGGTGGCACTAACACACCTAGGTCATCAAACAATTGAGAAACCATTGTTTCATCCCATGAATCACGAAGATTGGAGATTTTCAGGATGGTCCCATGCACGGCCTCTTCACAGTTTCTCAGCACATCTTTGATGGAATCGGGAATACTAAGGGATTTTATACAATCTATGTAAGAGCGCGAAATACCTTCCAGTGTTGCTTCGACAGCATCTATTGTTTTTGAAGTGCCTTCAAAATCGCCCCAATTAACTTTCCATAGATAGCCCGTATAGCCATACTGATTACCATTTTCGTCCACATCAGAATGGACCTTGGGATCAAATACGGTAATCATCTCACAACTCTCTCCCAACTTATCAAGTGCAAATCTTCCGATTCCCTTTGCCCCGGCCTTGACCCTTTTTTTTATTGAGGTAATGAAATTGTTTGATTTATTATCGGTACCAATTGTCATCCAATGGTTCTCGATAATTTGACGAGTCATTCCCTCCCCACAATCAATAATATATAGCTCGGCCAGATTCTTCAGTTCGGAAACAAGAGTCTGAACATCTTTATCTGTGGATACTCCAGAAAACAGATAATAATCCTCTTTTCTTTGATATAATGATTCGAGTAAACGCACATCAATCCCTCGGCGAAGCAGTCTATCATATTGAACAACAGACATTGTATCATGAAATACGCTATCTTGATTATCAAGATAAATAATGCTATACTTACTATCCGCATCATAGCCATTCTTGACAAGCTCAATTATAGCCCCCTTGGATGTGGCTACATTTTCACGACCAATCAGTCGAGCTGTTCGAGCAGATACTTTAAAAGGTATTTTCATGATATGTACTCCTTAATCATTTTTCCATACTACACCGTTCATGACGATTTTTTTCTAACTGCATCTATTATTATATTGATTTTATATACTGATTTCTTGGCAGAAAAATGTCTTTTTTATTATTCAATTTCAAACTGCAAAGTTACATTTTTTTTTTTATATGGGGGATGTTTTTGTTGTATGGGACAGGTAATAAAGGGGGATGAAAAAGCCGAGACCACTGCTGGACTCGGCTTTTGCGTTTAGAATGGTGATGCAAGATTACATCTCGCTCAGTTTCTTGTAGCCTTCATAGCGCAGTTTGGCGTTGCGCTCGGTGGCGACGAAGAGTTCTTCGGCCTCTTGGGGGAAGGTCTTCATCAGGGAGTTGTAACGGACTTCGCCCATGATGAAGTCGCGGAACTTGCTCCAGTCGGGCTCCTTGGAGTCGAGGTGGAAGCCGTTCTTGCCGGCGTCTTCTTCGGCGGGGTTGAAGTGCCAGAGGTGCCAGTAGCCGCACTCGACGGCTTTCTTCTCCTCGTTCTGGGTGCGACCCATACCAATCTTGATGCCGTGGTTGATGCAGGGCGCGTAGCAGATAATGAGCGACGGGCCGTGGTAGGCCTCGGCCTCCTTGATGACGTTGAAGTACTGGGCCTGGCTGGCACCCATAGCCACCTGCGCCACATAGACGTAGCCGTAGCTCTTGGCAATCATACCGAGGTCTTTCTTGCGGATCTTCTTACCGCTGGTGGCGAACTTGGCGACAGCGCCGGCCGGGGTGGCCTTCGAGCTCTGTCCGCCGGTGTTGGAGTACACCTCGGTGTCGACGACGACGACGTTGACATCCTCGCCGCTGGCCAGCACGTGGATAAGATTACCATTTCCGCTTTTACTAATCATGATTTATACCACAGAACTTTTCTATCTCATTTTGTATCCTTCCCATATATTGAGTACGATGCATTCGATAACACAGCTCATACAGACTGTGAGTGGAGTGAGTAGCATCTCGCCCTGATTTGGAAAGAAACAGTTGCAGTAATTGGAAAACAGAATGCCCCCGAACAACTAAATCATAATTATCTAGTAAATAATTACAGGTTTCTTGGGTGGGCTCAGCAAAGGTGTGTTCTATCTTGTCGGTAACCAACTCATAATTGGAATCTAAAATCACAAATGGGGACAGGCGAAAATTATAAGGGCGATTCTCTTTCAGTTTTTCGAGTTGACATCCATAGTATCGAATGAAGTTTTTTCTTGCTTTCTCATAACTCTTTGTCTCTTCTTCAGTCAAAAGTTGGTCTATGCTTCGACCATAATACAAATCGTTCTCAATACTGTAGCCCCAAGTAAAAAGCACATCTGAATAATCGGTTGGAATACCATTGTAAACGTATACATCTTTATCGGCAATGAACAATGTAGGCGTTCTTGGAAATTCATTCCTTCGGCTAAAAACTTTCAACAGATTGTTGCGTCCTGTACATGGGAATAATCGATCATCCGATATACCTGCATCACGAAGTATCCATCGATAGATCATCACGTCGTCTTTACCCTCAACAATAATTGAAGGAATAGACGTGTGTCGCAACGCTGCTACTATTTCATCAACTGTTAAATCCTTAGACTTCATTGATTTCCTCCTTTATCTTCATCCAATATTATTTCTTTATCGGGATACTTTGAATAAATAAACGGACTATGTGTTGAGATAAAGTATTGATTATTGTTACCTTGTTCTTCTAATGTTGATATTAGTTTACGCTGCCAATCTGGATGAAGACTAAGTTCTGGTTCATCAATAAAAACACAGCTGTTTTTCTTAAAAGTATTGTAACATAGAAAACTCAACATCTGTTTTTCTCCTGAGGATAATTTATCTGAATCTATTGCGTGCTCAACATCACCTAACGTAAGATTTCTTAAGGATATACCTTTGTCTTTAAAAATTGATTCTGTTAAGTGTCCTAGGACTGAAAATGGCTTAAGCAACTCTGTCCTCAAGTTCTCACCTTCTGTGACATATTTTAATAATACATCATTGCTTGATTGCCCTCTTTTTATAAGGGATTCAATTTCTTTGTATTGGTCTTGCTGCTGTTTGTTTATTTTCTCCGAACGTTTGGCGTATTCTGCATTTACCAAATCAGATATATCATCTGTTGAAATGGATGCAACAAAACGATGATTAGAAGATGACAATCTTTCCGAAATCTCGGTCATAATATTTGAGTCATATCGCCGAAGATCTTCTATCCCAAATCCGCCCTCGATTCGTCTAAATGTTGGGAAGAAAATTGAAGTTGTATTTCTATAATATGGTGGAATATCATCGTCAAATAATGTGGGTATAGATATTCTTCTTCTTACGATATGAACCATATCTTTCCGGTCAATTTTGATAGGTTTCTTTCGTAGTCCTTCTATAGAAACGTTTTCATTGTCTTTTGAGATAACAATGTTGATTGATTTATTCGAGTCATCTGTGAATTCACATTGTATTGATTTAAATTCTATTTCAGCAATGAGATTCTCAAGATGGCCACTTTGGATGAACCATAATATTTTAAGGACTGTTGTCTTTCCACAGCCATTTTTTCCTGTAAATAGATTAATGTCCTCATTAAAAGACATGTCTAATGGGATGTCCCTTCCGTTTAGACCTTGGACAACAAGTTTTTTAATCATAATTATTATTGTTTATTTTACATTACTATTTTTTACAACTGATAACCGAAATGAAACAGCGACACTGCCTGTCGTACTTAGTCTAACGTTATTTCAATTACCAACATCCATACGCTCCATTATCTTTTCAAACTCCCTTTTCACATTTGGGTTCGATTCTTTCAACATAAAGATATTCTCAAGGGAGCCATAATCCTCAAAACTCACACTGACCAGTGCGTAGAATAAATTGTATGCTGTGCAGAGTGGTGGAATATCATTATTAGTAATATCGTCAATTATCATTTTTCGTTGCATATCGTACTCATTTCCTTCCTTTTCAATGTGAAGGATTTTTTCATAATCCTTATCAATGACATAATAATTTACGGCTGTGTCGAATACGCCCTCACTTGTCTTATAGCAGTATGTATGTTTGACTTTCCATCCGACAATTGACGTAGTATCAACATTCTTACAACGAAATTCGATACTGTCAGCCATGTTTTTCCAATATTTACACAACGAGTATGTCTTTAGCAATAACTTATCCTGCCATTCCTGGAGTTTTTTTAGTTCAGATGTCTGTCCCGATATAATAAATGACTGCATCTTTTGTGAGTTGTTAGATATTTCCTGTTCATTAAAATCTATAATCAGCTTTGCTTCCATCAGCCTATTGAGCATGTCACTTATTTCCGAATTATATTCATATCTATTATGTTCCTCCGTAATATAGTTTTCTATTGGAGTATATTCCTCGTACATCTCCGCTGATTGATCAAAGCTTTGCTTAATAAGAAAATCAATCTTTTTTGATTGGGTATTGCATCCAACTAATAATAATGTTGAACAAATAGCAATTAACGGTAACTTCATTGTCTGTCTATTTTTATTGTTTTTATTCAATTCGGTGCTCTTTCTCTGCAATTTCACTGCGCATATTTCTTAGAAGTCTGGAAGACCTCTCGACCTTCCAGACTTGGGTTGGAGAATATTACATCTCGCTCAGTTTCTTGTAGCCTTCGTAGCGCAGTTTGGCGTTGCGCTCGGTGGCGACGAAGAGTTCTTCGGCCTCCTGGGGGAAGGTCTTCATCAGGGAGTTGTAGCGGACCTCGCCCATAATGAAGTCGCGGAACTTGCTCCAGTCGGGCTCCTTCGAGTCGAGGTGGAAGCCGTTCTTGCCGGCCTCTTCCTCGGCGGGGTTGAAGTGCCAGAGGTGCCAGTAGCCGCACTCGACGGCCTTCTTCTCCTCGTTCTGCGTGCGGCCCATACCGATCTTGATGCCGTGGTTGATGCAGGGTGCGTAGCAGATGATGAGCGACGGGCCGTGGTAGGCCTCGGCCTCCTTGATGACGTTGAAGTACTGGG
>JAEEGI010017221.1_pt1 | contig 14847 bp, 8 predicted proteins | sample 8958751 | NCBI WGS metagenome assembly JAEEGI01 (sample SAMN16246545, study PRJNA631951) | gut metagenome | biome: gut microbiome; feature: rumen; material: KS-attached | host: Bos | place: Iran: Karaj | collected 2018-10
CGATCGGTTCTTCTTTGGTAAAGACCGCCGTACCGGAATAGCCCTTCTTTTCGGCATAGTTCCAATAGCAGTGATAGCCTTCGGGGGCAAGATCCAGCTGGCCTTCCTGCAGCTTGGTCTCCTGCAGACAGAAGATGTCGGCGTCCAGCGCCCGGAAGCTTTCCAAAAAACCCTTCTGCACGCAGGCGCGGATGCCGTTGACGTTCCAGCTGATCATTCGTTTCATTTTTATAATCCTCTCATTTTTTCTACAAACTTTGTTGATATTTGTATGGTATCATATTTGCCGGCGCAATGCAAGAACTGCGGGTGAATTGTGCGAATTCCTGCGGTTTTTATTGACAGGAGCCCTTTTTTTCGCTATAATACTTTATTATATTGGATTTTTGCGCCTTAAAGTCTGTTTAAACCAATGCAGATATACTATCATTAGTGTATTGTCCGCTGTTCGGACGCAACATCCATCTGACACCACTTTTCGCAGAAAGAGGTTTTGTGTATGAAGAAAAGAATTTTGACGTTCGCCCTGTGCGCGCTGATGCTGCTTTCCTCGGTGCCCGTGCTGCCGCTTCTGCCCGGCACGGCCATCACGGCGTCGGCTGCGAACGTGACGAACCTGCAGGCGATCTATGATCAGATCCCGAAAAAGGACCAGTGGGATCAGTTCATCGACGCGTCGCAGCTGACGAAGTTCTACGATGACGCCACGGCGATCCTTGCCGCGCCGAATTCGTATTCCCAGAACAACGTCGACATGACGGCGACGAACCTGAAGGCCGCCTGGGAAGCGGTGCGCTACCACACCACGGATATCCGGCTCGACAAAACGAGCGTCACCGGCGCCGTGGGTGAAACGGTCACACTGAACGCAATGCTTTATCCGGCCAAGGCGGGCGATCCGGTGGAATGGATCACCAACGCCCCGGACATTGCCTCGGTGACCGGCTCCGGCGAAAACAAGGCGACCGGTTCCGTCAGGATTCTGAAATACAGCACCCAGGCCGTAACGATTACGGCGGTTTCCAACAACCATAACGTGTCGTGTACCCTGCGGGTCAACAACCCGATGGGCGGCATCCGCCTGTCCAGCACCACGCTGAACGTCTTCAAGGGCCAGACGGTCACGCTGACCGCGGAGCCCTACGGCGCCGACCCGAACGCGGCCATGTCCGACGCCGTGACCAGCACGCTCTGGACCACCAGCAACACGAGCGTGGCCACCGTGTCGCAGGACGGCGTGATCCGTGCGGTCGGCGAAGGCTTCGCCACCGTCACCGTGACCATGATTGCGGGCGGCAAAACGCTGGAGGCGTCCTGCTCCGTCACGGTCAACAAGGCCACGGAAGTGAAAAACCTCAAGCCGCTCACCATTGCCGAAGGCGGCGATCTGCGGCTGTCTGTCGGCGCGTCCGAAACGGTCCGCGTCGGCATTGAGCCCGCCAACGCGAGCATCAAGGATCTGAACTGGACCTCCTCCGACCCGAATGTGGCGTCCGTCTCCGGCGTGACCCTGTCGGGCAGCGAATCCAGCGCCAAGGTGAAGGCTGTCAAGGAAGGCACAGCCGTCGTCACCTACAGCGCCACCGACGGCAGCGGCGTGTTCGGCTCGTTCAACGTCGTTGTTTCGCCGATGGTCAAATCGGTGACCATCACGCCCGAAAAGGTCGTAGTGACCGTGGGCGACACCTCGGTCAAGCTGAACGCAGCCGTGACCCCCGCCGACGCGGGCAACCAGGTGCTGCGCTGGGAATCGGATAACCCCAACATCTGCGAAGTGGACTACGCCGGCAAGCTGAATCCGAAGATCATCGGCACCTGCCATATCACCGCAACCACCACCGACGGCAGCGCGCTGTCGGGCACCTGCTTCGTGCGCGTGGCCGACCCCGCCACCTCGGTTTCCATCGATAAAACCACCCTTTCGCTCAAGGTGGGCGAAGCGCCGGTCGCGCTGAAAGCGACGGTGCGCACCTCGGGCAGCATGACCTATAACGAAGTGGAATGGTCCAGCGCCAACACCGCCGTGGCCACCGTGGACGCCGACGGTCTTGTCACCGCGGTCCGTCCGGGCACCACCACGATCAAGGCCGCCGCGCTGGACGGCACCGACAAGGCCGCGGTCTGCACCGTGACCGTCACCGCCGACCTGCAGGAGATCGAGCTGCCCGCCAAAGAAGAAGTAACCGTGGGCGGCAACCTGACGCTGCGCCCGACGCTGACGCCGTCGTTCGCGTCCGACAAGAGCGTGATCTGGACGTCCCTTGACAACACCATCGCTTCGGTGAGCGCCAGCGGCGTTGTCACCGGCAAAAAGGAAGGCAACACCGTGATCACCTGCGCCAGCAAGGCGAACCCGGCGATCAAGGCCGACTGCGTGGTCTCGGTCATCATTCCGGTCAAAGCGGTCTCGCTTTCCAAATACAACCTTTCGCTCGAAGCGGGCCAGACCGACCGGCTGACCGCCACGATCGACCCGAAGAACGCAACGGATCAGACCGTCACCTGGGCGTCCTCCAACGAAAACGTGGTCGTCGTTTCCGACAACGGCGAAGTGCGCGCCGTGCACGGCGGCACCTGCACGATCACCTGCACCTCCAACAGCGGCAGCAAAACCGCGTCCTGCGCGGTCACCGTGATCGAGCACGTGTCGGGCGTTTCGTTCCAGCAGGCGCAGGAGACCCTTTACGTCACCGAGACGCGCACGCTCAAGCCGATCATCCGCCCCGAGACCGCAACCGACCACAGCATGGACTGGCAGTCGAGCAACAACAACGTTGCCACGGTCAACGCGGTGGGCACCGTCACGGCCGTTGCGCCGGGCTCTGCGGTCATTTCCATCGTGACGAAGGACGGCGGCTTTACCGACCGCTGCACCGTCAACGTGGTGCCGAAGGTCAGCGTGACCGGCATCGATATTGAGAATAAGGCCGTGACCCTTGCGCAGGGCATGACCTACGGCATCAACGCGGAGGTCTTTCCGCACAACGCGAGCAACAAGCAGATCAAGTGGACGTCCAACGCGCCGTCCGTTGCCACCGTCAACGCCGACGGCGTCGTCACGGCCGTGAAGGCCGGCACGGCGATCATCACCGCCGCCACCGTGGACGGCAACTATTCCATGCGCTGCACCGTCACGGTCACCCAGACCGTCTCCGGCGTCACCGTGACGCCCGCCACGGCGCAGATCCCGGTCGGTTCCTCCAGAACGCTGGCCGCTTCGATCCAGCCCGCCAACGCCACCAGCAAGGGCGTGACGTGGTACACCTCCAACGAGGAGGTCGCCAAAGTCAACGGCCGCGGCATCGTGGTCGGCGTGGCGCCCGGCACCGCCACCATCACGGCGCTGACCGACGAGGGCGGCTACAGCGATTCCTGCACCGTCACCGTCTATGTGCCGCAGAACGCGATCAAGATTAATTCCGAAAAGGTCACCGTGGCCAAGGGCAGCAAGACCGTGCTGACCGCCACGATCACCCCCGCCAACGCCAGCGACCAGAAGATCATCTGGTCCTCCGACAACACCTCCGTGGTCACGGTCAACCAGGCCGGTCAGGTCAACGGCCTGAGAAAGGGCTCCGCTGTCATCACCGCGAAAACGGAAGACGGCAAGCTGTCGGATACCTGCCTTGTGGAAGTGGTGCAGCTTGCAACCGCGCTGACGCTCGATTACAACACGCTGCAGCTGGACGTGGGCAAGACCAAGACGCTGACCGCAACGATGAAGCCGGCCAGCGCCTCCAACAAAAAGGTCCGCTGGTACACCTCCGACAAGACGGTGGCCACCGTGGACGGCAAGGGCAAGATCACCGGCGTCAAGGCCGGCACCGCCACGATCAAGGTCGTTTCGGGCGACAAGAACGTCTCCGCCGTCTGCAAGGTCACGGTTATCCAGCGTGTGACCAGCATCAAATTCAAAGACGCGAACCCGACCGTGAAGGTGGGCAAGTCCAAGACCCTCGTGGTCAACACGCTGCCGGAAACCGCCAGCGAGACCGCCTTCACCTGGAAGAGCTCCAACAAGAAGATTGCCAAGGTCAGCAAGACCGGCAAGGTCAAGGGCATTGCTCCGGGCACCGTGACGATCACCGTTTCCAACGCGGACGGCACGGCAAAGGCCAGATGCAGACTGACCGTGCTGCAGGGCGTGACCGGCATGAAGTTCGACAAGGCGTCCCTGACCGTTTCCCGCGGCAGGACAGCCGCGATCAAACCGATCATTGAACCGGCGAACGCCGCCGACAAGACGCTGACCTGGACGTCCTCCAACAACGACGTCGCCACCGTGGACAGCAAGGGCGTCGTGACCGCAAAGGCGGTCGGCTACGCCGTGATTACCGGCAAGACCAACGACGGCGGCTTTACCGATACCTGCCGCGTCAACGTGGTCTACGGCGTCAAGCGCGTGAAGCTTGACAAGACCAGCGCCACGCTGGAAGTGGACGAAAAGCTGACGCTGAAGCCGACGATCTATCCCAGCTACGCCACGAACAAGGACGTGAAATGGAAATCTTCCGACAAGAACGTTGTCAAGGTGACCAGCAAGGGCGTGGTCAAGGCGCTGGCCAAGGGCACGGCTGTCGTGACAGTTTCCACCGTGGACGGCGGCTTCACCGCGACCTGCACGATCCGCGTGGTCAAGAAGGCGACCGGCGTCAAGCTCAGCCGCAGCAAGGCGACGCTTGAACGGGGCCAGACCTATCAGCTGTCCGCTTCGGTCCAGCCCACAGACGCCACGATCCGCACCGTCAAATGGTCCAGCAGCAACCGCAGCGTCGCCACCGTCAACAGCAAGGGCCTTGTGACCGCGGTTGCGGGCGGCACGGCGAAGATCACCGCCAAAACGACCGACGGCGGCTTCAAGAAGAGCTGCGTCATCACCGTGCGCGTGAGCCCCACGTCGATCGCGCTCAACCATAACACCTATACGCTGGATACCGGCAAGACGCTGCGGCTCAAGGCCGCGCTGGCCCCGGCGGACGCCACGGGCAGCGTGAGCTGGTCCAGCAGCAACAGCGGCGTTGCCGCCGTCAGCAGCAAGGGCGTTGTGACCGCGCAGAAGGGCGGCACGGCGACCATTGCCGCAAGAACCGAAAACGGCCGCACGGCGGTTTGCCGCATCACGGTCCGCCAGCTGGTGGAAAAGGTGAAGCTGAACAAGACCGCGCTGACCCTTTCGCCCAACGAGCGCGCCACGCTGACCGCAACCGTGAGCCCGGCCGACGCCGTCTATGCCACGCTGGAATGGACCAGCGACAACACCAAGGTGGCCACGGTCACCCAGAAGGGCGTTGTCACCGCGGTGCAGCCCGGCGGCGCAACCATCACGGCGAAGAATCTGGCGGGCGACGTCAGCGCCGTCTGCAAGGTCACGGTCCGCAAGCCCGTGACGAGCGTTTCGCTCAGCGACAAGGAGCTGGCGCTTGTTGCGCCCGACACCGCGCAGCTGACCGCCATCATCGCGCCGGCGGATGCGTCGATCCAGACCGTCAAATGGTCGTCTTCCGACAAGAACGTTGCCACCGTCAGCGACACCGGCCTTGTGACGCCGGTCGGCTCCGGTGAAGCGGTCATCACGGTCAAAACGACCGACGGCGGGCTGAAAGCCACCTGCGCCGTCACCGTGACCGTGCCGGTGACCGGCATCAGCGGGCCCGAAGAAAAGACCTTCTACGTGGGTCAGAAAACGGCGCTCGGCATTGCGACCGTGCCCGCCAACGCGACCAACCGCGCCATCACCTACACCATTGCCGACCCGTCGATCGCCACAATCGGCAGCGACGGCAGCATCACCCCGCTGAAGAACGGCAGAACCTCCGTCACGGCCAAGACCGTGGAGGGCGGCTTCTCCAAGACGATGCGCATTCTGGTAGAGACCAAGGTCAGCGGCATCACGCTGGACAAAAAAGAGCTGCGGCTCGGCGTGGGCGACACCAGACGGCTGATCGCATCCGTGGCGCCCACCACGGCCACCAACAAAAAGGTGATCTGGAAGTCCGGCAACGAAACGGTCGCCACCGTGTCGGAGACCGGCGAGATCACGGCGAAGTCGCTCGGCGTGGCCGTAATCACTGCCACGACCGAAGACGGCAAAAAGGCCGCCTCCTGCACCGTCACGGTGCTGGTGCCGGTCAGCTCGATCACCCTGAGCACCAGCACGCTGCGGCTGACCAAGGGCGAGCAGGCGACCCTGACCGCCGTGATTGACCCCGCCAACGCGACCTATCAGACCGTCGTCTGGTCCAGCGACAATTCGCTGATCGCCTCGGTCAGCTCCAACGGTGTTGTCACGGGCAATGACCGCGGCAACGCGGTGATCACCGCCATGAGCGAGGACGGCACCGTGCAGGCGACCTGCGTGGTCTCCGTCAGCGAGGTCGTGTGACCTGAAATGAAACAGCAAAACAGCCCCGCCGGGAACGGCGGGGCTGTTTTGCTGCAGAAAGGACGAAAAAGGCAAAAAGAAAAAAGTCGGTTTGCACCGACCCTTTTCTTGTGTTTAAAGCAAAATTACTGCACGCCGCCCATTTCAACGCCGAACATGTTAAGAACGCTGGCGAAGAAGTTGAAGATCGTTTTGAAAGCAGCAACAAAGTTGTTAGTGCCGGCAGCGACCTTCTGTTCAGCAACACCGTAATTTTCCGTGCCCTTACCAACGCTGTCAAGCGAGCTGGTGCCGGCGCCGATTCCGTTAAGAACAGTCTGCAAACCCTTGATGAAATCTTCCATGATGAATAATTCCTCCTTTTTAGATTTGAAGCTTTAAAACTCCGACTAATAATTTAACACAATGTTCAAAAAAAATCAAGAGCTTTTTTTCTTTTTTCTCCGATCTCGGCAATATTTTTCATTAAATATGAACTCTTTGCGGCAAAGTGCGGTTTTTTTGTGCAATCGGACGAAGAAAAGCGGGATAACTGTCGGTTTTTTCCAATTGACTCTTGCTTTTTTCCGCACATGATGCTACAATATACAAGATATAAGCACAATATCTTGTGCCGCATCTGATTCTTGAACGGAAGGGGGCTTGCATGATGTTCCAAAAGTTTGCCGATCTTTACGATACGCTTTACACGTTCTTTGACGCGGTTGTCACAAAATGGCTGAAGAAAGAGAACCCGGCGGCGGAAGCGAACGGCTATATTACCAAGGCGATTGATTTCCTGAAAGATACGTTCTCAACCTTTGTCGGCTGAGAAAAAACACTGCAAGCTTTATGAAAAGGAGTAAGGAATTATGTTTCTCAGACTTTGGGATCACCTGGATGCATGGTATGCGTTTTTAAACAAAATCTTTAAGATCGAACAGAAGAGCGAAGACTGGAAAGACTTCCACGACAAGTGGGACGACGTCGAGGCGCTGATCAGAGGCCTGCTGAACTTCAGCATCGACGCGCAGTGAGAGGAGAAGGACAATGTCAGAATTTATCAGTGTCATCAAAACGAGATTTTCGCTTTGGAAATCCGAAATCGGCGTGATCAAATACGTCATCAAATACGGCAAAGAGCTGTTCTCGTTCATCAAGGACCTGAACAAGGAATAATTGCAAAGATTCTTTTTGAAAGCCGATGGTTCGGCTTTCTTTTTTTGCGGCGAAAAACGGCTTGACAAGCGGCGCCTTTTGTGCTACACTAACTGCAATCGGCGCAGATCAAGAGGAGTAGCGCCGTGCCCGGTTCAGAGACAAGGCGGTCGGTGCAAGCCTTGCGGCGGCGCGGAGTGAAGGTCGCTTGGGAGCCGCGGGAAGAACTTCTTCGGAACAGTAGACCCCGCAATAGAAAGAGGGCGGCTTCGGCCGAACTCAGGTGGTACCGCGGAACAACTCCGTCCTGAGAAAAACTCAGGCGGAGTTTTTTTAATTCGGAATTCGGAATTCGGAATTATCTTTCCCTCCCTTTCTATGTAAAAACTATATATTCTTTCAGAAGGTGAAAACGTATGTCACATGAACTCGCAAAACAGTATGACCCCAAACAGGTGGAGGACCGCATCTATGCGTCGTGGCTCCGGGGCAACTACTTCCACGCGGCCTGCGACCCGCAGAAGAAGCCCTACTGCATCGTGATCCCGCCGCCGAACATCACCGGCCAGCTCCACATGGGCCACGCGCTGGACAACACGCTGCAGGACATTCTGATCCGCTGGCGCCGCATGCAGGGCTTCGATACGCTCTGGCTGCCCGGCACCGACCACGCTTCCATCGCCACCGAGGCGAAGATCGTGGACGCCCTGCGCGCGGAAGGCGTTCAGAAGGAAGATCTCGGCCGCGAAGGGTTCCTCAAGCGCGCCTGGGAATGGAAGGCGCAGTACGGCGGCCGCATCGTGGAACAGCTCAAAAAGCTCGGTTCCTCCTGCGACTGGGCGCGCGAGCGCTTCACGCTGGACGAAGGCTGCTCCAAGGCGGTCCGCGAGGTGTTCAACAACCTCTATGAAAAGGGCCTGATCTACCGCGGCGAACGCATCATCAACTGGTGCCCGCACTGCAGAACGTCGATCTCCGACATTGAAATGGAATATGAGGAAAAGGACGGCGCCTTCTGGCACATGGCCTATCCGTTCACCGACGGCTCCGGCGCCATCATCGTGGCCACCACCCGGCCCGAGACCATCCCCGGCGACACCGGCGTGGCTGTTCACCCCGACGACGAACGCTACAAGGACCTGATCGGCAAAACGGTGCGCATCCCCGTCATCGGCCGCGAGATCCCGATCGTTGCCGACAGCTATGCCAAAATGGAAAAGGGCACCGGCGCGGTGAAGATCACCCCGGCGCACGACCCCAACGACTTCGAGGTCGGCCTGCGCTGCAATCTGCCGATCCTGAACGTCATGACCGACGACGGCTATATGAACGAAAAAGCCGGCAAATATGCAGGCCTGTCGCTGAAGGAATGCCGTAAGGCGATCGTCGCCGACTTTGAGGCCGCGGGCGCGCTGGTCAAGATTGAGCCGACAAAGCACGAGGTCGGCACCTGCTACCGCTGCCACACGAGCGTGGAACCGCGCGTGAGCGAGCAGTGGTTCGTCAAGATGCAGCCGCTGGCCGAGCCTGCCATTCAGGCGGTGCGCGAGGGCAAGACGAAGTTCATCCCCGAGCGCTTCGACAAAACCTATTATAACTGGATGGAGAACATCCGCGACTGGTGCATCTCCCGTCAGCTCTGGTGGGGCCACCGCATTCCCGCGTGGTACTGCGCCGACTGCGGCAAGATCACCGTTTCGCGCGAGGACGCGACAGTCTGCGCGCACTGCGGCAGCGCCAACATCCGGCAGGATCCCGACACGCTGGATACCTGGTTCTCCTCCGCGCTCTGGCCGTTTTCCACCCTCGGCTGGCCCGACAAGACGCCTGAGCTGGAGCATTATTACCCCACCAACACGCTGGTCACCGGCTACGACATCATCTTCTTCTGGGTGGCCCGCATGATCTTCTCCGCCTGCGAACAGACGGGCACCGTGCCGTTTGACACCGTGTTCATCCACGGCATCGTCCGCGACGAGCTGGGCCGCAAGATGTCGAAATCGCTCGGCAACGGCATCGACCCGCTGCTGGTCATCGACAAATACGGCGCCGACGCGCTGCGTCTGACGCTGGCCACGGGCAACAGCCCCGGCAACGACATGCGCTTTTCCGAAAAGAAGGTGGAAGCCAGCCGCAACTTTGCCAACAAGATCTGGAACGCTGCGCGGTTCATTCTGATGAATCTCGACGGCAGCGAGGGCGCGCCCGAAACGCCGAAGGCCGAAGCGCTGGAGGATAAATGGATTCTTTCGCAGTTCAACCGGCTGGTCAAAGAGGTCACGGAAAACCTTGAAAAGTTTGAACTCGGCATCGCCGTGTCCAAGCTCTATGACTTCATCTGGGACGTCTTCTGCGACTGGTATATCGAGCTTTGCAAGATCCGTCTGCAGCAGGGCGGCGCCCCGGCGGCCCAGGCGAAGCGCGTGCTGATCTTCGTCCTCTCCGAAACGCTCAAGCTCCTGCATCCGTTCATGCCGTTCATCACGGAAGAAATCTGGCAGACTCTGCCGCACGCGGGCGAGACCATCATGCTCGCGCCCTGGCCGCAGTATGACGAGGCGCTGCGCTTTGACGAAGACGAAAAGCGCATGGACGTCATTATGGAAGCGATCCGCGCCATCCGTAACCGCCGCGCGGAAATGAACGTGCCGCCGTCACGCAGGGCGCACGTCTATATCGCCACGCCGTATGCCGACGTGTTCCGCACGGCGACCGTGTTCCTGCAGCGGCTGGCGTCCGCCGCCGACGTGGAAATCGGCGACAGCTTCGACATTCCCGGCGCGGTGTCCATCGTCACCGCCCACGCGAAGGTCTATATCCCGCTGGGCGACCTGGTGGATCTGGACGCGGAGCGCAAGCGCCTCGGCAAGGAAAAGGAAGGCGCCGAAAAGAAGCTAGCGGGCATCTGCGCCAAGCTTGCGAACCCGGGCTTTTTGGCCAAGGCGCCCGAAGCCGTGGTGCAGAACCAGCGCGACGAGGAAGCCAAGCTGCGCGAAAAGCTGCGCATGATTGAAGAGAGCCTCGCGGCCCTCGGCTGAGCGCACCCGCACCCGGAGGGCTTTCTTCGGGTGCGTTTTTCCTGCGGTATAATACTGTTTGGAGGGAATGGATATGACGATCCCGCGTGCGGAGCATCCCAATCCGCAATTTGAACGAGCGAACTGGCAGTGCCTCAACGGTGAGTGGGACTTTCTGATCGACCGCGGCAGGAGCGGCAAGGACCGCAGATTCTATACCCCGGAAACCGAATTCCCGCTGAAGATCACCGTGCCGTTCTGCCCGCAAAGCCGGCTTTCCGGCATCGGCGACACCGACTTTATGGCCGCGGTCTGGTACCGCCGGAAGATCACCGTGACCGGACAGCAGCTGCAGGGCCTTGTGCTTTTGCACATCGGCGCGTGCGATTACAAAACGACCGTCTATGTGAACGGCAGAGAAGCCGGCGTCCACAAGGGCGGCTATGTGTCGTTTTCTTTTGATATCACGCCGCTGCTTTTTGCCGGTGAAAACGAACTGGTGATCCTGGCCGAAGATGACGAGCGCGACCCGATGATCCCGCGCGGCAAGCAGAGCGAGGAATTCTTCTCGCACGGCTGCGACTATACCCGCACAACCGGTATCTGGCAGACCGTATGGCTGGAATTCATGCCGCAGACGCACATAAAAACGTTCCGTCTGTACCCCGATATCCGCGGCAGCCTGACGGTTCAGGCCGATCTTTGCGGTTTCGGCACGCTGACGGCAAAAGCGTTCTATGCGGGCAGGCCGGTCGGTTCTGTCACGCTGGAACACGCGGGCGGCAGCGAAACGCTTGTCCTGCCGCTTTGCGAAACGCACCTGTGGGAGCCGGGGCAGGGCAGACTCTATGATCTGGAGCTCACCTTCGGCGGCGACACGGTGAAGAGCTACTTCGGTCTGCGCACGGTGCGGCTGGACGGCTACCGCTTTTTGATCAACGGAACATCCGCCTTTCAGCGTCTGGTGCTCGACCAGAGCTTCAACCCCGACGGCATCTACACGGCGCCCGACGACGCCTTTTTGCGCGGCGATATCGAGCGTTCCATGGCCATGGGCTTCAACGGCGCGCGGCTGCATGAAAAGATCTTTGAGCCGCGGTTCCTCTATCATGCCGACAGGCTGGGCTACCTCGTCTGGGCGGAATATCCCAACTGGGGACTGGATCACACACGGCCCGAGGCGGTCTATCCGATTCTGCACGAATGGCTCGAAGAGATGGCCCGCGATTTTAACCATCCTTCGATCATCGGCTGGTGTCCGTTCAACGAAACCTGGGACCGTGACGGCCGGCGGCAATGTGACGATGTGCTGCGCACGGTATACCGCGCCACAAAAGCGGCGGACGCCACGCGTCCGTGCATCGACGTCAGCGGCGGCTACCATGTGGAAACCGACATCTATGACGTGCATGACTATGACCAGAACCCGCAGACCTTCCGCGCCAACTATGATAAGCTGATGGAAACCGGCGAGCTGCACGACTGGCTGGGCGACCGCCAGCACTATACGCCCGGGATGGCGACCTTCGTCAGCGAATACGGCGGCATTCGCTGGAGCGAAGGCGACGGCTGGGGCTACGGCAACGCGCCGAAGAGCGAGGAAGAATTCCTCGCACGCTACCGCGGCCTGACCGAAGCGCTGCTGGGGAACAGCCGCATGTTCGGCTTTTGCTATACCCAGCTGACCGACGTGGAGCAGGAGCAGAACGGCCTGTATACCTATGACAGAACGCCGAAGTTTGACCCGGCTGTCATCCGCGCGATCAACACGCAGAAGGCTGCCATTGAAGACTGATTCAAAAAAAGAGAACGCACCGTCCGGCCGGACGGTGCGCTTTTCTGTGCAGGCAGAATCAGTCGGCCTGTTTTGCAGTCTTTTCTTTCAGCACGAGGATGAGCTGCCGGAACCATTCCCTGAGCGCGCCGAAGTAGTTCTTGAGCTTTTGCAGAAAGCTCGTCGGGTGGTCGACTTCCTCGTCGGCGGTCCAGTATTCCGTGTGGCAGTTTTCTTCGGTCATCGGGACCATGACTTTGTTTTCGGCGTCATAGACCATGAACTGGGTCAGGTCGAAGTCGTCGATCGTCAGCTGACGGTCGGCGGTGGATACGGTATACATCAGCTCGTTTTCGGTGCGCGTCCAGTTGCCGTGGCGCGCACCCTTGGTGAACCAGGTGTAATCGGGGAACAGGCAGGTGGAGGCGTCCACCTGACGGTCGGGCGAAATATAGCGGCCCTTGCCCTCGGCCTCGCGCGCGGCAATGTAATCGTCGGGCAGGGTGCCGTAGATCGTGGACGTCGTTGCGCCGAACGAGGAGTATTTCACCGAGGCATACTGGTCGGCGATCGCGTCGCTCGATTCGCAGGTGGGCACGATCTGGAAGCCGTATTTGGAAACGATCGCGATGTTGCTGCCGTTTTCGGCAAGGCCCTGCATCAGATCCGGAATCCTTTCCACGACCTCCGTGTGATAGCGGTCGAGCTTTGCAATCAGGCCGGCGTACTGCGTGCGCTTTTCGCTGCCCGGTTCGCCGAACACATACTCGATGGCGGCGTCGTAATCCTCAGCCCGCACAAAGCCCCAGTAGCAGGGCATGGTGAAGAAGGTGGAGGTGGAAAGCGCGCTGGTGACGCCCTTGACCACTTTGTCATAGATTGTGGCGCGCGTCACGGCGTCCAGCCGCTCCACGGCGCCGCTCTTGACCAGCAGGTCGACGGTGGCCAGCACGAAATCGGACACCTGGAGCATGCCCAGCTCGTCGTAGTCGATCAGAAAGCGTTCAATGGCGGGGCCGTCCAGCCGGAACTTGCCGCTGATGGCTTCGCTGATGAATTCGCCGCCGTTGGAGCTGGTGCCGTCCAGTCCGAAGCCGTAGACCCTGCCGTTTCCGTATTTGGCAAGATAGGCCAGCATGATGTTGCAGCCGACGCAGCGGCCGACGATTGCGACCTTTTCGGCGCCGGTGACGGAACAGATCGCTTCAATATAGTCGTTCAGCTCGTCGGCAACCTCCATCGGATCGAGCCGCCAGTCATACCAGAATTTGTAATCCTGATAGGCGTAATAGCCCTTCTTGCCCTTTTTGTCGATTGATTTGTTGTTTTGCACTTCGTCGCGGTGCGCTTTTGAAATGTCGGAGCCGTTGGTGACGTTGCCGTTTTCGTCCAGACGTACCTCTTTGGTCAGTTCGCCGATCTCCTTTTCCAGCGCCTCGTAATAGGGCTCCCATTTGTTCAAAAGCAGGCCCTGCAGCAAAAACGGCTGCAGCACGTTCGCCACGGAGCGCAGCAGATCTTCCTTGCTCGAGCCGTCCGCCAGGTGGCCGAGGTCGTCAATCTGGAACAGGTAGTTGCCGTCCTTGTCATAGAGTGTGTCGCCGTCGCCGCCGAGCAGGACCAGCGGGATCTGGCTGCCCTTGGTGCTGAGTTCCGCGGCGGATGCGGGCAGCGCCAGACTGAACGTCAGCAGCAGAGCCAGAATGATCGCAAACAGTCGTTTCATGGAAAATCCTCCTGTCAATTCTGATGATATCGAAGCGATGATACAATTATTAAAGCAGATGAGTGTGAACGTGGCGTGAATGCAGGTTGCATTTTCTGTGTGTTTGGCTGTTGCGCCGCAGAAAAATGCGGACTGCGATTTGCGATATGGTGGGACATGGGCCGCTTTTGCGATATGGCGGGACACGAACTGCGTGGGGCGCGGCGGCAAGCGTTTCCCCGCGAAGGGGACGTTGCCCGTTTTGCCGCGGCGGCAGCGGCTGACTGCTTCCCGCGCCGCAGCCGTCAGCTTCAACCCGGACGGCGGTTTCTCTTTCAACTCAACCTGCGTGGCTTGCTGCGTCAGCAGCAACCACCCCTTCTCTTGAACCGCAGCCGTCAGCTTCAGCCCGGACGGCGGTTTCTCTTTCAACTCAACCTGCGTGGTTTGCTGCGTCAGCAGCAACCACCCCTTCTCTTGAACTGCTGACGTTAGATTAAACCCGGACGGCGGTTTCTCTTTCTTTCGGGCGAAAGAAAGAGAAAGTCCGCAGAAAAGAGAAAGAAAGCCCTGGGCTTCGGATACGGCGAAAGCGGCGACGGCGTCCGCACCTGCGGTGCGGAAAAGCGCCGTCTTATTTCGCCTACCGCGGCAATCAGCCTCCGCCCACAATGCCGACAGGTCGGCCTTGCACTTTCATCGGCCGTGTTTGGTTTCCAACCCTGCGGGCATTTCTCAAAAGATGCATGCCCCCATCAAGTGCTGCGCAAGGCCTTGCGGTGAAGGGAACCATGCGGTCGTTCTTTCAGGATTATTCAAACCTTTCTCTAAA
>JAEEGI010017226.1_pt1 | contig 14843 bp, 18 predicted proteins | sample 8958751 | NCBI WGS metagenome assembly JAEEGI01 (sample SAMN16246545, study PRJNA631951) | gut metagenome | biome: gut microbiome; feature: rumen; material: KS-attached | host: Bos | place: Iran: Karaj | collected 2018-10
CGACAAGCGCGAAGCCGAGACCGTCCATCTTGAAGTAGGTGTAGCCCCATTCGCGGAATGTGCGGAAGATCTTTCCGAGGTGCTCGAGGACGGCGTCCTGCGTCGTGTCGAGCGTCGCCCAGAGGTGGTCGGGCGGAGGCGACCAGCCGCGCGCGACGAGCGGCTGTCCGTCAGGACCCTTGACGAACCATTCGGGATGCTCGCGGAAGACGCGGCTCGCCGTCGACGCGTGGAATGGCATCGTCCAGATGCCGGCCTCCATGCCGGCGTCCGTGATCTTCTTCGCGATGTCCGCGAGCGGCGTCGGCCATGACGCGTGCTGGTCGTTCCAGTCGCCCTGGAAGGCCTGGTAGCCGTCGTCGATCTGCACGTAGCGCGCCTTGAACGGCGAGGACTGGTGCGCGGCAAGTGTGTCGACGTTCTCCAGGAAGTCCTTTTCCGTGACGTCCTTGTAGTAGTAGTACCAGGAGCAGTATCCGGTTACGTTCTTCGCGTCTGCCGCCGGACAAATGGCGTGCATCTTCTCGGAGACCATGCCGCCGTAGCGGATGAGGAGCTCGCGCCAGTCGTCGCCTTCGAGGATTGCGATTTCCTCAGGCTCCTCGCCTTCTTTGATCTCCGGCTGCCAGATTTTGATTTCGCGCATCTTGCGTCCGCGCCAGACAACGGAGAGGTGCGTGAGGGATCGGTTCGCGGTGAGGGCGCCGACGAGGACGTACTTCGAGGTGGCGGAGTCGCCGACAACGACGACGTCGTCCGCGACGACCTCCGAGTTGTAGGCGTTGAAGCTTGTGTACATCGTGTCGCCGCCGCCGCGCTGGTTCATCGTACCGGCGTGGTTGTAGATGAAGTGCGCCGAGGCCGGCATGTCGAGCGTGAGCAGTCGCTCGTAGTAGCTGATCTTGCGAAGTTCGTGCATGGGATTCCCTTTGCGAGCATTATACCATAAAAGCGCGCATTTGCGCCGACACATAAATGCAAAAAAGGGCGCCGGATTCCCGGCGCCCTTTTTTCCCGCCGTTAGGCGAGTGCGGCGTTGGCCTTGGCGACGATCGCCTTGAAGCCTTCCGGATCGTGGATGGCGATCTCGGACAGCATCTTGCGGTTGAGCAGGACGCCGGCCTTGGTCAGTCCTTCGACGAGGCGGCTGTAGGAGATGCCGTTCAGACGGGCGGCGGCGTTGACGCGGCCGATCCAGAGCTGGCGGTACTGGCGCTTCTTGAGCTTGCGGTGCTCGGTGGCCATGGCCATGGCGCGCTTGACTGCGGCATGGGCCTGGGTGAAGGTCTTGCTGCGGTTTGCGCGGAAGCCCTTGGCCTGCTTGAGGATTCTCTTGTGGCGCAGACGCGATGCCGGTGCGGTAGTGACTCGTGACATTGTGTTCCTCCGTGTTGGTTAGACGTTGTACGTCGCGAGCTGTGCGGCGACGACGGGCTGGAATGCGTCGGATACGACGGTCATGCCACGGAGATTGCGTTTGCGCTTCCGCGTCTTGCAGGCGTTAAGGTGGGACTTGCCGCCGCAAGTACGGAGAATCTTGCCCGTGGCCGACTTTTTGAACCGCTTGGTGGCGGCTCGCTTGGTTTTCTGTTTAGGCATGGTGTGCTCTCTGAGTTGTTGGCGGATTGCTCCGCCGTTTTGCGGGAGGCCAGGGAACCATACAGGCAGTCAGCCATGAAAGCCCGGATGGCGGGTCCCCCACGAAAATTGTCTAATAAGTATATCAAAAAAGGCGGCCTTCTTGGAAGCACAAAATTCATGAACGGACGGGGTATCCGTCTATGGTATAATAAATGGCATCAGGAGAATCCATGAAAGCACTTGTAACAGGCATCACAGGACAAGACGGCGCCTATCTGGCGCAACACCTTCTAAACCTAGGCTACGAGGTCTACGGGCTCATGCCACGACGCTCAACGAAGACGACCTGGCGCCTTGAATACCTGGGGATCCTCGACCGCGTCAAGCTCATAGAAGGCGACCTCGCCGACATGGCGGCCTGCGCTGGCGCCATCATCGAGGCAAAGCCCGACGAAGTCTACAATCTCGGCGCGCAGAGCTTTGTCGCCACAAGCTGGAAGCAGCCGCTCCTCACCGCGCAGGCGACCGGCCTCGGCGCACTCAACATGCTTGAGGCCATCAGGAAGATCAAGCCCGACACCAAGTTCTACCAGGCTTCGACCTCCGAGATGTTCGGCGGCATGAAGGACCACCCGATCCAGGACGAGAACACGCCGTTCCACCCCCGCAGCCCATACGGTTGCGCCAAGCTCTTCGCCCACTGGACGACGATAAACTACCGCGAGAGCTTCGGCATCTTCGGCTGCTGCGGCATCCTCTTCAACCACGAGTCTCCCCTCCGCGGCATCGAGTTCGTCACGCGCAAGGTCACGGACGCCGTCGCACGCATCAAGCTCGGCAAGCAGAAGGATCTCCATCTCGGCAACATCGACGCCAAACGCGACTGGGGTTTCGCCGGCGACTATGTCAAGGCCATGCACCTCATGCTCCAGCAGGACAAGCCCGATTGCTATGTGGTCGCGACAGGCGTCACAACGACCGTCCGCGACATGTGCCGCATCGCGTTCAACCACGTCGGCCTCAACTACGAGGACTACGTCGTGATAGACCCCGAATTCTACCGTCCCGCCGAGGTCGAAATCCTTCTGGGCAATCCGGCAAAGGCCGCAAAGGTGCTCGGCTGGAAGGCCGAGACCTCGCTGGAGGACCTCATGTCCATGATGGTCGACGCCGATCTCAAGCGCGTCAAGGAAGGGCGGTAGGCGCAATGCGCGTGCTCGTCACCGGCGCCACGGGCTTCGTCGCCAAATACCTTGTTCCGGAGCTGGAGTCCCACGGACACGAGGTCTTTACGACATGCCTTTCGCCAAAGGCGGAAGGTTTGCCGCATTACGCGCCGCTCGACATCTGCGACGCCAAGGCCGCCGACGACCTTGTGGCCGCTGTCCATCCCGAAGCCTGCGTCCATCTGGCTGGAGTCTCTTTCGTGCCCGATGCCGCAAAGGACCCCGGACGGCTTTACGCGGTCAACATAGGAGGCACGCTCAACATCCTCGACGCCCTTGCCGGCGCCGCTCCTGGATGCAAATTCCTGTTTGTCTCCACGGCGCAGGTCTACGGCTGCACACTCAACCCTGATGACGCCCCCATCTCCGAATCCGCCAAGCTCTACCCTCTCTCGCCTTACGCCGTCTCGAAGACCGCCGGCGAGGCCATTGCAAGGGCCTACGGCGAGTACCGGGGACTGCGGACCTTCGTGGCGCGTCCGTCGAACCACACCGGTCCCGGACAGACCACCAAGTTCGTTGTCCCGTCGTTCATCGAGCAGGCCAAGGCAATCAAGCGGGGCGAAAGAAAAGCCTTCACGGCCGGGAATCTCGCCAGCGGTCGCGACTTCTCCGATGTCCGCGACATAGTTGCCGCATATCGCATCATCCTGGAAAAAGGCGTTCCTGGGGAGACCTACAACATCAGCGGAGCGCCGCGCGTGACCATTTCCGCGCTTTTCGACGAAATCCGCCGAATCGCCGGCGTGGATGCGCCCGTGGAGACAAATCCCGAATTCTTCCGACCCACGGACTTCTCCCGGGTGCTCGACACCTCGAAAATCCGCGCGCTCGGCTGGGAGCCGACGCACACACTGTCCGACACCTTGCGCGACATGCTCGGCTGATTTGTGCCCACATCACCGTTTTGCCGGCACCTGCGCCAGCAATGTCGCCGCGAAGACCAGGACGCAGCCGATGAATTCGCGTACCGAGAGATTCTCATGGAGGATGAGCCATCCCGTGAGCGCGGCGAAGACGGATTCCAGGCTCATGACGAGCGCGGCGATGGCGGCGCTTAGGTGCTTCTGCGTGATGATCTGAAGCGTGTACGCAACCCCGCTTGAAAGGATGCCGGTGTAGAGGATCGGCACCCAGCCCTTGAGAATGCCGCCCGCTGACGGCGTCTCCACGATGAACATGAGGATGCCGGAGAGGAGTCCGCACACAGCGAACTGCAGACAGGAGAGCAGGAAGGCGTCAACCTTCTGCACGAAGTGGTCGATGAACAGGATGTGGCATGAGAAGCATATCGCGCAGCAGAAGACGTAGAAATCGCCCTTTTCGATACTAAGCCCGTCCTTCACGCAGAGGAGGTACATGCCGCAGAGGGCCACGGCCACGGCCACCCACAGCAGCCATGAGGCGCGCTTGCCGATGGCCAGGCCGAAGATTGGGACGAGGAGAATGTACTGCGCCGTTATGAAGCCGGCCTTGCCCGCCGTCGTGTACTTCAGACCGATTTGCTGGAAGAGCGTCGAAACGGTGAGGATCGCCCCGCAGATGACGCCGCCAACCAGCAAGTCGCGTTTTCCCGTGCGCGTGGCGAACTGCATTGCGGCCCCTCGCCGCCCCAGAGTGAGTATGACGGGCGCAAGGGCCAGACACCCGATGAAGCTCCGCACGCAGTTGAACGTGTAGGGGCCGATGAAGTCCATCCCGACGCGCTGCGCCACGAATGCGCTGCCCCAGATTAGGGCGGCGAGCATCATCAGGAGGCTGTACTTGATGTTTGGGCGCACGGCTTCGAAGTCGAAGGTCGAATGCCGAAAGGCAAAGCGAAGGCCAGCCTATTGCTTCGTTTCGTTGGCCTTCCAGATGGCCTCGCGTTCGCGCTGGAGGCGGGCGCGCTCCTGCGCGAGGGCGCGGAGGCGCACGGCGTTGGTGCTGACCGTGGCGACCTGGCCGCGAAACTGCGGCAACTCCTCGAATTTCTTGCGTAGTTCGTCCTTGGCAGCCTCTATTTGGCGCTGAAGGGCGTCTATCTCCTTGCGGATCTGCTTCATCTCAGGCGTGTCATGCTTCTCGCTGCGGAAGGCGCGCTCAAGAGCCTCCTTGATGTCCTTTGTGTCGCCTGCGAGCTGGATCTGCTCCGCTCCGAGAACGGTTAGTTTTGCATTGATTTCCTCAAGCGTCTCGGCTCCTAGGACGAAGGCCGCGGATGCCGCTGCGATAACGATTAGTCTTTTTGCTTTCATGGTGTCAGACACCTTTCTGTTTCCGGTTGGATACTCGTGATGAGGTGGCGATGCCGGGAGTGCTGGGCGCGGCTAGAGTCCTTCGGCCACGGCGTCGCGGGCGCATTCGCGCAGAAGCGCCACGTTCGCGGGCGTGTTGAGGTTTTCGGGGACTGTCGCGAGCTTTGTCACGTCGGCGCCGAAGAGCTTCGCGGTCCAGACGCAGGCCTGGAGATACGCGCCGTCGAGGTTGAGGTGGATGGCGTCGACGCGGTCGACGCCGTTCTCGTCTTTCCAGAAGTTGCCGACGACATCCTCGGCGACTTCGGTGACGGGGCGCCGGGCACGGTAAAGCTGGACGGCCTTGCCGGTCGGTATGATGTCGAAGCCGTTTTCAGCGGCGAGCTTCGTGTAGTTGGCGGTGAGGCGCTCGTACATGCCGAGCTGGTCGAAACCCCAGGCACCTGGGCCGTGCGTCTCCTTGTTGCAGATGCGGGCGTCGGCGTTGCAGTAGCTCCAGGTCTGCTGGACGACGATTCTGGCCTGGGGGGCGTACTTGCGGATGGCGGCGATCACCATGTTGGCCCAGGGGTAGTAGGTGTCCCACGACCAACTCTCGTGGCTCGCCTGCTGGATGGTCACCACATCCCACTTGTCCGCCGCCAGTATGGGCGGGATGTTGGCGTGGTCGTTCTTTTCGCCGCCGAGGAGGGAGGCGAAGGGCGCGGCAGACTGGTCTTCGAGCGAGGCATAGTTCCATGTGACGAGGTACGGTCGGAAATCAGGGTACTCGCTCGCCGCGATGTTCGCGGCATGCCTCTGCAACGGGCAGCCGCCGATGAAGAGGCTTGCAAGGTCGAGGTCGCAGCCGAGTTCGGCGGCGACGGAAGGCATGTACTTCAGCACGCAGATGGAGAAGCTGTTGCCGATCATCAAAGTTTTCATAGGGTTGAAAGGTTGAAGGGTTGCAAGGTTGCAGAGTTGGCAATCGCCAACATGAATCTATGATACCAAATGATGCGTCGCATTGCAAACCATGGTCGGGTCGAGCCCCAAAATGGTTGGCGCGAGAATGCCAAGTGCGTAGAGTGGGACGGAACGCACGTCGCCCGAGTCCGAATAGCCTTTCAGGGAGGATTTCAGGGCAAGGGGCGGCTTGTATTCACGCATGTAGATACCAAGGCTCTTTGCCTTTGTGTTTGTTGCAGCCTTGACTTCAAGCGGACAGGCAACCCGGTCCCCCTGTAGGACAAAGTCAACCTCCGCGATTCCCGAATCCGGAGTCCAGTAGCCCATTGCGATTTCGTCCGCAGTCAGTTCCTGCAGGACGAACTGCTCTGTCAGCGCGCCTTTGAAGTTGGTGAACAGGGAATTACCCTCAAGAACAATCTCCGGCTTGAGCATGCTCATTGCCCCTAGGAGTCCCACGTCGTGCATGAAAAGCTTAAATGCGCTGAAATCCATATAATGGGAAAGCGGCAGACCCGGTGGGCAGACCCGGTGGTGCTTGTAGACCATGCCGGCGTCCCGTAGCCATTCAAGCGCCACCTCGAATTCCCTTGCCCGTGCACCGGTTTTTAGCGCCGAATAGACAAACTTCTTGTTTTCCTTCGCAAGTTGCGCGGAGATGCTGTTCCACACCAGCCTGATTCTGGGTAGTAATTCTACCGGGGCATGCTTTTTGAAATCGTCTTCGTAGTCGAGAAGTATTTTCCGTTGCGTACGTCGGACTTCGGCCAGAGACTCAGTTTCCAGCCAATCGTCGACAGCCTCCGGCATTCCCCCGACAACAAAATAGTACTTTAGAAGCATCTCATAGTCTTGGGCCAAGAGCGAGATAGTTTGCCAATCCCCCGCCATTATGGCGGATACAAGCGCCTCTTTGCCGCTCGCCTTCAAAAATTCGGAAAATGTAAGAGGATAGACGTTCAGACGGTCGATCTGGCCGACGGGGAAGGAACTGTTAATATCACCTTGCGAAGGAAAGTCGGCATTACCTTCCTTCCGCATCCCGAAGGACAGCCCCAGAAGTGAGCCTGCTGCCATTACAGCCAAATCCGGCATGTCTTCGCGGAAAAACTTGAGCGCGGTCAGCGCACTTGGACATTCCTGGATTTCGTCAAGGATTAAAAGAGTTTTCCCAGGAATTATCCGCTTCCCAGTAGCCGTCTGCAAGAGTCTGATGAGGGAGGCTGGATCAATGTCGCCAGTCCTAAGCTGCTCGCAAAGGGAGCGCTTGCGCATGAAATTGACGATGACATGGTCATGTGTAAATTCGCGCTTGGCAAATTCCTCCATGAGCCATGTCTTTCCAACCTGCCTCGCACCCATTAGGACGAGCGGCTTTCTTTTCCGGCTATTTTTCCACTCAACTATTTTGTGAAGGCATTCTCTTTCCATAAAAAGCTCCGTCACTTCATATTATAGCATAATCAAATCATGGTCTGCAACGAAGATAATCACATAATTATGACGAATAATCACATTTAGAATCACATTTATTCGATGAATAATCGCTCTTCAGTCACACTTTCCTGACGAAAGATTATTCTTCTACGGTATTATTCCTTACACGCAGGGTCCGTGTGACATCCTCTGCAAGACGGTAGCGGGTTGCAGGACCACGCCCTTCCGTAACGACAATCCCCTGTCTCAAGAGACGGGCCAAAGTCCTGGCGGCTGTCGCCGGCGAAACGTCGCACAGTTTTTCAACATCGAGCCTTGTCACCGCATTCTTTTCCCTAACCATGGCGACAATCCCCGCGTCTCTGCTTGCAACGGCTGACTCCAGAATCTGCGCAGGCGAAGATGAAACGCTTCTGATGTCATTAGCTCCCGCAGAGTTCCGATTCCACAACACGGTTTTAAAAGCGTGATCCGAGGCTTCGAAGATGGCCTGGCGGGGGCAATCGGCGTATGCGGCCCGTATTTTCGGTATCCCAGTTCCGTACGCCTCGACAAGACGAAGCCTGTAGAACACCGCGGCCAAAGCCGCGTTACGCGGGGCGGAGAGTCCCATGAGTATGTCGGAGAGTGAAATGCCGTCAGGAAGACCTCCGGCCCCAAGCACTTCAAGGCGGTCGTCGAAGATGCTTGCGGTGCAGGCGGCCTGAAGCGAATAATCGCGATGGACAATGGCGTTAAGCAATACTTCACGAACAGCCTCTGGCGGATAATCACGGCGGTCAACGCGGTCAAGCCCGTGAATCTCAGCCCTCGTTCTGTTCCACTTGTCCAGATAGTCGAAGGCGTCGCGGACTTGTTGGAGCACTGATCCGCCAATCTCCCGGCGCTCCTTGAAAACGGCCTTTTGCGCCCCCTCGAAAACCGCAAGTTTCATCGTGTATGGGCACTGGTCTGAAAGCAATAGGGCAAGATTTGTGAAAAGGCCGTCGGGGCCAATCAGCCCGAGCGACCTGCGGTGCGCCGTGCCGAACGCCACATTCCTAGTTTTGAAGAAAGACGACGCCTCGGAAAAAGTTAAATCCTGACGTAGCGAACGCATCCGCTCAAATGTTCCGTCGGAGGAAAAGCGAAGCATTTCCCGTATTGACGACTCCGACGCCGGAACAGATGCGGCATCCTGCCTGATAAAGACGCCTTCGGGCCGCAAACCGTGCGACTTCCAGTAATATGGACGGGCGGTCCCGCGTTGCACTTCGACTTCGAGAATGGGGACTCCGTCAAATACCTTGTCTGAAATTGAAACAAAACTGCCTACATCGGGGCGGATCGAGTCGCGAAGCATGTTGCCGATTCGCAATCTTGTCTTGTCGATGTCGCTCACCCCGCACACGGTACCGTCATCATCGACGCCGACAAGGATTCTTCCGCCATCGGTGTTGGCGAAAGCGATGATCGTTTTCCTAATCGAATCGGTGAACTCTCTCTTGAATTCAAGGTTGCGGTTCTCGTATTTTCTCGTCATCATCTCATCATCTCCTCAAAGTGATGATAAGATGATACGATAAAAAGATGAGATATGCAAGTTGTTTTTCAACCACGGGGTAGTAGGCAGGAATCACGCCCGCACGAATCCAATCATGCAGCAGGCGAGAATTTTCTTGCCGCGTATGGCCTCGTGCTTGGCAAACGAAGTGTATTCAAAATTCATTGGATTTTCCGCCGCGGCTCGGTCGAGAAGGTAATCATGTAATAGCCCCACCCAGCATAGTCATGGCTGGCCCAGCGGCGATATCCGGGCAGTGTTTCACACACGCCGATGAATCGGCTGTTCTGCCCACCGTCGGTATTCTTTACATCATGATTCATGCAACCATTTTATCAAAAACGCGTTTGCGAAGCGCCGGTTCATCGGCAGCGGGCCCGTTCGCCGAAGCGCCGATTTATCGGTGCGTTCACCGTGTCGCCGTCGCGACACGGTGAACGATTTCCGCCACGGCCTTCCGCTGTTCCCTCACGAAGCCGCAGACTATGAAATTGTCTCATCCGTCGCCGCCTTGCGGAGGTCGGCGATGGCAATGGCCAGCGGCACAAACAGTGTGGCTGTAATGAGCGCCACATTCCATGCCTCAGCATAAAGGAATGCCCTTGGGGCGAGCGCCACGACCAATGGTATGGCGACGATGTGGACTGCGATGATGACGATGCGGAGAATGGCCGGCTTACGAGGGGAAGCGGATCTGTCATGGTCAAACGCCAGGGAGGCACCAAGGCGTCCCAAGATGTCGATCATGCAAGCGATTGCGGGCAACAATGCCAGTCTGACTGCGATGCGGATGCCGAGGGGCTGGGCCGTGACCCATGCTCTTACGACCTCCCTGGCTTGCTCGCCATGCAAAGCCACTAGTGCGAAAAGCGCAAGCACCGCCGCGACACTATAGGCGAGGGAGAAGAATGGAATGCGTGTGGTTGTCTTCATGGTTGGTTCCTTTTTGGGTTTTCGTTCCTTGGTGGTTGGTGCGGTTAGTGGGATTCGGCGAGCGCGTTGGACGGAGCGGTAAGAATCCCGCCACGGCCTTCCACTTCTTCACGATTGCGGGGGTGTCACCTTCTCACGAAGCCGAAGACGAGGAAGTTGTCCCAGACTTTTGGCGCGGTGGCTTCGCGGAATGTCATGTATCGGCCTTTCCATGGATCCATCACACGGATTCTGCCGTTGCGGCGCTCCACGCCCATCCAGTGGGCGCACCAATCGCTTGTCCGCCAAGCCAGAATGGCAGCACGTCCACCAGCCTTGAATGTGTCGTTTAGATACTTCGTATATTCGCTGAATTTCTCGAACCGGACTGGATTCTTAACGGTAATGCCACGTCTGGAAAGTGCGGAAATAATGGCCAATGGAAGAGTTCCTTTGTCAATCTCCCAATCCTTGCCTAGTTTTGAGAGTATAATTGGGGCAATAGACTTGTTCCACCAAGCGCGAATTCCAACTTTTGCATCGGTGTTCAATTCCTTTCGTAGCGTCTTGTCGGAGACATCCAGCGCCCCGAAAGACAGAAGCAGCCATTTCGTAGTAGCCCAGCCGCAAGCATCGTAATCCTTCTTCCGCTTGCTTGGATGTTGCGATACGGCTGGCACTTCAAACCAGTCCACATCAAATAGCCCTTCGCAGTTTTCGCACGAGTAGCGGCCGTTTTCTGAAACCAGCAATTTCTCCCCGCAATGCGGGCAGATCACGGTCTTGGTTTTCTTTCGCGCCTTTGTCGCGGGCTTCTTAGTGGTCTTGGTTCTTGTCTTGGTTGTGGCCATGGTTGTTTCTCCATAAAAGACTGAAGCGATATCACCATTTCAACTTTTCCCTTGGTTTCAGTTTCCGCAATGCTGCGAGGCCGTCATTGTAGCCTTGACGAATGAAGCGTTTGGCGCATTCGCTCTCAAATGCGAATGTGCCCGACCATATGCGCAGTTGCCTGTCAATCACTTCCATGTCTTTGGCAAGACTTCCCAAAACGGGGAGAGTACGAATAAAACTGGAATTGGGAACGAAGCCTGACATGTCGCCAAATGGACCTTTCAAGGTTCTGATAGGCCGAACTTCAACTAGACGTATTCCATTTGTGACACCCGCGCAAAGTGGTTCAGGTTCGACTTCCTCGCTGTTGCAACGGACGACAACGATGGTCTTAATATCCGGGCGGTTTTCCAATATTGGTGACACCGGAACGTTCTCGCCGCCCTTGTCATCCCAGCCGCCATCAACATGGCTCTCGCCGTCAATCTCCACAGGGTCGAACCCCCACGGAATCGCCGCAGAGGCCATCAGTTTCGCAAGCCGCCGTTCTGGGTCTTTTTCCTCGTCAATCCAGAATCGGCGAAGTTCGTAGGAAGACTTATTGAACTCCTCCATCATGCCACCAGAAAATCGGAGAGATGAAACAATGACCGACGGTGAACCCTCCGGCCATTTTGCCGGCAGCAAGTTTCGAAGCAGCATTTCCAACGCCGACCTGTCCAACAAGCCACGGAATGGGAACGCCTTGCCCGCAAGTACATTTGCCGCAGCATCAATCAAAGAGTCAAACGTGAGATTCCTAAGATTTGGCGTGGCCACATCCTCAACATGGTTTCGCCAAAAGTCGCACGTTGATTCCGGATTCGGGACTGTTGCAAACGCTGCAGCGTTTAGGGCGCCAATGGAGGTGCCGGAAATCACCCGCACCCGCTCCGCGAGGCCAAGTTCGCACATAGCCTTCCAGACGCCCGCCTGAAAGGCACCCTTCGCCCCTCCGCCGGAGAGAACGAGGCCGATTGAATCATCTTTTGTCATTATTTGTACCCTACCAGTTCAGTTTAGCACTTCCAATCGTCCCGCCAAGCGGAAGTGCGGGACGGCGACCTGCGAACCACTTCTTTACCTCCGCAGCGCGGACGGCGGGATAGGGGTGCGAGGCATCCTTGATCATCCAGTTCTGAAGGAATTTGCTTTTGTCGGAGTCCTTCATGAACTTCTGGTAATCAGCCGCCTGGCGGACGAATTGATCCATATCCACGCGGTCGGTGATGCGCGTTCCGCCGCCAGCAAGGCGCATCATCGTTCGGGCAACGACATCCGCGTCGTTTGTCACGTAGGCGGCCACGCGGTCCGCCGAGAACTCGCTGCGCCGCACCCAGTACATGAGCGCCCATTGCAGCGGCTCGGAAATGATGCCGAAACCAAAAAGACTGCCAACTCCGCCACCAGCTGAAACAAGCAGACTCGCTAGAGAATGGTAGAGGACGTGTCGGCAAAGGATGTGCCCGCATTCGTGCGCGATGACAGCCTTCAGCTCTTCCTTGGTGAGCAAGTCGATGATGCCGGAGTTTACCACTACGAACGGCTTGGTGTCGCCGTAAGTATAGGCATTTGGCATCGGGTCCATTTCAAGGAACATTTCCGGTTCCGGAATCTGGAGCGTTTCGCATGTTTCTTTCAGAATGGCGTGAAGCTCCGGGAGCTGCGTGGGGCCGAGTTTGATTTTCGACGCCATGTTGATGCCGTGCATCATGTCTTCCGTGACGGCCTGCATGAACTTCTTCATGAGCGCGTCGAGTCCGGGAATCGCCTGAAGCTTGTTCAGCGCGTCGCGGTCCTCGGGGTGGATGAACTGTTTGTAATCTATGGGCATGGTTGTCTCCTCGTTGATTGATGGTTAGAGGTTGATTAGTTCGAGAGCCTTGATTTCAGTTCCTGGACCTCTGCATGAAGCGAAGCGAGTTCTTCGCGAAGGTTGCGGTTGTCATCAAGAATTGCACCGATATTCGCGATGGCCGGTGCGACAAGTGGTTCAAGCGCGCTACGGACGGCGTTACAGACTGTCTCGCGCATAGTGTCTGGAAGCGCATCAAGGCGTTTGTCCAATGCATCTAGGCGTTTGCCGGCGACTTCAATGCACTTCCAGGCCGTCCATTCTCCTTCTGGGAGTGGGCCATTGAGCTGCCTGTATGCTGTAAACGCCGCATCGCGTAAAGCACGGAATTCGGCGAAAATATCGGCAGCAGGGTCGCGTTTGAGTTGATTAACGACCTTCCACAGTTCTTGCTTGTTCTGGTTGATGTAGCCAATCTGCTCAAACAGCTCGCGCCAGGTTGGAACATCAGCAGGCCCCTGAAGAGTCATCACTTTTTTGGGCATGGCTTTGCTCCTTTGCGTTTCGGGGGAGTGTTTTTGGCCTTTTTCTTCGCGGGATTAGCCTTCTCCTTTGCCCTCGCAGACACTTTTTTCCCCGCGACGGAAAGCTTACGACGCCCTTGAGTGTCGCTTTTGACTTCGTCCGCATCGTTAGCTCCCACCAAGGGAGGTTTTCTGCCAGAGGTGTTTTTCAAAGTGTTACTTGCCGAGGTGGAACGCCCTCTCGGTTTGGATGAGGTTTTCTCGGTTACACTCTCGGGTTCAGGTGGCTTGATGCCGAGTTGCTCTTCAAGATATCGGTAGTGCGGCGCAAGCAATTCCGCAATCACGTCGCGAAAGGTCTCTCGCGCCGTTTCAAGGAACTTTTCAACCATCTCTCGCGCGCCTAGTGCATCCGTCGTGGCGGCCTTGGCCTTTTCCGTGGCTATCTCGGCAATCTTGCCAATCTTTTTCATTTCGATGGAAAATGCCGCCTTGGCAATTTCGCGAATCTCGCCTTTTGTCGGAATATCAACTGTTTCGTCGTCATATTCGACATCCGTAACGACGCCAAGCCTTTTTGTGAGCTCCAACTCCGTGAGAAAAGTGTGTTCTGCCATTGCGTTTCTCCTACGCGGCGTTCCACCGCTTCTTGAGTTCCTCCGCAAAGCGGTTCACAATCCGGTCGATTTCCTGCTCCGGGTGCGTGGCGGCGCGCTTGAGCAGTTCGAACGGAAGGTTCTTCAGGAAGTCACGGACGGGAAGAAATCCGCTGCGCGTTAGCATTTCGGCGCGAAGAACATTGCCTTCTGCGGATATGCCGAGGTCGTCTTCCGCATAGGAACGTATATTGCGGATGTCCCGCGCGTCTTCCTTGGAATCTGAATCCACCAAGCCCAGTCCAAATCTCGCCCACAGGATGTTGAGAGGGGTGACGAAGCGGCTGTTCAGTGGTGCAATAAAGGACTTCAGCCCCTTTGTCTCCAATTCAGCTTCAATCGTTGTAACGATGTCTCCGTTTTCCTCCGGCGACCACTTTTCGAAATTCCGACAATTCAGAAGGAAGACCATTTGCTTTCCCTGTTCACGGATGTATTTGAAAACTTCCGCACAGGATTCCCCAAGCGCCTTGCTTTCGTGGACATAGACTACCACATTTGCCTTGTCTATGGCCGATGCCGCCGTACCGTCATCTTGGTCATTCGCATCGAATCCTGGCGTGTCGATGATGGAGACGGCGGGGGACAGAGAATACAGGCAGTTCTCATGCGTGGTGGAAAGTCCCCGCCCCATTGCGGCGACATTGCGACCAAGAAGGGCGTTGACGAGTGACGACTTCCCACGCTGGTATCCGCCGATAATGGAGATGGTCAGGGCCATGCTTATCCGGCCATTTCCGCTGTTACAGCCTGCGCAAATGACTCAATGCGCTTGCGCAGCGGCTTGATGGTTCCAGTGCGTATTGCCTTGTTCTCCTCGGCAATGCGGCGGCGCTCCTCTGCGGATTTGCCGAACATTTCCTCGGGTCTGGCGACGCGCTCCTTCTCAAAATCGGTCTTGAGGTCGTCCAGACGCTTGCGGAGTAGATTCTCGATGCGGCCGATTGAGCCAAGCAATTCCTTTTGAATCGGGGAAGCGATTCCATCGCGAAGTTTTCTGTCGGATACGGCTTTCTGGATTTCCGGGCGGACTTTCCCGAATATCTTGTCCACTTCCTTCTGGATTTTTTCAATGGCTGCACGTTCGCGCTCTTCCTCGGACCTAGTCATA
>JAEEGI010017227.1_pt1 | contig 14843 bp, 8 predicted proteins | sample 8958751 | NCBI WGS metagenome assembly JAEEGI01 (sample SAMN16246545, study PRJNA631951) | gut metagenome | biome: gut microbiome; feature: rumen; material: KS-attached | host: Bos | place: Iran: Karaj | collected 2018-10
TCCAACCATTTCATCAGATTTCTTAAATTCATCTTCTGGACTACCATCATCTAAAGGATGGGATGGCCAATCAATAAAATTACGACCAGAGAAGATATCTCCATTTTCTTTTGTGCATTCATTGAAATAATTAATGATATCTAAAATAAGTTTTTTGTAGCTTAACAAATATTCTTTATCGAAGTCATGTTCATATTTAAGAATAAGGATTAAAATCCACCACAAACAATATGTAGAAGGAATATTAGCAGTTCCTTTTCTTTTAATAATTGCATCAATAGAAGGAACACTAAAATCAATCACATTAGCAATTTCATCTTGTTTATCATACAAGCACATGACTGCTTTAATTTCATTATAAGCATCACCAATCCAACATAATCGATCTCTTTTTACACCATCCCAAATTAAACCATTATGAAGATTAAGTCTTAATGTGTATGAAGCGGCATCCCATATTTCATTAAGAAACTTGTCATCACTATTAAAAATTCCAACTTCTTCTCTTTGATCAATATCAAGAGCGGCGGCTATATGTTGAATCATCCAAAATTCGCCAGAAAAATCAAAGCGGACAAAGCGGAATCCTGTTTGTCCAAAAGTCAAATCACTTAAAAATGGCAAATTCACCACCATATCTCGAGTGGAATGGTCGTTTGTAGCTCCGGATTCTGGGCCAATATCACTGCAGGCTTCGGAAATAGATTCACCAAATCTAATTCTTACTTTGTTATCTTTAGATACATGTGAAGTTAATATACGAATACCACCACTAATCTCTTTGCCAAAATCCAAGATTAAAAAATCTTTATCATGTAAGACAACATCATTTGTAACGGCAAGATCAACTTGCAAATAGTCTTCTTTAAGCAAAAAACCAACATTTTTAATGTCAGATGAATCGACGATTCTTTTTGCGAATAAATTTTTCATACTTTTATAAATCTTTTACCAACTAGCTTAATGAATAAGTTGTTTTGTTTGCATAACAATATAAAGAAATAGAAAGATAAATTTCATTAGTCAAAGATACTTTATTGACGATAAATGAATCGAATTTATCATTTGAATCAGATTGATTGGTATAACCAAACACCAATCCGTTTGTTGCTTTATTAATATAAAAATAATACTCTTTTGCTTCGTCTTTATTAGTTGGCAAAGACGTTGATAACCAAGTTAAATTCTGCCCTTCAGGGTTTTCATGATAGAAAAACATTCCAGAATAGCAATTCCATTCATACCCAAATATTACTTTTTCATAGACATAACTAGATGTAAGAAATGCTGAAATGTCCCAATAAATGTTACTGGAATTTGCTTTTAAAAGTTTAATAAAAGAGGTTCTCACATTATCTGATTCAGCATCTGTAAGACGAGCATCTTCAATAACCTTAACATCCTTACGAAAAGTGTAGTACTCACTTCTTATAGAAGAGACTTCTTTATAATCATCAGGTAGTTCATTTAATAAACTATCAACACTGCTACAAGAATATAAACTGAAGTTGTTTAAATATGACAATAAGCTATTGTATTTTTGAGAGACACTTTTTTTGCTATTACAACCAGTAAGGCTCAATATTGCGCTCCCCATAATAGTAATCATTGCAACTGTCGTTTTATTCATAAATTATTTCCTTTTAATTTATTATCCAAATATTAACATGCCTAAGCAAAAGAATTATCTTTCTTTTAATCGTAAAGATACTACCGTTTCTACATGAAATGTCATTGGAAACATATCTACTGGATGAACTTCTTTGACTAAATATTTTTCTGATAGAAGTTTTATATCTCTCGCTAATGTTTCAGGATCACATGAGACATATACAACTTTTTCTGGTTGTAATCTTAGTAAAGTGTCAATAAATTTTTGATCCAATCCTTTTCTTGGAGGGTCAACAAAGACTGTTGAGTATTTTTCTCCTTGACATGTAAGTTTTTCAAATATTTCACCAGCATCACCGAGCAAAAATTCTGCATTAGTAATGTTATTTAATTTTGCGTTTTTCTTTGCATCCACTATTGCTTCTTTAACAATTTCAACACCTGTAATTTTTTTAACATATTTTGAAGCACACAATGAAATCGTTCCTATACCGCAATAAGCATCTAAAACATTTTCTTCTTTGCTTAAATCCGCAAATTCTAGTGCTTTTCCGTATAATTTTTCAACTTGGACAGGATTTACTTGGAAAAATGATTTAGAAGAAATTAAGAAATTAACACCCAAAATTGAATCTTTAATTACAGATGGTCCATAAAGAGTTCTTTCTTTCTCTCCTAAGATTACATTTGTATCCCTAGTGTTGATATTCTGAATAAGGCTTTTAATATTCGGACATCTTTTAATAAATTCTTTAACAAAATTATTTTTGCCTTTAAATTCATCTTGATTGGTTACTAAAGTAACCATAACTTCATCATAATGATACGAAGTACGTATTAAAACATGTCTAACAAGGCCGGTTCTAGTGTCTTCGTCGTATGGTGAATAATGAAATTCCTTCATGAGTTTCTTAAGTTCGAAAATAATCTTTCCAGCTTTAGGATCCTCAATCCAGCATTTATCAATTGGAATTATTTTATGGGTCCCGCTTCTATAGAAACCCGAGACAATGTGTCCGTGTGGGTCTCTACCAATAGGAACTTGGATTTTATTACGATATTCATAAGGATTTTCCATTGAAATACACGGCAAAACCTTTATATTTTCTATATTTTGACGTCTAAAGGCGTCTGCGACTTTCTTAGTTTTATAATCAAGCTGTGCTGGATACGCTAGTTGTTGTAATTGGCAACCACCACAAGCTGTACAGACACCACATTTAGGTTGAATTCTATTTGGCGACTTTTTAATTAATCTAAAAACTTTTCCAAAGTATGAGCCTGCTCTTTTGTATTGAATCTCTATCTCTGCTTCTTCGCCCGGAAATAAGCCATCAACAAAAACAGTTCCATAGGAAAGTTTAACAACACCTTTCCCTTCAAATGAAAGGTCAACACACTTTCCCGTAACGTGATCAAACTTCATATTATTCTTTTAATGCATCTGCTGGTTTCTTGTGACCTGCAATAATAGCAGGAACTAGTGAAGAAACAATGCCAATAACAATTGCACCAGCAAACAGGACCGGTATCAACCAAGGTTGAACCTTGGAGAATTGGGCGGCCGTAGGCGTGAGAATCTTTGTATTAGCCATACCAATAAGGTTAACAACGATTTTAGACGCTAGTGGGGCTAATAAATAGCATAAAGCGACACCTAATACACCAGCGACTATACCAATTAATGATGCTTCGGTGATAAACATATATGAAATATCTCTTTGTCGAGCCCCTAGGGACCTTAATAAACCAATCTCTCGTTTACGTTCAACAACGGATATATAGGTTAAGATTGCAGTTAGAATAGCAGCAACTAAAACTGAGACAAGCGAGAATGCCATTAAGATGGTTGAAAACGTCTTAACTAGAGATGTAAATGAGGATGTAACACTCTCAAGATAGTCTCTTGTTCTAATAACAATATCGGATTCTGGATCGACCTGTGATTTCTTCTTTTGATAGTTCTCAGCGTATTCAATAATTCTATTTCTTTGGTCAAATGTATCAGTGTAAAAATAGAAAGCAGTAATTCTGTCTTTTCCACCAAGATCAACGAGTCTACTTTCGTGTTGATATGTAGGAGTTAATTCGTATCCGCTTTGATAAGATGCAACATAGTTGTTTCCAGTTACGATGTCCCATTCAGTATTACTTTTTTGAAGTTGCACAACATGAGACAAAGTATTTAAACCAGTAGTTTCATTCAAAAGAAAGTCAATCAAATCTGGGTGATACAAAAGAATGTTGTTATAAATTGTGTTTGTTGTTTTCTCTTTTGGACGAATAATGCTAACAATTTTTAAATCAATTTGTCCGTGATTTTCATATAAATCTTCATAGTGAGAAGTACCATAACCCTTATAAACTTCTCTGGTTACAGTTGTGTCGTTAACCTTAACTTCCTTGTCTTCAGGATAGTAATAATCATCATTGCTAACGATTTTGTATGTTTTGTCAAAAACTTCTTGAGCAGTAATCTTGTCGCCAGATGTATCAAAGCCCATTCTTTGGAGGGCATAAAGGTCGATACGGTTAAAAGTATCCACAACTAAGGTCATTTCGTTTTTATTTGTTGGAAGGTGGTCACCAGCAATTAAATCGTATTGATCATCAAGCAAAAACTTGTAAGTGTCTGTTGTTGGGGCAATACAGGTTGTATACGAGGTAGATTCAACTTTAACATAAGAGTCCTTAGTAGACTTAGTGAACATATTGAATTTAACAGACTTATTTGTACTAACGTGGGCATAATCTTTACCTGGAGTTAAACCCTTCATATACTCCATAAAGTCATCTTGCATCGTAATGTAATGCTCTTGAGCTTTATAGTCAGACTTCTCAATGATGATGTCTTGTGAATCTGGGAATTCTTGTAAATTAGCTTCATTGGATTCGCTTGAGTTCTTCGAATGGCATGTAACATAAACTGGATAGTCTTTAATCGCGGCTTTTTGCGCAATTCCAACATAGTCGTTAACGCCTTGCGTCATCGACATAACAACACCCGCAGCAGCAAGACCAATACCAGAAGCGATTGCAATTGGGATTGAACGTCCTCTTTTCTTTACTACGTTTCTAGCAGACCACTTAATGGAAGTTCTAAATGGCAGATGAACTGGAGAAAGTGGGTTTTTCTCAATTTTTTCTATCTTTTCAAGGTCAATTGGGTCTGAATCATAAATGATGTTGCCATACGATATTTCGATTAATCTATCAGCATATTCCTTAGCCATTCTTTCGTTATGAGTAACCATAACAACAAGGTGTTCTTTTGAAACTTCTTTTAGGGTTTTCATAACCAATTTTGAAGATTTCTCATCAAGAGCACCAGTTGGTTCATCTGCGAGAATAATGGAAGGATTTGCGATTAATGCTCTAGCGATTGCAACCCTTTGTTGTTGACCACCTGAAAGTTGTCTTGGATAGCGTTTTGCGAACTTCGCTAAATCAACTTCAGATAAGGCGTTATGTATTTTTTCCTTAAGATTTTCCGTCTGTTTTGACATTTGAAGAGTAACAGCGATGTTATCAAAAACATTCAAATGTGGAAGTAAAAAGTAGTTTTGGAAAACAAAGCCAACTTCTTGATTTCGGTAGGAATTCCAGTCGTGGGCAGTAAATCCTTTGGTGGATCTACCATTAACAATCATCTCGCCAAAATCGGTTTGAGCAAGACCACCTAAAACATTAAGGAGAGTTGATTTACCACAACCAGATGCGCCATAAACTGCAATAAAACCTTTATCAGGTAAAACGAGGTTGATCTTGTTTAACGCAATAACCTCTTCGTCTTTGACTTTGGAGTTATACTTTTTTGTTAAATTTTTAACAATAATCATACATACATTATATACACAAATTCAAAAAAGAGGCAGGGATATTTCCTTGCCTCTTTATGATTACATTAGTCTAGCAAATTATAATGAGAGAAGTTCGAATACCATTGTGGTATAACCGAAGCTACTGTTGTATTGCATTAAGTCTAAGTATGATCCACCAAGTCCTGATGATGCAATTGTTGAGTTATCTCCCATATAGGTGTAGATAGCACCATTATCTGTATTGAAGATACCAGCACCACCTTGTAAATATGTTTGATATGTAGCAACACTAGTTGTGTTTGCATCAAAACCAATAGTATTAGCCATTCCGACTTTGTTAAATGTCATAAATGGAACATCACCATAGTTAACAGCAATGAAGTTCATTAACTTGTCATCACCACTCATAAATGTCTTTCCACATGAATAGTTCATAACTGGATCAGCCTTTTGGATTTCGGTAATAGCAGTATTAGCGTGAGTGGACATAAACCATGGTTCTTCACCAGCACACCAGTTTGATAAAACTGTTGATGCATCAGCGGTAATATGGAAACCAACAATTGTTTCATTGTGACCTTTTGTAACAATAATTGGACCGCCAAATTGGGTTAAATTAGAGTTTTCAAAGTGCAAATCACCATTCATGTATAAGTAGATACCATTTGCATAACCTTCAGAAACTTTACAATTTCTGATTGTGGTATTTGTTGGACCATATTCAGCATAGAATGAGATACATGCTCTTGTAACGTTAAAGTTATCAAAGACAGCGTTAACTGTTAATGGGTTTGCATTGTGGGAGTTTTGAACCTTGAAGAAGATTAAACCACCAGAAAATTGAGGATCGTTACTTCTTGGGGAGTTACCGTAGTATGTACAGTTCTTGAAGAGAAGTGATGAATCTTCGGCTGGATTATTACGAATTTCAGCAACTTTGAATAATGTGGAGTGGGAAATACCATCACTACCCCATTGGTTACCATTAACTGGGAGATCTGCAGTGTTAACGTTGAAGTAGTTACCATTAAAGGTAAATCCATCAGCATAACGGGTATAGACGTCTGTTGAGTCGACCATCTTACCAACTTGTGCTGCAGCAACGCCATCACTTTCTTGCCAGAACATAATTTCTGGAAGGTTTTCTTTCATAATCTTGATGTCTGATTGTAAAAGAATACGCGGAGCAAGATATGTTGGGTTTAATTGTTTTGCACTTCTGAATGCTGCCCAACTTGGGTTGAAGTCATCATAAGCACGCGCAGAACCTTCTTGTCTTGCATTTGGTGTAAATGTAACATCGTTGAAGTATGCTAAGTGGTCAGCGTCATAAACGTTGTAGCCAACAACAACTTTAACTTTAATTACGCTCTTGAACTCTGCCTGTTCTCTTTGAGCAGCACTTAAGCCACCAGGAGAAACTGTTAATTGGAATGTTTTGTTGATAGCAACAGTTGTGAAGTCGAATTGACATTTTTGTTCATCAAAGATGACCATTTCTGTTGCATCAACAGTTTGAAGCTCACTACCAACAACTTCCTTCATTTCGAAAGTATATGGGTAAGCCCAATTTGATTGATCAACGAGTTGAAGTTCTTCTTCATCAAAGATGATAAGTCTTGGTTTTAAATCTAATGCGTTTTCATCACCGACTTCGAGAATGTCGCTTGTTTCACCAATAAAGACATCGCCTTCGTCGGCAACATTTGACTTAAATTTAACAATGTTTGCATTTTCAGACATACCGTTTAAGGAATATCTTGGTTGAATAACTTCGATTTGGCATGTTGCTGTCTTATCACCACATGTTGCGGTTAAAGTAGCAGGACCAATTGCAAGTGCGGTAACTGTAACTGGAGCAGTTGCTGTTCCTGTTGCTGAGCTAACTGATGCAATGTTTGTGTTGTTAATAGACCATGTGACTGTTGTATCAACGCCTTCGTCGGCAACAACGATTGGTGTAACAACACCAGTTAAGTTGGTAACTAAGTCAAGGGTTAATGATGCAGGTGTTAATGAGATTGATGTAACGACCTTTGCTTCTGGTGCAACGACTGTAACACTACAAGTTGCGGTTTTACCACTGTAGGTTGCTGTGATTGTTGCAGGGCCTTCTGCGACACCTGTAACAAGACCGGTTTGATCGACTGTTGCGATTTGATCATTACTTGTTGACCAAACAACGTCACCTGTACCATCGCTTGCTCTAGCAGTTAATTTGACTGTTTCTCCGACCTTAACAGATACAGAGGTTTTGTCTAAGCTAACTGAAGCTTCTTTTTGTTGTTCTCCGCCTTGATCGCCACTTGGTTGTTGTTGTTCGCCTGAATCAGGTTCTTGGTTCTTTTTGTCTTTACCTTTACAACCTGTAACTACTAAACCACCCATGAGCATTAAGGCTAAGATAGATTTAATGTTTTTCATATATTTTTTCCTTTCTTTTTGAATAATCAATTTTTTAAAATTTTGTGTAAATATGCGGTTTTTCTTTACTTTTTTCCGATAAATCCCTCCTTTCAAGCATTAGCCTTTTTGAATAAATATCATAACGTGTTTAACAACGTCTTTATTTCCGTCTGTTGATTCAACACTGAAATATATAGTTTTAGTTTTTTCTGCATACTTGGTTGTATCCACTGTGAATGTAGCGGTTGTATAATCACCCTTTAAGTCACTAACTTCCATAGTGTAATATTCAGCAGTATTTTGAGCAGCGAAAGCACACTTTTTATTTGTCGCGTTATTTGGAAGTACAGCTGCAGAAACATAGAACGAAACGACCGTTTCACTTGTCTTAATTAAATACTTGTAATCCAACTTATATTGCTCTTTTTCAACAGCATTAATCGTGTTAGATTTATCCTCGAGTTTAGGATCGAATGTTAATTGAATGCCTTCAACAAATATTTGTGGGTTAAAGACACGGGCAGAGATTCCTAAAAAGCCAACGACCGCAATCGCAATAATATAGATGATACTAATAATAATAAGAACTGGCTTTTTCATATTATCTCTCCAAAAAGAAAGCTTTAAGCTTTAAAATATAAAGCACAAAGGCTGAAGCAAATACTGCAATTGATACGAATAATACTCTAACAGCGGCTTTAATAAATGATGCTGATGTAATGTATAATTCTTGGTTAATTTTGACTTGTTCATTAAAGAAGAAGAAAACAAGTCCTGCCAAAACGAAAGATAAAACGAATGCAATAACTGTTGAAGTGTTTTCGTTTGGATTCTTCGCGTCTTGTCCTTCGGTTTGGTAACTTTCATTTCTTGGTTTGGTAAAGTCTAATGTTGAAGAATAGAAAATGTGTGCGTATTGAATTAATAACACTGAGATTCCTAAAACAACAATAGATGGAGTATCAACATTTCCAAATTTTCCAACAATAAACATAGATGCAAAAATACAAGGTACTGAAAGTATCAAGTTAAATAAGAGTTTAGAAATCATCGGGGTATAAGGCGCAATAGGTTTTGTTTTCTTAATATAACCAGCATGGCCTTCTCTAGAATATGCTGATGATAATGGGGTGTTAGATGCTAATAATGGAAGTGAAATTAATAACACCAAGAACATAATTGTCAACATGTCACCCCTCATATTAGTATTAATAGCGTTGAAAATTTTGCATAGCAAAAGAATCAGAACCGGAATCAAAACATATGTAACAATATAGGAACCAGAAATTTCTAGAGTTCTAATTGAGATCTTAAACTCTTTGAATGCAAATGTGGTGTGTCTATGGTGAACGTGGTTTGGATGTGAAGTGTTTTCTTTAACCTTTTCATAGTCAACAGATTTAGTCATCATATGCAAGAAGAGTCTCTTAATAACAACGAATACTAAAATGAATGCAACTAAGGTGATTGCGAGTAATAACGCAAACTTACCAAATGTTAAGCCAGTAAGCTTATAGCCTCTATATGAGCCTGTTTCACCACAAATAATGCTACATAAGAAAACAAATGGATATGAGAACTTCATAAATCCATCCAAGAAGGAATTGATGCCTCTTGTGATATCAATCCAAATAGTTCTTAACTCTATATCAGCAGGGATCTTATTAATAATAATAACTGCAAGATAAATTGCGCCAGCAAATAATGTGCCTAAAACAATTAATCTAATTACAGGAACGGTTTTAACAAGTCTAAGGTATTGTAAATACAAAACTGAAAGTAACGAACCAAACAAAACAACAATTGCACAAATAAATAGCATTGGAATAAACATCCAGAATGCTGAAGCAATTGAGAATGGAGCAAGCGGGTTGCTTGTGGTTGTGTAAATAATAAGGGCTAACGAAAGCGGAACAAACATACCAAGCATGCTCTTTAACTCTTTAATAAATTCAATTGTTACCTTAGATAAGAATAAACTTGCACCAGAAGATGGGAAGGTAATAAGAACCTTATTATCCTCAGCGATATAATAACTCTTTGTAGAACTTGCAGTTGATGTAAGAAGTTGAAGTACAAGTAAGACGGTTGTAACGAAAACATATAACTCATACATTTTGTATGGTTGGATAATTCCAAACATTCCGTTTCCAAGGAATAAAATGGCGTAAGCTAAACCAAAGACAACAGCAAATTTAATTATTGGAGAAGCAATTCTAATAACTTTTTCTCTTGTCTCGTTTTCGGCTTTTTCTCTACCGAAGACTTCTTTATACTGCAAAGCAGTAAATGCTTTATATTTTTCAAAGGAATAGGAAAGATATTCTTTATTAAAGAATGCTTTAAAACGTCCTTTGATTTTACCAAAGAAGTTTTTCATCTTAGTTTTGAATCCTATTTTTTCCTTTTCCATTGTTTTTATTTACGTTTTGTAACTGTGTCTCCAATCATATCGAGATAGTAGCGTTCAAGTGAACCTGCTTCTGCCTCGACATCTTTAGTGTCTCTAACACACATAATATGTCCTTTTTTAATAATTGCGATTTTGTCACATAATTTTTCAACAACATCAATGATGTGTGATGAGAAGAATACGATATTTCCTTTTTTAGCGTGCTCAATCATACATTGCTTAACTTGGAATATAGATTGAGGGTCAAGACCTGTTAATGGCTCGTCTAAGATCCAAATTTTTGGATCGTGGACTAATGCCGCCATAATAGTGATCTTTTGTTTCATACCGTGTGAGTATGTCTTAATCTTATTATCGATAGCTCCTTCAAGTTCGAAGAGTTTGATATATTTATCAAGTCTTTCTTCACGGTCTTGTTTTGAAACTTTATAAATATCTGCAATATAGTTGAGATATTCTCTTCCAGACAATTTTTCATATAGTGCGTAATGGTCTGGAACGAAACCAATTAACGATTTAGCTTCAATTGGTTGAGATTGAACATCATAACCACAAATTTCAATACGACCTGATGTGATAGGTTGAATACCAACTGTTGATTTAATAATTGTAGATTTACCTGCGCCATTTGGACCAAGGAATCCGAAGATTTCTCCACCATGAACTTCAAGATTTGCGTGTTCAACAGCAAAGACTTTTCTACCGGCATATTTCTTGGAAAAATCAATTAATTTGTAGGAAATTCCTGCGTTTTTATCCATAGGTTCTTGTATACTCCTTCCGTCCATTTTGGACTCAAGTGCTAATCTATCTGCTTTGATTGCTTTTAGTTTTAATCTTAATTCGTAATGTTCTTCTGAAATCTTGAAGAATAATACATATACAAACCACATACCAAATCCAAGTAAGACATAAACGATGTAATATGGGATTTGGAATGCTGGGTAAACAATTGCATCACTTGGGGCATTCTTGAAGTGGAAATGCCATTCGATGTTATAAATTTTCTTTCCAAGTTCCCCAAACTTCTTCGGTAAGAAATCGCTGTTCGCGAAGAAGAAGTTTGAACCGTGGACCATATGGTATTTGGTGTATGGCTCGACAAAATTGAGCCCATCATAAACAGACTTAGTTTGGTAGATATATCCACCATATGCTCTGAAAACTGTATTAATAACAACACAAAATACAAAATAGACTGTGAACCAAACGGTTGAGAAGAAATATTGTTTGAGTTTTGGTCTTTCAAATACTCTTACTGCAACTGCTAACAACGGCATCCAGAATGCGATTGAGTGGTCAAACCAATATCTCCAAATATCTGGGTGCATAATGTTAACCATGTCGCCTGTGTTAGGCATTAAGATAGCAAACATCGCACCAAAGACATTGATGAAGTATGTGAAATAGAACAACCTCTTTGCTTTGAAAACAAAGCAGAATGGCATAACAAAGACAGCGGTATTACACAAGTGTAATGGCCATCTCCACGGTTCCATAAATGCATCATATTTAGTGAATGCAACGAATAAAATCATCACACCTGTTGAAATATTTAATAAGGTATATCTAATAAATGGTTTACTTTGATTTCTAAGGAAGAAATAAAGTGGTAAAGGTGGGATAAGAATAAAGCAATAAATGAATATTCTATGAGTTGAACTTAAGTTATAAGCATTCCAAAGGGCTGGAGCTTGTCCAAACAATGATTGTGGTAAATAAGTTGGAATTGAGAAGATAAGGAAAATTATTGTGGTTACTAATCCCTTAATAATTGTTGGTCTATAGAATTTAGTTTTCCAGTTAACTAACCAGTTCATAGCACAAAGTGCTACCAAGATACCCATCTCAATACCGAACATCTTATATGTGAATCCGATTTTTTGATGTCCGACCATCATTCCATACATTAATGGCATTCCTGCAAAGCAAGCTAAAATAAGCGGAGCAGAAACATAAAGTGAAATGAATTTTGTAATCTTTGAATCAAAGAATGGGGCAGTAACAATAGTTAAGAATGCAACAAATTCAAACCAAATACAGACATTACCGAGTTGGTTAAGAATTGGTTTATCAAATGGACCTGCACCAGCTGGTCTAAAATCAAATATGCGTTCTTCACCTTCAAGTAATTGAACTTCCTTAAAGGACATGTAACGGACAAAGAAGATGACTACAGCAATAACTGAGACAACTTTGACGATTGTTAAATAAGAAATAGGTTTAATTTCCTTTTTAACTTTTTCTTTCTTCTCTGGTTCAGCACCTTTTTTAAATACTTTATAGAATAATTTCTTAAAGAAATTACCAATAATATTCAAAATCCTTAAGATGAATGTTCTTAAGCAAAATCCTTTCTTTTCTCCTAATTTATAAAAGAAAAGGAATAAGAAGACAACAACAAAGGAAATTCCAGCAATTAAATATAACATATTATGCTAAAACCTCCTTTCCTTCCTTAGAAGTAATAGAAAAGACTAGCTTTGAATAAACTAGTCCTAATTCTATTAAAGTGATTACAACAAAAACTGTAAAGAAAGCATTATTAACTAAAATATTAGGTATTAACGCAAGATCAAAGACAATACTAACTAAAGTTATAGTCTTATCTAATTTACTAGCTGGTCTATTAAAACTCTTGAAAACAAGAACTGTAAAGACTAACTTGCATGCAATTAGTAACACAAAAATAAGAAGCAAGAACAAAACTAAAATTCTCGAATTAAAGAATGCCTTGATGTTTGTGAATGATTTAACGTTAACTTTGAATGTTGCAAGTATTTGTTGTCCATAAAAATAAACCGCAAAGAATAAAAAGCCCATAACAGTAATTACACTTACAAGCTTAAATAGCACTGAACGTGCTCCTTTTATTCTACGGTCAATAAGTGTCAAGGTCATTGGCACTAAGACTAATAATGCAAAAAATACCAAGTATTGCATAGCGGCAATAGGTTATACCTTTTATTTATAAAAAGCAAATTTTTTAACCATTTTTAAAGACTAATATCTAAAAATCCTCGAGATTTCCCATATATTTCGATAATTTAATTTTTAGTTAAAAAAAAGGAACCCTTTGCGGATTCCTTGTAGTAATTATTCAATTGCGAGCAAGTACTTATAGACAGCTTGACCGCCATCGATTGCACCAACTTCAAGGTAAGGATATTTTTGCTTAATGTTAGCCATATTCTTTGCCTTTTCTTCTTCGGTTGTATCTTTACCATAGATGATAGTTAGCACTTGTTTATCTTCCATACCTGGAACTTTGGCAAGTAAGTCTACAACGACTCTATTTTTAAACTTGGTTGATTTTACGAGCTTGCCATCAAGAATACCAATGTGATCGTTCTTTTGAACTGAAACACCATTAAGTCTTGTTGATCTATTAGCGACTGTAATTTCACCTGTAACAACGTTACGAATTGCTTCTAAGAATGAACCACAGATAATTGTGAAGTCATCACTTGAGTAATCTAACATAGTTAGAGCGGAATAACATTGTGGGATTGAGGTTGATTGAATAACCTTAATCTTTGCCCCTTTATAAAGTTGTGCTGCTTGTTTTGCGGCCATAATGATGTTCTTGTTGTTCGGGAACACAATAATGTTTTCAGCATCAAGAGATTTGAATGCTTTAATGAAGTCTTCGGTCGAAGGATTCATTGTTTGGTTTCCAGAGACAACAACATCAACACCAAGGGCTTTGAATTGTTCAATAATTCCTTGGCCTTGTGCAACTGCAACAATGGCATATTTTTTGTGCTCGCGTTTTGCTTGCGATTCACGTTCCTCTTCTGACATATTTTCGTTATGTTGAAGAGCCATGTTTTCACACTTAATTGTTAGGAATTCCCCGTATTTTCGCATTTTATGGAGGACAATTCCTGGTTCCTTTGTGTGAACATGAACCTTAACAACATCATCATCTTTTAAAGCAACAATTGAATCGCCTTGAATATCATCTTCATTTAAATCAGAAATAATTTGATCAACACTGAAATTATCAACATCAACTTTGGCAGATTGAAGTCTTAAAATGAATTCAGTGCAGTAACCAAATTGAAGTGTGTCGTCTCTGGTGAATGCGCCAAAATCAATTTCAGCAGCTGGTTCAGAAGACTTTTCTTCTTTAACTAGTTCTGCTTCAATCTTTTCACCATCAAGGAATTTAACCATACCTTTGACGATGTAAACGTAACCTGCACCACCAGAGTCAATAACATTTGCTTCTTTCAGAACAGGTAAGATTTCTTTTGTTTTCTTAAGTGATTTAGCAGCTTGTTTTAAATGTTCTTCAAAGAACTCATTAATTGTGGATTCTTTTGTAACTTTCTTAGCTGCAACTTCAGTTGCTTCTCTAAAGACGGTAAGAATTGTACCTTCTACTGGAGTAACAACAGCACCATAAGCTTGCTTAACACCTATTTTGAAAGCTGCTGCGAGTTGAACTGCATCAACTTCTTTCTTTCCTTCAAAACCTTTACAAATTCCTCTAAAAATTTGGGAAAGTATAACGCCAGAGTTTCCTCTAGCAGACATAAGCATTCCTTTTGAAACTACTTTACCAACTTCACCTAAGTCTTTTGCAT
>JAEEGI010017233.1_pt1 | contig 14840 bp, 9 predicted proteins | sample 8958751 | NCBI WGS metagenome assembly JAEEGI01 (sample SAMN16246545, study PRJNA631951) | gut metagenome | biome: gut microbiome; feature: rumen; material: KS-attached | host: Bos | place: Iran: Karaj | collected 2018-10
AAAAAAATATGTAATAAAAATTATTAAAAATAAAAAGATTAAAAAAAAAAAAAAAAAAGAAAAATAAAATAAAATAAAATAAAATAAAATAAAAATTTTTAATTTTTAACACGAACAAAGGCTAAAATATCAAAAAAAAAAATTTAAAAAAAACAAAAATAATTTATTTTTTCTTTTTCCCAGGATCACTGACATTAAACTTAAAATAGATAATATCTCCATCATTAACAATATAATTTTTTCCTTCAGTTCTTTCTAATCCAGCTTTCTTGACTCCTTGTTCTCCTCCATAAGATACAAAATCATCATATTTCATAACATCAGCAGAAATAAAACCTCTTTCAAAATCAGTATGAATAATTCCTGCAGCTTTAGGAGCCTTACTTCCTTTTCTAACAGTCCAACATTTAACTTCATCTTCACCACAAGTAAAAAAATGTATTAAATCTAAAGAATTATATCCTGCATTTATTATTTTACCTAAATTACTCTCTGTCTTATTTTCTTCTAAATATTTCTTTCTCTCTTCTTCATTCATTTGTTTTATTCTCTCTTCAAATGCACATGAAAAACATATTATTTTTCCTCCTCCATTTGAATTTATCCATTTTACTATTTTTGCTAAATAATGATTTTTCTTCCTTACATAATCTTCGTCTGGAACATTAATACAATATACAACTGGTTTACTAGTAAAAAATAAATATTCATTTAACCATTCTATTTGTTTATAATTCCAATCAGTATTATCTCTTATATTTTTCTTTTCTTCATACATTTTCTTAATTTCAAGTAATAATTCTTTTTTCATAGCAGCTTCTTTATCATTTTTCCTTCCGATTAGTTTTTCTAATTCAGGTAAATTTCTATCAATACATTGTAAGTCTTTAGCCATTAATTCATCTCTAATAATTTCAAGATCTCTTATAGGATCAATATCTCCTTCGAAGTGTTGTATATCCTCATCGTCAAAGGCTCTCACGACTTCGAAGATACCATCTACTCCTTGGATATGAGACAAGAATTCAGAACCCATTCCTTGTCCTTCAGAAGCACCTTTCACTAACCCTGCAATATCTACTATAGTTAGAGAAGCTGGTACTCTTGATTTAGGATTGTACACGTTACACAGGTACTCAAATCGAGGATCAGGCACTTCCACTTTAGCTTTGTTTGGATCTATTGTGCAGAAACATATGTTTTTTGCTGGAGCGTTTTGAGAAGAAAGAAGGTTAAACATTGTTGATTTACCTACATTTGGAAGACCAACTATTCCCATTTTTAATGTGTTTCCTGGACGACCTAAGAGAGCTTTTTCTTTTTGAGGTTCTTTGTCTTTTTTCATTTTTTTTTAAATGATATTTTTTATTTAGTTTTTTATTTATTTTGAATTTTTGTTCTTTTTATTTTTTGAATGATTAATTTTGAGGAATGGAAATTTTTATATTTTTAATTAAGTTTATTAATTTTATTTAAAGGTGATTTAATAAAAAATTTCTTATTTACCATTTTAATACTTTTATGATTATATTTTCTTTTATTTATAGTTAAATATTTTTAATATATATATTAATGTTTATTAGTTTTAGACATATGAGTTATTTTTCTTTGAATTGTTCTGCTTTCTTCTTCATCATCATCTTCATTATCATAAAGTAATTGTCTTTGTTGAATAGCCCATAATCTAGCTTTTTCTCTTTCATTTTTTTCATATTTATATTTTTCAATAAATCTCTTTTTAGCAATTTCAAAATAATCAGTTTTACCCATTTCTTTATAAATAATTTTATTAACTTCAGGATAATTAAATTTACTATTATCTTTAAAATATGCAACTTTTTTCTTATTTTTTGATAATAAATTTAATTTTGGTAATTCATCTTTATCAAAAAAATAAGTTAAAGTTCTACTTTTTTTCCCATGAAAATTTTCTAAATCCATTTGATGTTTTCTTTCAATAAATCTTTCTTGTTTATTAACCTGAGTTAATATTTTAAATAACTCAGGTCTTAAAGTTTTAGTATATAAAGGAATATGATTATTTTCATAATTTTGTTTTCTATTCATACAATTTTTTTTTAAATTAAAATTAGTATCTGTTTTACTATGTTCAATAGGATTTAAATTAATTTGAAAATCTTCATTACTATCATCTAATGGATTACTATTATTTTTAAGATCTAAGAAATTTTCTTTATTAATTATATTTTTTTTTCTTGGTTTTCCAGAAGATAAAATTGAATAAACACTTGATCTTCTATCAAAAAATATTTTATTTCTATTTCCTAATTTAAACATTAAATTATATAAAAATTCTCCATCATTATTTGGATTATTTTCATTATATTTTATTTTATCTTTATAATTATCTAAATTTATTAAATGAGATGTAAATTCAGATCTATTTTGATTTCTTAATTTTCTATTTAATTTAGCTTTTCTTTTTTCTAATTCTTTCTTTATTGAATTAAATGTTTTTGTGTCATTTATTTTTTGTATTAAATCAAAGATTTTGTCAAAGTTTTTAATTTCTGAAAGAGTTTTTTCCTTTGAAATATAATATTTGTTTAATTCTCCATCTGTTAAATTTATAGTTCCAAATGCAGATTCAAATTTTTTTTTTTTATTTTTTGCAATTATTGGTTTCATTTTATTTAATATTTTCCTTTTAATAATTAAAAGACTTTATGTTTTTAAAAATAACAAAAAAAAATTTAAAACAGTTTGAAGAAATTTAAATTAAAAAAATAACATAAAAATTCAAGTATAATGACATATTAACCATCTATATCAAATACACACGATTATCTTCTAAGTTATGTTACTTCTCTTTTAGATTCTAATAAAAATAGGAATATCTTCTTTAATTTTCTACTATATTCTTCTCTAAAAATATCTAATTATATTATCTAATTTGCCTTGATTGCTTATCATTTAATTAAGAATATCATTTATATTATTAATTCTAAATCATTTAATTTTTTATTCATCTAGTATAAAGCATTTTAAATTTTGATGAAGGAGTTGATTAATTGCTTGTGTTTTAAACAAAGAAAATTATTGTAAATTCTATGCACTAATGTTTTGATATAAATCTTATTTTTATCACAAGTGAAATTCTATTTTATAATTATTTATCTGGAAAAATATTTAAATTTTCTCTTATTTTCACTATTCAAATGTTTAAATTTTTTATAATTTAATTTGATAAATAATTAATTTAAATAATTTAAAAAATGACAACAGTTGAAGAAGTAACTAAAACTGTAATAACAAAAACAACGACTTCATCAATAACTATTAATCCAAATATTATTCCAAAAAAAATAGCAATAAAATATGATCCTCCAATATTAGGTTTTATTTTCGAACATAAAAAAAATCAAAAAAGATATTTATTAGAAGTTAATATTCAAGAACAATTAGAACAGAATACTTTACCAATTAATATTTGTAATTGGATATATACAACATATGGTGATGTTGTTAATATAACAACATATCCACAAGAACAAATTGTAAGAATGATAAATAAAATTGTTGATAAAAATTAAAAAATAAATATTATAAAAGATTTATTTAAAACTTTAAATATTTAAATTTTTTTTTTTTGAGCTTTAAATTAAATTTTCAAATTATAAAGCATATAATTTGAAGAAAAAAGAATAGAAATCAAAGTGTTTTAATTGAAAAATACCTTGATATTATTGTATGCCTTTAAATAATTAATTACATTTAATATTTTTCAAAAAAAATTTTTAATAACAAGTCAAAAAGCAACAGACTAGTCATTTTTTAGTAATGTAAAAAAAATTTATGTTTGTTTTTTTTATGAAAAAAAAAATTAAAAAATTATAATTATCTAAAATAAAAAGAAAACTAAAGAAGTAAAAATCCAAATAATATGAAATATAAAAGTTCAATTTTTAAAAATTTAGAAAACTCATATCGTACTTCAACAGCGATTCCAGTATTTCTTATATCACCACAAGAACTATTAAACATAACATTATATTTACCATTATTATTTTCAGTTAAATTATTATAAGAACATTCAATTGATTTTTTATTGTTTCCTGCAATTTGACAATCTCCATATAAAATATGTGTTGAATTTTGAAGATAAAAAGAAGGAACTCTTGTTGAACTTTCATTTTTTAATAAAACTGAAAATTGATAATTATTATAATTAATTTTTTGTTCATTAATTTGAATATTTGATAATTCTGTATTATCTTGATAAATTCCTATTGAAAGTCCTGGAGCTATTAAACTTTCTTTATCATCACAAATTATTTTATATAAAGTATATTGACCATAATCTTCTAATAAAATATTATCTGCTTTGGGCTTACATTCATATAAATTTAAATTGTAATTTTCGTATGTTTTGTTGTAATTACATTCGACTGTAAAAATTGTTTCTTTTAAATATGTTTTTTTTACAAAATAACCATCACATTTTTTATCATTATTTCTATAACTCATACTAGCATAAATAGGTTTGTTTTCTGAATAACATTTATTATTTTCACTATCAGGTATTTCCTCATTATTAATTAAATCTCTTAAATTTAATGATAAGTTAGTGAAATAATTTGGGGGATCAATGTCTAAAGTTATATTAATATCAGAATAATTATATCCACAAGCATTTGAAATATAAGATACATAAAATTTTTTTTTACACTCTGTAATGGTTGGAATAATTGAATAACCCAAATCAATGATACAATTAATTTCATCCTTTCCAGAAACTCTACTACATTCAGAAATTGAACTCTCAAATAAATAATTTTTACAACCATCATACGAACTCTCAATTCCTATTTTTAAATAAGGATAAACATCTTTTCCTTTGAAGGAAATATTAAATAATTGTTCATTAAAATCGACAGAAATTGATTTTTCCTTAGTTAATAAATCCATATAATTCTTGTTGTATTTTAATTTATAAATTTGACTTTTTGGGTTATATAAACGAATTGAATCATCCGAAAAATTTCTAACGTAATATTCCTGAGCCGATATATTTCCACTACATTTTATTGTAAATAAATTATTTGTATTTGAATCATCATTATCATCATTATAACACACTAAATTTTTTTCAGATTCTGTTTCATCAATTAAAACTAAATGAACAGTTCCATTTAATTGTTCTGATAACTTCTTTTGACCATTTAAATATATATTTATATTTTTATTATTAGTACAAAATGGAAAACTAGGTGATGTTATTGAATAATCTTCTGGTTCTGGAACTGGTTCTGGTTCAGGTTCTGGTTCTGGTTCTGGTTCAGGTTCTGGTTCTGGTTCAGGTTCTGGTTCTGGTTCTGGTTCTGGTTCAGGTTCTGGTACTGGAACTGGTTCTGGTTCTTCTTCTTCTTCTTCTTCTTCAACTTCTTCTTCAACTTCTTCAACTTCTTCTTCAACTTTTTCAACTTCTTCAACTTCTTCTTCAACTTCTTCAACTTCTTCTTCAACTTTTTCAACTTCTTCAACTTCTATTTCTTCTTCTTCTTCTTCTTCTATTTCCTTTTTTTCTATTTCTTCTTCTTCAACTTCTTCTTCTTTTATTTCTTCTTCTTCTATTTCTTCTGCTTCAACTTCTTCTTCTTCAACTTCTTCTTCTTTTATTTCTTCTTCTTCTATTTCTTCTGCTTCAACTTCTTCTTCTATTTCCTTTTTTTCTATTTCTTCTTCTTCAACTTCTTCTTCTTTTATTTCTTCTTCTTCTATTTCTTCTGCTTCTTCATATTCTTTTCTATCCTCTTCTTCATTTTCTTCAACTTCTAATTCTTCTTCTTTTTCATCTATATCATTAAACTCTTCTTCTTCTTCTGATTCTTTTTTTTCTTCATATTCTTCTATTTCTTCATATTCTTCTTTTTCTTTAATTTCTTCTTCCTCTTCAATTTCTTTTAATTCTTCTATTTCTTCTTTTTCTTCAATATTTACTTCTTCTTCTAATAAAATTTCTTCTTTATTTTCTTCTTCATAATCAATATAATTTCCTTCTTCTTCAATTTCACTTTCTTCATTATTTATTGATTCTTCTTCTTCTTCATTATTGTTATCTGAATTTTCTTCTTCTTCTTTTTCTGAATTATTTTCGGATAATTCATTTTCTTCTTCTTCTAATTCTTCAATTTCTTCAAATTTTTCTTCTTTTTTTTCTTCTTCTTCTTCTTCATTATTCATTGAATCTTCTAAATTTCTTAATTCATTATCAAATATTATTTCATAATCTTTTTTCAGTACATTCCTTTTTTTGATATTTCTTAGATTTTTAATTGAATGGGAAAGTGAGAATGATATATTAAAAATGAAAAATAAAATTATGATTAAATTCATTGCATTCATTATAATAAATGATAAATAAATAATTTTCTAATATATTTATAGAATAATATTAGTAATAAATGTTAGACAAGATTTATTAAATATAACATTATATTTACCATTATGTTTTCAGCTAAAATTATTATAAGAATATTCAATAGATTTTTTATGTTTCCTGCAATTTGACAATTTCATTATAAATTATTTGCTGAATTTTTAAGACAAAAAGAAGGAATTGTTGTTGCATATTTAAATCCATATAATTCTTGTTGTGTTTTAATTTATAAATTTTATTTTTAAAGTTATATAAATGAATTAAATGATTTGAAAATCCTTCAATGTAATATTCATGATTTGATATATTTCCGCTGCGTTTTATTGTAAATAAATTATTTTTCTTTGAATTATCATTATAACACACTAAATTTTTTTTCAGATACTGTTCATTAATTAAAACTAAATGAATAATTCTATTTATGGTATTCCTCACGTTTATGTTCGGAGTTTTTTTTGAACTTTTTTCCAAAAATAGGGAAATAAGTTGCGTTCATGCCCGGACATTTCTCATTTTTAGGAGGATAAATTAAATAATGTCCGGAAAATTTTCAGTTTTAGTGAGATAATAAGTCATGACTGGAAAATTTAGTTTGTTTTCAAGATAAATTTCCCAGACATGAACTTGAGGAATGAGTCTTTTCAAAAACTCTAACCTGGATAAGAACTAAGGATGAGATGAACGGGAGGAAAACTATAATTCTTCTGATAACTTCTCTGGACCTTTTAAATATATTATTATATTTTTATTCTTAGTATAAAATGGAAAATTAGGTGATATTATATTTAAAAATTTTTTCTTTGATTTATTACCTTATTAAATCAATCTTGTACTTAATTTATAATCAAAATAATTATTAATTTTTTCAATGAATTTATTTTATTTTAGTAAAAAAATGAAAAATTATTAATGAAAAGGAAAAAGATAATTATGAATATTATTTTTATTTTGATTCCTAAAAAATAAAAAAAACTTTATAAAAAACATATTTAAAAAATTAAATTATATATCATAAAATAAAAAAAATAAAATTTTCCTTAAAATAAACATTAACTATTCTTTATTTTTTTTTACTTTCTAAAGCCTGAATTCTTCTATTTAGTTCATTTTGAAAATTTAGTGTTGTTTTAATATTTTTTCGAATTTCATTTCTTTCATTTATTAATTTTTCATATTCTAACTTATTTTGTTCTAAATCTCTTTGTTTGAAGATAATTTCATTATTTATTTCATTTAATGTATTTTGGATTTTTAAATAGTTTTGTTTTTTTATTTCAATTTCATTTTTTAATTTAATAATATCCTTTTTTGAAATATCTTCTTTACCTATATTATTAAATTTTTCATTTAATTGATTATATTCCATTTGAAAAAGCCTAATTTGTTCATCAATTTTTTTTTTATTTTCATTAATATTATTACTTCTTTCCTTTAATAATTCTTTCATTGATTCTTTTCTTAATAATTCTTCTTTTAATTTTCTTACAATCTCGAAAAAAGTCAAATTTACATTTTCCACTGATTTGATTTTATTATTTAATTGTCTTAAAATTTCATCTCTTTCAGATAAAATTTCAAAATTACCAAAGTTATTAATTTTTAAATTGATTTCTTTATCTTTATCAATATCAATTTCTTTTTCTAAATTTAATTCTAATGGATATTCAATAATATTTTGAAATGAGTTTAAAATTTCTACAATAATTAAATTAAATAAAATTTCAACTGAAGAAAGATTAAATATATTAATTTCATAGAAATTATTTATATTAAAGTTTTTAGCATTTTTTTCTAAAATTTCACTTGTTATTTGTTTTTGAGAACTAAAAACATTTCCTACTAAAAATGATAAATACTTCATATCTAAAATTTTTTTATGTTTTGATAAAAATTTTTTTAATTGATCTTCCTTTATTCTACTATCATATAAAAATAAAAGAATTGGATTTTCTTCTTTTATATTTTCCAATTCTTCATATTCCGTCTAATATAAATAATTTATTATACAATGAATAAACTAATGTTTTTATTAATAAATAATTTTGATAATTCATCTAAATGAATATTATTGTGATTTTTTTGGTAATTATTTAAGAAAGCTTTATGCAAAGAAGTCTTTCCTGAATTTTTTTCACCTATAATTAAAATATTATATAATTCTTCCATAATTTTCCAAAAAATAATTAAAATAATTATAAATGAATAACAAAAAAGACAAACATTTATAATTAATTGTTAAGTTAAAAATCTTTATTTTATAATTAATTTTACTTTATTGAATCAAGAAAAAAATTTATAAAAATGATTCTTATGTAAAATATAATTAATTCATATTTAAAAATCAGTTAATATTAAATAATAAAGAATTATTCTTATATATAAATATTTTTTTAATTTATGAAAAAATTTAGATTAAATGTAACAACACAATCTTTAATGAGGGAAAATAATTTTTTATTTAATTACCAAGACAAAAATATAATATCTTATCATGAAAGAATATTTTATCCGTGTTTAATTTATAAATCTATAGATAATTCTCTTAATTTTTTACAAAAAGAAGAAAAAATTTTCCAATATATTAAATTTAATAAAAAAGAAACTATTATTGGAATTATATTAAAAAATGAAAATGATGAATTTATTTGGACTTATAATAAATATTTTGAAAAAGGAGTTTTTATAACTCCTTTTGAAAATATGGATTGGATTGTTTTAAAAAATACAATTTTTTCAAATCAAAAAAAACTTCATATATTAAAAGAAGGAGATATAATTAAATTAGGAAATATAGTATTATTAACTAGAAAAATTAAAATTATTTCATCTGTAATAGAGAAAACCATTTCAGTTAATAAAAATATTATAGAAATTAATAATTATAAAAATACAAATGAATTTAAAAATGAAAACAATAAAAATAATTTATTTAATGATTATAATTTAGAAAATATTCGTCAAAATGAAGAAATTTCATCTAAAAAACTAAATTCAATATATATTCAAATAAAGAAAAAACAAACAAAAGAAAAAAAATATGCATGTAGAATATGTTTATTAGAAGGTGATTTTAATGGAGAAAATCCATTAATTAATCTTTGCCAATGTTTAGGAAGTGTAAAATATATTCATTTAAATTGCGCAAAAAAATGGTTTTCATCAAAAACTTATAGTTATATTAATCATGATAAAAGTATAATTTGTTATACTTTTTCAAATTTTATTTGTGAATTATGTAAAAGTCAAATTTCTGAAAAAATTAAAATTGATAATAAAACTATATCTTTATTAGATATTGAACCTGAATTTTTAAAAAATTCATATTTATCTTTTGAAACAATTCATCATTATAATCAAAGTGATTCACATAATAATAATTATCATTTGATTTATTATATTTTACTTAATAAAATGAATAATAATAAAATTACTATTGGAAGATGTAGTACTAGTGATATGGTTATTAATGATATTTCTGTAAGTAGAAATCATTGTAATTTAACTTTAGAAAATGATAAAATTTATATTGATGATTGTTCATCTAAATTTGGAACTTTATTAATGATTCAAAATAATTTTACTTTTGTTCCTTGGAAAGAAATTAATTTACAATTAGGAAAATATCATTTAAATTTTAATCTAACAAAAAATATTTTATGTTCTTTTAAATGCTGTTATAATTTAAACATTAAAAATATATCTTATGATAGTCAAATCAATTCACAAAGACAAAATGTTTATGAAGAAATAATAAAAGATATAACTGATATTTCTCGCAAAAAAAAATATGATGATAATGTAACTTCTTCTTATAATAATGATGATAAATCTATTGTTTCTTCAACTGTCAAAATGCTAGATTTTTCTCATAGAGACACTGAGAAAAATGAAATTGAGAAACCTCAAAAAAATTTAAATTCTAAATCAGAATTAGACTTTGAAAATTCATCTAAAGAAAATTTTATATTAAAAAAACAAGAAGGAAATACATTATTATTCAAAACAGAAATTGAACCAAAAAATAATTTTGAATTATCTGATATTAAAAAAAATAATTATATTCAAAAAAATTTTTCTTTTAATATTATAAAGAAAAATAGTATTAATAATAATCAATAGGAATTATTTACTTATTAAATTATTTTTAAAATATATAGAAATTCAACTATAAATAAATAAATTAAATATTTTATAAAAATGGAAAAAAAATTGAATATTTATTCTAAATATAATCAAAGAGAAAACCAAGAAAGAGTAATAGATAGTGTATTAAAATTAAGGAAAGAAAAAATAGATAAAAATTTAATAGAAAAAAGGGTAATGGATTTTTCTTATATAAATCCTAATGAAACAAGTTTAAAAATTAATGAAAATAGATTTAAATATTTAGCAAGTGAAGATAGACAAATAAGATATTCAACTTTATTTCAATCATTACAAACTAATGATAATCAAAATATAATTGATAGTCTTTATTATATAAATAATGATGTTTTTGTTCGTGCTCCAAATCATATTTTCAAAAGAATGTTTATAAATTTAGAATTTGTAAAACTTATTTATAATATTTTACTTAAAAACGAAAATATTGATATTTTTATCTTATTATTAAGAAGTTTTATTGTATTAATTCATGATTATCTTGATATAAGGAAACAATTCGTTTCTAAAGAGTTTATAATTAATGTCTTTATAAAATTAAATAATTATTTTAACAATGATATAAGAACAATAGAAACTACTCTTCAATTAATAGGAACAATTTTTACCAATTATAAAACAGATGAATTAAGTTATTTAGATTTAGAAACTAAAGAATTAATAATGGAATTGTTAATTTATACAATAAAATCAAATTATTTTCAAAATAATGATGATATTAAAATATTATCATTTTGTATTACTAATATCATTCTTGATATTAAATTGGAAGGTAATGATTATAATTTGTTAAATATAAAAAATATTTTACCAATATTAGTTAAATTTCCCATTCAATATTCAAGAAGAAAATATTATAATACACTTTTTTATGATTTCCAAATTCTTTTATTTTTATCAAAAAATAAAGAAATGAAACCATTATTATTAAAAAATAATATTAATGATGTAATTATTCAATGCTTTGATTATTTATTTTTTAATAATTCAACCACACAAGATCAAAAAGATTTTTCAATTCCCTTAACAGAAAACCATTTTAAAATTGTTAATGAAATTATAGAAAATTTAATTGAATTTTTTATTGATAAAGAAGAATTATATACTATATATTTGAAATTAATTGAAAAATATAGATTTCAAATGAGAATTAATGTTAGTGAAGAAGATGAAGATTATAATAAAAATGATGCAATATATATTCTTAGAGTTATTGTTTCTATATCATTATATTCTAATGATTTAATTGAAAGGTTTTTAAAAAATGAAAATTTTATTAAATATTTATTTAAATTCTATACTAAAAGTGGTGAAGGTTTTCAAATTATATTAAAAATTATTTTTAATTTATTTAACATTCATTTAAATAATATTAATGATTTTCCAATGTTTAATCAAATTGAATTTTATAATATAATATCAAAAGGATTTGATTTTAATAAAGCTAATATTAAAATAGAAACAATAAAAATGTTAGAAAATTTATTAGAAATCAATTTAAATAAAAATATTGTTGATTTAGTAAGATTATATAAAAATAGTTTAATCTATGATAAAATTAGTCAATCAGTCATGGATCAAAATGAACATTTATCCAGATTGTCAAGTGAATTAATAAATTATATAGATAAGAATTATATTAATAATTAAAAGAATTTTTTTAATATTGATACCCAAAAATAATTGAAAGGTAATTAAATTTATTACATTTAATTATAACAGAAAAATTTTGAAAATAATCCATTTCTCAAAATTAATATAATAAATGATAAGAATTAAAAAAAAATAAAAAATATATATTCAAAAATATAAAATAATTCTATACAATTCTAATTCCATAATTTTAAATTCATTAATTACATTCTATTAATAATTCCAATTTTACACTAATTAAATATTCACATCATAGAATAACATTTTTACATATACTAAAAAATGAAAAATATAAATAATGCTTATTAAGCATTGATGGTATCTCCTTTGATAGTTTTATATAATGTATAAATATCAGCTCTATTATTTAAATTTTTATCTAAACATTCAGAAATAACTTTAACCATAATATTTTTAGAGTTTTGTTCTTCTTCATTATTCATTCCTTCAATTTTTCTAGGAAATTTTAATTCATTTATAACAATTTTATTGGCAATTCCTTGCTCATTTTCTTTTTCATTTCCAGTAATATTAAAAGGAAGAAAAGTATATTCTAAATAAAAGAAAATTATTCCTAAACTCCAGCAATCAATTTTATTATTATAAGGTAAATTTAATAATACTTCAGGAGAAGAATAAATAAAAGTTCCATAATTTTCATTTGTTCTTGCTTTTGAAGTTAAAACAACCGAAAGACCAAAATCAATTAATTTTAATTTAAAATGATTTTCATCTTTATAATCAAGCAATATATTTTCTAATTTTAAATCTCTATGAATAATACCATAATCATGAAGTTCTTTTACACCATTTATAATTTGAAGTGCTATTTTCCTTACTGTTCTTGATGGTAAACATATTCTATTTTTTCTTATAAAATTTGATAAACTTCCTGATTCTATAAATTCTTGAATAAAATATAAATGTTCTATTGTTTCTATTATATCATAAAATTTAACTATGTTTTGACAATCATAATTCATTAAAAATTTTACAATGTCTTTTTCCCAATTGATCGTAATATATTCATCTATTGAGGATACATTTTTATTTATTTTTTTAATAGCATATAATTTATTTGTTTTATTATGTTTCATTAATTTTATTTGTGAAAAAGTTCCTTTTCCAATATCTTTAATAAAAGTATATTCTGATGAAATAACAGTATATTTAGTCTCTTTAATAATAAAATTGGAAATATTATTTATTTCTTTTCTTTTTTCAAAATAAATTTTAAATTTTCTTTTCCTATATTGAATTGTACTTACCAAAACAAGTTCATAATATTTTATATCTTTAATATAAATTACATCACTATTCCTACCTATATAACAATTTTTTAAAGGAATGAAATATTTAATTTTAATTTTTTCATTTTTTTTCCCTGAAATAAAAATAAAATGTTTAATTATAAAAATAGAATAACGTTTCATTTTATCTTTATTTTTATTTAAAACATAAACATCTTCTTCAAAAATATCATTAAAAAAATTTTGACTAATTTGAGTTTGTTTAAAAAAATCAGTAAAATTACTTACATTTTTATTACTACTAATTAAACTATCAGGTAAAGGAGAACTTCCTTCATTAAAATTAAATTTAGGTGTTCTATCTTCACTAATATTATTTCTATGAGCAGAATAATGAAATAAGGAATTTTGGTTTTTTTTAGCACTTGATTTAATATGATTTGATAATATTACTCCACTTTTAACAATAAAATCACTTGAACCAATTGGTATTCTATATTTATTCATTGCTGCTTCTTCAAATAATAAACATGACTTTAATTCTAAATAATCACTTTCAAATTTATTTAAATCCATCATATCTTCATCAAACATTTCAGATAAATCTAAATATTCTGATGATTCTTTTTTTCCATTTGAATTATTATAATCTATAATACTTAAAGTAATTGAATTTTCTCTTACAAGATTAGTATTACTATCATCTTTATTGTTATTATTTGAATTATTGGTTTTAATTTTGTTAAAATTATTATTATTTGAATTATTGAAATTATTAAAATGAAAAGTAATATTTTGACTTTGTTGTTGATTATTATTTTGATATAAATTTGAATTTGAGAAAAAAGGAAAAATATCAATTGAATAATTAGCTTTTATATAATCAGAAACTTCAATATGAGAATTTAAAGTGGTTGATTGTTGACAAACTTTTGAACTATAACCTCCTAAAGTTCCAGTTTTTCCATATAAAAGAGAAGGAGGATTAAATTTAATTAAAGTTTGATTATTTGATAAATTTGAATTCATAACACAAGTATTTGAAATATTTCCTTTTTGTCTATTTTTTCTTTCTGAAGTACTAAAATTAGAAAGAATATTTTCATCAAAAATATATGTAAACTCTTGATTAAAGTTTGAATGTTCAAATATTATTGCAAGAATTATAATAAATAAACCATAATTATTTTGTAATATTCTTTGGGAAAATAAACTATAATCCATATATCTTTTATTTCCAAAAAATGATTTTAATATAGAATTCATTTTATTATTTTGACTCTTATTATCATATATATTAGTATAATTTAATATTAAATAGATATCATCATAATATACAAATGCATCTTTATCAATATAAAAAATATCAAATATAA
>JAEEGI010017240.1_pt1 | contig 14834 bp, 13 predicted proteins | sample 8958751 | NCBI WGS metagenome assembly JAEEGI01 (sample SAMN16246545, study PRJNA631951) | gut metagenome | biome: gut microbiome; feature: rumen; material: KS-attached | host: Bos | place: Iran: Karaj | collected 2018-10
AGCTGCTGCCTTTACAGCGATCGGGTCAAGATCATCATCAAAATCATAATCGTCGTCCCAATCATCATCAAAATCGTCATCATAAACAGGTGTCAGATAACGATATACACAATATGCTATTGCAGCTACAGCAGCAATAACACCTATAAGTGCAAGAATCCAGAGAATAGTCTTTGGAAACTTGTCTTCCTTTTCTTCCTTGTGTCCTAATAGTTCATTGAGCTTTTTAAGTTCCAATACTTCATCAAGTCTATCCATATGCGACCCCTTTCATAATAACATTATATAGTATTGCAAAGGACCTACTATGTTATATTGTACCACAAAGTTACGTGCTTGTTCCTACTCTTCAAAGCTTTTTTAATTTTGCAAAGGCTGCAAACATTATCTTCTGCCCTGCATCATCAAAATCAACTGTGACTTTATAATCGCGAGCTCCATCTTCTATGCTTTTTACAACGCCTTCGCCGTACTTGATATGGCTTACTCTGTCGCCTTCTTTATAATCAAGTGATGAAGGCTTCTGAAGGCCTTTAGAGATGCCGTTAAGGCTTCCCTTGCCGGCGCTCTTATGAGATGAGGCAGCTCCTGCTATAAAGGGCTTGGAGACAGGTGTTCTTGCCGCAGGCTTTCTGCCGATAGTCGCCTTGGGCTTACCCACAGGGCCATATATACTGCTGCCGGGAACATGATCTATTTTCTCAGAAGATCTGTCATTGGCATTACTCTTGAATCCGCCAAGCCTTGAACTGGTATTGGCAGCGCTGTTATAAGCACTTCCTGAGCTGAAATTCTTGTGACCATAGGATCTGTCTGCATAATCAGCTCTAGTATATGATGAACCCGAATATCCACTGGAGTTGCCAAAGGTCCTGCGGGTATTATTACCTCTAGAACTTGGCATATATGCATCAGCATCATAGTCGTAGTCATCATCATCTTCTATTGTATCGCCGCCTTCAAAGAGGAATGAAGGCATCACGCTCGATCCTGACCTGTCCAGAAGTCTCTCCGGTATCTCATCTACAAATCTGCTGACAGCAAGAGATTCAAATGACCCCCTGACCATACGTCTATGAGCACAGGATATAGTCAGCTCTTTTTTGGCTCTTGTGATTCCGACATAGGCAAGGCGTCTTTCTTCTTCCATAGCCATAGGATCGGAATCCTCTGCATTGATAGTCATATAACTTGGGAAAGTACCCTCTTCAAGACCCGCAAGGTATACGTGCTCAAATTCAAGTCCCTTTGCAGAGTGAAGGGTCATAAGAAGGACTCTCTCATCACCTTCTGCAACATTGTCTATATCAGCCACAAGAGCTACGTCTTCGAGGAATCCTGACAAAGTAGGCTCATCAGCCTTCTCCTCATAGGATATGACTTTACCTATAAGTTCCTGAACATTCTGCCTTCTGTCATTGTCCTGACTTCCATTGTTCTCATCATCTTCTTCAAGACTCTTAAGGTATTCCTCGAAGTCAGTGACATCTATTACATCATGTATGAGCTCTTCAAGACTCATCATCTTCTGCTTGGCCCTGAATGCCTTGATCATAAGGTCAAAGTCATGGAGCTTGTCTACAGTCTTACCTGTGATGAACTCGTTTGCATGAGCGATGGCATCGTAGAAATTCATATCATGTGTGCCGGCATAGTCCGCGATCTTATTAAGGGTTGTAGCACCTATTCCTCTCTTTGGAATATTGATGATACGGCGAACTGCAAGCTCATCGCTTCCATTATCGATTGTCTTAAGGTATGCAAGAAGGTCCTTGATCTCTCGCCTTGCATAGAAGTTGGTACCGCCTACAACATTGTAAGGGATACCATACATTACAAATCGCTCTTCTATAAGTCTTGACTGGGCATTGGTTCTGTACAGAACTGCAGTCTATGCATAGGAGAGCTTGCCCTGTCTCTTTCTATTGGAGATGTCATCAGCGATGAAATTGGCTTCTTCAGGTGCCTGCTCGAACTCGCAGAATCTTACTTTAGAGCCTTCGCCTTCGTCAGTCCACAGAGCCTTTTCTTTTCTGCTTCTGTTATGCTTTATAACTGTATTGGCAGCATCAAGGATGTTCTGAGTAGAGCGGTAGTTCTGCTCGAGCTTTATTACTGTTGCATCCGGATAGTTCTTTTCAAAATCAAGAATATTCCTGATGTTGGCGCCTCTAAAACGATAGATTGACTGGTCATCATCACCTACAACGCACAGATTCTTGTACCTGTCTGCAAGGAGTCTTATAAGCTCAAACTGGGCATTGTTGGTATCCTGATACTCATCGACCATAATATACTTGAATCGTTCCTGATAGTTTTCAAGTACATCTTTATTCTCACGAAAAAGAATTACGGTATTCATGATAAGATCATCGAAATCCATCGCATTATTCTTCTTCAGAGATATCTGGTACTCCTGATAAGCTTTTGCGATCTTCTGCTTCTGGAAATCATTACCGCTTGAAAGTGTATATGAGTTAGCTGTTACAAGATTGTCCTTACATTTCGAGATTGTGTTCTGAATCTGTCTAAGCTTTAAATCTCTTGTTTCAAGATTGTACTGCTTGACTATATTTTTCAGCACAGACTTAGAGTCATCACTGTCATAGATCGTGAAGTTATTGGAATATCCAAGTCTGTCTGCATATCTTCTAAGGATCCTTACACAGGTAGAATGGAAGGTTGTGACCCAGATACTCTCTGAACCAAATCCTACTATCTTGTCAACACGCTCGCGCATCTCTCCTGCTGCCTTGTTGGTGAAAGTAATAGCCATGATATTCCATGGATTGACTCCGCATTCATCTATAAGATAAGCAACTCTGTGTGTCAGTACTCTTGTCTTACCTGATCCGGCACCTGCCAATATCAGGACAGGGCCTTCAGTCTGAAGTACTGCTTTTTTTTGTTCAACGTTAAGTGTATCGTAAATACTCAAGAGAGTTTATTCCTTTCATTTCTTTAAAGCCGCTTTGGCAGCTGCCTTCTTGACTTTTGCCGCTTCCTTTGCGGCACGCTTTTCTTCCTTTAACTGTTCTTTGGATTTGTTCTTGCCGGATTTCTCATCAATTCCGTCAATGACTTTTTCTATTATCAGCTTTTTGACATATACATCATATGCAAGGAGGCTTAAAAAAGCAAAAAGCTTCATCTCATCCTTATCTGCATCTTCTGCATCTTCAAATAGGCTGTTGGCTATATCTGCCTTTTTCAAAAGGTCTTCCTTTAACGGATCAACCTCTTTTTCCTCAATATCAAATATTGTCTGATAGATCTCAGACAATGTCAGACCATCTGTATCACTTATATGAAACCTCTTCTTAAGAGGATCAAGGAGTGTCTGAACATCACTTATGGAAAGGACTGTTTTGAAATAGTATATAAATATCAAAAGAATAAGATGATCCTTGGAATACTTCTTCCTTATGGGAGGGGGAAGCAGATCATTCTTGGCATAATTATTGATCATGGTCTTGGTAAGGATCTTGTCTTCACCGGGATATCGGGTAGTCTTATGAAGCCTTTCATCCATAAAAGTGGTAAGCTGATCCATATACAGATCCATATTCGGGATATCCGAAAGCTGTACATTTTCTATGCGGTCAAGGCTGTCAATTATGCTGTTGATCAGATCATCTGTATTAATTGTCATGGGTGTCCTTTCATGCCTTAGTTTTAAGTGCCTTATTTCTCATCTCTCTTGCATTCTGTCTTACTGCATCCGTCACTTCTCCGGCGCCGAGCATGCGGCCGAGTTCGTCAATGCTCTCATCATCTGAAAGCCTGCTGATACTTGTGATAGTACGGCTGTCAGACAGCCCCTTTTGGATCAGGAAGTGTCTGTCATACATTGCTGCAATCTGAGGAAGATGCGTGATGCATATTATCTGATGGCTTGCCGCAAGCTTTCCAAGCTTCTCAGAAACCTTCCAGGCTGTAACACCGCTAATACCGGTATCTATCTCATCGAATATAAGAGAAGCTATATCATCCTGATCTGCAAATACTGTCTTAAGTGCCAGCATGATTCTTGAAAGTTCACCGCCACTTGCTATCTCAGAAAGTGGTCTTAACTGTTCACCCGGATTAGTAGATATCATAAATACAACTTCATCATATCCTGATGATGTAATATGCTCTTCATCCGGAATAACATCTATTCTAAACTGTACATCAAGGAAATTGAGATCTATAAGAGCCTGCTTCATCTGACTTGCAAGTTCCTTGGCATTCTTTTTTCTGATGTCGGATATCTTCCCACAGATTTTTTGAGCTTCTTCCAGACATGCTCCCAATTCTTTATGAAGTCTTTCTCTTTCTTCTTCAAGATTAGATAGGATATCAAGCTGCTTTTGCTTTTCATCAGCATACTTTAAGATATCGCCTATACTATTACCATATTTATCCTTCAGATGATTGATAAGGTCCAGTCTGTCTTCTGTATTTTTAAATTCTTCGTCGTCAAATTCAAGATCCGACAGATAAGCTGACAGGCTGTGTCCAAGGTCTGTCATGAGATTATCTATATCTCCCAGCTGATCTGTAACTTCTTTGACGCTCTCATCATATGCGCTTACAGCTATAAGCCTTTGAAGTGCACCGGAGATTGCGTCTGATGCACTCTCTCCTTCTTCTCCAAAAAGAAGCTGCCTTGCTTCTCCTGCAGCCTCTGTAATCTTAAGGCTATTGGCCATACGACGATATCTTGTTTCAAGCTCTTCATCCTCGCCTTCCTTAAGATCAGCGCCCTGGATCTCTTCAAGTTCGAACATAGCAAGATCCTGCTCACGTTTTCTGGTAGCTTCATCTATGTCAGTTTCTTCAAGTTTTGCTTTTATCTTTTCATGCAGGCTCCAGACTTCTTTTAACTTTTTCTTATGTTCTAGAACTTTGTCACCGGCAAAGCTATCCAGTATTTCAAGATGTTTTTTATTCTGAAGAAGGGTCTGATTATCATTCTGACCATGAATATTGATAAGAAGTTCGCCAAGCAGGCGTAGCTGGCGTACTGTGACATTCTCTCCTCCGACCTTACAGATACTACGGCCGTCCATTATCTTACGACTCAGGATCACAGTTCCATCCTCTTCTATAGGAAGATCCATCTCTTTGATCCTTGACTTGGTTATCTCGTTATCAACAAAAAAAGTCAGCTCTACAAGTGCATAATCTGCACCTGTTCTTATAAGATCCTTGTCTGCCTTACTCCCCAATGCAAGGTTAACAGATCCGATAAGAACCGACTTTCCGGCTCCTGTCTCACCTGTAAGTACATTGAGCCCTTCTCCAAATTCAATTTCCTGCTCTTTGATAAGTGCAAGATCTTTGACATGTAATGAATATAGCATTTATTCCCCCAAAAGCTTCTATAAGCGCTTCATGTGTCAGATATCAGAGCATCTCTCTGATTCTGTCTATAACTTCCTGTACATCCTCTTCTGTTCTGATTGCAGCAAAGATAGTATCATCACCTGCAATGCAGCCTATTATCTGTGAAAGATGCAGAGCATCCAGTGCTGCTGCAACTGCCATTGCCATACCTGATACGGTTCTAAGTACCAGCATATTGCCAGCCTTGTCCATAGATACAAATCCGCTCTGAAGGACTTTGATATACTTGTCCTGGAGTTCTTCATCATTGTGATCCATAACACGGTACTTCTGGCGTCCATCACCGGTCTGAACCTTAGTAAGGCGCAGTTCTCTTATATCTCTGGATACTGTAGCCTGAGTTACGTCGTATCCGTCCTTTTTAAGAAGGTCTGCAAGCTGTTCCTGAGTCTCTACTTCATTATTCTCGATTAGTTCTATTATTTTACTGTGTCTGTTTTTTTTCATGTTCCCCCCTGTCTAAGGTTATTTTATAAAAGCTTCTGATTTAATATTTCAACAAAGCTTACCTGATTCATTCTTAAGATCTTGGATGTCTTGGCGGCTTTCCTTATCTCTATCCTGTCACCTGTTGCTATAGAAGTTCCATAGTGACCATCTATGCTGGCTTCGGCTTCCTGTATTCTGTCGGCCTTGCCTGCACCAAGCTCTATTGTTACTGTCTCGGTTGCAGGAAGTACTATACTTCTGTTAGTAAGTGAATGAGGACATATCGGAGTGATCACTATTGTATTGGACTGCGGTGCTACTAGTGGACCTCCTGCTGACATATTATAACCGGTAGAGCCGGTAGGTGTTGATATAATAACACCGTCTGCAAGATAGGTAGTAAGAAGCCTGTTATCAACATATACCACAAGCTTGATGATCTGAACTGCAGCCTTTCTTGCGATAACAATATCATTAAGTGCTGTAAATTCTTTGCTCTCACCTGTTATCTTAGTACCTGACAGAAGCATTCGCTCTTCGATAACATAGTCATCACTTATAAGCCTTTGAAGAGCTTCATTTATATGATTTTTATCGATTTCGGTGAGATATCCCATAGTCCCGAGATTGATTCCAAGAAGCGGAATGTCCATATCTCTGACATTAACTGCAGCCTGAAGCATCGTTCCGTCGCCGCCAAGGACTATACAACACTCAGTATCAGGCGGCACCTGTGTTTTGAACATTACCGCATCCGGTCTTAAGGTTTTGTTGCCCGGTTCTTCAAACTGAGCTATATGACACACCTTGCCATGAGCTTCCAGAAAATCCTTAACCTTGTGTGTTAATTCCAAATCCTTGTCCTTGCTTTTATTAGTAAAAATCAAAAAGTGATTCATTAAACTTAACCTCATGTCACGAGCAAGGCGAGTTGTTAATGTTTTAAATTGGTGGGGTATACTACACCAATTTGGGTTTGAAAGTGAAACACTTTCAAACTTCCAGCTCCCCATGCGCTGCTTCTACAGCATTATGTATTAGTGTTACGTACTGTGATGTCTTAGATATTCCCGTACCTTCGTCTTCTATAGTGCCAAACTTCTTAAGGGCTGTAGCCTCGTCGTAAAGCGATACTTCTTCATTTCTGGAAGCATCTTTTTGAAGATGAAGAAGGTATTCTATGTTGCCTTCAGGGCCTCTTATGGGCGAATAGTCAAGATGAAGTATCTTAAAGCCTACAGCATCTGCAAAGTCAACTATTCTGTTTATAACCTCTTCGTGGACCTTTTTATCTCTTACGACACCTTTTTTGCCAACCTTGTCACGACCTGCCTCAAACTGTGGTTTTATAAGTACCACCATCTGAGCGCCGTCCTTGAGAAGCTTTCTGGCAGGCACCAGTATCCTTGTAAGTGAGATAAAAGATACATCGCATGAAGCAAAGTCTATATCATCATCAATCTGGTCTCTGGTCAGATATCTAAAGTTAGTCTTCTCCATGCATACGACTCTTTCGTCGCTTCTAAGCTTCCAATCAAGCTGTCCATGACCTACATCTACGGAATACACCTTAGATGCTCCATTTTGAAGCATACAATCGGTAAAGCCTCCTGTAGAAGCTCCTATATCCATGCATGTAAAGCCTGTAAAATCAAGTTCAAATGTCTTTACAGCTTTATCAAGCTTAAGGCCTCCACGACTCACAAACGGAATCGTAGCGCCCTTTACTTCGATATTTTTTATCTTGTCTTCCTGAAAGGAAGTTCCCGGTTTATCTTCTCTTTGACCATTGACAAAAACATCTCCTGCCATGATCAAAGCTTTGGCCTTTTCTCTGGACGTTACAAGCCCTCTTTCAACCAAAAGTACATCTAATCTGGTTTTAGGCATTATCTCTTGTCCTCCATCCTGTCAAGCTCTGCTTTGATTTTCTGGGCTATAGACTTCTCATCAATTCCAAGCATTGCCATAAGAGTATCAGGGCTTCCGTGTGTTACAAACTGATCAGGAATACCTATATTCATGATCTTGGTATTACAACCTTTTTCACCAAGAAGACTTCTTACCTTTTCACCAAATCCGCCTGAGAGAACATTCTCTTCCATGGTTACGATAAGAGGATGCTTATCAGCTACTGAGAGGATATACTCTTCGTCAATAGGCTTTACAAATCGAGCATTGGTAAGAGAGCAGGCTATTCCCTGAGCGGCAAGGATCTCGCGCACCATTACTGCTGTCTTGACCATGCTTCCTACTGCGAGAAGGAGTACTCCGCCTTCTTCAAATATTGGCTCAGCCTTGCCCATCTCAATAGGCGCTCTCCAGTCAACAAGACCTGCATAAGCCTCTCCTCTTGGATATCTTATTGCTATAGGTCCGTCAAAATTAACTGCAAACTTCAGCATATCAGACAATTCCCACTTATTCTTGGGCGCCATGATATGCATGTTTGGCATACTTGATAGATATGAAAGATCGAATATTCCCTGATGAGTCTCGCCGTCAGAGCCAACAAGTCCTGCTCTGTCTATCGCCAGAACTACAGGTAGATTCTGAAGACATACATCTTCTATGATCTGATCATAAGCTCTTTGAAGGAAAGTGGAATATACCGCAAAAACTGGTCTCATGCCACCTTCTGCAAGTCCTGCTGCAAATGTTACAGCATGCTCTTCAGAGATTCCCACATCAAAGAACCTGTCAGGGAACTTGTTCCTGAACCTTTTTAGTCCTGTTCCATCAGCCATAGCAGCTGTGATAGCACATACCCTTGGATCACGCTCACCAAGTTTCCACATAACTGTAGAGAATATATCCTGATATGCTGCTACCTTTCTGTGGTGCGCAGGGATACCGTTCTCTATATTAAAAGGCTCTGCTCCGTGGAATCTTGAAGGATGCTTTTCTGCAGGCTCATAGCCCTTGCCTTTCTTGGTAAGAACATGGAGTATAACTGCTTTCTTAACCTTCTTGGCTTCCTGAAGTTCATGTTCAAGAAGAGCTTCATTATGGCCATCTATAGGGCCCAGATAAGTAATACCAAGGTTTTCAAAGAGCATACCGGGCACGAAGAACTGCTTGAAGTTATTCTTGACGTGGCGGATCTTCTCGATAACTCGTGTCTGACCTGAGAGCTGCTTGTATACATCAGCCTTGAGGTTGAGATACCCGTCCATAGTACGGATATGTCCCAGATATTTGGACATACCTCCGATACTTTCGGATATAGACATGTTGTTATCATTGAGGATGATTATAAAGTTAGTCTCAAGCTTGGCAGCATTATTAAGAGCCTCATAAGCCATACCGCCAGTGAGTGCTCCGTCACCTATTACAGATACAACTGTATAGTCTTCTCCTCTAAGGTCTCTTGCTTTGACCATTCCAAGGCCGGCAGAAATAGAGTTTGAGCTGTGTCCTGTATCAAAGCAGTCTGTATCAGACTCAGACTTTTTAGGGAAACCGCTTATACCTCCGAACTTACGAAGGTTATCAAAATCATTCTTTCTTCCTGTAAGTATCTTATGGGTATAGCACTGGTGTCCTACATCCCATACAATCTTATCTTCAGGTAGATTAAGGCTTCTGTGAAGAGCGATAGTAAGCTCCACAGTTCCAAGATTTGATGCAAGATGGCCACCTGTAACGCTGAGCTTTTGAACAAGGAAATCACGTATTTCCTGTGAAAGCATAGGCAGTTCGTTCTCAGGTATATTTTTTACATCTCCGGTCTTATTTATTTTATCAAGTATAATTTTATCCATTTTCTTTCACGCAGCTTTATTAGTTATCCCTGTGAATGAGCCAGGTAATAAGCTCTTCCAGGAAAATATCTTCATGACCTTCCTGGCTTTCAAGCTCTCTTAAAAGTTCAAGAGCTTCATCAGAAAGTCTAGCTACTTCCTCTTTTGATTTATCAAGTCCATAAAATGTGACATAGGTTGTCTTGTCATTCTTCTCATCAGAACCTATCGGCTTACCAAGCTTGTCCTGGTCTCCGATAACATCAAGTATATCGTCCTGAATCTGGAAGGCAACACCGACATTCTGACCTATCTGCTCCATCTTATGAACATCACTTGCGCTTGCACCTGCAAGGATAGCACCGATCATGAGCGCACTCTCGATAAGTGCTCCTGTCTTGTTCTCATGTATGAAGAGAAGATCGTCAGGTGTCACATCTTGTCTGTTCTCAGCCTCAATATCTGCACACTGACCGCCGATCATGCCATATATTCCCGCTTTCTCAGCAAGAATAGTAAGCGCTGCCAGCATACGGCTTGATACACTTCCATCATACTCCGGAAGATCCTTGCACTCCTGAGCAGCCTGAAGGGCTGTCTCAAAAGCAAAATTCAAAAGACCATCTCCGGCGATAGTTGCTATACCGGGACCATAAACAGCATGTGTTGTCTTTTTTCCACGTCTGAATTCATCATTGTCAAGCGCCGGAAGATCATCATGCACAAGAGAGTATGTATGTATCATCTCAAGTGCAGCCATGAAAGGTCCAATGATCATCTCATTTCTTCCACCGAACATAAAATATGCTTCGCGCATAAGAACAGGTCTTAGTCTCTTGCCACCGGCAAGAACACTGTAATTCATAGCTTCAATGACTGTTTTCTGACGACCTTCTTCTCTTGGCAGATAGCTTGTTATAATATGCTCTGCCGCTTCAATTCTCTCCTGACGCTTAATTTCAAAAGTTTCATCGGGATCTGACATATTTTCCTCCATTATTGCCTTTACATCTTAAGTAAATTATTTATAATTCACTCTTTATCTCTAGATCTGGATTTTAGGTCCAAAGTTATGACCATACATGGCCATAATTTCTTTATTCTTCATCATCTTCAAAAATCTCAAGTTCTCCGTCTTCAGATATCTTGAGTGCATCTTTCTCAACCTTGTCGATCAGACTTCCGGCTGTCTTTAGAAGATCCATTCCTTCCTTGTATCTTCGAAAAGAGTCTTCCAATGTAATATCATCTTCCTGCATTGCAGAAATAACGTCATCAACTCTTTTAAAAGCTTCTTCTATGCTTATATTTTCAAGGTCTTCTATATTAAATTCATCTTTGGCTGTGTTTGGTTTAGTTTTCTTTGCTGCAGGCATCTCCCACCTCATTCTATGCATTCTTGAATATGGATTACGTTTAAGAAGTCATACTATGTGTATCAGTTGATATAGTTTTGGCATATATAGTTCCATCTGTGACTTTGACTTTAATATCCTTGCCCGGAGCAGTCTGACTTACACTTTTTATGTTGTTGCCATTTTCATCTTCCACATATGAAAAACCGCTTTTCAGCTTATCAAGCGGAGACAGTCCCTTCATCTTCTCAATTCGGATATCCAGCATATTCTTTTTTTTCAAAAGCTGCTGTTTCCATAACAGATTTAAAGTATCAACATAATCAGCCTGCCTCATCCTCCTGTCCCTTATTCTGGCCCATGGAGAATACGCTCTTAGCATACTCTGTCTAACTTTCAGCTCATGCTTATATGAACTTAGCGTCGCATCCAGCTGTCCGTAAAGGATATTCCTATAATCCTCTATATCTGACATAAACCTTTGATACTCATACACAGCCAGTTCTGCCGCTGCTGACGGGGTTGGTGCCCTAAGGTCTGCTACATAATCAGCTATTGTTGTATCTGTTTCATGTCCAACTGCAGATATGATGGGAATCGGGCAATCAAATATAGCCTGTGCAACAGACTCATCGTTAAAAGCCCACAGATCTTCGATAGATCCTCCGCCTCGTCCAACTATTATCACATCAACATCAGTGCTTGCAAGAACCTGCAACCCTCTGACTATACTGGCAGGAGCATCAACTCCCTGCACGATCGCAGGGTAGAGAATAATCTGCACGTAGGGGTTGCGCCTTCTGGTAATGCTGATGATATCACGCACTGCAGCTCCTGTGGGAGCAGTCACAACTCCAAGTGTACGTATGTATTTTGGAATCTCTTGCTTGTACTCAGATGAGAACATTCCAAGTTCTTCCAACTTCTTCTTCAGCTGTTCATACTTCTCATACAGCTGTCCGGTCCCGTCAGGCTCTATATTTGTAGCATAGAGCTGGTAACTTCCGCCTTTGACATATACGTCACAGCTTCCGGTTACCTGCACCTGCTGGCCCTCTGTCATCTGAAACTTAAGGCCGTTTCTGTTTCCACGAAACATAACACAATTAAGAGTTCCTGACGGATCCTTTAAAGTGAAATAGATATGACCCGAAGAATGATACTTGCAATTGCTGACTTCGCCCTTAACCGTGAGCTTCCTAAGAAGGAAGTCCTGGTTAAACATTCCCTTAATATATGAATTTACCTGTGCTACGGTATAAACATTATTCTTAAGCAAATTTAGCCAATACTCCGTTAACGAATGAAGCAGATCCATCCTGACCAAACTTCTTGGCAAGTTCAACTGCCTCGTTAATAGCTACTCCTGTAGGTATGTCTTCATCAAATTTAATCTCATATACCGCAAGGCGGATGATAGTAAGATCAACCTTGGCCATACGTTCTGTATCCCAGCCAAGTGTCTTCTCATTGATCATCTCGTCAATCTGTGGCAGTTTTGCAGCGATCTTCTCATATTTATCTCTGATCTTATCTGCATCTTTTTCTGCTAATCTCTTAGCATCAGAATTCATAAAAAGGTCTTCTGATTCAGGGAGATCCTCTGAGAAGAGCTGTTCCTGCTCTGCCATCTCCTCTATAGGATTAAATTCTACACGAAACAGGAGCTTAAATACCTGCTCTCTTTCTTCACTTCTTTTCATAAACTATTTCCTTTTCAATGTTCAACTACAAAAACTTACGCTTCAGCTACGGTAATACCTGAAATGTGTACGTTAACATCTGTAACGTTTAAGCCTGTCATGTTCTCAACCGTGCTCTTAACACGAGTCTGAACCTTCTGGCTTGTTGCAGGGATGTTAAAACCATATCCCATTAAAAGAGCAAGGTCAACAGCTACATTCTTACCGCTAAGCTGTACTCTTACGCCCTTAGTGAGCTTCTTACCACTCTTTTGAAGTGACTCAGATGTAATATTACCCGGCATTCCGGAAACTCCATCTATCTCCATAGCAGCAAGTGCTGCTATCATCCCAATAACGTCATTTGCGATCTTAACACTTCCGATGTCTGAATTCTCTCTCAAATTAAAAGAGCTGTTATCAGTTGTCTTTTCCATAACAATCTCCCTTTCAAATAGAATAATACTAAATTAGCTATATTTCTGTATTTTTAGAATCATAGATTTTAAAAATATAATCAATAATGATTATAACTGTTTTTATGCATTTTGCAAAGAAGGCGCATTTAAGGGCTTTAAAGCCATATAATAAATGTAAGTGTCGCATCCTGAGCAAGATATACTGCTCTTGTAGACATCGCCGGAAGGTAATTAAATACATTTCCTGCGTCACTTGCAAAAAGATATGTCTTCATCTCATTGAACGTATCAGCGTCGGTACACTTAAATGTCACACTGCTACTGCCATCTGATATAGCCTGTGTAAAAAGACTGCTCAGTTTTGCTGTGTCGATGCTGTCAAAAAGCGCATTCTCTTTGACAAAATAGTTGTCTTCAGTTGCTGTGCACACAGGCATTTGGACAATCTCATTTATCTTATGGGTTGCAGAAAGCTCTTGTGTAGTAACGCATAAATATGCATAATTGACCACTTCTGTGTCACTCGCTACAGAACCTGAAAAAGAAGAATCTCCCCAGGTAGGATCAACATAATACCAGTTTCCATCTATCTTTACAATATCCCATGCATGTGTGGACGTTGTTTGACCATTATCAACTGTTCCTGATACCATCTCACAGGTGATCCCAACCTTTTGAAGAAGGTATTGTAATGTCTTGGCATAGCCTTGACAGACGCTTTCTTTATTCAATAATACAGAACAGATGTTCTGGTTATCCTCTGATCCTATCCTGTACTGCGTATTAAGTACGATGTAATCATAGAAATACTTGACGATCTCGTACTCATCTGATGTATCAGGCATTCCCTCTATTATGATATCAGCAGCTTCTACAAGCTCATCCTCTCTTTCAGATATCTGATCTGATGAAAGAGTATATTTACCGCCATAAGTAAGAGCTTTGATCTCTTGCGTATCAGCATCCATATACCTTTTCATAACATATCCGTCTATATAGAAGATCTCAGGATGATCATTCAGAACGCATTGCTGCACAGTCTCAACTTCATCCATATCCGTAGTGCTTACATAAATATCGTCTGCCTGACAAGACATGATATGTAATATCTGAGCATAAAGACTTTGCTGATCACTATTAAGCTGATCAAAATAATAATATCCTTCTTGCTCAGCCTTTATATGACCGATTCTATCCTCAGATAGTCCGATATCATCAAGATCTTCCTGCATCTGACTTGTAGGATAATCCCCTGTTGCAGTACTTTCTATAATACTTTCATAGAGGTCCGAAGCACTGCTTAGACCACTACTGCCGTCTTGTTCCGGGGAAGTCGCGCCTTCTTTTGCAGTTGTATCCGTAAGGTCTTCATATATATCTTCTATCTCACGGCCTGCAATCTGCGCGCCTTCACCAATATCACTTGCAAGTTCACCGGCAATATCCACTGCGTCATCCAGACTGCATGCTGTAAGCGATGCACTTATGAATAGACAGACAACAGCAATGATCAACGTTTTTATGCATGATATAAAGTTTCCAGATCCGTTCGTTACTGTTTTTCCTTGTTTTGACATCTCCCAACCTCGTTAATCTAGGATCAACTCACAACCGCATGCCAAGAGCAAGGCTAGTGGCTAATGGCCCGACATTGGTGATCAATATATAATCTCAAGATCAGTTCTTACGGAATTCTGAAAGCACAAGTCCCTCATTACGCTTAACAGTCATATCAACGCTCCACTCATTAATGAAAAGAAGAAGTGGACGATCGTTCATATCTTTAATCCTCTTCATGTCAGAATTTCCGACAAG
>JAEEGI010017244.1_pt1 | contig 14832 bp, 13 predicted proteins | sample 8958751 | NCBI WGS metagenome assembly JAEEGI01 (sample SAMN16246545, study PRJNA631951) | gut metagenome | biome: gut microbiome; feature: rumen; material: KS-attached | host: Bos | place: Iran: Karaj | collected 2018-10
GTGAAGCCCCGCATCGTGAAATATGAGGGAGCACCCATCGTATTGAGCGAGGAGCCCCGCATCGTGCTTGATCCCGCACAGTTCCCCGAGATGAACGACTATGTGGGCCAGGAATTTATCGTCACCAGCGGCGACACGCTGCTCGGCGCCGACGACAAAGCCGGCATCGCCGAGATACTGAGCGCTGTCGAGTGGCTGCAGGAACACCCCGAGGTGAAGCACGGCAACATCCGCGTGGGCTTCAACCCCGACGAGGAAATCGGCTTGGGCGCACACCACTTTGACGTGGAGAAATTCGGCTGCGACTGGGCCTACACGATGGACGGTGGCGCCGTGGGCGAGCTGGAGTATGAGAACTTCAATGCCGCCAGCGCCAAGATCACTTTCAAGGGCCTGAACGTCCATCCCGGAGCCGCCAAGCACAAGATGCTGAACTCGATGCGCGTTGCGTTGCAATTCGCCACCATGCTTCCGCGCTGGGAAACGCCCGAGCACACCGAGGGTTATGAGGGATTCTATCACCTCATCAGCATGCAGGGCAGCGTGGAGCAGACCACGTTGAGCTACATCATCCGCGACCATGACCGCGACCGCTTCGAGAGCCGCAAGCGCGAGATCGAGCACCTGTGCCGCAAAATCAACTGCGAGTTCCCCGACTGCGCTAGCTGCGAAATCAAGGACCAGTACTACAACATGCGCGAGAAGATTGAGCCGGTGATGAACATCATCGACATCGCCAAGCAGGCTATGGAGAATGCTGGCGTGACGCCCAAGGTGCAGCCTATCCGCGGTGGCACGGACGGCGCCCAGCTGTCGTTCAAGAACCTGCCCTGCCCCAACATCTTTGCCGGCGGCATGAACATGCACGGACGATTCGAGTACGTGCCCATCCCCTCGATGGAAAAAGCGATGAATACCATCATCGAAATCTGCAAAATCGTGGCACAGTAACCAACTGGCGACAGCCACTCACAAGACAAACATTAAGGACCTTAAAGGCTGTTAAGGTCCTTAATGTTTTAGGATAAAGGCAAAAAACAGCCAATAAATTTGGCCAATAGCGAAATTTGCTATACCTTTGCACCGCTTTTTGGGAGATTCGCTAGCTCAGCAGGTAGAGCACATCCCTTTTAAGGATGGGGTCGTGGGTTCGAGCCCCACGCGAATCACAATGACGGGACGCAGTCTTCAAGAACTTTGGAGGCTGCGTTTTCTTTTTGCTTACCACCCGTGAAATAAAGGGCCCTGACGCTTAATCAAGCAGCCAGGGCCTTTGGTATTTTAGGGGAAAAGGGATCAGTTACCCAAGATGATGTCGATAATCCAGTTGACGTCGGCGATGTTGACCTCAAAGTCTTCGTTCACATAGGCACGTCCATAGTAGGTGCTCGGGTCAGTATAACCCAAGATCACATCGATGAGGCAGTTGACGTCAGCGATATTGACCTCACGGTCGCCATTCACGTCACCGTCAATCCAGGGGATAAAGACGTTCTCATCGAGGAAGACCATGCGACGGCGAATCCAGTCCTCGACATAATCCATCTCGGCGCTCAGGTTCAACTCCTTGCCAGCGATATCAGTGTCACCGCTCCAGCGGCCTTCTTCGCGCGATGCGGCACCACAGGTTTCCAGTTCGTTAATAGCAGTGCGGAAGCGGTTCACCAGGCTATCGGTATTCAGCTTGGTCTCACGCAGCTCGTGATAGCGGTCCAGCACCTGATTGCGATAGCGCTTGAACTCCATCATGTCGGCCATGGGCACGTGGCTGATCCATCCAGCGGGATAACGCTCAGGGCTGACCATGTCGGGCAGATCGACACCAGGAGCATAGTTCTGTCCCAAAGAGATGTCCAAATCCCAAGGAATCATCGTGATGCGCTGGTTGTCACGGAAGTTCTGCACAGCATAATAGATGTTGGCACACTCGTTGTCAAGGGCCTGCAGGGTAACAAGGAAGATGTAGTAGTCCTGCATAACGGGCAAGTCAAAATAGTAGCCCATGCTGTCGCGCAGCGCAAAGTTGGTGTCGGCACGATTAGCGAACCACACTGCATTATACAGTGAGCGCCAGTGATAGGCATGAATATCGTCATAGTCAGGATACTTGATTTCAAAACCGTCCCAAACCTTGATGCCCACACTCGTGCTGGGGTTACTCATGTTCACAGTGCGGCTCCAGTTGTTGGCTTTCCACAACACACCGTAGATGACAGGGCGGTTTCTAGCGTCCATCTCATAGCGTTGGAGCTTCAACTGCTTGCGGTCAATGGGCTCACACATGTTGTAGATACCCACATAGGCGCCATTAAGCAGCACCTCGACCATGTGGCCGCGAGAACCGTTGCGAACGTTTGCGATAGAGTCGGCATACCAGGGCTTGCGGGCCATATCGAGCCACAAGTCGGCATTGATGCGGTTGCGGATGCGCAGGAAGTCAACCTGTCCGGCATCCAGAATCCAACTGTTGTCGTTACGCAGACCGAAGAAACGGTGGTTATCCTTGGTGGTGTCTTCCTCATGCAAGAACTTGATGTGGTAGTTGCGTTTGTGACGACCATTGGAGTTGGTGGTGCCGCCACGCCACTTGAGCTTGGCGAACAAGGGCTCGGCAAAGGCCGAGTCGGGCTCGCTCACGGTGACGTAACCCTGAGAATAGTTGTTGCTGAACGTTCCCATCAGTTCCACCACGGGCAACCAGGTGAAGGTGATGTAGCCATGATACAGGCTGTCACCCATCTGGGCTTCCACAGCATATTGCTTGCCGCCAGCGACGCCAGCAAACTCGTAGGTTTCACCGTTGGACACTTCGGTGCCCTCAATAGTAAGACTCGTGATTACCGTGTCGGCACAAGTTACCGAAGCCGTGAAGTCATTGCCAAAGAGAGACTGAGGGATACTGCACAACCACATGTTGTTGAGCGTATCTAGCGGAGCGCGGTGCCCACCGATTTTCAACGTCTGTCCCCATGAAACCATTGCGGTCAAAGCTACCGCCACGGTCAAAAGAAACTGCTTTGTCTTCATTTTAAAAATCCTTTAATGATTCTGTTGATTTTTACGTTTTCAAATTTGGCGCAAAGATACTAAAAAAGTTTTACAGACCATTTAAAAACCAAAAATGTTCTGCCACGCGGCAATAACCAACAGGCAGAAAGACGATAATTTTACCATTTCCAATCAAAAGCGGAAACATCATCGAAGAGGCAAAAAATTTTTCTTTAGTTTTTTCTTTTTTTTGTTTTTTATCCGCTAAAAAACAAGTAATTTTGCTCTCTCTTATCACTCAACTTGAAAATCACTCGATAGCAATGAAAATATTCACCAATGATGGACTGCGTCGCATTGGCGACCACACTGTGGAAAAAGAGGACATGACGATGCTCGATCTCATCGAGAGAGCAGCATCGGCCGTGTCCTACGAACTCATATCACGCTGGAGGACTTCCAAGCGCTTCGTATTCTTTGCCGGCCCCGGCGACAACGGCGCCGACGCCCTGGCAGTGGCCCGCATGATGTATGAGCAGGGCTACCGCCCCGAAGTTTACTTGTTCAACATCAAGTCGGCACAGCTATCGCCCTGCTGCTTGGCCAACCGCGACCGCCTGCTGCAGACGGCTGGCGAGAACATCGACTTCATCGAGGTCATCCAAAACTTCACCCCACCCGAACTCGACGAGAACGACGTTGTGGTTGACGGATTGTTCGGCAACGGACTGCGCACGCCCCTCAAGGGTGGCTATACGGCACTGGTACAGTACATCAACAGCAGCGGTGCCTATGTGGTGTCGATCGACATTCCGTCAGGACTGTTCGGCGAGTGGAACATGGGCAATGACCGCCGCAACATCATCCACGCCGACCTGACGCTGACCTACCAAAGCAAGCGCTTGGCCTTCTACTTTGCCGAGAATGCCGACTTCGTGGGCGAGTGCAAGGTGCTGGACATCGAGTTGAACAGCGAGAGTGTGGCCCGCACTCCCACCGACTTCTACCTCATCGAGCGTGACGACGTGCATGACGTGATGCGTCCGCGCAATCCCTTCATCAACAAGTATGATAACGGCACCCTGCTGCTCATTGCCGGTAGCTACGGCATGATGGGAGCCGCTGTGCTGGCCGCCCGCGGTGCACTGAGGGCCGGTGCCGGACTGGTGACTGTGCATGCCCCGCGCTGCGGCTATCAGGTCCTGCAAACGGCAGTGCCCGAAGCCCTGTTTGAGCCCGACCGCAACGAGCTGATGACCGAGTCGATCGACCTGCGCCATTCCTACAGCGTTGTGGCCATGGGCCCCGGCATGGGCGTACACGACGAGACGCTGGAGGCGGTACACCACTTCATCATGAATTTCAACCGCCCGTGTCTGCTCGACGCCGATGCGCTCAACTGCATCGCCCACCGTCCCATGCTACTCAGGAGCATCCCGCAGCGATCCATCATCACACCTCATGCGATTGAGTTTGACCGCCTCTTCGGCGAGCACAACACCGACGAGGAGCGCCTCAAAAAAGCTATTGAGGTATCACGCCTGTACAACATCACCATCGTGCTCAAGGGACACTACACCATGACCGTGCGCCCCGACAGCAAGGTGTATGTCAACAGCAGCGGCAACCCCGGCATGGCAACCCCTGGCAGCGGAGACGTCCTCACGGGCGTTATCGCCTCGCTCATCGCGCAGAACTATCCCGCCGACTGGTCGGTTGTGCTGGGTGTCTATCTGCACGGCTTGGCAGGTGACCTCGCTGCACAGGAGCATGGCACCTATGGCATGGTGGCCAGCGACATCGTGGACCACATCGGCAAAGCCATCATCGAGGTGATGAAATAATCATGGGAGGGGTATAATCCCCACTTCAGGAATGCACGATGGGCTGGCAATCAACGACTGCCAGCCCATCGCTATTAGTACCTGAAGTGGGACTTGAACCCACACGGCCGCAATGGCCAAGGGATTTTAAGTCCCTCGTGTCTACCGATTCCACCATTCAGGCGTGCGGTGCGGTTTGCGGGTGCAAAGATACTACTTTTTGGCAATATCATTGCCTTTTCCATCATTTTTTTGGTCAAAACCTTCTTTGACCAGGTCCAACAGGCGCACATCCTCGGTCGAGGCCTGCTGGTCAAGGCGTTGCTTGTCAACACGCTCAAACAACTTGGCGAAGCTGTCATCGGTCTTGGCGATGAATTGGCTCTCGCCTGCCTCGGCTAGCGCATTGGCCACCATGTTGACCGTTAAATCGTCGGGGTCACAAGCGGGCTGATAGGCAATGTCGCCGGCTTCCATGTCTGAACCGTTCTTGCCGTTACCCCCATTCACCGCAATAATCAGACCAGCCTGCTGCAATCGGGTCAGCAACTTGTCGGCCAGCACCAGGGGAATGTCATAATTGAGGATGAGCTCGTTGCGAGTGAGCGGCGACAGCCGATGCTTGAAGCGGTAGGTGGCAAGAGCGGTCACCCCAACAGCCAAGTGATAAGTATAAGTCGGGGAAATGCCCTCAACTTTGTCGCGGTGGGCAAAACTGTCAAAGTTCTGCCACGAATAGGTGAGCACGACGCCCGAGAGCGCAATGAGCCACGACAGCTGCATCCACACCAGCATCAAGGGCAAGAAAGCGAAACTGCCGTAGATGGCGTTGTACTTGGACACATAGACCTGACCGCTCACAAACAACCACTGCACCACATGGAACAACGTGCCGCACAAGATGCCGGCAAACAGTGCCGAAAGGAAACGCACCTTGGTGTTGGGCACCAGGTAGTAGGCGGCAGTGAACACAAGCCAGGAGATGATGATGGGAATGAGCGAGAGCAGCCTTTGCATCACGGGCGACAGGGGGTTGCCCTCAAACACGCGCTGCACGGCATCGCTCATGAAGATGGAGATACCTGCCGAGCACACCATGAGCACCGGCAGGAGCATGAACAGGGCCGAGTAGTCGGTTATCTTGCGCTGCATGGAGCGCTTGGTGGTCACGCCCCACACATGGTTGAAGCTGTCCTCCACACTACTCATGAGCGAGATGAGCGTCCACAACAGGAAGATCAGGCCAATGCCGATGAAAATGCCCTGCGATGCCTGTGAGAGGTAATTCTCGACATAATCCAGTGCATTCTCCAACGCATGACGCTGAGCAGGAAAATACTTGAACAGCTCACTCTGCAACAGGTTCTGGAAGCCGAAGCCACGGGCGATGGCAAACAACATCGCCAGAGCCGGCACAATAGCAAGCACCGTCCTGTAGGTGAGGGCACAGGCCTGAGTCTGCAGGTCACGGTCCAGAAACGAGCGGACGCTCAGGTTAACGACCTTGATGGCCTTGACCGACCACAGGTTGCGCGTGTCACTCCACACGCCATTGATGCAGTAACGCACATTGTTCTCGATGCGCTGCCACAATCCAGGCTTTTCGGGGTGCTCGCTGCCGCTCATTGGGTAGTAGGCTTGGGTCCGACTACGGGCCGTTAATCAGTTATCGAGCGCTTGCTTGATCAGTTCAAAAATGCCGTCAATCGAGCCCAGGCCATTGATGGCGCGATACTTGCCCTGTTGCTCATAGTAAAGCTTGAGCGGAGAGGTCTGGTTGTGATACACTTCCAGGCGCTTGCGGGCCGTTTCCTCGTTATCATCGGCACGACCGCTCAGCTGGCCGCGCAACAGGATGCGCTTGATGAGTTCGTCCTCGGGGACCTCAAGGCCCACAACGGCATCAATCTGCGTGCCACGGTCGGCAAGCAGTTGCTCCAAAGCCTCGGCCTGAGGAATGGTGCGGGGGAAACCGTCAAAGATGACACCCTTGCTGGCCTTGTCCTTATTCTCGTCCAACACTTGCGCCAGGATATCTATAATGAGTTCGTCAGGCACAAGCTGTCCCTGGTCAATGTAACCCTTGGCGATCTTGCCCAGGTCGGTGCCGCGGCGAATGTTGTCGCGCAGGACGTCACCCGTCGAAATGTGAAACAGTTGATAATGCTCGATAAGCTTGTCGCTCTGGGTGCCTTTACCCGATCCGGGAGCACCAAAAATAACAATATTCAACATAATTCTTAGTCCTTTGTTTTAGTAGTTAGAGATGCGGGCGCTAACCGTTCACGTCTCTATTATTCTTTATGATTTATTTTTTATCCATTTCCTTCAAGACGTAGATGTCGGGCAGATTGCGTGCCAGACCATCCAAGTCAAGGCCGTAGCCGAGGATGAACTTGCTGGGAATCTCAAAACCCACATACTCGGGCCCACGGCCCACAGTCAGAGCATCGGGCTTGAATAAGAGGGATACCATTTTCACCGACTTGGGGTTATGCTTGTCCAATTCCTTGCGCAACTGGGCTGCCGTGACACCGCTGTCGATGATATCCTCGACAATCAGGATGTTGCGGCCGGTAATATCTTCTGACAGACCCATGATTTCCTTGACCTTGCCCGTCGACGACATGCCGTCATAGGACTTGAAGCGGATAAAGGTAATCTCGGCATCTCGCAGGTCGCACGCCCTGAACAGGTCGGCGGCAAAAATAAAGGATCCGTTAAGGACACACAGGAACAAGACATTCTCATTGGCATAGTCACGCTTGATTTCCTGAGCAAGGCGGTGCACTTGCTTGGCAATCTCTTCACGTCTGATGTAAGGCTCAAACGTTAGGCCCTGATAAGTTACCTCTTCCATAATCAAATAAAAAAACAGGCCACAAAATTAGCAAAGTTTCTCGGCTTTCACAAGATTTGAAGCCAATATTCATTCCCTAAAGAACCATTCACTGCGAATTGGGCATCAACAGGAATCATTTGGCCATAAAATATTAAATTGTGTTAAAATATAGGACAACCTATTGGTTGGTTCAAAAATTGCATATATCTTTGCGATATCATTTTGATATCATTTTAATAAAACTAAATATTAACTCTTTCAACTTTATCTATTATGGAAACGAAGGAATTTAATTTCAGAGGCGTGACAGTGAACGGTTTTTTGATGTTGTTCATCGTCATTCTGTTGCCGATTCTTGCCGTGTGGGGCATCTACCAGAGTGTCATCATGTACGATATGCCTAATTACGGCTGGCAGCCCACCGCACTGCTCATCGTGAGCATCCTGATCTTCATCTGCACCTTAATTATATTAGGCGGATTCCTTATGCTGGAACCCAACACGGCCCGCGTGACCACGTGGTTCGGCAAGTACAGCGGCACATTCTCCAAGACGGGATTCTACTGGATCAACCCCTTCTACGGCACCAAGAAAGTGTCACTGCGTGCCCGCAACCTGGATGCCGAGCCCATCAAGGTCAACGACAAGGTGGGTAACCCCGTGATGATCGGCCTGGTGATGGTGTGGAGACTGAAAGACACCTATAAAGCCTTGTTCGAAGTGGATTCACAGACTATGGCCTCGTCCGACGGCACAATGAACGGTAACGCCAAGGGGCTGATGCGCGCTTTGGAGAACTTCGTGAGCGTACAGAGTTACGCCGCCTTGAGGCAGGTAGCCGGCCAATATGCCTATGACGACAACGACGAGAACACCAAGGAACTGACCCTGCGCTCGGGTGGTGACGAGATCAACGAGCAACTCGAGGACAAACTCAACGAACGCCTGTCACTGGCCGGCATCGAGGTAGTCGAGGCTCGCATCAACTACCTGGCCTATGCCCCCGAAATCGCTGCCGTGATGCTGCGCCGCCAGCAGGCCAGCGCCATCATCACCGCCCGCGAGAAGATCGTTGAGGGAGCCGTGAGCATGGTGAAGATGGCTCTTGATAAGCTTTCGGCTGACGATATTGTCGAGCTCGATGAGGACAAGAAGGCCACTATGGTGAGCAACCTTTTGGTTGTCCTGTGCGCCGACGAGTCGGCCCAGCCTGTGGTCAACACCGGCACACTCAACATGTAATCCTGCGGGGCCAATGCGAATTACGCGAATTGAACATATTTCGCTAAACATCTTATTCGTGCAATTAGTATCATTCGCGTAATTCGCAATAAAGTCCCGCATAAAGAATCAGCAGACTATGGCAAAGAAAGCCACAAAGAGTTTCATCTTGCGTGTCGACAGCGACACGATGGATGCCATTGAGAAGTGGGCAGCCGACGAGTTCCGTTCCACCAACGGCCAGTTGCAGTGGATCATCACCGAGGCGCTGCGCAAGGCCCGCCGTCTGCCAAAAAAGAAACGTACCACCGAAAATACTGTCGAAGGCGATGAGCGCAATGAATAGAAAATACATGATTCTTGTCTTGGGCATTATTGACCTGCTCACTGTGGCCCTTATCATCGCACTGGCCGCGATGGACAAGATCAGTGAAACGACATTTTGGACGGTACTGATTGTTGCGTGCCTTGCTGCAACACCCCTGTTCTATCTGGTTGCCCATGGCATCACAGCAGGCATCAAGAGTCCGCAGGAACAAGCTGCCGAACTCGCCGATGACATCGATACCGACAACCTGAAATTGCCTCGCACAATCGAAACGACAGTATTCGAGGCCTTCGCTGTAGCAATCCTTATTGCTGCTGTAGTGGTGTGGTTTGCCACTCATTATGCAGGGCTTGATGGCCGAGGCATGGCAGGGTTTGTTATTCTTCCCACCTGGCTGCTTATCAGAGCCTATACCCCCAGGCCATCGTTCCTGTGGGGAGAGATGCACAACATCGAGCAAGTGCAGATTTCTACACGTCTCATGCGCATCCTGGCCGTGATGATTGCCATCGGAGGCCTGCTGCGGGCTTGCGTCTGGTTCTATACTCCAGTGATGGGGGATATCTGCAATGGCGCTACCCTCCTGACCTACATCGTGGGCCGCATTATACAAATCTTGGCTTGGAAAAAAGGATGAACCACTTAAAAAACAAATGAAAATGAAACAGTCCGATCAACAACAAGAAAAATTTGACATCAAGAAGATTAAAGTGGGCCGCACTATCGAAGGGACTATCCTGGAGGCCATTAGCGTTATGCTCCTTATCGGCACATGGGTTATTGCCCTGGCCAAACATCAGTTCGGTGGAGGCATGCAAAACGAGTGGCTTCAAGTAGCTATCATAATCAGCATTGCCGCTGTTGCGCTTCTGGTTGTCGCCTATTTCCCACGCTACATGAAGAACGCTCATCAGCTTAGCAATATTCGACAAGTTCTGATTTCTGTCCGTTCGTTACGCGTGCTGGCCGTTGAATTTGCGTTAATGATATTGTGCAATGCCATTTCGGGCGGTAAGATGATAGGGCAACCTTTCTGGACCAGTACAGCAGTGGCAGTTATTATCATCACTTGCTTGATTTTCTACCTGTTCATCATTAGGGCAAAAAAGAATGGGGAATGACACGATTCCCCATTTGAGGTTTTGCCTTGTTTTTTGAGCTATCTCGCTCATCCATACGACTATGAACAAAGAGTTCGAGCGGCTTTGGCAACGATGGGGCGACACGGTCAGGTTCCTCTTGTGGGGCCTGACTGCGGCGTTGGTATGCTTTTTGCTATATCGGGTTATCGTGAACAACAACACTCCACATCTGGTGCCCATGAGCGAAGGCGCACGCGACAGTCTGATGACCGTCGGTGTGCCTCGTGGTATGAGCGACACGCTGGTGAGGTATGACGCGTTTGACGTGCACTTCAACAGTGAGCGCGGCATCGCCAACTGTGCCCTTTATGAGCTCGTTAACAACGAGCTATACGGAACAGCAGAGCGTGGCAACGAGTTCATGGCTGACCCCGGCGTGAAGGGGTGCCCCTTGCCCGAGGACTACGCTGACAGCGGTATGGACCGTGGTCATCTGGTGCCCGCAGGTGACCTGAAGTGGAACGGGACAGCGATGCGCCAGTCATTCCTGCTGACCAACGTCGGGCCGATGCACAAAGCCCTGAACGAGGGCGGCTGGGCAAAGTTGGAGGAGAAAGTGCGAGAGTGGACGGCACGCGACAGCGCGCTGCTGGTGTTCACGGGACCCGTTGTGAGCGACGGCGACACAACGCTAGCCAGCGGACGCGTGAAGGTGCCGAGCGCCTACTACAAGGTAATTATGGCACCGTGCGTGAGGCCGATGCGCGCCATCGCGTTCATCTACCCTAACGGTCACAGTGGGGGACGCTTGCAGCAGTATGCCGTGAGTGTAGACGAGGTGGAACGCCGCACGGGGCTGGACTTCTTCCCCACCCTGCCGCCCGAGGAGCAGCAACGCCTGGAGTCGCCCGTCAATCTTGACGCATGGGTCAATTAGTTAATGGATATCAGATAATATATTAAGATGAAGCAGTTAGTGAAAATTTGGGTCTTGGTTTTTGCGATGGTGATGGGCGGCGCCTTGCCTCCGCAAGTGACAGGTGAAAACACCGTTACCAGCCAGTGGTGTGCCCAAGCCAAGAGCAAAAAGAAATCCAAGAAAAACAAAAAGAAGGACAAGAAAGACAAGAAAAAGTCCAAGAAGTCCAATAAATCCAGCATGGCCTCGCCGCTGGTGAGTTTGCCCACCATCGGCCAAACAACGACAACGGCGACTGTATCGGCCTCACACAACGCACTGATGGCAGTGGGCACCCCCAAAGGGATGTCCAACCAAGTGTTGAACTATAAAACCATCAGGGTGAACTATAACCCGACTTACAGGATCCCCAACTGCGTGGCCTACGAATTGACGGCTACCATGGTCGATATGGCCGATGCTCCAGGGCACGAGAACCGCAAGAACTACAACTATGCCCGAGACAACAGCGTGAAGTCTTGCCCCGAGAACTGGGAATACCGCGGCAGCGGCTATAGCCGTGGACACATGGCGCCCGCAATGGACATGCGTTGGGACAAAACTGCGATGGCGCAGTGTTTCTACATGACCAACATGTGCCCGCAGGACACCAAACTCAACAATGACCACTGGCGCGTGCTGGAAGAGAAAGTGCACCGCTGGGCCAAGCGCGACAAGCGCCTAATGGTCTATACCGGCCCCATCATGGGCAAGAATCCGAAAATGATTGGCAAGGACAAGCAGAACATCGCCGTCCCCGACGCCTTCTTCAAGGTCATTTATGCTCCCGAGCAGGGCCGCGCCATCGCCTTCATCTACGACAACAAACCCTGTCCCGGCAACATCAGCAAGTATGCCGTCACCGTCGCCGAGGTAGAGCGCCGCACCGGCCTCACCTTCTCCAGCGCCATCCCCAAGCGCCAATGCAACATCGACGACTGGCAATAACGAACCACAAACCTTTAGCAAGGCTTTAGTCTTACATCAATGCCCATAAATGCTCGCGAATGACCATCAATATTATTCATGATCATTCATGGGCATTTGTGGACATTCATGTAAAAAGTTTTCCCATCATGAGAGTATTATTCTCTTTTTCTTGATAGAGGATATTCTATCGCAAAAGTTGTTCCTGTTGTTCTTGATTTTTCAGTCGGGTTTCAGTAACTTTGCGGCGAGAAAAATCAATAGAGATGAAGAAGAAACAGAAAAGGAGCATCTATTATGTGCTGGCGGCGGTGCTGCTGGCACTTGCCGGCTATCATGGTTACCAGAAAAACGGGTTCTACAAGAGTGCCTATAACGAGGACTTGCCCGGCCAGGAGCAGACCACCGACAAGCAGAGCGAGGGCAAGGAGTACCAGTCCACTGGCGACTTGTCGCTGCTGGACGTGAAACTGCCCAAGGACCTGGAGAACCAGACGGTGCACTACAAGCACATCATCGTCTATTTCAACAAGGATTACCGCGTGCCCAACTGCGTGGCCTATGAGCTGACCAGCACCATGACGTCGATGGCCGACTCGCGTGAGGCCGAAAACCGCGCTGACTACAAGTTTGAGCGCGACTATGACGTGAAGGGCTGCCCCGACTGGTGGGACTACAAGGACAGCGGCTACACCCGCGGCCACATGGCACCGGCGATGGACATGCGCTGGGACAAGACCGCGATGGAGCAGTGCTTCCTGATGACCAACATCTGCCCGCAAGTCGAGGAGATGAACGATGGCGAGTGGCGCCACGTCGAGGAAGCGGTGCACCGCTGGTCACGGACCGCCAAGCGGCTTATCATATTCACAGGCCCCATCTTCTCGGACGACATGGAGTACATTGGCAAGCATGACGACATCGCCGTGCCCGAGAGTTTCTTCAAAGTCATCTATGCACCAGAACTGAACCGTGCCATCGCCTTTGTGATGGAAAACAAGGGAATGCCCAACAGCTGGACCAACTATGCCACTACCATCGACAAGGTGGAAGAGCTGACGGGATATGATTTCCTCTCCAAACTCGAAGACAAAGTGGAAAACGTCGTCGAGAGCAAAGAAAACATCAAAAACTGGCCCGCTTATTATCCACGCCGATGAATCCCATTGAATTAACCGGTCTCGCAGGTGACACCATCTGCGCCATCTCGACCCCACAGGGCCGAGGCGGCATCGCTATAGTCCGCATCAGCGGTCAACAGGCGCTTGATCTAGTACAACAACGCTGGCAGGGCAAGCCCTTAGCCGACATGGCAACGCATACCGTCCACCTGGGGCAGCTCACCGATACCACGGGCGACATCCTCGATCAGGCGGTGCTCACCGTCTATCGTGCTCCTAACTCATTCACGGGCGAAGACGTGGTGGAACTGGCTTGCCACGGCTCGACATGGATCCAGCAACAGGTCATCCAGACACTGATTGATGCAGGCTGCCGCCATGCCACAGCAGGAGAATTCACGCGCCGTGCCTTTGCCAACGGACGCATGGACCTGTCGCAGGCCGAAGCCGTAGCCGACGTCATCGAGGCGCAGTCCCGTGCTGCGCACCATGTGGCGATGAACCAGATGCGCGGCCGTTACAGCGACGAGTTGAAGAGCCTGCGCGACAAGCTGCTGCATTTTGTGGCTCTTATCGAGCTGGAACTGGATTTCAGCGAGGAAGACGTGACCTTTGCCAACCGCAGCGAGGTGACGGCCCTGGCACGCGACATCCATGCCGTGATTTCACGCCTGGCCGAGAGTTATAGCGACGGTAACGCCATCCGCAACGGCATGCCCGTCGCCATCGTGGGACAGACCAATGCCGGTAAATCCACCCTGCTGAACGCCCTGCTGCGCGACGACCGCGCCCTGGTGAGCAACATCCACGGCACCACCCGCGACACCATCGAGGACACCGTGATGATGGGCGGCACGCTGTTCCGCTTCATCGACACGGCAGGCATCCGCCAGTCGAACGACGCAGTCGAGCGCATGGGCATTGAACGCACTTGGCAAGCCATCGACAAGGCCAACGTCGTGCTCTGGGTCGTCGACGTCACCAGCGCCGACACCAGCATGGCCCATGACATCCTGACCCGCTGCGAGGGCAAGGCCCTCATCGCCATACTCAACAAGACCGACCTCGACGACGATGTCGCTGCGAGGAGTGAGCTGAACGACCTGCTGCCCGAGGGCACACCGGTCGTGGCCATCAGCGCCAAGAGCGAGGAAGACATCGAGGCCCTCAGGAGTCTCATCGTCGAGACCGCCTCCCTGCCCGACGTGGACAGCGACGCCGTCATCGTCACCAACGCCCGCCATTACCAAGCCCTCACCCGCGCCCGCGACGCAATTGCCCGCGCCATCAACGGCCTCGACAACGGCCTGACCGGCGACCTGCTCGACCAGGATATCCGCGAATGCCTCCATTGGCTAGGCGAAATCACCGGCGAAATCACCACCGACACCATCCTCGGTGAAATCTTCGCAAATTTCTGCATCGGAAAATAGAGCCTTAGAAACAACTCTGAACAACTTTGAACGACTTGAAGTAAACCGCTACAAATTAGCGGTTTATTCGTTTTTAACACTTCAGGTTGCATATTTTTTTCTTCAACTT
>JAEEGI010017245.1_pt1 | contig 14832 bp, 13 predicted proteins | sample 8958751 | NCBI WGS metagenome assembly JAEEGI01 (sample SAMN16246545, study PRJNA631951) | gut metagenome | biome: gut microbiome; feature: rumen; material: KS-attached | host: Bos | place: Iran: Karaj | collected 2018-10
ACAGCATCGGCATGAAGACCCCCTCAGAGGCACATACCCAGACAGGTCCGCAGAAGGTGATGTGGAAGTCCGCCGGAGAGTTCTCGGGGGCTGTCTGCCCCCTGCCGCTGGGCACCCCCTGAGTGTTTTTCATGGTGTGGGCTTCGCCAAGGCGAGTCAACGAATCCAGTATGAAGTCATATTCTCAGATGAAAAGGTCAACGTTTCCAGTACGAAGTCCACTAACCCGGGAAAAGAGACAACAAAAGCAGGAAAGCAGACAACCCAATCAGAGAGATAAGTCAACAAAATCAGTATAATAAACAGTAATTAACAAAACAGTAACAAATCAAGGCTCTGAGGGAGTCAACACTATACAGGGAAAGACACTGCGCTATGAACGCAAACCTGACAACCTGACACCTGACACCTTACATTAAGGTTCTTTTTTGCGGCATATTGGCGTACATACATATATTATATATATATAATATATGTATGTAAACAAATATTAATTCTAATAAAGTTCATTCTCCCCTTTAACACTTTCTTTTATACCCTTAATGTAAGGTGTCAGGTGTCAGGTTGTTAGGACAAGCTGATGTGGTGGCTGTATAGGGGAGAATAGGGGAGAGAAGACGGAAAATTCGAAAAAAAAGTGGTGAAATGTTTTGGAATGTCGGGGGTAATTCGTATCTTTGCCGCTGAAAGCGGCGAGACTGCTTGCGCGACTTGCTGATAAAAGCGGGAGAATGCACGTGCAGCCTTGCTGGATAAAACCGCTGAGACTATGAATATGCGACACCATCGGGACCTTTGTTCCTATAGGCCATTAGGCAGAAATTGGGGGGGGCACTTTTTGTTGCCTGCCCTTACACTTGGCGTCGTAGCCCTCACGCCCTCGTGCTCTGAGGACACCCCACAGCTTGATCATGACACTCTCGTGACCACCCGCCTGGCTGCCGACAGCAGCGAGACGGCTGAGACACCTGCGTCGTTCGTCCTCCAAGTGGACACGGCGTGGCAGGACACCCTGTACTATGACTTCGACGGGAACCCGCTGCCGCCACCGGGCGGCAGCACTACCCTCGCCATCCCCGACGACACGCCGCAGGGCGATGCCGCCGGAGGTGTATAGACTCTAAAGCCCTTCGTGAGAAGCGCCAGTTATTTGATAATTACGAAAACAGCCCGCAAGGGTATTGTTTTCATAGGCTAAAAAACATTTATTTTCATAGATCCCTCGCTCAGCTGCGAAGCAATGGCAGGGAACCGATTTTGGATATCACCAAAACTCGGATTTTTGGTTATATTTTCAGCTCCGCCGGTCGCGAGATTCGCGGAGCTTTCAAGTAAGAACCCTAAAACGAAACAAAGATAAATGGCAAAGAAGAAAGAGAATACGACCTCGATAGGATTTGAGGATGCGATATGGCGCGCGGCGGACAAGCTGCGCGGCAATCTGAATGCATCGGAGTACGAAGGTGTGGTCTTGGGACTCATCTTCCTGAAGTACATCAGCGATAAGTTCGAGGCGAAATTCCAGGAGCTGCTCAATGACGAGCTGGCTGACGTTGAGGATAAAGACGAGTATGAGGCCGAGGGCGTGTTCTTCGTGCCGCAGGATGCCCGTTGGCAGGTGATCTCGTTGGCAGCCCATACCCCCGAGATAGGCAAGGTGATAGACGACGCGCTGGAGGCTATCGAGCGCGAGAACCCGAAGCTGAAGGGCGTGCTGCCCAGCAACTATGCCCGTCCGGAGCTCGACAAGCGCCGTCTGGGCGACGTGGTGGATCTCTTCACCAATATCCATATGCTGGCATCGGGCGACGAGAAGGACCTGTTGGGACGTGTCTACGAGTACTGTCTGCAGAAGTTTGCCTCGATGGAAGGCAAGAACGCTGGCGAGTTCTACACCCCCAGCTGCATTGTCCGAACGATTGTCGAGATACTGCAGCCCTACCAGGGTCGTGTCTATGACCCCTGCTGCGGAAGCGGCGGTATGTTCGTGCAGAGTGCCAAGTTCATTGAGAAACACCTGAAGGACATCAACAACATCAGCGTCTATGGTCAGGAGGCCAACCCGTCAACATGGAAGATGGCCCACATGAATGTAGCCATACGAGGTTTGGAAGCCAACTTGGGACAGTCGTATGCAGATACCTTCTTCAACGACCAGCACCCTACATTGAAGGCAGACTTCATCATGGCGAATCCTCCTTTCAATCTCAGCGACTGGGGAGCAGACAAGTTGGAGAAAGATGTCCGTTGGAAGTTTGGCATCCCACCAGCAGGCAACGCCAACTTTGCTTGGATGCAGCACATGATACACCACCTTTCACCCGTTGGTCGTATTGGTTTGGTATTGGCTAATGGTGCTTTGTCTTCTCAGACGGGTGGCGAAGGTGTGATACGTCAGAAGATAGTAGAAGCCGACTTGGTAGAAGGCATTATTGCTTTGCCTTCGCAGTTATTCTACAGCACAGGTATTCCAGTCAGTCTATGGTTCCTCTCTCGCAACAAACAGCAGTCGGGCAAGACGCTCTTCATCGATGCTCGCAATATGGGAACGATGGTGACTCGTGCTGCTCGTGAGCTGATGGCAGAAGACATCAAGAAGATTGCCGATACCTTTGAGTCTTTCCGCAATGGTACACTTGAAGATGAAAAAGGCTTCTGTGCAGTAAAGACCTTACAAGACATTCAGGCCCAAGATTATATCCTAACTCCAGGACGCTATGTAGGCATAGCTGAGCAAGAAGACGATGGAGAACCATTTGCCGATAAGATGCAACGCCTGACCTCAGAACTCAGCGACCTTTTCAAAGAGAGCCACCGACTGGAGGAAGAGATTAAGAGACAGTTATGGAGTATTGGATTTAATATGGATTAGATATGAAAAAATGGTTAATTTATTTAGGTGGAATTGTTACTGGTGTTATCCTTGTTTTAGTAATCATATTCATTGACAACTATGATTTCTCAAGTAATAATGAAGAAGAACATAAAGAAAAGTCTATTGCAGAGAACCCTGTAATACCAGATAATTATCTTTCCACACTTTCTGGTGAAGTATATGCTGAACCGGGTAAAATTATAAAAGAAAAATCTTTCAAGGTATTCCAAGTCTTATCACCATTAGCAGCTTTGGTTTATGGAAAATCTGACGGTGGTGGTTACTTTGGTACCATATATCTTCTTGTGACAAATAAATACGAGATGCTTGCAGGTTTGGCTTCAGAATTTTATGATGATCAAATTGTAGAAGTACCGAATGGCAAGGTTGTTAGAATGTTTGGAACACACAATTACACTACTAGAGACGGACGATATAAGACTGTCCCAAGAATAATGATAGTTGATAAATAGCAATAGCACCTTCGAACAAATCCCATTTATGGAAGAGTGGAAAGAATATAAAATAGAAGAGACCTCCATCGAAATGATTGATGGTGACAGAGGGAAGAATTATCCAAAGAACCATGACTTCTTTACTGAAGGTTATTGTCTTTTCTTGAATGCTGGCAACGTTACAAAGAATGGTTTCTCTTTTTCAGAAAACTCTTTTATTACTCGTGAGAAAGATAATGCTTTAAGAAAAGGTCGCTTAGAGAGATATGATGTTGTTATTACAACAAGAGGTACTGTTGGAAATATTGCATTATACGACATGAATGTTCCATTCGAGCATATTAGAATAAACTCTGGGATGTTAATCTTAAAGAGTGGTAAGGATATTTTGCCAGAATACCTATATTACTACTTAAAAGGAATTACATTCCAAACCCAAATAAATCAATATGTTTCTGGCTCTGCCCAACCTCAGTTACCCAAAGGTACCTTGGCAAAAATGTGTATATCTTATCCTCTTAATAAAGATACTCAGAAAAGAATTATAGCCATTCTCAAATCCCTTGATGACAAAATCGAGGTGAACAGGCGGATAAATGACAATTTGGAGCAGCAAGCTCAGGCGTTGTTTAAGTCGTGGTTCGTGGACTTCGAGCCATTCAAGGTTGGTGAGTTCGTGGAGAGTGAATTGGGAATGATTCCGAAGGGGTGGAGAGTGGGTAAGTTAGGTGATCTTTGCACATTTAAGCGAGGGAAGAATCTATTAACAAAAGATGCCATTGATGGAGGTGTACCCGTCGTAGCAGGCGGTTTAGAGCCTTCTTGTTTTCACAACGTATCGAACACTAAGTCCCCGGTAGTTACCGTTAGTGGATCTGGGGCAAATGCTGGCTTCATGCGTATGTACTATCAAGAAGTATGGGCATCCGATTGTTCTTTCATCGATTCATCATGCAATAACCTTCTATTTGTCTATTGTTTTTTGGCAGTAAACAGGAAACTTTTGAGACACGCTCAAACAGGAGCTGTACAACCTCATGTAAAACCATCAGACATACATGACTTTGATATAGTGATACCACCGCAGAATATAATAGAAGAGTTCCAAACAAAAATAGAGGATTCTATTCAATTGAGAGGTAATATTGAGAAAGAAAACTTACGGCTCGCAACTCTTCGTGACACACTTCTTCCGAAGTTGATGTCAGGAGAACTGAAAGTAAATGAAGTAGAAGTATAAAACAATCGAGATATGAGTAATTGGATATTCAGGGCAAACCCTTCGCAATTCAGAATCCACGATTTTATTCGGGATTATAAATTCGTGGAATACCTTCAGGAAAAGAATGTGCAAGTGGGGGATATCGTGTATTTGTATATTACTGCTCCAGCTAAACGTGTAGAATATAAAATGGTGGTGGAAAAGACGAATATATCCTCACGTGATGCTTTTAACGATACGCCTTATTCCTTGATTCATAAGGCCACCACATCGAAAGATTCTGATAAGGTCGTTCGCTTTAAGTTAATTTCGGAAAGAGTAAAGAACGACGACTTGTGCTATAAAAAACTCTGTGAGCATGGTTTTCATTATACCATGCAAAACGATAGGGAGCTGCCAGATGAAACAGCAGCATATATTGATAGTTATTTTAAATAGAACCAATAACGTTTGAATGATATGAAACAATATAATCGCGTAATGTTAGGCAAAGGCGGTAAATACGCCAAGATGTGCCGCCAAGAAGGATTCATCGGTAGTGAATTCGAGGTTCTGCATGATTTGTCGGATTCGCTCTATGAGAACTGGCGCGACTTCAACAAGAAGTTCATTCCAGATGGCTCAAGCTGTTTCCCGAGAAGTCAAAGACCTCTGCGGGATTAGTTTGTGGTGCTACATGGACTATCGTCAAAGGTCTGAAGATTGGCGATACAGTACTCTGCTCATCAGGAGAAGGATACTATTATGTTGGTACCATAACGAGCGATTATTACTTTGTTTCCGGCTCACCCCTGGCACATCGTCGCAAGGTGGAATGGATGGATATTACCATACCACGCAAAGCAATGCCACAAAAACTTCGCAACTCGTCAGGGTCGATTGGTACTTGTTGCGACCTCACGCGTTATGCTGGCATCATAGAGGAACTGATAGCTAATGCCACAAACAACCCTCAATCGACGAAACCACAGATATCAGTACCCAAAGCGACGACTAATAAACGGTATGATGAGAGGTCGTTGCACAAGCTATTCTGCAGTTTTCTTCGCACAAGGAACATCTTTGCAAAGACCATCTACCACGAGAAATCGAATCATCAAATAGACAATGCCCAGAAATGGGTGCATCCTGATATTGTTGGTGTCCAGTTTGAAGAGTTCAAGAACGACGCGACGCTATCCCTGCTGAAAGCAACGGAGCCCAAGGAGACGGTTCATATCTATTCCTATGAAATGAAGAAAAAGATTGAATCGGACTATCAGCTGAAGCAGTATTATTTCCAAGCACTTTCCAACAGCAGCTGGGCAAACTACGGGTATCTGGTGGCTTTCGAAATTGCGGATGGTCTTGAGGATGAGATGGAGCGACTCAATAACGCATTCGGAATAGGCATTATACTCATGCAGGCTACAGATGCCACCGTCTTATATCCTGCCCGTGAAAAAGCGCTTGACTATATCACTATAGAGAAGCTGAACAATCTGAATCCTGATTTCTGCACCTTCATCACGAAGCTATCTAAAGTGATGAATGCCTCTAAGGATTACACCTCGGATGCTCGTCAGTCATTCGAGAAGATCTGCGACAAAATCTTTGAGTCAGACGAGGAACTTGAAGCTTATTGCAAAGAGTACAATATACCGTTCTGAGAGTAAACAAATAAACGATATGAGCACTTACAATCCTTTAGACGAGAACTTCTACGAGCAGACGCTGATACACTTGTTCCAGCAGCTGGGCTACGGGTATGAGTGCGGCTACGACGTGGAGCGCGACTACCGCGTGCCGTACCATGCCGAGGACTTGCGGCAGGGGCTGCGGCGGCTGAACCCCACGATGAGCGAGGAGGTGCTGCAAGAAGCGTTTCGCAAGGTGACGACCATCAACGAGGGACTGCTGGAGCAGCGCAACGAGCAGCTGACGGACTACCTGCAGAGCGGCGTGGAGGTGAAGTACATAGAGGACGGTCGCCAGCGGACGGCGCTGGTGAAGCTCATCGACTTCGACACGGCCGAGAAGAATAGCTTCGTGGTGAGGAACCAGTGGCGCGTGGTGGAGCAGGAGCCGATACGCTGCGACATGGTGGCGTTCGTGAATGGGCTGCCGATGGTGGTCATAGAGCTGAAGTCGCCATCGCGCGAAGAGACCGACGAGGAGGATGCCTATACACAGGTGAAGCAGTACCAGCAGAAGTGCCCGGGGCTGTTCGTCTACAATGCCTTCAACGTGACGAGCGATATGCTGACGTCGAAGGCAGGCACCATCACCGCGAAGAGAAACCGCTACATGGAGTGGAAGAGCGAGGACGGCAAGGTGGAGACGAAGGACGCCGTGAACTACGAGACATTCTTCCGAGGCATCTTCGAGAAGCACCGGCTGCTGGACATCCTCAGGAACTTCATCTGCTTTGACCATAAGGATGGCCGCGTGGTGAAGATCATGGGTGCGTACCATCAGTACTTTGCCGTGAACAAAGCCATAGCCCATACGCACACGGCCATTGGCGGCGACGGGAAGATTGGTGTGTTCTGGCATACGCAGGGCTCAGGCAAGTCGCTGTCGATGGTGTTCTACGTACACCGGCTGATACAGGAGTTCCCGCAATGTACCATCTTGGTGGTGACCGACCGTAACGATCTGGACCAGCAGCTGTATGAGCAGTTTGCGGGGTGCCAGAAGTTCCTACGCCAGGAGCCGCAGCGCGTAGGCTTCGACTTGAACGCCAGCGGCAAGCTGCAGAAGACGGCAGGGCGCGAAGACCTTGTGAGGAAGCTGAAGGACTTGCAGACGGGCGGCATCATCTTTACGACGATACAGAAGTTTGAAGAGGGCACGGGGCTGCTGTCGGAGCGAGAGAACATCATCGTGATCACCGACGAAGCCCACCGTTCGCAATACGGCGACGAGCACTGGGACGTGAAAGCCGAGAAGATGAAGAAGGGCTACGCGCTACTGATGCACGAAGCGCTGCCCAACGCCTCGTTCATCGGCTTCACGGGAACACCCGTCTCGGAGCGCGACCGTGACACGAAGGAGGTGTTTGGCGACTACATTGACGTCTACGACATGACACAGGCAGTGGCCGACGGTGCCACCCGTCCGGTGTACTACGAGAGCCGCGTGATCAATCTGAACTTGAACGAGGAAGCCCTGAAGAAGCTGGACGAGGAGTTTGACCGTCTGGCCGACGAGGGAGCCACGGAGCAGCAGATAGACAAAGCCCAGCGCGACAATAGCGGACTGAAAGAGATACTGTGTCACAACGATACCATCAACAGCCTGTGTGCCGACATCGTGAAGCACTACGAGGAGAACCGCCAGCACGAACTGACGGGCAAGGCGATGATTGTGGCGTATAACAAGGAGGCCGCCGTGAAGATATACCGCCGGATGCTGGAGATGCGGCCCGAATGGGTGGACAAGATGCACGTGGTGGCGAGTGCCGCCAACAGCGACAAGCCGGAATGGGCAGACGTGATACAGCCGAAGAAGAACCGCGAGTATGCCGCCCTCTTCAAGGAGGACCAGTCGCCGATGAAGATAGCCATCGTGGTGGATATGTGGTTGACGGGCTTCGACGTGCCGTCGCTGGCGACGATGTATATCTACAAGCCGATGAAGGGTCATAACCTGATGCAGGCCATCGCCCGTGTGAACAGGGTGTTCCCCGATAAGGAAGGTGGTCTGATAGTGGACTATGTGGGCATAGCCCAGGCGCTGCGCCAAGCCATGCACGACTATACGAGCCGTGACCGCAAGCAGTTTGGCGACCCCGACATTCAGAAGACGGCGAAGGTGAAGTTCCTGGAGAAGCTGGAGATATGCCGCGACTTGCTGTATGGCTTCAACTACGAGGGCTTCTACGAAGGCAGCGATCCCGAGAGAGCGCAGATCATCAAACACGGCGTGGACTTCATGCTGGCTCGCGAAAGGGCAGAAAAGCTGCAGAAGTATATCAAGGAGAGCCAGCTGCTGCACAATGCGCTGACGCTGTGCCGTTCGCTGATAAGCCAGCGCGAGAAGCAGGAGGTGGCGCTAATGGACGCCGTGAGGGTGCTGCTGCAACGCTTCACCCAGACACGTGGCCCGGTGACGAAGCAGGACATCAACGAGCGCATAGCCAACCTTATAGAGCAGAGCATTCAGAGTACTGGCGTCATCAGGCTGTTTGAGACGAAGCGCGAGTTCTCGCTCTTCGACGAGGGGTTCCTGGCTGAGCTCCGGCGGATGAAGGAGAAGAACCTCGCCATTCAGCTGCTGGAGAAGCTGGTGAGGGAACGTGTGAGGAACTTCGAGCGTACGAACATCGTGCAGAGCCTGAAGTTCTCGGAGCTGATGAACCAGGCACTTTCGAACTACTTGAAAGGTATGCTGACTAACGAGGAGGTCATTGAGGAGCTGCTGAAGTTGGCCGCTGAGATCAAGAAGACCGAGGAGGAAGGCAACGAGCTGGGACTGACGGTCGAGGAGAAAGCCTTCTACGACGCGCTGACATCGCCCGAGGGAATCCGCGACGCTTACAGCAACGATGAGTTCGTGGCGCTGACCAAGGAGCTGACAGCCCAGCTGCGTAAGAACCGGACGATAGACTGGAACAAGAAAGAGTCGGCACGTGCCAAGATGCGTGTGCTGGTGAAACGACTGCTGAAGAAGTATAAGTATCCGCCCGAAGGACAGGAGCAGGCACTACGAACGGTGATGGCTCAATGCAACAAATGGGCTGACGATGAAAGCAACTTTCAGTCGGTCATCAACATCAAAATAGAGAACCATTTCGAAGGAGAAATAGATACACTTACAATAAACGGATAAACGTTAGCGTTATAAGAAGAAAAGAAACATAAGATAAAAGCGAAGACAGCTTTCTCGTAGACCTCAAGAACCGCTAATTCAAAAAGTATTATCGAGACGGATTGTCTGCCAGCTCGCGTCCAGGAGACGTGGGCATAGGTAGATTACAGCAACTCGATGATACTTAGCGGTTCCAGAGGTCTTGTTGTAAGTCGACGATGCCCGCTCTCCTTTTTTATAATATATATTGGATTATGGAAAAGGAAGAAGAAACCCCTCAGCATCACAACGGCATCACCAACTACTTTCAGGGTGCCACCATCCACAACTTGGTCATCAACGGAAACATGAACCGCAGCGGCACGGAGAACTATTACGGCGAGCGTCAGCAGGAGAAACGCGAGGCAACGCTCGAAGACGTGGTGGCTGCTATCCGCCAAAGGAGTCTGGTGGCCACGTCGTTGGCATCTATCACGGTAGTCTATGCCGTGTGTCGCGACGTGTATAAATGGTCGATGGGCCAGGCGGAGTTTGAGCGCTACATGACGCTGCAGGGTATCAACTGCCCTCCGGGTACGATTGCTAACACCATGTACCACAACCCCTATATGCGCGACAACGTCAGCAAGTGGGGCATCATGGGTGCGAAGCAGGACGTGCTGAAACTTCGCGACGAAGTGGAAAAAGCAATAGAAGAACAGATACAAACGACTCCCGGAGCGATGAAATGAGCGATGAGAGCGATGAAATGAGCGATGAGCGTCTGGCGATTATGCCAGGCGCTTTTTTTTGTGCCTAACTTTGCCGTCAGAAAACGATCGATCGCGAAAATTAAAGTATTGAACAATTAAAAATTAAGGTTTATGAAAATCATTGCAAAACTGAAAAGTAAGAGCGGACTGCTGAGCAGGGAGTACCCCTCGCAGCAGACGGGAGAGATTCGGAAGGTGTACTGGGTGGAAGCCTACCTGAGTGACGGTATCGACGAATTCGTAGGTGAGCTGCCTGTACGCCCCACGCAGCAGCAGGACGGCACGCTGCAGGCGGTGGAGCCGCAGCTCCAGACGGGTGCCCACTACGTGGTGGACTACCAGCTGGCGACGAACGTCTCGAAGCCGGGGACGCCGGAGGAGCGCCGCTTCAACAAGTTGACAATCAATAAAATGGTGGAACTGTGAAGAATTGAAAAATTGAAAGAGTTATGATAGAGATTATTTATGCTACCGACAATGAGTCGGGATTGCCCCACCGCCTGTTGGTGCTGCCGAATGGTGTCGTCGTGTTTGCGGAGGACGGGGTGTCGATGGTGGAGGCGGAGATGTCGAAGCTCTCGTACCTCGGACAGCCGGACGACACGCTGCAGCCCGATGTGCTGGCGAAAGTGCTGGGCAATGCGGTAAAGCACGCTACCTATATGAAAGGTACATGCGGGGAGGTGGCGGAGTTCATCAGACGAAGCCGCCTGCGCATAGGCAGCAGCCTGCTGAAGCTGGACATGAAGATCGACAGGGTTGAGGGCAACGAGCTGCCCTGGCGTCTGAGGATTCGCGACAGCAGCACGGGGTGGTACTACTGCACACTGGCGGACTTCGAGGACTGGCACGACGCGAAGATGACGGGTGTCTTCTTCCTGGAAGCGCTACAGGACATGGGCTGCAGTATTGACTTTAACTGGGAGATACCAAAATTGAAAAATTGAATTTTTCGAGGAACGAGGAAGGAGGAACGAGGAAGGAGGAACGAGGATAGTTTTAGCATTAAGCATTAAGCATTAAGAATTAAGCATTGAAAAATATGAGTGAGAATACAGTAAAGAACGGCAAGAGCACCCTCACGGTGAGGGGCTCTGCCAAGATGAACCGGGAGACGGGCGACTTCGCGTTCAAGGCCTACGAGACGGGTGAGCCCGACCATAAGAACGTGAGAAAGCACGGCTGCTGCACGGTGTACGAGACGGAGGGACGGAAGGAGTCGTCGATAGTGGCTCACCTGAGGGTGAAGCGCGAGACGGTGGATCCGTTCGGGGAGATGTATGGCGACTTCGCCGCGGCCATGAAGCCGTACATGAAGAAGGAGCCGTCGGTGGCGAACAAGGGGAAGATGCTCTGCGACACCCCTGCCACGAAGGTATGGCACAACAAGACGAAGGGCGTGGTGAACGTGCTCATCACCATTGCCACGGACGTGCCGGACATGACTAACGAGTTGTTGAGCGCAACACAAACGGTGAACAAATGTTTAGTTATCAACGAAACTTCTTTACGCCCACAAAGGAAGTAACCCCCGAACAGTTCTGGGCGCTGGTGGGAGCGCCCTACACGAAGGAGCTGATCGACGGTGTGCGAGCTGCCAAGGCGCGAGGCGACGAGGCCGAGGCGGCTCGCCTGAAGAAGCGCCTGCCGGCCTTCATCTTCCAGGCAACGTTCGACGAGACGCAGTCGGCGAAGGGCAACTCCGGCCGCTGGCGCAAGCAGGCGGCGACACGGCTCAACGGGCTCTGCGTGCTGGACGTGGACCACGTTGAAAAACCATGCGAGGTTTTTCAAAATGTAATAATTGAAAAATGTAAAGATGTAACAATGGGCATCCTCTTGGTGTACGTCACTCCGAGCGGTCACGGCTTGAAGGTGGTGTTCAAGGCCGACCCCGCGGTGGGCAACCTCATCGACAACCAGCTGGCGATGGCCAAGGTGCTGGGTGTGGAGTGTGACGAGAGCTGCAAGGACGCCAGCCGCATGTCGTTCATCTGCACGAAGGAGGACATCCTATTTATTAACGAACAAGAACTTTTTACGTATGAGAACAAGGAGTTTGCTGAGAAATTTGAGCCTGTTTACCGTGGCGGCAATAGCCAGCCCAGTAGTAAGCCTGCTGACCGTGGCGCTGATTCCCGTGGCGTGGCTGGCGATGGAGGCACACATCAGGATGGCACAGGCCACGCGGTGGTGCTGCAACCGGATTCTGAGACATATCATGGAGTGACGTATGGTGACATTATTCGTGAGTGGCTTGGCGGCCATGAGCCCGAGCGCGGCGACCGCCACACGACGCTGCTGCGCCTGGCCCGTGATCTGCGCTACATCTGTGACCGCAACGCCGAGGTCGTCCGTCGGGTGCTCATGCAGGAGCAGTGGGTTCGCGACCTCATGGCGGAGGGCGACGCGGTGGAGACGACGATCAAGGACGCCTGTGACTACAAGTACTACGTCGCGATGCCCAAGCGGCTGCGCGAGGTGCTGGAGAAGGTGGGAGCCGTGGAGGCCGAGACGACTGCTGACGAGAAGACCGACGAGGAGGAGGCGAAGCTGCCGCTGGAGGCATGGGGACGGGAGATTGAAGAGCTGTTCGACTACTACCCCTGCCTGCGGGAGGCCTGCGACGGCCAGACGGCGGGGTGCTACCCGGCGGTGCTCTTCACAACGGCGGCATTCCTCGGTACGCTGATGACGCGCACGACGTGGCACCACTGGTACGACCCCGACGTGGAGCGGCGACTGAACTACTGCGTGATCATCATCGGCCCGCCGACGAGCGGCAAGTCGTTCGCCACACGCCTCTACAAGCTGCTGGCGGCACCCATCAAGTCGGCCGACAAGGTGGGCTACGACGCCATCAACCGCTTCAAGGAGGAGAAGGCCTCGAAGGCGGATAATAAGGAGAAGCCGAAGAAGCCCGTGGTGATCATCCGCGACCATCCGGCACGAACGGCCAACGGCGTCTTCATCACGGACATGGTGAACGCCGTGGAGACCATCGACGGCAAGCCGATGAACCTCCACATGCTGACGTTCGACTCGGAGCTGGACAACGCCACGCTGATGTCGAAGGGCGGACAGTGGATTGACAAGACGGCGATGGAGCTGAAGGCCTTCCATAACGAGGAGGACGGTCAGGCGTATGCCAATCTCGATTCGGTCTCAGGTAAGTTCAACGTCTACTGGAACTTCGTCTACACGGGTACGCCGGTATCGCTGGACAGGAAGGTGAACGAGCGGAACTTCGGCACGGGACTGGCCACGCGACTGGCGGTGATACCGATGCCCGACCGCAAGTTCCAGATAGCGGAGTACAACCAGCCGCGACGCCGTAACCAGGAGGCCGACGAGACGCTGAAGACATGGGCGTTCCACCTGGACCAGGTGCGCGGCGAGCTGCCGCTGGAGCCGCTGCTGCGGACGACCTACGACTGGCTCGTGGAGCACGAGGAGGTGGCGGCCTACGACGACGACCGTGCCGCGGACATGCTGCTGATGCGCGTACCTTATTATGGTATCTCGATAGCCGCGCCGTTCATCCTGATGCGACACTGGGAGGAGTGGAAGGAGCAGAAGACGCTCTCCATCGACGAGACCGACCAGCGGCTGTGCCGCCTGGCGATGGACATCCAGTACCGCTGTCAGACGTACTACTTCGGGAAGTACGCCGAGATGTTCTTCGACAACCTGAGGACGACCGTAGCGAACAGACGGCAAAGGGCATCGAAGTATGACCTGTGCTACCAGCAGCTGCCGAAGGAGTTTGGGGTTGAGGATGTGGAGAAGGTGTACGGACAGGAGGCTGTCACAGCGAGGAGTACTTGCTCCCGCCTCTGTAAGAACGGCTTTATAGAAAGGTTGGATAAGGGTAAGTACCGGAAGATCAAAGCGACGCTAACGAGTTAAGCATTAAGCATTAAGAATTAAGCATTAAGCATTAAGCATTAAGCATTAAGCATTAAGCATTAAGCATTAAGCATTAAGCATTAAGAATTAAGCATTATGAAAAAGACAATGTTGACTCCTCACTTTTCGTTAGAGGAGATGGTGCGCTCAACGAGCCACCCCGAGATAAAGAATGTTCCCACACCGCTGCAGGTGGAGAACCTGACGCGTGTTTGCCAATGGCTGGAGAAGATGCGCGAAGTGTACAACCAGGCACACAGCACGAACGACGGCAAGGAGCTGCCCGTGAAGATCAGCTCCGGCTTCCGCTCGAAGATGCTGAACCGCGCCGTCGGCGGCGTCAACGACTCGAACCACCTCGACGGCTGCGCAGCGGACATCGTCTGCCGAGACTGCAAGCAGGCCTTGGAGTACGCCTTCATCCTCAACCTCCTGTTCCAACGGGCTAACCAGAAGTTCGACGAACTGTTCATCGAGCGTAAAGGCGTCCGCTTCTGGGTGCACTTCGCCGTCCGGGAATTCAACAATCGCGGCAAGTGCTCGGTGTACGACGGATAAGTGTTAAAGTAGTGTTAAAGACCCCGTGGAGTTCTTGCTTCCGCGGGGTTTTATTAGTAACTTTGCCATTGCAATTGAGGAAGCAATGGCGACTGCGGGCTGCGGCTCAGCGAAGGCCAAGCGAGCTTGTCTCCGCGTTCACCTTGCACCGCAGTTGCACTACGCTAGCGAGGGGGAATGGGGCGCCCTCAATGCCGCTCCAAAGTAACAAAAACCAACACAAAAACTAAACAAAAAACTGAACTGAATTATGATTGAACTGAACGTTTA
>JAEEGI010017246.1_pt1 | contig 14831 bp, 12 predicted proteins | sample 8958751 | NCBI WGS metagenome assembly JAEEGI01 (sample SAMN16246545, study PRJNA631951) | gut metagenome | biome: gut microbiome; feature: rumen; material: KS-attached | host: Bos | place: Iran: Karaj | collected 2018-10
AGTATAAATTAGATAGCGATTACTGATATGTTCTGAGAACTTGTAACTGTTCAGCGAATAATATCAAGGAGTGCCCTGTCGTGCAGAACCTTCAGCTCGGCGTAGCCAATCTAAAGGAAAGCTTCAGTCAGTCCACAAATTTGCTTCTGACAATCCCCTAAAGTGGTTCAGTCAATCCTCAGGCCCCCTCCAACTCCCCCGAGGGGGAGAGAAGCCATCCGGATGGTAGTAAAATACATTCTTTATTCTACATTCTCCATTCTTCATTCTACATTGTCTCTCCCGTTATTTATCTGTTTTTCAAACTTAAAGCACAAAAAAACCGTCACTACCCTCACGGACAATGACGGACTGAGCGCTCCTGTTAACAAATTAACTAATCTAAAAAAAGTCTTCAAACTAAATAGAATTAGTAAGAAGTATGATTCTGGCTTTAGCCTTTGACCTTTTTACTTAGCGACTGGGCGAACGGAGTACCCGCAGTAGCGATTAATGTGAATCCAACTCGCAGTATTGTTGTAGAAATAAAGGTAGCATGCATTTTCGTTGTAGAGGGGATTCTGTGTACCAGACCAGTATCTACCGGATTGACCAAGGAGACCAAGATAGGATAATTCGTGACCTCCAGCAGCAGGCAAAAAGATAGAACCACCATTTGAGCCTTTGAATTTCATACCCTTGATACCATTAAGCTCAGTCCATTCATACGAGCATTTGGCTAGTAGTTCTTGAATTTGTACCAAAGAAGGCATCTGCCAACTACTGCCCCATTTCTTAGTGGCAACATCATATTCTGTGCCGCAAATGCTTGCGCCAAGGTCATGGCAGGTTTCCGAAGTGCCATCACTATGGATGTAATTTCTCCATTCATACACAGACTTAACTTCCGTTTCACCCCAAGCAAAATAACTACCATAGCCCTCTGGAGCGGTTGCACCCACATTGCAGCAAGCCCATAGCGTGCCAGAAGGCAAGCCAAGGTTAATGAGATGGGGGTGGTGGTCGTCTGGACATGATAGATAAGATTCTCTTTGCTCTCTTTGCTCAGGCTCTTCTTTATCATCATGACATGCCGTCAGTCCTATAAAAACAGGAACAAGAAATAAATACCAATACTTTTTCATAATCAATTGTATTTTTAATTGTTTTACTTCTCATTTTATCATTTCATTCAAAAAAAATAAGAAACGGGTCTATGTTCATCTAATGACTTTCAGATAAAAGGTTCCCTGCAAGTTCCTGTTTTGCAAAAAGGCAGAATCACCTTGCCAAATTAAACTGTAATCGCTCCGAGCTGCTTCGGGATCGCGCAAATCGACTTCTTCGGCATACTTTAAGTGAGGATAAAGAGTATCAACAGATACGGTTGAGTTCGAATTATTTATCCAAATGCCATTTTTCTTGATAACATCCTTCATGTCATAGACACATATCAAGGAGTCACCATCACGCAAGGATTGCCTTAGTTCTATGCATTTGACGTTTTTGAAAGCCTCATTGAAGAATAAAGACTCTAACTGATCGTCCGACCTATACGAATAATCGGACCAACCAAATAAACCCCTATCAAAATACCAGCTTTTGCCAGTAAATAATTGGCTCAGTTCAACGTTTGACAATGTCTTACCATCACTATCGCATTTACCATATTCCACAGTAGAATCCTTTTTGTCTTTAATGCGAAGATATTTCATTGTGCCATCAATCGCATTCTTCTCGGAATAAAACAACCCTTTGCCTTGATAAGTTAGGCAAACTGGATGCCGAACATATTTGTTATTCACATAGCATTCTTCTATAACCCAAATTGAAGTGGTGGAGTTGCGCTCCGCAAGGGTTAAGGAATCCTTATTTATCAATGGTTCGTTAGAGAGGACTAAGCAAAAGGTTGTATCATTCAAAGTGTCTGTTTTGACATATCTTGGGCAGTTAGGCCTATAAACAGAGTCATTGCTCAATGAGTGGTAAAGCGGGTCAATCACATAATAGAGCACAGTATCTTCGAATGATGCTGCGATATTCTCTGGGGTATAGAGGACTGGTATTTTTTCCTTATATCCCGTTCTTGCCCAAACGCCATGCAGCAGTTCGCGCGTCTGTTTTGGTATGTCATTTGTGCAAGCACTGATAGCTATGCATACCATCAAAATAAGTTTAATATAAATCTTCTTCATCTGTTGGTTCAAGTAATTCATTCTTGGTTTTAGTATTCGTATAGGTTTTTGCCTTAATGTTGCAAAACAAGAAAACCTAAATTCCGCAACACTTTAGTTTAACTTTCTTTATAAGTTCCTGAGCAACAAAAAGTTGCCCAGGATTTTTACATATCAGACTTTTCACTTACCTTAGTGATGCAAATAAAAACAAGCAAAAATCATCAATGACATGGCAAAAGTAAACCTAAAATTTGGAAAAATCACTCCCTTTGGCGGAATATTTCCCGTAAGAAGGTTATTTTCTCGTTACATGGGTCCTGTTATCGACAATGTGCTGGGATTGCGCTGCACCTCATTCGGATATCAGTATAGTGAGATTTTCGGATCTCTTTCGAGTGTTTACTTATGTGGCGGTGACTCGTATCACCATTATTTCTGCGAGACCTAAAAAAAAGGCGTATTTACGCGACCTTTAATTCTTCATTCGCTTCGCAGAGCTCTAAGTTCTTCAGTTCAACACCTTTCTGCCGTCCTGTATGTAGATTCCTTTTGTTGGAGTGATAACAGGCCGTCCTGTGAGGTCAAACTTTCCCTCAATGTGCTCCGTTTTCTCCGTTTTCTCTATCAATTCTATGCCGTCTGCTCTATTATCTTCTTGATAAATAATCTCCCCATTTTTCTTATACTCGTATAATAGACTATAATATAAATCGTTATTGTAGTTCCATGCCTCTGGGGGGTACAGGTAATATAGCAAGTTGCCATTCCTGCTGTTTAGGCAACCTATGCCTTCCAATATTTGAAGACCATTCGTCAATGTGAGCAACTTCCTGCTCTTGGAATCATTGGTGATTACACACTCCACTTTCTCTACAAATATATCATCGTATGCTTCAGATGTAGGATACCTGTCACCGACTTGTAATGTAAAATCATATAGCAAAAGTTCGCTGTCCGATGTCTGCTGATATGGTATGCTTACTGCATTCAACTCATATTGGCAAAGTCGCGCAACTTGCTTTTGGTAGTCGTCATAAAAGACATATACTCTACCATTGTCTTCTCTTACTCCAATCGGTTCGACCAATGCATATAAAGTATTCCCATCGTCTATGTCTAAGCGATCTACTTGAAAAAGCTTGTGGTATTTCCTGCCACCCGTTTCAAGGAAACCATTGCGCACATCGTCAATCTGTGCATTAGGCTCTGCACTCTCGAATTCATTGTTTCTGTAGCGGGCATACATCCATTGAGGGTCACCAGAGAGCATCTCCAGATTTTGTGCAGACACTGTGCATACAGATGCCAGTAATGCTAATAATATGGTAGAGCGTTTTGCCATTATCTGTATTTTTTTGCAAATGTAATAAATATATTTCATGTTCTTGATTATTGTTATAGTTTTTTGGCTTTACACATATGTTAGGTCCCCTACTCTGAATTGTTTCTATAGTTGATTATATCCAATTCCCTAATGAGGGGTAGAAATGTGGTTAGAAAATAATTAATAGTTGATTTCTAATTGCGCCCCTATTTCTATTGTTGTTCCTGAAGATAGTTCTACGGTATTTCCTTTTAGCCTTGTAATGCCGCTTGATATCATTACTTCCCCATTAGGTTTTGCAGTTGTAACATTTGAACCTACTTTTATCGTCTGTGCTTCAAAGGAAACATCCTCTGCTATTGTTTCATTTTGGATGAATATTGTCCCTGTCTCAATAATAAGTGGGACTTTATTGTGTCCTGTGATGGCAATATGCAAGTCGGAATTATATGGATATTGAATAGATGAACCATCATAAGAATTTATATTCCCTGTTATGGGATTATAGATTGAAATTTTTCCACCTTCAGGCACTGTAATATGTGCGAAACCATTTACTACTGAAAAAGATACGATGATCAGGCACAGGGTCGTCACCAGAACCAGGTGTGTTTGGTACAATACGGAGAGGAATAACAGTTGTAGTGTCTTCGTAACAGATTGCAAACATTGCGGTTGACTGATAGCATCAGAGATATGAGTAATAATCTTTTCATAAAACATCTGATTTTTTTCATGTTTTGACTAATATTAAAGATTTGAATTTGTGCAAAAGTATGTTTTCTTTCGATTTGTGCAAAGAAAAAAACGTTCCACCTTGTTTCACCATTTATACTGATTTTACTAAAATCCACGGTCTTTTATATTTAATCTATTGTATTTAAATGAGTTATTTTATATGTTTTGCTTTGTTCCAATAAACAAGAAGTGAAACAAAATGGAACAAGTTTGTTGCCGTGAAAGTTTGTGGAGAAATAAAGAAGCACTAACTTTGCATCATCAACTTGAAACCAAAATACATCTGTATGAAAACTTACTTTCCTCGACATGCATCGCTTTTGTTCTCAATGGTGTTTTTCTCCTTGGCTCTCCTGTCGTCATGTGTCCGTCATGATGAAAACCTTTTGGTGAGGATGGAGGAAATCAAGGAATTGGGCAATCACAATCCACAGCTAGCCATGCAGAAGCTTGATTCTCTGCAAAACGAGATGGACAACGCTGATGCATACATTTTGAACAAGTATTCGCTACTTTCCATCCGTCTTCAGGATAAGGCGTATATTCTTGCGAAATCGGACACGCCCATTATGCGATTGGTAAGGTATTTCGAGTCGCACGGAAGCACGGCAGAAAGGCAAGAAGCATATTACTATGCTGGCAGTGCATACCGTGACTTGCAGGACACACCCAAGGCGTTGGAATACTTTCTGAAAAGTGCTGATTGTTGTGAGGGAATGGAAGGGATTGATTCTGTGATGTTGAGAAACACCTATTCACAACTTGGAAGACTATATTATTATGTGCAGGATTATTCTAATGCTTTGGCCATGTCAAGAAAAGAGATAGATATTGCAAAAAAGTTGAACACACTTGATGCGTTTACTCTTGTGGCTGAAGGAGCTGCGTTACATCATTTGGATAGCCTTTCTGCTGCGTTAGAGCCATTCGAGAACGCACTTGATTATATTGAACGTAACCAAAGCTATGAAAAGAATCATCAGGAACTTGTTTCTTTACTGTACTATTTTATTCAATACAGGAAAATGGACAAGGCGGGAAAGTGCTATCAGTTAATCCAATCGAATGAGAAGTTTCCAGTTCTGCAGGACTTATATTTTAATATAGGATGCTATTTAATGATGTGTGGAAAGATGGACTCTTCTCTTGTATATTTCAATAAAGCGTTGGATGAAGGTCCTAAACTGATTGATCGACAATCAGCATCAAAAATGCTCTTGAAGTATTATAATTATGTAGGTGACAAGGAGCAGGCAAATCGCTATGCCATGCAGTATCTCCATTGGACCGATACGCTGAATTATCGAGTTCGTCAAGAAGAGGCAGCCACAACCAACAACAGGTACAAGTATTTCAAGAACAGGGAAGAGGAGCTGCTATTGCAAGAGGAAAAGAACAAGTACCGTATGTTGCTGATTGTCGTCTCGGCAGTTGCATTGGTTCTGTTGTTCGCTCTTGCTTCATTCTTCCTCTTCCGCAGGAATAAAAGACTGCGAGAATTGTTGGAAAAGACACGTGAACTGAAGAGCACGAAGGAGGAAAACCGAAAGATGCAAACAGAACTGATTCAGCAAAAGGAAGAGTTAGAGGAGCTTGGAAAGAAGATTAGAGAAAATAGTGGTCAGTTGTTGAGAATGAAGGAGGAGCAGGACAAGTCGGAAATGGAACTGACTCGTGCAAGGGAGGAAGTGGCAAGCAGGATGGAACAGAGCAGACAGCTTCTGCAAATGCTGCAAAGGACTCAATTTGAAGAGAATGCGCATGATGTGATTCAGCAGATTCAAGAGGCATCGGAAGGTCGTCACACCATGACTCCAGACGACTGGAAGAAGTTTCATTCCGCCGTTAATTTGCTATATCCAGACCTCAACGATAAGATCGTGGAACACTTGGGAGAGAGAATCACGGAACAGCAGTTGCGCATCTGCCACCTCATGCGCATAGGGATGACCAATCCTCAAATCGAACGATTGACAGACATTCCTAAAGTGACTGTATGGAGATGGGTAAAGAAATATGAGTGGGTATTGGAATAAGAATTAGAAGTAATTATGTGGTTGAAAGCATCGCTTCGGCATCACCGACAAGGACAAACGTCTGAAGGATGTGCTGATAGAAATGGCGCAAGATAATAAATGAAGAATGAAGAATGAAAAATGAAGAATGTAGAATGTAGAATGAAGAATGGGGTATGAAGAATGAAAAATGGGGAATGAAAAAAGTGCTATGAGAGAAACTTTATTCGTTGAAACTTTTTTTATTCAGAAATTTGCAATATCTTAGCGGATGAAACGTTATTAATATATTTAGTAACGATAAAAAAATAATTTGGCACATTTTGAAGAATTCATGCTGACCTCATGTTGTCTTCATCTTTTGGGCTGTTTTCGCCCGTTTTCTTAGTCATGATGCCCGCATCACTCCCTCAAAAACGAACAAAAACATCTCCAAAATATGAATAAACTGTACCATCTTATTTTTTTATCATTACTTAGACACTAACAAATATATAAGATTCTATCAAATAACACAACGCATTATTATTAACACTATTCAATACCTATGATCAATACAAATAACTATTGTGTGATTTTAGCGGGCGGATATGGAACGCGTCTTTGGCCTCTGAGTAGGCAGCAGAAACCTAAGCAGTTTCATGACTTCTTGGGACGTGGCGAGACGTTGTTGCAATCCACCTATAAACGATATAAGCATTTCATTGCAGAAGAGAATATCATCGTTGTTTCCAATTCTCAATACGAGGGTTTGATACGTGAGCAGTTGCCAGAATTGCCAGAGCAGAATCTGTTGCTGGAGCCGATGAAGCGCAACACCGTGCCAAGTGTGACGTGGGCAGCTGTAGAAATCGCTCATCGCAATCCTGAGGCTTGTATGGTGGTGACACCTGCCGACCAAACGATTATCACTGAGGAGGACTTTGCTGAGGATGTGCAGGTGGCATTGGACTATGTGGGTAAGCATGAGCGTCTGCTCACTTTGGGTGTGAAGCCTACGCATCCCGAGACAGCATACGGATATATTCAGATGGCGGATGAGCAGCAGAAGGATATATATAAGGTGCAATCGTTTACAGAAAAACCAGAGTTGGAGTTCGCAAAATTGTTTGTGGAAAGCAAGGAGTTTTTGTGGAACACAGGACTATTTGCTTGGAAGGCTACGGCTTTTATTCATGAGGTGCAGGAGCATGCCAACTTTTTCTTGCAGATGATTGAGGATGCTGAGCGGAGGCGACTGAATGGCGAGTCGGATGTGGAAGCCGTACAGGATTCCTTTGCCAAGAGTCCGAGCATTTCATTGGAACAGGGTATCTTGGAAAAGGCGGACAATGTGGATGTGATGCTTTGCCATTTCCGATGGACAGATATTGGTACTTGGGAAGACCTTTATAACGCCTTACCTAAGCATGATGAAGGGAAGAATGTGGTGATGGCAGACAAGGCGATGCTTTATAACTGCGAGAATTGCTTGGTGAGATTGCCTTCGGGACGCATCGCCGTGATGCAGGATTTGCAGGACTATATGGTTGTGGAGGAAGGACAAGTGCTGGTGATTTGCAAGAAAGAAGACCAAGCAGCGATAAGAAAATTCGTGACGGAGGTGCAAGTGAATATGGGGGATGAATATGTTTAAAGCCCCCTCCCGTCCTCCCCGAGGGGAGGCTTTTTTAGAGTGAAAAGTGAAAAGTGAAGAATGAAAAAGTGCAGAACCTAAAATCCGCAACTAATAGTTTTGGATGCTAAATTTTCCTGTCAGCCCCTCCATTTGGCGATTATTTTGCCATTACGGTGACGCTTATGGATGGTTGTGTGCAACATCCCCTTACCCCAATAAGCATTGCAGGGGCTTTATGCTGTCGTTACCCACGAAGTTTGATTCTCAGCCGTCAGCGAGTGCAAAAGGGTTCTGATATGAGTAGTTATGAGTATAGATGTTCAGCTCATAATGTCTAGCCGTCCTTATCCACTTGGCGGGCACGCTGGTGAACTTGAACACGAAGGCCTTAATCCTGCTGCACTTCCTCAATCCGAAGGCTTTCGCGTCCAGCCTGTCCATGAGGAACTTGTAGAAGTTGCGTATGATCGCCGTGAGCAGCAGGAACACGGTGTTCTCTGCCATGAATGACTTTGGCAGCCTTGCCCATCCGAAGCCGTTGTTCAAGTCGTCGAAGATACGTTCCTTTCCTCCCCGGAGGTTGTAGAACTCCACGATCCCGCGGTTGGTTGAGGTGTAGTCGTTGGTCAGTATGCAGCGGTAGGTATACTCGCCTTCCCACAAGTCCTGCTCGCCGCCCATGCGGCGCTCGCGCTGTATGACGAGTCGGTATGCCATGCCCTCCCATTTTTCCGTTATGATTGAGTTCAGCTCATACTCGATGCCGTTGATCACCTCGCGTTTCCATCCCCTCAGCACCAGCAGGCTGTCATAGAGCGAGCCGCAGCGGTTGGCACGGATGTAGAAATGCTCAGAGTGCTTCTCGACGGTCTCCACGATCTCACGTGAGCAGGAGCCACAGTCCATTCTGGCTCGTCTGACATGTATGATGTTCTGCTCAAGATTTGAGAAGATGCGCTCCAGCGTGTCCTGCTGGTGGAAGCGCACGTTGGCGTTGCCGTCGTGGTTCTCAATGCCCACTATGAGGTCGCCGATGACGGCAACGCCCGGACTATAGCCGGTGAACTTCTTGTAGGTCATCTTCGCGTCATACTTCTCCGTCTCGATGAACTGGTGGTCGAAGTCCAGGTCGTATGACTCCCCTGCCACGAGCTGGCCTGTGTTCTTGAGTACCTTCACCAGCAGGCTGTTCAGCTTCGTGGCCGTATTGAAGTCATAGCTCTTTCCCGTGTCGGAGGTATAGGTCGTGTTAGCTGTGGCCAACTCCGAAATCCCTCTCAGGATGGTGTCAGAGCTGCATGTGCGCAGAGTGGGATGAAGCGAGAGATGGGGCATCAGGTGGCTCGTCACATCCTCCACGCAGTCACCGCCACAGAAATAGACGCTTGACAGCGAACCTACTATTTCGCTGTACTGATAGCCGTATGACGTACACCGCAGACCCAGCACTTCGTCGATAACGGGGCCGATGTAACGCGAAAAAAGCTCTCTTACATAATAAATTCCTCCAAAAGGAGTGATTTTCTCAGATTTTATGCTTACCTTTGCCATGTCATTGATGATTTTGCTTGTCTTGAAACGCAGCACTAAGGTAAGTGAAAAATCTGACATGACAAAATCCTGGGCAACTTTTTGTTGCTCAGGAACTTATAAAAAATCAAACTAAAGTGCTGCGGAATTTAGGTATAAGGTGGCGGTGAATTGAAGATTTTTATGTAATTTTGCCGCTGTGTTCTTATGAACACAACATTTTATTTGCTCAATTCTCACTCGAACTGGTACCTCGGAAGAGATTTACGAGCAAAATATCTAAAATCCGTTGAAGCTGCGCTTTAGAGCCGCAGACTTCTCCATAGGATTTTAGAGGCTGTACCAGGCCTGAGTGAGATATGGCAGGTCTGCGCTTTCTTTGTGCCCCAGAGTTAGTGCTATCGTTGCTGAAGAAAAGGAGTACTAACATTAAATAAAGAAATAATGATGAAAAGGGGTTTATTAGTATCTATTTCTGTTGTCTGTTCACTTCTGATGACAGCTCAAAATCTTATGAGTATCAGTGTTCAGCAGGAATCTAATCCTCAAAAGGTGACATTACACGGAAAGACATTTTGCATATTCTCTAATCAGGGATACTTCGGATTAAGAGATGCTTTAGGTAAAGTTGTAGTTTCTCCTGAAAGAGGCTATACTTTCATCCAACTTATTGAAGCTGACAATAATTACTATGTAATTACCGTTTGCAAAAATGATTATTTCGGTGTACTAGATTTAGATGGCAATGAAATAATCAAACCAAATAAATATTCTCTTTGCGTAGTTACGAAGGACAAGATTCTTGCTTATGAGAATGACGATTGTACAGAACTGAATATCAAAGTTAGACAAAAGACGAAATATAATTATTAGGAATGGTAATTATTCGGGCAAATATGTACAAGGCATTTCTTTTAACATTAATTATTCTTTCCATTTCTTTATTTGTACACGCAGAGGTGGAAATAAATGATTCTGCAAATTTCGTCAGAATCAAGAAAGAAATGCTCCAAGAAGACTACATAAAGGCAAGTGTTTTAGTGGCTTCTTCTGGCAATGCTATATATTCTGCACCAGGCCATGCCGCATTGCGTTTGGAATGTCCAAAACATCAAATAGATTATTGTTATGAGTTTGACAACATTGTAAATTTGACGCATATTTTAGATTATATCAATGGGAATATGCAAGCTTTATTTAAAAGATTATATACTGAAAGCTTCATAGAAAGGTATTCAATAGAAGGCAGAGGTGTACAGTCTGTTACTCTTAACTTAACTCCTCAACAAGAGGTTGACTTATGGCAGTCTTTAGATTATCAGGTTGATTCAGTAGGAAAAAGGAAGTTTGATTTTCTAACTAATAATTGTGCCAGCATGGTTGTCCGAGAATTAAAAGAAAGCATTGATCCTGAAAGGATAGAATATAAAGAGATTTCACCATATTTTACAGGCACACATCGGCAGGTCTTTCCTTATATATTTTGTAATGCGCCATGGGCTGAATTTTGCTGGAACATTCTGATGGGGACAGGTTTTGATGAAGAATATGATTTGGAAACGAAACTTTTCCCAGTTTCGTTGATAGATGTTTGGACTAAAGCCGTAATTATTAACATAGAAGGTAAAACTCGGCCTTTGTGTTCTGGTCCTACTGTTACAATTCTTTTACCACAAACAGAAGACAAACCGTCTTTAATAACACCTAAAGTGCTCTTTTTTGTTTTGTTGGTTTTTACTCTTGTAATATCAATTATTGATTACTTCAAAGGCCCTAACATTATTAGTAATATTTGGGATTTTATTCTAATGACAATTGAAACTGTTTTGGGCGTTATAATTCTATATATGCTACTATTTTCAAATCAAGTAGCAACATCATGGAACTGGCTCTTTATAGTATTCTCACCCATCCCTTTTATCTTGTGGCTTATATTCCACAAGTGTCAAAAATTCTATAATGTATATCCACTTTACGCTATCATATCATTATCCTTTTGCATATTTAAACCATTCATACCTCAAATGCAATATGGATCTTTACCTTTATTATTATTGTGCTTTTCTATTCGTTGTGTATTTCTATGGCTAAAAAGTTTAGTTAACATCAATAACAAATTAAAAAAACAAAAAATTATGAGATTACGTAGATCAAGTAAGGTTGTTGGCATTATGATGCTAATGTTAACATCTGCAAATGTCGCAAGAGCAGACTATGGCTTGTATGGTTTGTATGATGACACAGATACCTATTACAAGGATTGCAGTGTCAAATTGTCCTCTCCTTCTAGTGCACGTGGAGTAGTTTATGTTGACATAAACGGTTCACGTAAGAAAAGTAATAATCCGTATAGTCAAACTGGCCCAGCGCAGGTTTCAACATTAAAGGCTAATTTTAGCGGTTCATATGGCTATTATTGCTATCTCTATGCATATCCAAAAGCAGGATATGTATTAGACGGATTCGTACAAAAGTCAGATTATTTGGCTAACAGGACTTCTTCTACTTACTTTTTGAAAAATTCAAGTGGGAAAATTTATAGGAGTGGTGATGAAGTGGCTTTTGCAAAAGTTAGTTCCTCTACCGACCCGACATCAGACCCAACAAGCTCTAGCACCTATCGCTTTTCTGTTAAAGAAACGGTTGAGTGTTATGCGATTTTTAGGACTGCCACAAGTCAAACAATAAATGTAAGTTATCCTGGTGGAGTTGAAAGCGCCGTTATCAACAGTTCGCAGGGAATAGAAGTCGACAATCTGATAGTCAAAGGAAGTATTAATGCAACAGACATAAAATTTCTTTGTTCTATGATAAAAGATCATCATTTAGTAAGATTGGATTTGTCTGGAGCCAGAATTGATGAAATTCCAGATCAAGCTTTCCAAGGTTGTACTTCTCTTTATGAAATTAAACTTCCCATATCTGGTTTGCTCCGAATTGGGAACAAAGCTTTTGCAAATTGCCGCAACATGAAATGGTTCTCTGTGCCTAGTAGCGTTTCTATAGTTGCAGATAATGCCTTTGAAGATTGCATAAGTAGGAATTTAAGGTTTAAATAATTTTTTTAGGTTATGAGTATAAAAAAGTATGTACTATTGGCTTTTCTCGTAATTTCAGGAGTAGCCAAAGTTTGGGCTGGCGCAGACTATTATTGTGACTGCGATGTTAAGCTCAACTCTCCGTCAAGTGCTCAGGGAGTTGTATATATCAATATAGATTCTTTCCGAAAGAATTCAAAAAATCCTACCGTTCAGACAGGCCCATCACAAAATGCACAACTACGAGCAAATCTCAAAAATGCTGGATCAGGCTATGGATGTTATTTCATGGCTTATCCCAAAACGGGATATGTCCTAGATGGGTTTGTAGCCAAAAGAGATTATCAAGCAGGTAGGACTTCTCATATATACTATCTTAAAAATTCTAGTGGAAAGATTTACAAGAGTGGTAGTAATGTGATTATAGAGAAGAAGGACACGTTAAGAGACTCCATGTCCGACCCTACGACAGCCTCTACCTATAGATTTTCACCAAAGTCTTCATCTGAATATTATGCTATTTTCAGAAAAGCGAACAGCCAGACTGTATTCGTAAATTCAAAGGGTACTTTGCAGACTACAGTAAGAAGAGGTTCTTACGGAGAAGAGGTTGATAATCTAATTATACGTGGTCCTATAGACGAAACAGACATACAGTATTTGAAGAAACTTATTCAAGACCATAATCTTGTTAGGCTTGATTTGTCAAGCGCAACAATTACAGAGATTCCCGACAACGCATTTTCTTCATGCTATAGTCTCTACGAGGTAAAGCTTCCCTCTACGGGGCTAGTCAGAGTGGGAACAAAGGCATTCTCAGATTGCTATAGCTTAAAGTCGTGCCCTATTCCAAGTAATGTCAAGTTGAAAGGTGAAGCTATTTTTTTAAATTGTCATAGTATGCAGTTAAATATCAATTAATTTCTTTTTATAAAAAACTGGTCGTCTCTCAGAGCGGCCAGTTTTCCCCCATTTGGCTTACGCCGCTTCCCCTTTAGGCGGGGATGCTCAAATGTGGTCGCGATAGGCTGTGTGGAGAACGGCTCGGAAAGTTGACCAGTAGCCTGCAATGGTGTTGGTGTGCAGCTTCTGCTTCTTGTGGATGGTCTGTGGAGCGGCATAAAGGTACTCCTTGAACTTGTTGCACAGGTCAACGTCTATCTCGCCAAAGGTGCATTTCCCTTCGCAGAAGGTTTCGAAATGCTTGTAGACGTTCTGCCACTTGGTGTTTCTGGCATCGGCCTTCTTCTTGAACCATGCGAGGAAGCTGCCTTTCTCCTTCTCTCGGTCAAAGAAGTCATAGCGTTCATTCACGATGCTCTCATAGCGTCGGCATCGCAGCGCCTCGGCTTTCTCAGTCATGCGCTCGTTGTAGTCCTTCTCGCGCTGGTTCTTGGGCTTGGCAAAGATGTAGATGCCAAGTGACTCGTGTCTCTGTACCTTCATGGTTGACTCGTCCCTGTAGCCGGGATAGTAGTCAAGGTAAAAGCTCAGTTGCGTACCTTTCTTTATCTTACGCGTACGCAAGGTTACTGTCTTACAAATGTTACTCATACTTGTATGAAATTTGTTTTGTTGATAATCGAAGGCTATGCGTCTCATAGCGGATGCAAAGTAACTGCGTGATGAAAGAGTGACCAACTTACCTTTTCATAACTTACGGATAATTGTACTTTCACGCAGTTGATGCTTATTATTGGGCATTATTGGAGCCTGTAAGCCCTAAATTGCGCAAGTCTGCTTGCCATTATTCGGTCTAATTCCTCCTTGACGATGAGGTTCTGTACACCGACTTTCACCTTCGTGAGGTTGTTTGTCTTGACGATAACGCAGATGTTGCTCTTGGTCATGCCGTACTTCTCGGCAGCTTCGGCTGTGGTGTAATAGGCATTACTCGCCTTCAGGTCTGGACGGAAGATGTCGTCAAGATGTTTCTTTGAATAATAGGTCTTGCCATATTCTCGCTTGGTGGGAATATGGCGGCGGTATGCTTGGGTGCGTAAGGATTCCTTGGTCGTGGAATAGAGGGATTCTGCCTCATCTGTTGTCAGCCATTCTGTCAAGGCTTCAATCTCGGCAGAAACTCCGAAGAGCGCATCCATGTGCTTTCGGCTATAATAGTTCTTTCCGGCAATCTTGCACATAGGTATGTTGTTTCTCTTGGCTGATACATAGAGCCATGACTTCTTAACCTTGTAGGTTGCCATAACGTCCTCGCCAGAGATGTATTCAAGTGGTTCAATGTCTTGAAAAGAGTTCTCTTTCCTCGTTGACTTGCTTGAATTATGTTCCTTCTTCAACGAAAGGGAAGAAGGATTCTTAGGTTTGGATGTTGGCAAGACACGATGATAAGGATTTCCTGCAAGCATCTTTTCAATGTCTGCCTTGCGGATGAATGCCATCCGGCTGCTG
>JAEEGI010017247.1_pt1 | contig 14831 bp, 9 predicted proteins | sample 8958751 | NCBI WGS metagenome assembly JAEEGI01 (sample SAMN16246545, study PRJNA631951) | gut metagenome | biome: gut microbiome; feature: rumen; material: KS-attached | host: Bos | place: Iran: Karaj | collected 2018-10
ACCCCCGTGTCGGACGATATAGCTTCCTGCTTGTGCTTTGCGATGAAGAGGGATTACAAGAGATTCCCGATTTTGTCCAACATATCGGCAACACGGATGAAAACGGTGCTTTCGTCAACCCCTACGGATGGTTTGAGACCCATCCATCCAAACATATCAAAACCGTGAAAAGCGGTCGTCAGCTGAAGACTCGCGCGGTCATCACACCTCAACAAGGGGTGTTTGTGGATGAAGCGAATGTGAATAACGAAGGCTATCAACTGGATACTACCAGCTGCCATTGCGGCACCGATGATGACTTGTATCAACATGCCCTCTTCGAGCAGTTCTTCAGCTCAGTCAGCCAACAATACACGCTGCGCAACATCCCCGTCATTCAAGATGTGGTAGGGGAGGAGCCTTACACCCGTAAGGACTATGAGGCAAACCGTACAAAGTATGACTCCACGCAGCTTCAGATGAACTATCCCGTGGTTTCCAAGACCCCTTGCCAGACTGTCCGCGTAGCCGACGATGGCAGCTACATCAGCCTCATCAACCCGGGAAATGACGACCTTAATGACCTGCACAAAGAATCCACAGGCATCCGCACCCGCGTGGGCTTCACTTACGGTAAATTCACCGGAAAAATCAAGTTCCCTGTGATGCTTAACGATGAAAACATCTGGAACGGACTGACTTACGCCTTCTGGCTCATCTATAGTGACAACCATGCCTGGAACAACCGCCGCCACGATGACGCAGAAGGTGGCTATGTCGATAAAAATGATGACTCTGAAACCCCACAACGTCATCCCGATTACCATTATTCGGAAATAGATATCGAAATTGTAAAGGCCTCCAGATTCTGGCCGAAAAACTACTATGGCCAACGTGCCGACAGCATCAAGGTGGAGGAAGATGAGACTATGAACGATGACGTGATGTATTGTTGCACCAACTGGGACCTTGCTGTGCCATCGCCCAAATACTTCTCCTGGGGTATCGACTCCATACCATACGGCAAGGAGCATAAGTTCGAGACCTTGCGTTGGTACAAACTCTATAAAGCCCTTACGGAACGCGCCCCGATGAGCAACAAGAGCTTCAAGGAGCCTTGGTATTATTATGAGATTGAATGGCGTCCCACAGAGATTATTTGGCGCCTCGGCCCCGACCCGAAACAGATGCGCGTGATGGGCTACATGAACGACCAATACACCAGCATTCCTAACAACCAGATGCGCTGTATCGTCACCCAGGAATATCACTATAGCGAGTGGTGGCCGCCCATCGTATTTGAACAAGGCCTGATCCCCTACAATAAGTCCGACATCGAAGGCAAAGTCTATGAAATCATCATAGAATAACTCTAACCTTTAACCTCTAACCTCGAATGACCTTCCAAGGCTATACCAAACGAGATACGAACACGCTGAAAGGCGTTGCCATACTTTGTATTGTCTTCCACAATTATTTCCATTGGTTATGGCCTTCACCCGGGGAGAATGAGTTTGATTTCGCGCCGGATCGAATCCGTAATTTTTTCGACTTGTTGGGTCAACAGCCGAGTGAGTTTGTCAATATCATCTTCAGTTATTTTGGGCATTACGGCGTTCAAATTTTCCTCTTTATCAGCGGTTTCGGACTTGCGGTTTCCATGATGCAACGCCCTCGTTCCTGGGAGTCGTTCGTGGTTCATCGGCTCAAAAAGCTCTATCCCTTGCTCTTGACAGCGATATTGGCTTATATTCTTGTCCTCCTGGTGACGGAACATCGTATGCTTGGAGCGTATGAGAAACAGGAACTTGGCTATAAACTACTCTTCCTCCACACCTTGATTCCCGACTCAGGACTCAGTGTCAATGGTCCTTGGTGGTTCTTTGGGTTGATTTTCTACCTCTACCTCCTGTTTCCGTGGCTTTACCGCTGGATCCAGCAATGGGGATATAAAGCTTTTTTCATTATTTGTATCGTTTCATATACTACAATATTTTTATTTCGTCATGGTTTGACCTTGTATCACGGCAGTGTGGTGATGATGAATCCACCGGGGCATCTGCCGGAGTTTTGCCTCGGCATCCTGCTGGCCTGTTCCCAAGGCAAACGCCTCCATCCAGCCTGGTTCTTCCTCGCCCTCGTGGTGTTCTGCCTCGGCAACTGCTACGCCCTGTTCTATCCTTTCACCTTTCTTGCCGTCACTGTCCTCGTGGTTTACGCCTCTCAAAAGAGGTTAGCGGTTAAAGCTGAGAGGTTAGCGTTGAGCGGCGAGAAAAAAGCTGTCACCTCTCATCTCTCACCCCTCGCTTATTTTGGGTCTATTTCTCTTGCGTTGTTTGCGGTCCATGGCTTTCTGAGGACACCCGTGCTGAAGTGGGCCAATACCTTGTCGGGAGGCTGGGCGCATCTGGGTTCTGCATTGCTTTATTTTTTGGTTTCGTGGGGTGTGGCCATTGCCGCCAAGGCGTTATATGACCGTATGGTGTCGCTTCTCGACAAAATCACGCTTCGTGAAAGCAAGGCAACAAGGATTTTGGGCGGCATTTTCCAAGTGGCTTTGCTGGCGTTTTTCGTTTTTGTGATCAGTTATTATCTTGTTCAGGAGATGAAAACGGACGACACACCCGTGGGAAGTCTCCAGGTGAAAACCGCCGATCAAACGTTTGCTTCCGACACCGAGTTTCTTGGTTTGGCTTCGGCCTCGTTCAACCAAAACACTTGTTCTTTCTCGCTGCAAGGCTCGTTCGGTTACCGCAGCCTCGACACGGTGGCGCCTTTGCCCGTCCTCGTTGTGGATATCCCTAACGTGCTGTGGCGAGAGTTCCCTCTTGCTGAGCACTGCCGCTCAGGCCGACATGAAAAATTCGAGTTCTCGTTTCGATATCTGTGTCCTTTTGTGAAAAATTTACGCAATAAGCCCATAAAAATCTATCTTTGGAATCGAAATCAGAGCACGGCTGTGATTGACCAGTTGGAATTCAAGTTGTTGCAATAAATAATTTGGAATGTGATGAATCGTTTTGCCACAGAATCGTTATTGCTCTCTAAGGTGAAGGAGGGTCTCTGTCAGTGGATGAAATTGAATCTGCTGCTGCTTGCTTTTATGATTCTCGTCCGCATGTTATTTTTCTTGGAGGTGCATGTTCGTATGGGCATCGAGAGTTCCTTTTTCTGGGGAATGATGAAAGGTTCGCTGTTCGATTTTTATTTGTTTTGTCGCATGGCTGCCTTCATGGTGATTCCTTTTTTAGCGCTTTACGTGGCGGTCCCGAAACTGGCGCTCACCCTATACAAAGCACTGCTTTTCTTGTATGCGGTGGTGATGGCTTTACTGATGGAGTATTACTGCAATCTCTCCATGCCTTTGGATCATGTGATTCTGGTTTACACGCCTGAAGAGGTGAGGGGTACAGCGGCCTCATCGGCCTCGTTGACCCTCGCGCCCTTCCTTTGGTTTTTCGCTGTCATGGCTATCATGGTGGGTCTGGTTCTGCTTTGGAAGAAAGTGAAGCTGGGCTTTTATCCCGCCGCGCTGTTACTGCTTGTTGCGGTGGTATTGAGTTGTTGCATCCCTTATAAGACCTTGATCCGCGAAGAGCGATACTATCCCGAACACCGTAGCTTCTGTTTGGCTGTCAACCAACCTTCTTACTCTTACATCAAACTCACCGACTATCTTCGCGATACACGACGTGGTAATGAAATGAATTACAAAGAAGTGGATAGCAGTGTGTTGGAAGCCGCGGAGCGTTATCAAGCCTTGCATCCTGAGTTCGATTTTTTGGATCCGGAATATCCTTTTTATCGCAAAGCTGACGATCCTGATGTGTTGGGTCCTTATCTTGAAATGACCGACGACAGCCTTCCGCCTAATTTGGTTTTCATCATTGTGGAGAGTCTGGGTCAGCATCTGACAGGGGTAGAGCATCCTTCTGTGTCGTTCACCCCCTTTATCGACAGTCTGAAACAACAAGGTCTCTATTGGGAGAACTGTCTCTCCACCGCTGAACGCACCTTTGGCGTGTTGCCTTCGGTTTTTGCATCGGTGCCTTACGGGAAATATGGTTTCTGCACTTCCAACAGGCCGATGCCCGACCATCATTCCCTGTTGCGCGATTTGAAGTCGAACGGTTATGTCACCAACTACTATTACGGGGGTGTTCATTCTTTCGACCGTTTCGATGCGTTTTTGAAGGCGAACAAGGTGGATTATATTTATTTGCCCGAGATGCAAAATGTGGACAGTGCCACCTACCATCTGTTGGACGAAGCGCATCGGTGGGGTCTCGACGACAAGGAAACGGTTCGTCAATTGATTCTCAGGCAGCAGTCTGTGCCGGTGGTTCGTCCCCAGCTTGATATCATTATGACGCTTTCCACCCATGAGCCTTTCCTTGTCGAGGATATCAAGACCTACGAATGGATGGTCATGGAAACGCTTGCCCAACACCCCGAGGCTTCGGAGCGTGAACGGGAGATTATCAAAGCAAACACTAATATTTATGCTTGTTTTCGATATATGGACGATGCCGTGCGCGAGCTGGTTCGCTACTATCAAACTTTGCCAGAATACCGCAACACGCTGTTTGTCCTTACCGGTGACCATCGCATGGGGCCTTTGAACTTTACCGGGCCGCTCAGCAAATACCATGTGCCGCTCTTGATTTTCTCCCCTTTGGTCAAACAGCCGCGTACCATGAAGTCTGTGGTCTCGCATCTCGACATCACTCCTACCTTGAATGCCTATCTACAGACGAACTATGCCTATCACACCGACTCTGAATGTCACTGGATGGGTACCTCGCTCGACACGGTGGTGGCCTTCCGTAACACAAGAAAACAAGCTTTCATGCTCAACAACCGTGATGTGGTGGAATATGTTGATAGCCTCTTTTTGTTGACGAACAACCACGTTTTTTCCTTTGATGAGCAGCTGGTGAACCATTGGGCAAAGGATCAGAAAGTGATTCAGTGGTTGAAGCCTGAATTGAACGATTTCAATGTGGTCAGCCAATTTGCGGTGTTGCATGACCATTTGAATCTCAAGCGAAAAGGCCAGGAAACGCTGAAAAGCCTCGCGGTCAATTTTGAATCGCGATATGATAAATACTACAAGCATCATGTCACCAAAATCGGGGATAACCATGTGGCTCGTGTTGACACCACCAAAGTATATGGCCCGCTGATGAAGGCGATGAAGCTGACCGTGGACTACCAAGACATTTATCTCGATATAGCGTTTGATCTTCAAGGACTTGATACTTTGAGGGCCTTGCCGATGCTGGTGGTTGAACTGGGCGATTATTATGTTTCCGCACAGTTGAATTCCGAAGAGGAGACCTCGTTGAACACGGGTGAAAAGGAACATTTCCAAGCCCATATCTCCATTGCCGTGCCCGATGGGTCCGAGGGTAAACTGTTGAAAGCCTATCTCCATAACAACGCCAAGACCACCATGATTTATGACAATCTCCAAATCAGGGTCTCCGCGAAACGATAGTTGTTGATTATGAAAAAAAGCGTATTTTTGCAACTTTAAATCAAGCAATCCGATGGTATTCAGCAGTAATATTTTCCTGCTTTATTTTCTGCCCCTTTTTCTGATATGCTATTTTGCCTGTCCGAAAAAATGGAGAAATTACATTGTGTTGTTGTTTTCCATCGTGTTTTATGCTTACGGAGGTCCCGATTTCATCTTGATATTGTTAGCTTCGACCACCGCAACCTATTTCTTGGTGAAAGCGATGGTTAAGGCACCTCAAAAATCTCACCGCTCCACTCTTCTTTGCGCAATTGCCATTATTCTCAACTTGGGTTTGCTGGTTTATTACAAATACGCTGGCTTCCTCATGGAGAACCTCAATGCCGTCTTCTCCTGGTTCGGCAGCTCTAAGCTCTCACCACTCGCCTCTCAACTCTCCTCCATCGTTCTCCCTATCGGCATTTCGTTTTTCACCTTCCAATCGATTACGTATGTTTTGGATACCTATCGCGGGCAGGTGAAGCCCATGGATAAGTTGACGGATTACATAGTCTATATCATGATGTTCCCCCAGCTGATTGCGGGTCCCATTGTGAAATATGGCGATGTGGAGCAGCAGCTGCGTCATCGGGAGAGTCCTCCGGCTGACTGTCTGCAAGGATTCTACCGCTTTGTCATTGGCTTGAGCAAAAAGGTGCTTATCGCTGATGTGATTGCTGTGCAGGCGGATGCTTATTTCGGAGGAGACCTTAGTGTTTTGGACATGGGCACCGCATGGATTGGCAGTTTTGCTTACACCATGCAGCTTTATTTCGACTTCTCGGGATATAGTGATATGGCTATAGGCTTGGGTAAGATCATGGGGTTCAAGTTCCCCGAAAACTTCGACAACCCTTATACTTCCCGCTCCATCACGGAGTTTTGGCGTCGTTGGCATAAGACCTTAGGGGCTTTCATCATGAGTTATCTGTATATCCCGTTGGGTGGCAACCGCAAAGGGAAACGGCGCACCTATCTCAACCTTTGGATTTGTTTCTTGCTCTCCGGCCTTTGGCATGGTGCCAGCTGGAATTTCGTCCTCTGGGGAGCCTTTCATGGCTTCTTCATCGTCCTCGAAAAGGCCTTTAAGGCTAAAGATGAGAGGGCAGAGGGTAGGGGTATATTCTCAATTCCCCTCACTTTCCTGATTGTGAACTTTGGCTGGGTACTGTTTCGGGCGGATAACATCAGTCGTGCCTTCGACTATTATCGGGCGATGTTCTCCTTCAATTTCAGCGGGTTCGGCCTCGATGCCGGACGGCAGTTCTATACCGTTTTGATTCTTGCGTTCCTCTTCTCTTTCTTGACGGTCTTTCCTGTTGGCAAGAAGGTCGAGGAGGCGGTGTTTTACAAGGATTATGGCGTGGTGGGACATGTGGTGGCTTGGGTCGTCTCCCTGCTGCTGTTGTTCACTTGTGTGGCGGCATTGAACGCCACGGGTTTCAGTCCTTTCATCTACTTTAGATTTTAAGCTTATGAAACACAGGGGTTTATATATCACGCTATTCGCTTTGACAGTGCTGCTGCTGGCTTTCCCAGCGGTTCAACAGCATGCCAAACTGTTCAAGTTCTGGCCACTTCGGGGAGCCACGGTCACCACAGAACAGCCCCGTTTCACCCTCAAGTCTTTTATGGATGGCAGCTTCCAAGCGCAAGAGGACCGGTATCTCTCCGACCATATCGGCTTCCGTGAGCCTTTTGTGCGTTGCTATAACCAGCTGTGTTGGTCGCTGTTCCGGAAGACACAGAACAAAACCGTTTATGTGGGTAAAGACAACTGGCTTTTCAACGATTATACCATCAAACATCATTACGGCCAATCTGTCTATGACTTTGGAGAAAGCAACGAGGCTGTCGTGGAAAAAATGCGTGCCTCCTCGCTGATGCTGTATCAGCTCCAAGAGGTGTTGAAGTCGTATGGCGTTTCGTTTTTCGTTTGTCTCGCTCCGGGCAAGGATATGGTTTGCGAGGAGTATGTCCCGGATGTGAAGTTTAACCGGCCACCCGGGGTGCTTGCAATTTCCTATTTTCCGCCCGTTTTCGACTCGCTGGGCATCAATTACCTGAATCTTTCGGAATACTACATGCAAATCAGAGATACGGTCTCCTATCCCCTTTATTTGAAGTCATCGTCGCACTGGAGCAACCAGGCGGCGGCTTACGTGGCGGATACTTTGCTGCATTACATGGAAGACCTTAGCGGTTTAAACATCCATGACTTGCGTTACAGTAAGCCTTATCTGGCCCCGACCCGCACGCCCGATGCCGACTTGGAGGATGTGCTGAACCTGCTGCGTCCCATTGAGAACAATGCCAATTATTATACCACGGTCACTTTGGATGACGACACCACCGCAGTCAAGCCGCGATGGTTGGTGGTGGGCGATTCATATTACTGGGAATTTGATTATAATCTCCCTATGAATCAGCTGTTTGACTCGCATCATTATTGGTATTACAACAATACGATTAGCAACGACCCCATTCACACCAATGTTCATCAAGTGGATATCGTGAACGAGTTGCTTTCGACCGATATCGTGATGTTGCTCTATTCTCCTTGTAATCTTTACGACTTAAACCGTCAGTTTTTGACCAAGGCGCTGTTTAACTTCTATTACGAGGATGCGGTAGTGAAAGCCAAGCTGGAAAAAGTGAAGCAGGATATCCGGAACACGCCGGATTGGTATGCTCGTATTGAGCAAAAAGCCGCCAACCAGGGTCAAACGGTGGAGGAGGCGTTGGAAAACAATGCGCAGTATCTGCTTTACAGCTCGCCAGGTTATTATTTCAATGAATTCAACGAGGCTCAACCTGCCTCCTGTCGCAATAGTCGGGTGGCCAAGGTGTGGTCAAACATTCAGGACCCGAAACGGTCGCAATTCCGTCGTGAGATGCTGAAAAACGAAGAATGGCTGAACTCCATCAAGAAGAAGGCGGAGACCTCTCATATCAGTATCGACGAGGCCATTGAGCGTGACTTGGATTGGATTTTCCGTCCGTCTATCTGACAAATCCCTTGGGCTCAATGTACATGCGGTAGGTGTAATCGGCATTGTCCCAAAGAGACTGTTCCAAAGTGATTCCTTTTTCCTCGGCTTGGCGGGTGACGCTTTCCAGCCATTCAGGTGAGGCTTTGATGCGCTGGATGTTGCTTTCGATGCTTTGGTTTCTGAAAGCCAGATACAAGCTGTCGGCATGGTCGTATTGCCAAGGCTGCTTGCCGAGGAATTCCTTGTCGTAAGGGCTTAAATACCGTTCAAAGAAACCGTAGGGCCAAAGGTGGTTGGTGGCTTCAGTGCATACCAGCAGGACAAACTCCTGGGATTCGATTTCTTTTTTATAGTCAATAGATTCCACGTTTTGGACTGGGGTTCGCACGGGATAGATGGTCTTGTTATAAAACCAAAAGCCGCCGTCGGAAAACAGGTTTTCTGGTAAGGCGACATTCCAGGCCCATCCGGTCCACCAATACGAGTCGGAGATAGCCAGCACCTTTGGCTTGTAGCCTTCCGTGAAGCTGAAATGGGGGTTGTCGATGGTGTTGTGGGGCAAGGGAAGCAGGAGGTTCATCATGCGGTAAAGGTCATCGTCCTGGTTCATCAACCCGTCTTGATCAAAACTGTCGATGTGGGCATGGGCCTGCACTTGGTGGGTCTTGCTTTCCATATAACGCACGAGGGAATCCATGGCCAATGAGGCGGCGTAAACCGTCCAATGGGCACTTAAATCGCAATAGAAAGGATGTTCTTCCTTGCCTTTTTGTTGGCAGAAGTAATGGTTGAAGTCAATAAACTCAACATCTTGTCTTTCAAATGATTTGATATATTCATTATAGTTGTTGGTCTCTTTGCTTTTTGCAAGATAACGTTCTGGAATGAGTTCGGGATAATACGAGGCTTTGCCCACGGCGAAAACGGGCAGCAGGGTGACGCCTTTCAGGCGGAGCAGCTCTTGAAGGAGCTTCAGCTGACGGGTGTTTTCCTCAATCTTCTCTTCGCCGAGATAGGTCTCTCCCGTATAACTGATGATATACGATTCCTCAAAGAACATCTTGCCATCATTACCCTTCACGGGTCCGAGGGCGGAGATTTTTCCGAAGGCGGAGTAAAGCAGCTGGTTGTTGAGCCGGATCATGGTTTTACGGAATCCGGATTGTTCCGTGCAATAGGTCATCAACGAATCCTGTGCGGTCTCGTTCACCAAAGTCTTGAAGTTGACCACAGGCTTGGGTGTCTCCACAAAAGCGCCGTCCAAGGGCTTCTCCTCCACGAAATGGAATATCGTCTGCATCATCGGTAGGAAGAGCAGCGCCAGCAGCACGAGGAACCATATTTTCTTGAACTTTTTCATCAGAACCTAAAGTAAATGAAGGGGTTGAAACTGCCTTTGAGGATAAACGATGTGGAAAGCACCAGCAAGATAATCATGATTAAGCCTACCCATACCACTTGTTTGTTGTTGTAAGCTTGGCGGTTGAAGAAGAAATCCAAAGCCTTGTCTCCCGCCTTGGTGAGACCGAAGAACGAGAAGAAAGCGGCGACGATAAGGGTGAAGACAAACTGTGGGGTAACAAAGGCAACTGTAGTGTTGCCATTAGCTCCAAACAAGTTGCCAATATAGTGGAATGCGTAACTCAAATCATCAGAACGGAACAGCACCCAGCCAATCATCACAATGATGAAAGTGGAGAGTTGAGAGATGAGCGTGGAGAGTTTACCTCTTGTCTCTAACCTCTTACCTTTAACCTTTAACAGTTTGTCCAAGCAGATGAAAAGTCCGTGATAGGCTCCCCAAGCCACGAAGGTCCAGGCGGCTCCGTGCCATAATCCTGAGAGGAAGAACACAATCCAAAGGTTGAGGTAGGTGCGCCGTGTGCCTTTGCGGTTGCCTCCCAGCGGGATATAGAGATAATCCATCATCCAGCGGCCTAAGGTGATATGCCAGCGTTTCCAGAATTCCGTCACATTACGGCTAATATACGGATTGTTGAAGTTTTCGGGGAACTTGAAACCAATCATCCGCCCAATGCCGATGGCCATATCGCTGTAGCCTGAGAAGTCGAAGTAAATCTGGAAGGTGTAAGCCAACATGCCTAACCATGCTGTTGAGCAGCCGATTTCTGTGGTGGGTAAGGCAAACACTTGGTCAACATATTCTGCCAAGATATTGGCAATCAACATTTTCTTTGATAAACCGATGATGAATCGGTATAATCCGAGAATCTTGTTGTCGATGGTCTCGTTAGCCCTTCGGTCGGTGATTTGTTCGGCAATCTCATTGTAACGCACGATGGGACCCGCGATGAGTTGGGGAAACAGCATGATGAACAGGGCATAATCAAAGATGCTGTTCAAGGGGGCGGAGGTCTTTCGATAAACGTCCACGCTGTAGCTCATCTTCTGGAAAGTGAAAAACGAAATTCCAATGGGTAGCACGACTTTGGTCCAGTGGATTGGGGAGGCACCAAACGTCTCTAGCACCGCGTTGAAGTTGTCGATGAAGAAGTTAGCGTACTTGAAATAGGCCAACAACCCGATGTTGAGGATGATAGAGAATACCAGGAACAGCTTCCTGCGTTTTGCCTCTTGGCTCTTGTCGATTTGCCGCACCAAAAAGAAGTCGATGGTGATGGATGCCAGCAAAATCAGCAGGAATTTAGGGGATCCGAAGCCGTAGAACAGCAGGCTGGCCAATAAGGCGACCGCATTCTTGTAACGCCGGTCCACGAGGAAATATACCCCGAGAAAAATCGGAAGGAACCACAAGAGGAATATGCTGCTGCTGAATACCATACTTCGTTATTTCCGTGCAAAGGTACAATATTTAGGGATTGTTTTCAATGAATCATTGTTTAGGCAAGATTATTTTCCCGGAGTAGATGTCTTGATCCACCATGTAGGTGGCATTCCGTCGAATCCATTCTTCTAAGGGTACCCCTTTTTGGGCGGCTTCTTTTTCCAGGGCTTGGAGCCATTCGGGTTCATACGTAATCCTCTGTATCATTTCTTTGATAAGGATTTCGCGGTATTCAGCGGCACTGACAGTCTTGTCGCGCAAAGAAGGGATTCCTTGCAACACACGTTCCGTTTCGCGGTCGATGGCTTGCTCCAGGGTGATGTTTTCTTGGGTCGTGGTATTAGATACCGCAAGCAGCCATTGCGGGTCGCGTTTGATGTCGCGTCGCAACGCTCTTTTTTTCAGATAATGTTCATCGAGCAGCAAGGGGTTTCTTGCGATAGGTGTGCCTTCGCCGGCGATTTCCGGGAAACAAGCCTCTGGGTTTTTCCGCATTTGTTGCTCGACATACGTCTCCAGCTTGGTTAAATAGAGGGAGTCGGAAGCATTCCAGGCGATGCTGTTGCGGGTGGCCTCGTCATGAAACAAGCTGTCAATCAGTTGCTTTTTTCGTTGATTGAAACGCTCTTCACCAATACAGAGTTGGATGATGGCATCTTCGGCAAAGCCTTCGGTGGCGCGGTACATCTGGCTGGCACTCGAGAACCAGACGATGTAGTCGGCATCAAGAATCACGTCAAGGCGGTTGAGAAACGACACACTGTCAATCACCTGAATTGCGTCGCGATAGGACACACGGTTATAATACCAGAACTGGAAGTCGGAGAAGACCTGCTGGGGTGGGAGGTACGACATGGTTCGCAGCAAAAAAGAGTTGCCGATAAACAAGGCCGAGGGATGAACCGTGGTGGAGTCGCTGACGAGATGATAATCACGTTCCTTATAGGCAAATTTGGGGTCGAACCGGATGGGTCGTATCAAGTTGAGTTCGCCTTCGAGATCGCGGTTTTTATCCTCTCCGATGCGGCATGAGTCGAGGTATTCGTCGCCGTATTCTATACGGGGTAGCTTCTCGCCCCGTAAAGTCTCCATGAAGCGCAGCAACGAGTCGGCGGCATACACACAGGAGAAGTTCCAGTGGTCGCCGGTGGGCGGAAACAGGAAAAAGGAACATGTGTCCTTCATTTGAAGGAAATAGTCGTTCATATCAAAACAAGGCATTCCGGTCTCGCCAAAACGTTTCATGTAGTATGTCCGGGCATTGAGCGTGGTGGTGTCGTGTTCCCGCCGCGGAAGATATTCAGGATAAACAATGCTCTTGCTTGGTGCGATGAATGTCATCAAGGTCACGTCATAGTCGGCCAGGATGTCTCTCACCTTGTTCATCAGGCGCACTTCCTGCTCATAACCCTGTCGCGCGTCTTCAACATCAGGAAACCATTCATACATTTCTGTTCCATAATAGTCTTTAATATTATGGTCATAATATAACCACCTGTCTTTTCCGGAGTAAATATAGCTCACATATTCTTTGCCGTATAAATCCCAGCAATATTGGTGATACAGGCGGATGATAGGTTCTCGGAAGCCGTATTTGTTGGCAATGTATTTCTCGACTTTCTGTTGAAAATAGCCGTTTTTATACCACTCCCAGCGGAACTTGGGCTTGTCTGGCTCCAGGAAAAAGCCCATCAGAGGCTGGGTCTGAAAGGGTTTGAGATGCTCTTGAATCATGAATGAGAACAGAAACAGCATCAACAGCCCGAACAGCAAAGGATATAATATGGAGGGGCGTTTTTTCATGGTTGTTCAGCGGATTTTTTGTTGCGAATCCGTTCTTCAAGAAAATGTTGTGCGTTGTTAACCAGGTTGTCTTCCACGGTGATGCCGAGACGTTCTGCCTGTGTTTCAACGGCTTTCATCCAATCGGGGTTTTCCCGGATGAGGGCGCTGACGGTCTTGATTCCCGCCTCTTCGCTGACGACGCCTTTTTCGTACAAGTTTTGGGCGATTTCGTTGAAGCCGAACATGAAGTCATAGAGCATCGGCGCGGTGTAAACGGCCATCACGATGTCGGCCTCTTCAAGCACATGGTCTGAGCCTAAAACCATGTCGAGAGATTTCCAGTTGAATTGACTTCTTGAGGAATGAATATCACGGTTATACACCCAATAGTCCCAGTGGTTGAAGGCTTCCACAAAGCAGCAACGTCGTAGTTGGTTGAAGAAACTGTCGGCAGTGACCAGCAAGTTGGGACGATCTTTTCCTGTCGTGTCTTTTAAGGTGAAGATGGGATTGGGGACGGCGGGTTTCGGTATGGGGAAAAGCAGGTTCAGGTTGGCTTCAAGCTCGCCGTCGATGGGGGAGTAGTCAGTGCTTGCGTTGTCGCTGACGTATTCAATCGAGGGCAGGTTAAAGCCCGTCAAAGATTCCAGTTTCCTGAAGATGGAGTCGGCCACCCATGGTATGGTGGATTCAGCCCAGTGGGAACCGGTCTTGGTGAAAAGAGGATGTGCAACGGTATCTTTGATGGTTTTGAAGTAGTTGTAAAAGTCAATGTGAGGGATGTTGTTTTCTTTGAAAAGCTGGATGTAGTATTCCTCTAAGGAGAAGTCAGCCATGGCGTCGCGGTATCTTTTGGGCGTGTTTTCAGGGTAAACCGCTGTCTTTGTGGGACAAAAGACAAAGAGAAACTGGGTGCCGTGTTGCTTGAGCGTTTCAATCAGGGTTAGGGTTTCTTTTACTCGGGTCTGGGCAATGGTTTTGGCTCTTTCCACATCGATGTAGCTTTGACGAATCTTCTCGCCGGTGAAATCGTCGAGATACATATTCATATATAGCTCGCGATGCAGCCCTTCCTTGATGTTTTCGTTCGTGATATGGTGGAAGACAGTATAAGCTATCTGGTTGTAATGGCGGATGAAAAACTCGCGGAAGCCAGTGTTTTCTTTGGCGTATGCGGTCAGATATTCTTGATAGGAGCCGTCGTAATAGGTCTTGAAGCTGAGTTCTTTGGCTTCGATTTCTTTGGTGAATCCACTCAAGGGTTTCATCTTTATCCACTGCGTAAAACTTTGCGTCAGAATGGCCAAGAAGACCACTCCGAGGCAAATAAACTGGATGATGAAAGAATTATTTTTGTTCATGGCTTAGAATCTGAAATAGATGAATGGATTGAAGTCAGAGACGCATAACGAACCAGCGGAGAGGACAAAAAGCACCAGGCAAATAGCGAACATGGTCCATGAGAGCGGTTTGGAGTAGCTGTCGGCGAAGATGCGGTCTTGAAGCTTTTGTCCGAAGGGGACAAGAGTGAGGAAGGAGAACGCGATGGCAAGGACAAAGACGCACCAGAATTGTGCGTCGCTTGCCACCGTCAAGCCGCCTTTGAAAGCGAACAGCGCTTGATAGAACGCGCCTGCATCGGCTGCCGTTTCGACTCGGAAGAGTACCCAACCCATGGCCACAAGGAAGAAGGTGATGACGACGGAGGGTAGCATGCCTATCTTTTTTAATGCGTTTTTAAGGAAGA